>OGCL01000669.1_pt1 | contig 34238 bp, 31 predicted proteins | sample 1570041 | NCBI WGS metagenome assembly OGCL01 (sample SAMN06266162, study PRJEB24511) | hot springs metagenome | isolation source: Hot spring water | place: South Africa: Limpopo | collected 2015-06-22 | reverse complement strand
AACAACGCAAGCGCGCCCACCGTGATGTAGGGCCGATCCCACACCTCGCCGGGGAGTGCCCGCAAGTCCAGACCCAAGACGAACACCAGATAGGCCAGCAGATGAAGCACCCCGTAGCTGAATGACCACAGGCCGAGCTGGCGCCGGACGGCCAGCCAGCCGGTCCAGCCAGTGATGCGGCGCAGCGACGAAGCCGCCAGGGTGACTAGCAGCAGCGCGAGCGCCGCATGACCGAAGCGGAGCAACAGTACCTTTCCCGGATCAGGCGAGAAGGCCCCGGCGGCGGCCTGCACCACCCAGATCAACCCGGGCGCCAGCGCCAGCAGAAAGACCACTCCCCTGAAAACCGCGAACGGCATTCAATAGTCCTTGCGCAGATCCATCCCCGAATAGAGCGCCGCGACTTCTTCCGCGTAGCCGTTGAACATCAGGGTCGGCCTCACGTTCGGCCGAAAGAGACTGCCGGGCAGGCGGCGTTCCGTTGCCTGCGACCAGCGCGGGTGGCTCACCGCCGGATTGACGTTGGCGAAGAAGCCGTACTCCTGAGGCGCCATCGTCTGCCAGGTGGTGGCAGGCTGATGACGGACGAAACTGATGCGCACGATCGACTTGATGCTCTTGAAGCCATACTTCCAGGGCACGACCAGACGCAGAGGCGCGCCGTTCTGATTCGGCAATGAGCGGCCGTACATACCCACCGCGAGCAGCGTCAGCGGATGCATTGCCTCGTCCAGGCGCAATCCTTCTATATAGGGCCAGGCGATCAGGCCCAGATCCGAACGCACCCCGCGCATCTGCTCCCGACGCACCAGCGTCTCGAAGCGCAGATAACGCGCATGACCATTGGGCTGGACCCGACTGACCAGCTCGGCCAGCGGGAAGCCGATCCAGGGAATGACCATCGACCAGCCTTCGACGCAGCGTAGTCGGTAGATCCGCTCCTCCAGGACCACACCGGAGAGGATGTCCTCCAGCGAGTAGCGACCAGGCCGAGCCACTTCGCCATCGATCTCGACGGACCAGGGGTCGGTGATCAGTTCGCCGGCGTGACGGGACGGATCCTGCTTGCCGGCACCGAACTCATAAAAGTTGTTGTAGTGGGTAGCATCGAGGTAGGGCGTGATCGACTCCGCGGCGGGCATCTCGGCCGCGGCGATCGAGGCCAGCCGCCGCTGCAGAAACTCCGGCCCGGAGGGCACCGGCGGAACGCCCGGATAGCGCGCCTCGGCACGCAGCGAAGGCGCCATGACCCCAAGGGAGCCCGCCATCAGACCGATCAGAAGATCACGCCGGGACAGGTAAAGCGCCTCGGGGGTGATCTCGTTCTCGGCGCAGGCAGAAGCACGCGACACCCGGATCAGCATCCCGGCCCCTCCTGATGGCGCGAAAGCTCCTCACCGGGAGCCTTCGCGCAGCCCTTGTTCAGTCCGCCTGGCGGCGCCGGCGCAGCTGCAGCAGGTACTGCACCGGACCGGACGCTGCATACACCAGGAAGATCAGCAGCAACACGCGCGGCGGGTCGCTGAACACCACGGCGAAGATCAGCACCACCACGAGGATGGCAACGAAGGGCACACGCCCCTTCAAGTCCAGATCCTTGAAGCTGTAGTACTTGATGTTGCTGACCATCAGCATGCCCGCCGCCGCGACCAGCATGGCCACGACGAACGACATATTGGAACCCTTGATGCCGAAATCGCTGAAGGCCCATACGGTTCCGGCGACCACACCCGCAGCCGCGGGGCTGGCCAGCCCGATGAACCACTTCTTGTCGACCTTGCCGATCTGGGTGTTGAAGCGCGCCAGGCGCAGCGCGGCCCCTGCCACATAGATGAAGGCGACCATCCAGCCGACCTTGCCCAGGCTCCCGAGCGCCCACTCGAACGCCAGCAATGCCGGCGCCATGCCGAATGCGACCATGTCCGATAACGAATCGTACTGGGCTCCGAAGGCGCTCTGCGTGTTGGTCAGGCGCGCCACGCGGCCATCGAGACCGTCCAAGACCATGGCGACGAACACAGCGGCCGCCGCCACGTAATAGTTGCCGTTCATGGCATTGATGATGGAATAGAAACCGGCGAACAGATTCGCGGTGGTGAAGAGGTTGGGCAGCAGATAGATGCCCCGGTGACGAACCTTGCGCCCTTCGGCGTCGCGCCCTTCCTCGATGTGCTCATCGATGGGCAGGAGGCCTTCCGGGGCGGATTCGCTGCTGGAGTCTTCTGGACGTTCGCTCATTTGCAATACCTTGCGCGCGTTTACGGATGGGACAGGTCCTTGCGCCTTGGGTTCGGGCCAGGTGACCGGCTTTATACCAGATGCCCGGACATAACGAAAAAACGCGGCCGTAGCCGCGTTCCTTCTGCATCACCAAGCGATCAGTTCTTGGCTTTGTCGACGATCTTGTTGGCGGCGATCCACGGCATCATGGCACGCAGCTTCTCGCCGACCACCTCGATACCATGCGCCGCGTTGTTGCGACGGTAGGCCGTCATCGACGGGTAGTTGTGCGCGCCTTCAGCGATGAACATCTTGGCGTATTCGCCGTCCTGGATGCGCTTGAGGGCGTTGCGCATGGCGGCACGCGACTCGGCGTTGATCACTTCCGGACCGGTGACGTATTCGCCGTACTCGGCATTGTTGGAGATCGAGTAGTTCATGTTGGCGATGCCGCCTTCGAACATCAGATCGACGATCAGCTTGAGCTCGTGCAGACACTCGAAGTAGGCCATCTCCGGCGCGTAACCGGCTTCCACCAGGGTATCGAAGCCTGCCTTGACCAGCTCGACGCAACCGCCACAGAGAACCGCCTGCTCACCGAAGAGGTCGGTTTCGGTTTCGTCCTTGAAGGTGGTTTCGATGATGCCAGTGCGGCCGCCGCCGACGCCGCAGGCGTAGGACAGGGCCACGTTCTTGGCATTGCCGGAGGCGTCCTGATAGATGGCTACCAGGTCGGGGATGCCGCCGCCCTTGACGAACTCGGAGCGTACGGTGTGGCCCGGAGCCTTGGGCGCGATCATGATCACGTCCAGATCGGCGCGCGGCACGACCTGGTTGTAGTGGATGGCGAAACCGTGGGCGAATGCCAGGGTGGCCCCCTTCTTCAGGTTCGGCTCGATCTCTTCCTTGTAGAGCTTGGACTGGAACTCGTCGGGGGTCAGGATCATGACCAGGTCGGCAGCCGCCACGGCGCTCTTCACGTCGGTGACCTTCAGGCCATGGGCTTCGGCCTTGGCCACGGTGGCGGAACCGGGACGCAGACCGACGGTTACGTCGACACCGGAATCCTTCAGGTTGCAGGCATGTGCGTGGCCCTGCGAACCGTAGCCGATGATGGCGACCTTCTTGCCCTGGATGATGGAGAGGTCGCAGTCTTTGTCGTAATACACTTTCATGAGGGTTCCTCGGTTCTCCGGCCTTCTCGGCCGCTCATTGATTCGGTTCAGATGCTCAGCACTTTGTCGCCACGGGCAATGCCGGTGACGCCACTGCGGACCGTTTCCAGAATCGACGTGGTGCCGATCGCCTGGATGAAGCTGTCCAGTTTCTCGCTCGTTCCTGCCAGCTGAATGGTGTAGACGCTGCTGGTGACGTCGACGATCTGGCCACGGAAGATATCGGTGGTGCGCTTGATCTCCGCGCGCTGCGCGCCAGTGGCCTTCACCTTGATCAGCAGGAGCTCGCGCTCGATGTGCGCGCTCTCGGACAGATCGACCAGCTTGACCACCTCGACCAGCTTGTTGAGGTTCTTGGTGATCTGCTCGATGACTTCATCGTGCCCCACCGTGGTCAGGGTCAGACGCGACAGGGTCGGGTCTTCGGTCGGCGCCACGGTCAGGCTTTCGATGTTGTAGTTGCGCTGCGAGAACAGACCCACCACGCGGGACAGTGCGCCCGGCTCGTTTTCCATCAGCAGGGAAATAATGTGTCGCATGATTAGGTACGCTCCGTCTTGCTCAGCCACATATCGCGCATGGCACCGTCTTTGATCTGCATCGGGTAGACGTGCTCACTGGTATCGACCTGGATATCGAGGAAGACCAGGCGATCCTTCATGGCGAAGGCTTCCTCCATCTTCGGCTTGAGATCCTTCAGATCCGTGATGCGGATACCGACATGGCCATAGGCTTCGGCCAGTTTGACGAAGTCGGGCAGCGACTCCATGTAGGAGTGCGAGTGACGGCTGCTGTACATCATGTCCTGCCACTGACGCACCATGCCCAGCGCACCGTTGTTCAAGTTGACGATCTTCACCGGCAAGCCGTACTGCAGGCAGGTGGACAGTTCCTGAATGTTCATCTGGATACTGCCTTCACCGGTCACGCACGCCACATCATCATCCGGGAAGCTGAGCTTGACGCCCATGGCCGCGGGGAAGCCGAAGCCCATGGTGCCCAGACCGCCGGAGTTGATCCAACGGTTCGGTTTGTTGAAGCGGTAGTACTGCGCGGCGAACATCTGGTGCTGACCGACGTCCGAGGTGACAAAGGCATCGCCCTTGGTCACTTCGGAAAGCATCTCGATCACCGCCTGGGGCTTGATGATGCTGCCATCACCCTCGTTATAGGGGAACAGACGACCACTGCCGCGCCATTCATCGATCTGCTTCCACCAACTCGACAGGGCATCCTTGTTCAGCTGTTCGCCAATTTCCTTGAGGATGGCGACCATCTCGGTCATCACGCTGTCCACCGGGCCCACGATCGGAATATCGGCCTTGATGGTCTTGGAAATGGAGGCCGGGTCGATATCGACATGGATGATCTTGGCATTCGGGCAGAACTTGCTCGCGCCATTGATCACCCGGTCATCGAAGCGCGCGCCCACTGCCAGGATCACGTCGGCATGGTGCATGGCCAGGTTGGCGGTGTAGCTGCCGTGCATGCCGAGCATGCCGAGGAACTGGCGATCAGTACCCGGGTAGCCGCCGAGCCCCATCAGGGTGTTGGTTACCGGCAGATTGAGCATCTGAGCCAGCTCGGTCAGAGGGGCGGCCGCACCACCCATGATCACGCCGCCACCGGAATAGACGATCGGACGCTTGGCGCCGAGCAGCAACTCGGCGGCCTTGCGGATCTGCCCGGAGTGACCGCGCAGGGCCGGACTGTAGGAGCGCAGCTTGACCTTCTTCGGATAGACGTACTCGAACTTCTCGGCCGGGTTGGTCATATCCTTGGGGATATCCACGACCACAGGGCCCGGACGGCCGGACTGGGCCAGGTAGAACGCCTTTTTCAGGACTTCCGGGATTTCCGAGGCATGCTTGATCATAAAGCTGTGCTTCACGATGGGCCGGGAGATACCGATCATGTCGGTTTCCTGGAAGGCATCGGTACCGACCATGGTGCTGGGCACCTGACCGGACAGCACGACCATCGGAATGGAGTCCATATAGGCGGTGGCGATACCAGTGATGGCATTGGTTGCGCCGGGGCCGGAAGTTACCAGCACCACGCCGGCCTTGCCGGTGGCGCGGGCATAGCCGTCAGCCATATGGGTAGCCGCTTGTTCGTGGCGAACCAGGATGTGATTGACTTCCGGTTCCTTGAACAGGGCATCGTAGATATGCAGCAGGGCACCGCCCGGGTACCCATAGATATTCTTAACGCCTTCGTCACGCAAAAAGCGGACGACCATTTCAGCGCCGGATAAAAGCTCCACGTTGTTCACCTCTTGTACGCCAGAATGCCACCCAACAACGGGTAGCCCTAAGTAGGTCTTACTGTCAGCGGACGCGCACGATGGTGATCGCGGATTCGAAACATCAGCTTGACGAGTAACGGAGCAGCCCATGGTCTTGCGGGGCTGGCCCTCCCAGCGCGAGGTAACGCGTTGCGGGTGTCACGGTTCGGCGCGGGTAGCGCCTCTGTTCGCTGAGCTGGAGGACACTTGCGGTGGACTCCACTACAGCGAACGATGGATTGTTCGGATTCGGCCCGGTCAAGTCAAGTGATCCAGCAGGAAATCTGCAAAAGGCCGAGCATTGCGCAGCCACTGAACCTGCACAGAGGGAAAACGCCTCATACTGCGGCTCTGTGACAAAGCGCAGGATGACGATTCGAGCATTTTGGTTATAGTAATGAACAGCAATTGCCGCTCACATAAGGAAACAGCATGCGCCGCATGATGATCGCCACCAGCTTGCTGCTTGCCATCAGCACCACAGCCATGGCCGGGCAAATCTATAGATGGGTCGACGCCCAGGGGGTTACCCATTTTGGCGCGCAACCACCCTATGGACAGCAGGCCACGCCCATCAACACCTCGGCCCCACCGCCACTGAGTGGCGAAGCGCCCGACAGCGAAGAAGCAGAAGCCGTCGAGAGCGAAGGCGACCCCGCGCAGGCGGAAATCGACCGCAAGGTGAAGCAGGAACTGGCCGCCCAGGAAGCCAGTCGCAAGAAATATTGCGAAGACGTACGCACCAACCTGGCACAACTGCAGAACAACCCCAGGGTCCGCGTGGAAGTGGACGGCGAGGTACGACGCCTGAGCGAGAAGGAACGTCAGCAGCGCATCAGCGACGCCCTCAAGGGTATCGAAGAACACTGCAAGTAGAATCAGCCCGGTAACGGGCCCCCGCCTTACTCGGCGAGGGTGATCAGTCGATCAAACTCGCCGAGCAAATCGATCAGCACCCGCGCCTTGATCGACGATTCGCCATAGACCTGCTCAGCCATGACCTGAATGCCGGACGCCTGCGGCAGAGGCGCCCCGCTTTCCAACAGCTGCTTCATGCGTGGCAGCAAGATCCACTGCAGCCACTGCTCGAACGCCAGGGTATCGACACAGAAGGGCTGCTGACTGGACAGTGCCTGCACGCTGGGCGACTCGGCCGCCCACCAGCCCTGCAGCCGCAGTTCCCGCTCGATCAGCAACAGCTGATCGGCGATCTGCAGTACGCGCGCATCCATCACAGACTCACACGGGCCTGTTCACGGGCCTGGGCAGCACCAGCCGCATCGCCCTGGCGCTCGCGCGCCTGGGCAATCAGGTTCCACAGGCTGGCCTGCAGCGCAGGGCGCCCGGCCGCATAACTGAGACCACGGCGGGCAAACTGCTCGGCCTGGGCCGCATCCCCCTGCGCCAGACGCACCTCGGCCAGACGGTAAAGCACCTGAGGCTCGCGCGGCGCGATGCGCTGGGCACGCTCCAGGCTTGCTGCCGCGCCATTGAGATCGCCGCCACCCTGCTGCTGCTGGGCAGTGGTCAACAGAGCCAGAACCGGCCCATCAAGCTGTTCGTCCTGGGCCAGATTGCCGGGAATACCGCTGGGCGCGACCGGGGCCGGAACACTGCCATAGCTGTCGACAACCCCTGTACTGGGAGACCAGGGCTCACTGGCCGCACCCGGCGCCGGAAAGGACTGGATAGGCGTTGCCGTGCCACCCGGCACCATCACCACCACCCCGGAATCCTCCGGCAGAGTCTGGGGCTGCGCAGCCGGGGCACCGTAGCCGCCCTGGCTCGATGCGGGACGACCGACGGAACTACCGGCATCCACCACCGGGATCGAGCCGCGGGGTACCGAGGCGCAACCGGCCAGCAGCAGGGTCGCCAGCACCGCAGGAATAACGCGCTTAGTCACAGCAAATCCTCTTCAATTAATCAAGCCAACCACGCACCCAGTCCATCACCGACTCAACCGGTGCCGGCAAACCACAGGGGCTGCCAGGCAACGGCTCACTCCCACGAATATAAGGCATCTGCACCGCCCCCGGACAGCTTGGATCGGTGCCGCGGGCATCCATGGGGTCGATCCAGGCCTGGATAACATTACCGGGGCGCGGCATATCCAACGGCAGCGGATCGGCCCGACGCATAAAGTCGCTCCAGACCTGCAGGGCACCGGTGGCCCCCGTCAGGGGCGTCGGGCCATTGTCATCGCGGCCCAACCACACCACTGCCAGCACATCCTGGCTGAAACCGGCAAACCAGCTGTCACGGGAATCGTTACTGGTACCGGTCTTGCCAGCCAGCTTCAGGGAACGGGGCAATTGACTGTAGACCGAGCGCCCGGTTCCCTCGGTCATGGTGCGCTGCATGGCATTCTGCAGCAGGTAGATGGCCCCGCTGTCGAAGCGTTGCTGGATCTGGAAGGGATAGCGCTTGAGCGGCTCGCCATCGGCCGTCAGCACATTGCGGATGCCGCGCAGCGGGGTATTGAAGCCGCCGTTGGCCAGGGTCTGGTACATGCCCGCCACTTCCAGCGGGCTCAGGCCGCCAGCCCCCAGCAACATGGACGGATAGGCCGGCCACTTGTGTTCCACGCCCAGGCGTTCCAGGGTCTTCAGCACGGTGGGCACACCCAGTTCCATACCCAGACGAGCGGTGGACAGGTTGTAGGAATTGACCAGCCCCTGGTACAGGTAAATGGTGCCATGGGCCTTACGGTCGTAGTTCTGCGGGCTCCACACCTGGCCATTGGCACCCTTTATGGAGAAGGGTTCATCCTCCAGCAGGCTGGTCAGGCTGTACTGACTGGGACGTTCCAGGGCAGCCAGGTAGATCGCCGGTTTGATCAACGAGCCGATTGGCCGCACCGCGTCCAGGGCCCGGTTGAAACCGGCGAAACGCGGCTGGCGACTACCGATCAGTGCCTGCACTTCGCCGTTTTCCGGATGGGTCACGACCATACCGGCCTCGACTTCGTCCACCCCCTTGCGTCCGGACAGACGCTTGAGGGTGTCGGCCAGGGCAGCCTCGGCCTTGAACTGCAGGATGGGATCGAAGCTGGTGAAGATGCGCAGCCCCTCCTCGGTCAGGTCTTCCTCACGATAGTCCTGGCGCAGCTGACGCTTGACCAGATCGAGGAAAGCCGGGAAGGAGCTGTCGGCCATGCTGCCGCGACGGGTAACGCCCAGCGGCCTGCTCTTGGCCGCTGCGACCACTTCGGGCGTGACCACGCCCTGCTCGGCCAGCAGATCCAGCACCAGATTGCGCCGTTCCAGCGCCCGCTCCGGGTTGCGCCGCGGGTTGTAGAAGGTCGGCCCCTTGACCATGCCCACCAGCAGCGCCACCTGCTCAAGCTGCAGTTCAGACAGCGGCTGGCTGAAGAAATACTGGCTGGCCAGGCCAAAGCCATGCACCGCGCGCTGGCCATCCTGTCCGAGGAACACTTCATTGAGATAGGCCTCGAGAATCTCCGCCTTGTCGTAGTGCAACTCCAGCAGCACTGCCATCATGGCCTCGGTGACCTTGCGCGAGAGGCTGCGCTCGTTGGTCAGGAAGAAATTCTTTACCAACTGCTGGGTCAGGGTACTGCCGCCCTGCACCAGCCGGCCGCTGGTGGCGTTGACCCAGAAGGCCCGCACGATGCCCTTGGGCGAAATGCCGAAATGGTTGAAGAATTCGCGATCCTCCACCACCACCAGGGCATCCACCAGATAGGGCGGCACCTGATCCAGCTTGATCAGCACCCGATCTTCCTGGTGCGCCGGGTACAGGCCGCCAATCAGCAAAGGCTCCAGGCGCGCCACCGGCAGGTCGCGACCATTGGCCAGATTCAGACCGGCCACGAAATCACCGGAAAAGCGCACCCGCACCCGCTGCGCCGGCTCATTCCCCTCATAGAACTGGAAGCCGCGCGAGTGCAGCTCGATGCTGTTGCCCGCCACCGCCAACATACCCGGGCCGGAAACCGTCGAGGTGCGGCGATAACCCAGGGCATCGAGCTCCTGCAGAAAGTCATCCTTGGCCAGTTTCTGCCCGACGAACAGCTCCAGTGGCCGCGCATAGACCTTGGCGGGCACCGTCCAGCGCTTGCCGGAGAATTTCTCCTGCACCACGGCATCCAGGTAGACCGCAAAGACGGCCAACACCACCAGGCCGACCAGGCCGAGTTTGAGGGCCCAGCCAAACAGGCGACGGGGGAGGCCTGGGCGGGATTTTGCACGGGAGCGGGAAGATCGAGGTCGAGTCATGGGCCGGCATTATACGCACTTTGCCCGGCACCCGCAGGGCAGCGCAGCGGTTTGCACAGTGGCGCACAGCAGACATAATGAGCGCCTTTTTATCGTAAAGAACGCCAAGGATCGCCCGTGAGCCAAGCCCTGATCAGCGCATTGCAGAACCCGGCCCTCTACCCCCACGGGGTGGACGGCTTCCAGGTCATCGAAACCCATATTTCCTGGGTGATCCTCACCGGCCCCCATGCCTACAAGATCAAGAAGCCGATGAATTTCGGCTTTCTCGACTTCACCCGCCTGGCTGACCGCAAGCACTTCTGCGAAGAAGAACTGCGCCTCAACCAGCGCCTGACCCAGGGTCTGTACCTGGAAGTCCTGCCGATCACCGGCAGCCCGGAGGCGCCACAACTGGGCGGCGATGGCCCGGTCATCGAGTACGCCCTGAAGATGCGCCAATTCCCGCAGAGCCAGCTGCTCAGCGCGGTACAGGCCCGCGGCGAGCTGAGCGAGGCCCATATCGACGCCCTGGCCCGCCAGATCGCCGATTTTCATGCCCGCACCCCGGCTGTTGCCAGCGATCACCCACTGTGTTCGCCGAGCGCCATCGTCGCCCCCATGCGGCAGAATTTCGAGCAGATCCGCCCCCTGCTCGGCGACGCCGCCGACCTGCAACAGCTGGACGCACTGGAAGCCTGGACCGAAGCCAGCTTCACCCGCCTGGAACCTCTCCTGGCCCAGCGCGCCGCCAATGGTTCGATCCGCGAATGCCACGGCGATATCCACCTGGGCAACGCCACCCTGCTGGACGATCAGGTGGTGCTGTTCGACTGCATCGAATTCAACGAACCCTTCCGCCTGATCGATATCGCCTCGGATGCCGCCTTCCTCGCCATGGACCTGGAAGACCGCGGCCTCAAGGCCCACGCCCGACGTTTCGTCAATGCCTGGCTGGAGCACAGTGGCGACTATGCGGCCCTGGAGCTGCTGAATTTCTACAAGGCCTACCGCGCCCTGGTACGGGCCAAGGTCGCCCTGTTCAGCCTGGCACACCAGAGCGACGCCGTGCAGAAAGCCGTGACCCTGCGCCAGTACCGCAACTACGCCGCCCTGGCGGAAAGCTACAGCGCCATCCCTTCGCATTTCCTGGCCATCACCCATGGGGTTTCCGCCGTGGGCAAAAGTCATGTGGCCATGCGCCTGGTTGAGGCCCTGGGCGCCATCCGCCTGCGCTCGGACATCGAGCGCAAGCGCCTGTTCGGCGAGCAGCGAACGACCGAGCCGGGACAGATCGGCCAGGGCATCTACAGCGCCGAGGCCGGCGTGGCCACCTATCAGCGCCTGCACCAGCTGGCCCGCGATGCGCTGCATGCCGGTTTCCCGGTGGTGATCGACGCCACCTACCTGAAATGGAGCCAGCGCCAGGCCGCCTGGCAGGTGGCCGAGGATGCCGGGGTGCCGTTCCTGATCCTCGACTGCCAGGCCCCGGAAGCGGTGATCGCCGGCTGGCTAGCGCAACGCCAGGCCGAAGGCCAGGACCCCTCCGACGCCACCCTGGAGGTGATCCAGGCCCAGCAGGCCGGCCGCGAGACCCTGTCCGCCGAGGAGCAGATCCATAGTAAACGCGTGGACACCCACGACAGCGCCAGCCTGGACAGCCTGATCGAACGCATTCGCCAGCGCCTGCCAGGCCTCTGAGCCGGGACCTGCAGGCAAACGGCGCGGCGCGCTCTATACTGGGATGCAGAACCTCTGCATGGATGACACCCATGAGCCAACCGCGCCAACTGGACACCCCGCTCTACCGCCTGATCCACAGTGAAAACATCAAGGGCTTCAATACGCAGAAGCCCAAGGAAGGTTGGGTCGACCTGAGCGGCGGCGATTTTCGCGGCCTCGACCTGCGCGCCCTGGATGCCCAGGGCATAGACTTCAGCGATGCCTATTTCCGCGGCAGCGACCTGCGCGGCCTGGATCTGCGCAACACCCGCATGGAAGGCGCCAGCCTGGCCCATGCGCAGATCTCCGGCGCCTATTTCCCGGTGGAGCTGACGGCGGACGAGATTCTCATGTCGGTCAATTTCGGCACCCGCCTGCGTTACCGCAAAAGCTGAGCATGGCCACGGTCGCCGAACTCTTTGGCGCTCAGGCCGGCCACTACGCCGACTATCGCCCGCATTACCCGGCCAGCCTGTTCGACTGGCTGGCCCGGCATAGCCCCAGCCATCACTGCGCCCTGGATATTGCCTGCGGCAACGGCCAGGCCAGCCTGCCCCTGCGGCGGCACTTCGCCCAGGTCCTGGCCAGCGATGCCAGCCTGGCACAGCTGCAGGCAGGCCAGGGCTACAGCGGCCTGCATTACTACGTGGCCAGCGCCGAACGTCAGCCCCTGACCAGCGCCAGCCTCGACCTGATCGTGGTGGCCCAGGCCCTGCACTGGTTCGCCCATGCGGCCTTCTTCGCCGAAGTTGACCGCCTGCTCAAGCCCGGTGGCCTGTTCTGCGCCTGGTGCTACAGCCTGATGAGCATCGACACCGAACTGGACGCCATCATCGCAGACTTCTACTGGAACACCCTGCGCGGCTACTGGCCGGCCGGACGCGAGCAGGTCGATAGCGGCTACCGTGATATACAGCTGCCCTGGCCACGCATCCAGGCACCCGATTGCAGCCTGCAGGCCGAATGGTCCCTGCCCCATCTGCTTGGTTATCTACGCACCTGGTCGGCCCTGCAGCGCCTGCACCACGAACAGGGGCAGGATCCTCTCCTGGGGATCAGCAGTGCACTCGAACAGGCCTGGGGCGACCCGCAGCAAACACGCTCCATCAATTGGCCACTACACTTTGTCACAGCGATCAAGCAATGACGGCAGTCTCAGCCGCTAAGGCCAGGGCATGAATGACGACCTGCAGCACCTGAAAAACCTCGGCAAAACCAGCGCACAGTGGCTGCATGCCTCCGGCATCCACAGCCTCAACGACCTGCGCCGTCTCGGCGCGGTCGGCGCCTACCGCGCGGTCAAGGCCCGCGGCTTCCGGGTTTCCAAGGTGCTGCTGTATGCCATAGAAGGCGCCTTGCTGGATGTGCACTGGAACGACCTGCCCCCCGGACACAAGGCCGAGCTGAACAGACAGATCGAACTGGGCCCCCGAGCGAACAAGAGCTAGCTCACAACCTGCGCGAGTGGGGATTTACCTCGACCGCGTGGCAGCCTATTGTTTCAGGGACGTTCGTGCGCTCAGTACGCCCAGCCAGCTCAAGGAAATTCGCTCATGTATCTACTCGGGGAGCAACCGGCCTACGCCGATCAGCTGATCAATCGACTGCAAAGTATCCCCACCCAGCTGCTGGAAGGCCTTGCACCCCTGGGCGCGCCCCTGCAACTGGAGCAGGTCGAAGACCTGGCCAAGGTGCTGCCGGGCAATCAGCTGTTTATCATCGAGAACGGCCTGCTGCATGCACTGGTCGATGAGCGCCCGCTGTTCTACCTGCAGGAGGGCGATCTGGTCGGCCTGCGCCAGGGCCTGGACATGCCCAGCTGCCGCTACAGCAGCGAGGAAAAGCTGACCCTGATTCCCTACTCACGCAACGCGGTGTTCCAGCACATCTACGCCAGCGAGGAGCGCCAGGAACTCTTTATCCAGTACCTGATCGGCCACACCGCCCTGCTGTCGGACGCCCTGGCCCGCCTCAAGCAACCGGAGATCCGCCCGGCCACCGGCTTCCAGCACTTCGCCGCCGGCGAGGAACTGATCCACCAGGGCGACAACGCCGATCACGTCTTTATCATTATCGAAGGCCATGCCGAAGCCTATGTGGACGGGCACAAGGTCGGCGATGTGCAGAAGGACGAAATCTTCGGAGCCATGGCCGTGTTCACCCGGGAAAAACGCAGCGCCACGGTGATTGCCAGCGAACCCTGCACCGTCATGGTGATTCCCAAGGAGCAGTTCCTCAGCCTGATGCAGAGCAATCCGCGCATTGCCCACAGCCTGATCGAGAGCATGGCCAAGCGCATCGACCTGTTGAACAAGGAAGTCACCCAACTGCGCCAGCCCAGCGCCTGAGCCAATCCAGGCTGCCAACGAGCCCGGCTTATGCCGGGTTCTTCGTTAACGGGCCCGAAATGGCCAGATGAAAATAGTTCGCAAAAGAGCTTTACATATAAATGAGAAGCGTTATTATTAACTCAACTGGTCGCGAGATCAGCCGATAAGCTCAAGAGACCACAGTCGGCCTCTTCAGATTATCTCCTCATCAGGCTAATCACGGTTATTGACCCGGCTCTTGCCGGGTCTTTTTTTGCCTAGCCCCCAGGCCTGCCGCGTTATCGCAAAACGCAAAAAGGGGCGCACAGGGCGCCCCTCTTGCTGGACCCTCGTGATTTATCCCTTGCGCAGGCTGGCGCAGTAGTCCTGCTCGGGCTGTGCCGGAGTCAGCCAGAGGTAGTCGGCCTGTTCGGCGCTTAACTCGCTGCCCACCTCGGCCAGGATCAGCACCGCGGTTGCGCCCTGCTTGCCCAGGTCACTCAAGTGCAGGGGTACGCCCAGGTCGCGGCGCACATGAAAGGCGCCGGCAATCAGCAGGCTCGGGGTCGGTGCGGCCAATAGCGCCTCGGCCATGCGCCGGTCGCGCTGCTGCTGTACGGCAAGCATGGCCGGCAGCTGGCTTTCCGGCAGTAGGTCGCAGTGGGAACGGCGGATCTGCCCCAGCAAGGCCTCACGCACCGGGGCGGCCGTAGCGGCCGCCCCCGACAATTCAGGCACCTGGCTGTAGATGGCCAGCACCTCGCGGCGATCCAGATTGGCCGCCAGCAACGCATAGGGCTGGCGCAGGGCGTGCTGCAGCAGCGGCCCGTATTGCGACCAGGCCCAGCCGCGCTGCCAGGCCAGGGCTTGCAGCATATCCTGGGGCGCCTGCCCCGCCGCAAGTTGGGCACGCACCTGCTCGACCCGAGCCTGCTGATCGGGGTTGAGCATCTCCAGCAGCAGGCTGCCCTGGCTGCGTTGCGCGGCCAGGGCACGCAGCAGCCAGAGTTGCAGGGTATGGTGGTCCGGGTTGTCGTGGCGTTCGCCCACCAGCACCCGATCGGCCCGGGCCAGGCGCTCGACCAGTTGCGCCGGGCTCAGCACAGCGCCGCTGCGCAGTTCGATAATCTGCCCCAGCTGGGGATGCTCGCGCCCCTCCGGGCTTTGCCAACCGGGCAGCGCCGGCGGGACCACCTGGCAGGCGGCGAGCAACAGCAGGCCCAGTAGCACGACAGCACGCATAGTTTGATTCCTTAACGGGCGATAATCAGAGGATGGCCTCGCTCGGGGTGCGCCTGCACCAGCACTTCCAGGCCGAATACCGCCTGCAGTACCTCGGCGCGCAGCACCTCGCCCGGACCACCCTGGGCCTGGGGGCGACCGCCGGCCAGCAGCAGCAACTGGTCACAGTAGCGCGCCGCCAGGCTCAGGTCATGCAGGATCACCAGCACCGCCGCGCCCTGGTTGGCGAACTCGCGCACCGCCTGCAGGGTGATGTGCTGATGCAGCGGGTCGAGCATGGAGGTGGGTTCATCCAGCAGCAGCACCTGGCCTGCGCCGGCCGGCCAGAGCTGGGCCAGCACCCGGGCCAGGTGCACGCGCTGGCGTTCGCCGCCGGACAGGGCCAGGTAGCTGCGCCCGGCCAGGTGCAGGGCATCGGCTGCTTCCAGGGCCTGACGCACGATCTGCTGATCGCGCAGTCGACCGCTGGCATGGGGCAAGCGCCCCATGCCGACCACATCTTCCACGGAGAAGGCGAAGGTCAGGGTCGAGCTCTGCGGCAAGACCGCCAGGCGCCGGGCGCGCTCCGGCCCTGGCCAGTCGGCCAGGCGCCGCTGCTCCAGCCAGACCTCGCCCGCCGCCGGTTCCAGTTCGCCGCACAGGGCGCCGAGCAGGGTGCTCTTGCCCGCGCCATTGGGGCCCAGCACGCCAAGCACCTGGCCCGGTTGCAGCTGCAGGTCGATATCCGCCAGCACCGTGCAGGGGCCGCGCTGTACTGCCAGGTTTTCCGCACGCAGCATCAGGTACGCCCCCGCAACAACAGATAAAGAAAGAATGGCGCGCCAATCAGCGCCGTGACGATGCCGATGGGCAACTCGGCCGGGGCCAATACCAGGCGTGCCGCCAGATCGGCCAACAGCAGCAGGCTGGCACCGGCCAGGGCCGAGGCCGGTAGCAGCACGCGGTGATCCGGCCCCACCAGCAGGCGCACCAGATGGGGCACCACCAGGCCGATAAAGCCGATCATGCCGGCGGCGGCCACCGCCGCGCCGACCCCCAGGGCGGTGCAGAACACCAGTTCGGCCTTGATCCGCTCCACCGCAAAGCCCAGGTGGCGGGCCTCCGACTCGCCCAGCAACAGGGCGTTCAGGGCCTTGGCCCGGCGCGGCAGCCATAGCGCCACCGCAGCGGTGACCAGCAGCAGCGGCCACAACCGCGGGTAGCTGGCGCCATTCAGGCTGCCCAGGTTCCAGAAGGTCAGGGTACGCAGGGTGGCGTCATCGGCCAGGTAGGTGAACAGGCCGATGGCGGCACCGGCCAGGGCCGTCAGGGCGATGCCGGCCAGCAGCATGGTGGCCACATGGGTCTCGCCATCGCGCCGGCCCAGGCGATAGACCAGACTGGTCACCACCAGACCGCCGGCAAAGGCGCAGGCCGACAGCAGGTAAGGCGCAAAAGCCTGCGGCAGCCCACCCAGGGCCGCGCCGCCGACAATGGCGATGGCCGCGCCCAGGGCCGCACCACTGGACACACCGATCAACCCGGGGTCGGCCAGGGGGTTGCGAAACAGGCCCTGCATGGCCACCCCGCACAGGGCCAGCACGGCGCCCACCAGCAAGCCCAGCAGGGTGCGCGGCAGGCGGATCTGGCCGAGGATCAGCTCGGTCTGCGCCAGGCCCTCCCCCGCCAGCGGCAGGCCGAGCAGACGCAGGGCGGCGCGCAGGGTGTCGGCCAGGGGCAGGCTGACCGGGCCCAGGGCCAGGGACAGCCAGAGCGCCAGGGCCAGCAGCAGGCCCAGGGCGACAAACAGGGCGCGCGGTTTGATCAGGGGATTCATGGCGTGGACTGGGCCTGGGCGAGTGTGGAATGGCTGGCAGGATAAAAGGCGGCGGACAAGGCCGCCAGCCCATCCGGTAGGCGCGGCCCCAGGCCGCCCACCAGCAGGGTCGGGTCGAGCAGGATCAGGCGCCCCTCGCGCACCGCGCGAGTCGCGGCCAGCGCCGGATTGTGGCGCAGCAAGGCCTCGCGGGCCTGCTCGCCGGACAAGCTGCGGTCGGCAATGATCAGCACCTGCGGGTCCAGGGCCAGCAGGGCTTCGCTGGACAGGGCCTTGTAGCTGGCGTGTTGCGCCAGGTTGCGCCCGCCGGCCTGCTCGATCAGCCAGTCGGCGGCGGTATCACGCCCGCCCGCCAGAGGATTACCGCCGGCATGGCCGAGCAGCAGCAACACCCCTGGCGCCTCCTGCTCTTGCTGGGCCCGGGCCACCCAGCGGGCCTGGGCCTGCAGACGCTGCCGGTAGTCGGCCAGGGCGGCGCGGGCCTGCTGCGGCCGGCCCAGCAGCTCGCCGATACGCAGCACGCTGGCCTGCAGGCTGGCCAGATCGGCCTGGGCCGACAGCACCTCCACCTGCACCCCGGCCCGGGTCAATTGTTCCAGCACTGGCGGCGGACCCATTTCCTCGCTGCCCAGCAGCAGGTCCGGACGCAGCGCCAGCATGCCTTCGGCCGCCAACTGACGCTGATAGCCGATGCTGGGCAGCTCACGCAGGCTGGGCGGATGCTGGCTGGTGCTGTCCACCCCCACCAGGCGCTCCTGGCCGCCGAGCAGCACCACCCATTCACTGAGCGCGCCGCCGGAGCTGATCCAGCGTTGCGGCAGGGCGTCGTCGGCCAAGGCCCAGCCACAGCACAACAGGCCCGCGCCCAAGGCAAACAGGGTTTTAAGGCGTTTCATCATCGGCCTCCAACAAAATACGGCTGTCCTCGATGCCCTGCTGTTGCAGCCAGGCCATCAGGTCGAGAAAGGCGCTCAGGGGCGCCTGGCGATCCAGGGCCAGATCCAGCCCCGGCGGTTGCGCAGCGGCATAGGCCTCTTGCAGGGCCTGGCGCAGCGCGGCGAAATCCACCAGCGCCTGCTCGCCCAGGCGCCACTGCCCGGTTGCGGACAGCTGCACCTGCAGCCGCTCGTCAGGGCCAACGCTGGCCGGCTGCAGGGCCTCGCGACTCTGCGGCAGCTGCAGGGGCAACTGCAGCAGGGGCGTCTGCGCGGTCAGCAGAAAGAACACCAGGACGATAAAGATCACATCCAGCAGCGGCGTCAGGTCCGGCAGCAGGTTGGCCTGGGTGCCGCCGGCAGCGGGCAGGCGGATCACGACAGCACCCACTGGGTCCGCGCCGGGCCGTCGCTCGGTTCCAGCTCCAGGCCCTCCAGGGCCAGCTGGCAACGATTGAGCAGTGCCTGGATCTGCTGCAGATAGCGCTCGGCCCAGAGTGCGAAGCCCTGGCCGGCGGCCAGCGCCGGGATGGCGATCAGCAGCCCCCAGACCGTGGTATAGAGCGCCTGCCACAGGCCATCGGCGAGCAGCGCCGGGGTCACCGGACTGTTCTGCCCGGCGATGCCGGCAAACATCTGCAACATGCCCAGCACCGTGCCGAGCAGGCCGAGCATGGGCGCCAGCACACCGATCAGCTGCAGCAGGCGCAGCTGGCTGTTGAGACGCTGACGCTCCTCCAGCAGCCAGCAGCCCAGCACCTCCTCACGCTGCGCCGCCGGCAGGGCGCTATGCCGCAGCAGCAGCGCCAGGCCGAAACGCCAACCCTGCACGCGGCCCTGACAATGGTCGCGCTCGCAGGTACGGCAGGCGCTGACGGCCGCACGGCTTGCCGCCTGGCTGACCGACGGCAAACCGATAAACAGCCACAAGCGTTGCAGGATCAAGGCCAGGGCCAGCAGGGAACAGAGCGCCAGGGGCCAGGCCAGGGGGCCCATGGCGTGCCACCAGGGCTGCATCTCACAGCTCCCGGGCTGGCGCGGCTTCGGCCAGGGCACGCCAGTCCTCGCGCTCCGGCACACCGGGCTTGCGCGCGCCGAACAGCTGCACGATCAGCTCGCCCTGCTCGTCGAAGGCCTCCCAGCTGGTGATCAAGCCGTCCGTGCTGGGCTTGCGCACCCGCCACAGCTGGCGCACGCCGGCGGTCTGCAGGTGCAGGTTGAACTCCGGGTCGAGCACGTTGAACCAGCTGTCCAGCCAGCGCAGGTTGCGCACCGGCCCGGAATGGATCTGGATGCAGTGGCGATTGCCGACAAACACCATCAGTGGCACCTCCTGGGCCCCGGCCCGCTCCAGCAACCTGGGCAGCTCCGCCAGCTCCAGGGGCTCGGCCCATTGCCGCCCGGCCAGACGCAACGCCTGGGTACGGCTGGCGCCGTGCTTTTTCAGCAGGGCGAAGAAATGGTGAGTGTCTTTAAGGCTGGCCCAGCCGGCGCGCAGCGACTCAAGGTCGATGGCCTCATCAGGCGCGGACGGCGCGGCCTCGGGCAACGGCTGCAGCTCCAGTTCCGGCGTCTGCCGGGGGGCGGCAAAGCGCTCGAGCAACCCGGCCCAGGCCGCCAGATCACTGTCCTCGGTGAGGAATACCTTGTGCACCGCGGTGCCCTGGCGGTCGAAGATCTGCAGGCTGCGCTGGGTGCCCCGGGCGCCCTGCTCCTCGATGGCGAAGACGCTGGCCCAGCCACCGAGGAACAGGCGCAGGTCGATATCCGCCGACACCACCAGGCCCATCTGGCCGCTGACGGTGACTTCGCGGTAATGACCCTTGCGTTCGTGCACACAATGCTCATTGCGGGTCAGCACCATCACATAACCCAGCTCACCCAGGGCCGGCAGCAGCGCCGCCCAGTCCGGGCGCAGGCGGGTGGCGTCGATGCCCAGGCGGCTGGCGGTCAGCTCCGCCTCGCTGACGGCCAGGCGCTCGGCAGCATCCCGGGCACGCAGGCGCGGCTGCTCCTGGCGCAGCACCTGCCAGGCCAGATACAGATCATTGTTTGGCGCGACGGCCAGGGAAGCGGTACTCATGGTGAACTCCTTGCACGTTTAAGTGAGTGGGCTTAGCGGCTCGCCGTCAGGGCGAACTCGATGGGAATCTGCACACGGCTGGGCACCGCCACGCCGCCCTGCTGCTGCGGGTTGAAGCGCCAGGCCGCCACCGCCTCCAGGGCGGCACGGTCCAGGCTGGCGATGCCGGAGGAGCGCAACACCGCCAGGCCGCGCTGCTGGCCGCGCTCATCCAGGCGTACCTCCAACAGCACAGTGCCCTGCTGATTGCGCCGGCGCGCCTGGGCCGGGTAATGGGGCGGCTGCGGCGGCTGGCGAAAGCTCGGCTTATGGCTAAGCACCTCGATGGGCTGGGCGGGTGATGACGCCGGGGTGGACGCGGACGCCGGGGCTGCTGCCGTCAAAGCTGCTGACGGCGCCGGAGCTGCGGAAGGTGCCGGGGTAATCGGCGCTTCTGCGACCACAGGCGTTGGCGCCGCCACCACAGAGGCAGACGCAGGCGCAGGCGCCCGTTCGATCGCCCTCTCCCGAAGCTTGCGTGCCACCACCGAGGCGCTATCGGCCTTGGGCGCAGGCCGGGCCTGGGCCGGCGCCAAGGCGCGCGCCGATGCCGGCGGTGGGCTGGCAGGCGGCTTTGGCGCCAGCTGCACCAGCCCGCCCAGACGCAATACCTGCGGTGCCGGCGTCTGCTCGGCCGGCGATTGCGCAGGCGCGCCCAGCAGCTGCCAGCCGGCCAGATGCAGCAACAGCGAGAGCAGCACAAAGAGGGACAAACGCAGCATGGGACGGCCTGAGCAAATCGACTGATATCTATTTGATAAGCATTTGCATTTGTATGTCAATGTCGTTTAGCTTTGCCCGCCGATGCCAACCGGCGGCCAGAGAAGCCGCCCCACGTACTGGAGTAACACCATGCCCTTGCCTCCCCCCTTCGCCCATCGCCCCCTGCTCGCCTTGCTGTTGCTTAGCCCATCGCTGCTGCTGGCCGCCGAGGCGCCGGTCAGCCAGTTCGACACCGTCACGGTCACCGCTACCCGTAGCGAGCAAACCCTGGATCAGGTGCCCAACAGCGTATCGGTGACCAGCGAGCGGGATATCGACCAGAAGACCATGAAGAGCATCAAGGACCTGGTGCGCCATGAACCCGGGGTCTCGGTCGGTGGCAGCGGCAGCCGCTTCGGCCTGTCCGGCTTCAGCATTCGCGGCATCGGCGGCAACCGGGTGCTGACCCAGGTGGATGGCGTGGGGGTGGCCGATGCCTTCAGCTTCGGCCCGTTCCAGAGCGCCCAGCGCAATTACGTCGACCTCGACACCATCCGCCAGGTGGAAATCATCCGCGGCCCGGCCAGCTCGCTGTACGGCAGCAATGCCATCGGCGGCGCGGTGAGCTTTCTGACCAAGGATGCCCGCGACTACCTGGATGAGGGCGACGACGCCTACGCGCGCCTGAAGACCGGCTACGACGGCAGCGACGACAGCTGGCAGCGCAGCGCCACCTTCGCCGCCCGCCTGGGCCAGGTGGACGGTTTGCTCAACCTGGGCCGGCGCAGCGGCCAGGCGGTGGACAGCCATGGCGGTCGCGGCGGCCAGGGCGCCGGCCGCGAGCAGGCCAACCCGCTGGACTCTCAGACCGACAACCTGCTGGCCAAGATCGGCTGGGACTACGCCGAGGGCGGCCGCCTGCAACTGGCCTACGAGCGTTACCAGGACGATGTCGACAGCCGCCTGCGCAGCGAGGAAGGCGTGCTGAGCAGCACCGCCATCGGCCCGGTGATGCGCAGCAACAGCCTGATCACCGACTCCTGGGCGGACGACAGCACCGACCGCGAGCGCTTCACCCTTAGCCATCAACTGGCCCTGGACAGCCTGCTGGCCGACCGCCTGGACTGGCAGCTGAGCCAGCAGAGCACCGAGACCCGCCAGCGCACCCTGCAACAGCGCACGGTGTGGACCTCCATGGGCGCCCCGACCCTGCCACCACCACCGGCCGCCACCCTGCGCGAGCGCAAGCGCGACTCGCGCTACGAGGAAGACCTGTGGGCCTTCAACCTGGCCCTGGGCAAGGACCTGCAGCTGGGCGACTGGCAGCACTCGCTGATTTACGGCCTGGACCTCAAGCGCAGCAAGAGCAGCAACCTGCGCCTGGGCAGCGAGGTCAACCGCATCACGGGCGCGCCCTTCGTCAACCCGGAGAACTTCCCCCTGAGCGACTTCCCCGACCCCACCAGCCTGCACAGCGCCCTGTTCGTGCAGGACAGCATCAGCATCGGGCGCTGGACCCTGCTGCCGGGCCTGCGCTATGACCACTACAAGATCAAGCCCAAGGCCTCCGCCGAGTACCTCAATGCCAACCGCACCGAGCCCAACCCGCCCAGCTTCAGCGACAGCGCCTGGTCGCCGAAATTCGGCCTGACCTACCAGCTGGACAGCGCCCACAGCCTGTTCGGCCAGTACGCTGCCGGCTTTCGCGCCCCCGAGGCGGTGGATATCTTCGGTGAATTCAGCAACCCGGCCCATGGCTACCAGACCATCGCCAATACCAGCCTCAAACCGGAAACCAGCCACAGCCTGGAAGCCGGTCTGCGCGGCCAGTACGCCCTGGGCAGCCTGAGCGCCAGCCTGTTCTACAACCGCTACAAGGACTTTATCGAACAGGCCACGGTGGCCACCGCGCCGCTGCTGACCTTCCAGAGCGTGAATCTGGATCGCGTCGATATCCGTGGCGCCGAATTCAAGGGTGAGCTGTATCTGGATCGCCTGGGCCTGCCCGGCGGTACCTACGCCCTGGCCAGCCTCGCCTACGCCCATGGCCAGGACAAGGGCAAGAACCAGCCGCTGAACAGCATCGACCCGCTCAAGGGCGTGTTCGGCCTCGGCTACCGCGAGCCCAGCGGACGTTTCGGCGGCGAACTGAACTGGACCCTGGTGGCCGCCAAGGAGCGCATCGACCGCAGCGAAGCGACCCGCTCACGCATTGGCGAGCAGTTCCGCAGTCCCGGCTATGGTGTGCTCGACCTCAATGCCTGGTGGCAACTGAGCGAACAGGTTTCGCTCAACGGCGGCCTGTACAACCTGACCGACAAGCAGTACTGGCAGTGGGGCGATGTCCGCGGCCGCGCCAGCGACGATGCCGGCATCGGCCGCTACAGCCAGCCGGGCCGACATGCAGCGGTGAATCTGATCTGGGAAATCTGATCAACCATTGTCGTCACACGGGTTCCACTTGGCGCAAGGAGGCGCCCTCCTCTTTCACTTCCGCGCCGGGCCGGCATAATGCTCGCCCGTCGTGGAGGTTCCCCAATGCTGCGTTTATGTGCACCGGATGAGCTGGCCGAAGGCCAGAGCCGGGGCTTCGAGATAGCCGGTCAGAAGCTGCTGGCCGTGCGCAAGGATGGCCAGTGCCATGTCTATCGCAACACTTGCCCGCACCGCGGCATCCCCCTGGAATGGCTGCCCGACCAGTTTCTCGACGCCAGCGCCAGCCTGATCCAGTGCGCCACCCACGGCGCGCTGTTTCTGATCGACTCCGGCGAATGCGTGGCCGGTCCCTGCGCCGGACAGTCCCTGGGCCGGGTCGACTGCCATGAGGATGCCGCGGGCCTGTGGCTCGACCTACCCACCTGTTAACGCCCGCCGGGCACAGCGGCTATAGTCCAGAAAAAAAACAGGCAGGGCCGCCCATGCACAGTATCGAACGGATCTACCCCAAGCACCTCGACCCCGGCAGTGCCGACGATCAGGCCAGCCTGCGCATCCACCTGCAGCGCTACCAGTTCGCCGCCGAGCACCTGCGTGGCCAGCGCGTACTGGACATGGCCTGCGGCTGTGGCTATGGCACGGCCCTGCTGGCCGAACGCAACCCGGACAAGCAGGTGCTCGGGGTGGATATCGACCCGGACGCTATTGCCTATGCCCGCCAGCATTACCAGCTGGACAACCTGCGTTACGAATGTGCCGATGCCGAACAGTTCGCTAGCACCCAGGGCTTCGACTGCATTGTCAGCCTGGAAACCATCGAACACCTGCCAAGGCCGCAGGCACTGCTGGCCAACTACGGGCGCCTGCTGGCCGAAGACGGCCAGGTGATCGCCTCGGTGCCCATCACCCCGACCCTGGACGGCAACCCCCACCACCTGCACGATTTCAGCAAGCGCAGCTTCTTCGCCCTGTTCCGTCAGCAGGGCCTTGAGGCCCGGCAGCAGCTGGAGCAGGTGCAGCCCTGGCAGTTCAAGGGCCTGTTCAGCCGGCGCGCCGACCAGCACAAGCTCAACCGCTCCGATGGCGTCGGCAATGCGGTGCTGCTGTATTACCGGCGTCACCCGCTGTATCTGCTGCGCCGGCTGTATTCGATGCTGCGCTATGGGTTCAGCAACCGCTACCTGACCTGCGTGTTTACGCGCTGACAGTCACCCAGCCCCAGTTTGCAGCGTTCATAGAGCGATGTTCCGTAGGGGCGCTGTACGCACCAGGCTTGCCGGCCATTCGCCGGTGCGCACGGCGCACCCTACCTGAGGGGGCTCGCCAGACTCGTAGGGTGGATGGCGTTTACCCATCCAGCAAAACACTTCGCCGCCTGCTCAGACACTGGCCGCTAGCGGCTCGACCGGCGCACGGCGGTAGATCCAGATGCGCTTGAGCACCGTGGCGAACTGGCGCCACAGGCTGCCACTGTTGTAATGCTGGCCGTAACGCTCGGCAATCTCGCGCACCTCCACGGCCAGGGCGGCATAACGCCGCGCCGGCAGATCGGGGAACAGATGGTGTTCGATCTGGTGGCTAAGGTTGCCGGTGAGGATATGAAACAGCGGCCCGCCATTTAGGTTGCTGGAACCACGCAGCTGACGCAGGTACCAGTGCCCGCGGCTCTCGCCCACCACCGACTCCTTGCTGAACACCGCCGCCTGCTCGGTAAAGTGACCGCAGAAGATCACGGTAAAGGTCCACAGGTTGCGCAGCAGATTGGCCAGCACATTGCCGGCCAGCACCGCCAGGGCATTGGCCCCGAGCAGCAACGCCAGCAGCGGAAAGAACAGGTAATCCTTACCCCACTGACGCAACAGCTTGGCGTTGAACTGCTTGATCAGCGGGCGCACCTCGGCCTTGCTCAGCTTGCCCTTGTAGACCTTGTCCAGACGCAGATGCTGGATGGCCACCGAGTACTGGAACAGCACCGCCTGGAGCGTCACCCACAGCGGCTGCCAGCGGTAGAAGGGCTTCCAGCGCTGCTCGGGAAACAGGCGCACCACGCCGTAACCCACGTCATCGTCCATGCCCAGCACATTGGTCCAGGTGTGGTGCACATGGTTGTGGGTATGCCGCCAGAAATCACTGGGGCCGGCGATATCCCACTCGTAGCTGCGCCCGGCAAACTCGGGGTCGTTCATCCAGTCGTACTGGCCGTGCAGCACGTTATGCCCCAGCTCCATGTTCTCCAGAATCTTGCCCAGGCCCAGCAACAGGCTGCCAAGCAGCCAGGTGGGCGGGAACCAGCCGAACATCAGCAGGCCCCGGCCACTCCAGCAGCAGAAACGCACCGCCGTGCGGATACGGCGGATATAGCGGGCATCGGCCTCGCCCAGGTCGGCCAGGGTGCGCTGGCGCAGGGCGTCCAGTTCAGCACCGAAGGCATCCAGTTCGGCGGGGCTCAGTTGGCGATCTTGACGATTGTTCATAGCTCGATCTCCACATCCCCCTGGGGGGCGCTGATACAAAGACGGATGGCCTGGCCCGGTTCGGCCAGCAGGGCGCCGCTGCGCATATCGCGCACCACGCCACTCACCAGGGTGCAGGTGCAGCTGGCGCAGATGCCCTGACGACAACCATGGGCGGGCCGCAGGCCATGGGCCTCGACCTGCTCCAGCAGGCTGGCCTGGTTATGTGCACTGAGTACCTGACGGCTGCGGGCCAGGCTCAGTTGCACCTCGCGGCGCTCGTTGCCGGCGCTCAGGGGGGGCGGGGTAAAGGCCTCCACCTGCAGCTCGGCCTGGCTGCCCAGAGCCTGCCACCACTGCTGCACCGCCCCGACAAAGCCGGCCGGGCCGCAGCTCAGCACCGCATGCTGGGCCACATCACCGATGCCCTGCAGGTGCTTGGCGGCAAAGCGCCCCTGCAGCTCGGCCGGCGCCTCGCCCTGACCCGTCAGGGCCCAGCGCACCTGCAGATTGGCATGACGCGCCTGCAGGGCCTGCAGCTCCTCAACAAAGGCCCGCTGACCCTGCTCACGCACATAGTGCAGCAGGGTCACCGGCGCGGCGAACCCCTGGGCCAGGGCGCTACGCAACAAACCCAGCAACGGCGTGATACCGCTGCCGGCGGCCAGCAATAGCACGCCCGGCGCCTGCTGCGGCCAGTGCAACTCGCCCTGCACCGATCCCAGCTCCAGCCAGGCGCCCACCGCCAGGTGCTCCAGCAGATAGGGCGACACCCGCCCGCCGCTCTGGCGCTTGATCGCGATCTGCAGGCTGCCGTCGGCGCCGACGCCGATCAGGCTGTAGCTGCGGCCAAGACGCACACCGTCGCGCTCGATATACAGCTGCACATGCTGGCCCGGCTGCGCACCGCGCCAGTTGCCGTTGGGCCGCAGGGTCAGGGCCAGCATGTCCTCGGCCACCCAGTGCCGCGCCGCGACCCGGGCCATGACCCGATTCAGGCGCAACCCCGGATTGAGCAGCGCCAGCCAGGCGTCCACGTCACTTTCACGCAACCAGCCCCGCGCCACCAGGGCGCGCAAGGGCCGCAGCAAGAGGCTGCACAGGGGTAACAGGGCAACAGGTAACAGATGCATGGCGGATTCTCAGTGAACAACCGTGCACCAGAATGGCAGGCGAATGGATTTCAGTCAACAGTCGTACACTCAAAACGCCGTGGCGGTTCGACGCAGGCGCCGCCCATTTGTTAGAGTGCGGCGCAGATTGAGCCATGCAGAGCCAGGACGCTTGAAACCGACCCAACCCCGTGCCGAACAGAAGCTGCAAACCCGCCATGCCCTGATGGACGCCGCCCGTAGCCTGATGGACAGTGGCCGCGGCTTCGGCAGCCTGAGCCTGCGTGAAGTGACGCGCAGCGCCGGTATCGTGCCCACCGGTTTCTACCGCCACTTCCAGGACATGGACGAACTGGGCCTGGCCCTGGTGGCAGAGGTGGGGGAAACCTTCCGCGACACCATCCGTCAGGTGCGCCACCACGAGTTCGAACTGGGTGGGGTGATCGACGCCTCGGTACGCATCTTCCTCGACGCGGTGGCGGCCAACCGCTCGCAGTTCCTGTTTCTCGCCCGCGAGCAGTACGGTGGCTCGCAGCCAGTACGCCAGGCCATCGCCGCCCTGCGCGAACGCATCAGCGCCGACCTGGTGGCAGACCTGCGCCTGATGCCCAGGCAGCAACACCTGAGCCAGGAAGCCCTGACGGTGATCGCCGACCTGGTGGTCAAGACGGTGTTCGCCACCCTGCCCGAGCTGATCGACCCGCCCAGCAGCACCCTGCCCCCCCATGCCACGCCCCAGGCCAAGATGATCGAGCAGTTGCGCTTTATCTTTATCGGTGCCAAGCACTGGCAGGGCCTGGGCCAGGCCGGCACCTGAGGCGGCCATGCCTGCCCTGGCGCGCTGGCTGTTCTGGCCGGTTCTGCTGCTTGCCAGCAGCGGCCTGTGGCTGGCGCTGCAGGCCGACAGCCCGCACCAGCCTGGCGTGCCCGGCGCCAGCGCCGGGCAGCCCCTGGTAATCGCCCACCGCGGTGGCGCCGGGCTCTGGCCGGAAAACACCCTGTACGCCTTCGAGCAGGCCAGCCAGCTGGGCGTGGATATGCTGGAGATGGACCTGCACCTATCCCGCGATAGCCAGCTGGTGGTGATCCACGATGCCACCCTGGAACGCACCACCGACGGCCAGGGCGAAGTGGCCATGTACAACCTTGTGCAGTTGCAGCGCCTGGATGCCGGCTACCAGTGGAGCGCCGACGGCGGTCTGAGTCACCCCTACCGTAATCAGGGCCTGCGCATACCCAGCTTTAACGAGGTGCTGCAGCGCTTTCCCGAGTCGCTCAAGGCCGTGGAAATCAAGGTGCCCGACGCCGGCATGGAGGCCAGGCTGTGTCAGGCCCTGAAACAGCACGAACAGACCGAGCGGGTGATCGTCAGCAGCTTCCATAACCGCAGCCTCGCCCTGTTTCGCCAGTACTGCCCACAAGTGGCCACCTCGGCAGGTTCCGGTGAAGTACGCCTGCTGCTGGCGCTCAACTGGCTGCACCTGGACCGCTGGCTGGCCAGGCCCACCTATCAGGTGCTGCAGATCCCCCACTACCATCGCGGCATCCAGGTCAGCAGCCCGCGCCTGATCCGCGGCGCCCAGCGCCTGGGCCTCCAGGTGCAGCTGTGGACCATCAACGAAACAGCCGCCATGCGCCAGCTGCTGGAGCAGGGTGCCGACGGCCTGATCACCGACTACCCCGACCGTGCCCTGCACGTGCTGGGCCGCACCGGGGCACGGCCGCAACCATAGCCCGTGCTGGGTCGCAGGACTGCCGTGTAGGGTGCGCCGTGCGCACCAGCACGGGCACAATTCGTCGGTGCCCGCGGCGCACCCTACAGCCCGCCTCCGAGCCTCAACGGCAAGGCAACTGCTCAGATTTTGACCAATCCTGTAGAAGCCCTGTCGTTACGGGCCTGCAGAGGGGCATACGCAGCTTATCCACAGCTCCCTCCACAGCAATACGGGATAAGTGCTGCAGCGCAGTCGACAGCGCTGGCCAAGCGATTGAAATAACTCGATTAATTCTTGACTTTCGGAGCAGCGCCCAGGGCTTCCCAAGCTCGTCCCAGCCCTGATCAGTATTCGTACAGACGCGTAAAAAGCACTGGCCACGGGGGCTGCAAGTCTCTGCGAGGTAGTTATACACAGCCCTACCCACAGTATCCGTGGACAATTTCGCCACGCTCTCACAGCTCTCTGCAAAACAGCCTAAGCCATTGTTTTACTGATTAAAAACCATTGATCAAAAAACATACAGACGAGTCAAGCCAGCGCTCCAGCAGGCCTGCAGCAGCCTGCTCCCACCTTATCCACAGCTCGCTCCACAGTCTTTGTGCACAAATACACAAGGCGCGGCGGGCCGTGCATCCGAGCCGGCCGGGTTCAGGCTATGGCGCTGATCGATAGATTCAACCAACTGCTCTGCCTGACATGACCTAGGCTTGCTCTATCAACCACCGGGAGATTCGCCATGGCCTTCCCTGAACTGCTGCAGCGCCTGTTGGCCGCCTATGCCGGCGCAGCCAGCGGCAGCGCCGACTGAGCGCATAAACAGCCTCAACCCGGCTACTCGCCCTGGGGCAATACCGTGACCTGCACCTCGGGGTCGTGGCTGCCACCACCGAGAATCACCCCGCGCAGCGGCGAGACATCGGCAAAGTCGCGGCCCCAGGCCAGGGTGATATGTTCCAGCGCCGGGCGGATATTGTTGGTGGGGTCGAAGTCCACCCAGCCCTGCTCTGGGCAGTACACCGAGACCCAGGCATGGGAGGCATCGGCACCGATCAGCCGGGGCTGGCCGGGCGGTGGCTGGGTCAGCAGATAGCCGCTGATATAGCGCGCCGACAGGCCCATTGAGCGCAGGCAGGCGAGCATCAGGTGGGCGAAGTCCTGGCACACGCCGCGGCGCTGCTCCAGCACCTGCAGCAAGGGCGTGGCCACCTGGGTGGCGGCGGCATCGAAGCGAAACTCCCGGTAAATCTTCTCCATCAAGGCGTCCACCGCCGCCAGCAACGGGCGGCCGGGGGGGAAGCACGCGGCCGCGTAGTCGGCAAATTGCCGTTTCAGGTGCACATAGGGTGACTCGAAGCGAAAGCGCATGGCGTCCAGTTGCTGTGCGTCCAGGGCCTGGCCGCTATAGCGCAGGGCTGCGCAGGCCTGCTCCCAGGCCGGCGAGGCGTGCAGATCCAGGGCCGGGCGCGCCAGCACCTCGACCTCAAGCCGGGCGCTGACCTTGAGTTCGCTGTGAGGTCGCTCGAATACCAGACGGGTCAGCGGGTTGCCGAACACATCCAGGCCGTCCTGGCGCTGGCAGGGTTGCGGGCCGACCAGCAGTTGATGCTGCAGGCAGCGCTGCCAGGGGCAGGCCCGTGGCCACAGGTGCGCCAGTTGCTGGGCCAGGGACACCGGGCTGGCGTAGCGGTAATGGGTGTCGTGGAGGATCTGGTAGCAGGCGCGGTTCATGACGACTGGGTCCGCTGGCTGGCATCGACATGGGCGAAAAAACGCAGGCCCAGGCGGTCGGAAAGCTCGGCGCTGGCCTGGCTGATACTCGTCAGCAACTCGGCCAGGCCCTCCAGCACCTCCTGCACACTGCCGGTACCGAACAACGGGTTCTCCAGGCTGCCCAGGCTAAAGCGCGCCAACTGCCCCTCAAGGTGCTGCAAACGGCGCTCGCTTGGCAGATCGAAGTCCTGACCCAGGCGGGCCAGGGCGCGCAGCAGGCTGCCCAGCTGGAACAGCACGGCATGAGGGTTCTGCTCGTCCAGCAGCAACAGGTCGAGTACCGGGATCAGCTGCGCCGAGGCCAGGTAGCGGGTGCGGTAGGTGATGCTGCTGTTGCCCAGCTCCAGCAGCCATTCCAGGGCCGACTGGTCCTGCGCCGCACCGCTCTGCAGGAAGTTGGCCAGGCTGTCGCAGAGAAACTGCAGGCGCTCGATACCACGCCCGAGCATCAGAAAGCGCCAGCCGTCGTCGCGGGTCATATCGTCCAGGGCAAAGCCCGACAGCGCCGCCAGGGACAGCAGCACAGCGTCGAGAAAATCCAGCCATTCGCCGCAATCGGCCTGCTCGTCGTCCAGGGACTGGGCCTCGCGCTGCAATTCCAGCAGGGCCTGCCAGTTGGCCTGGGACAGCTTGCCGCGTACGCTGCCGGCCACCCATTGCAGGCGCTGCAGGTTGGCGCGCAGGCTGTCCGGCCAGTCCTCGCCGAGCAAGGCTGTCAGCAGCCGCGACTGCAGCTCACCGCTGTCGGCAGCGGGCAGCAGGCCCTGGCTTTCGGCCAGCCCCAGGGCCGTGTGCAGGGCCTGGGGGTCATCGTCGTCATCCACATAGCGCGCCAGCAGAATACGCAGCAGCCGCGCATGGTCTTCGCAGCGTTCGCTGTAGCGGCCGAACCAGTAGAGGTTCTCCACCACCCGCGAGGGCAGATAGGGGTCGCTGCGCACCAGATCGGCCACCCCCAGGGGGCGCAGCCATTGCCAGGGCTCGCCGGCGTGGCGCTCCCCCAGCACCCAGGTGTCCTTGCTGGCCCCTCCGCGCTGCATCGACACCACCTCGGCGTCGGCCTCGCCGGCCACTCGGGTCAGGCCGCCGGGCAATACCCGATAACCGCCATCGGCACTGGCCACGGCAAACACGCGCATGCCGATGGCCCGTGGCTGCAGGCCCTGACCATCCCAGACCGGGGCCTGGGACAGCTTGGCCCGGGCCTGGGCGACATAGGCGTAGGGGCGTGCCTTGAGACGTTCAGCCAGCTCGGCGCGCTGCGCCTGATCCAGATCGCGGCCAAATACCGGGGCAAAACTCTGCGAGGGAAAGCTGGCGCGCACCAGCAACTTGTCGAGCTGCTCCAGGGCCTCGTCCAGCACCGGCGGCTCGCCGCACCACCAGCTGGCAATGCTGGGCAGCAGCAGTTCTTCGCCCAGGAGTTTTTCCGCGATGGCCGGCAGAAAACCCGGCAGGCCGGGGGATTCCAGCACGCCGCTGCCCAGGGCATTGGCCACCAGCACATGGCCCTGGCGCACCGCTTCGAGCAGGCCGGGCACGCCCAGGGCCGAGTCGGTGCGCAGCTCCAGGGGGTCGCAGAAATCATCATCCAGGCGGCGCAGAACCGCATGCACGCGGCGCAGGCCGGCCAGGGTCTTCAGATAAACCTTGGCGTCACGTACGGTCAGGTCACTGCCTTCCACCAGGGGATAGCCCAGCTGGCGCGCCAGATACAGGTGCTCGAAATAGCTCTCGTTAAAGCGCCCCGGCGTGAGCAGCACCACCAGCGGCGTCTCGCCACCTGCCACAGGCGCATGGCGCGCCAGGCTGTCCTGCAGGGTGCGGAAGAAGCCGGCCAGGTATTGCACGCGCAGATCGCGGTACAGCTCGGGAAAGGCGCGGGAGACGATCTGCCGGTTTTCCAGGGCGTAACCCGCGCCGGACGGCGCCTGGGTACGGTCGGCGGTGACCCACCAGCGGCCATCCGGGGCGCGGGCCAGATCCACCGCATACAGATGCAGCCAGGTGCCGCCCGGTGGCTGCACGCCCTGGCAGGGCCATAAATAGTTGTTATGGCCGAACACCAGCTCGGCCGGCAGCAGGCCATCGGCCAGCAGCTGTTGCGGGCCATACAGATCGGCCAGCACGGCATTGAGCAGCCCGGCACGCTGGGCCACGCCGGCGGCGATCTGCTGCCATTCCTCGGCCTCGATCAGGTTGGGCAGCAGGTCCAGCTCCCAGGGCCGGTCGGCACCATCGGGGTCGGCGTAGACGTTATAGGTCACGCCGTTTTCCTGGATCTGCCGCGCCAGCAGGGCCTGGCGCTGGGCCAGCTGCGCCGGGCTGCTGCGCTGCAGACGCTCCAGCAGCAGGCGCCAGTGCGGGCGTACCTGGCCGCCTGCGTCGAGCAGTTCGTGATAGGCCCCGGGGTTCAGGGGGTAGTCGGCAAGCAGGTCGGGCATGGACATCTCGGCAGTCAAAGCGCTAGCCCCCTCTCCCTCTGGGAGAGGGCTGGGGAGAGGGAAATGACGCCCTCATCCGCCCCTCCGGGGCACCTTCTCCCGGGGGGAGAAGGGATTAGGTCAGGCGCAAATCCAGGGTCATGGGCATTTCATTATTGTTGATTGGCACCAAGGTCGGGCGTTTGCCTGGGCTGTGGCCCAGGCGGAAGAAGCGTGCCAGGCGCCGGCTTTCGGCCTCATAGGCATTGACCGGCAGGCTGTCGTAATTGCGCCCGCCGGGGTGGGCGACATGGTACTGACAGCCGCCCAGGGAACGGTTCATCCAGCTATCCACCAGATCGAACACCAGCGGCGCATGCACCTCGATGGTCGGGTGCAGACAGTTGGCCGGCTGCCAGGCGCGAAAACGCACGCCGCCGACAAATTCGCCGACCTTGCCGGTGGGCCGCAGCGGCACCGGTACGCCGTTGCAGGTCAGCATATAGCGATCCTGCGGCATGCCCGTCACCTTGACCTGCAGGCGCTCCAGGGAGGAATCCACATAGCGCACCGTGCCGCCGCCACCGCCCTCCTCACCCAGTACATGCCAGGGCTCCAGGGCCTGGCGCAGCTCCAGCTCGATGCCCTTGACGGCGAAGTCACCGGCCTTGGGAAAGCGGAATTCAAAGTGCGGGCCAAACCACTCGCCGGGCAGACGATAGCCGCAGCCGTCCAGCTCCTGCAGCACATCGGCGAAATCCTGCTCGATAAAGTGCGGCAGCAGGTAGCGGTCATGCAGCTCGGTGCCCCAGCGCACCAGCCGCGCAGGTTTGTAGGGCTCGCGCCAGAAGCGCGCGATCAGCGCACGGATCAGCAGTTGCTGGGCCAGGCTCATCTGCGCGTGGGGGGGCATCTCGAAGGCACGCAGCTCCAGCAGGCCGAGACGCCCGGAAGCGGAATCCGGCGAATACAGCTTGTCGATACAGAACTCGGCGCGGTGGGTGTTGCCGGTCACGTCCACCAGCAGGTTGCGCAGCAAACGGTCGACCAGCCAGGGCGGGCAGTCGCGGCCCGCTTCGGGGATCTGGGCGAAGGCGATCTCCAGCTCGTACAGCGCATCGTTGCGCGCCTCGTCGACGCGCGGCGCCTGGGAGGTGGGGCCGATAAACAGGCCGCTGAACAGGTAGGACAGCGACGGATGGTTGTGCCAGTAGCTGATCAGGCTGCGCAGCAGGTCCGGCCTGCGCAGAAAGGGCGAATCCGCCGGGGTCGCGCCACCGAGGACAAAGTGGTTGCCGCCACCGGTGCCGGTGTGGCGGCCGTCGAGCATAAATTTTTCGCTGGACAGGCGGCACTCCCGGGCCTGGGCGTAGAGAAACTCGGTGCGCTCGACCAGCTCATCCCAACTGGCGGCCGGGTGGATATTCACCTCGATCACGCCGGGGTCGGGGGTGACGCGAAAGTACTGCAGGCGCGGGTCCAACGGCGGCTCATAGCCTTCCAGCAGCACCGGACAATTCAGCTCGGCGGCGGTGGCTTCGATGGCGGCCACCAGCTCCAGGTAATCCTCCAGGCG
>OGCL01000668.1_pt1 | contig 34247 bp, 31 predicted proteins | sample 1570041 | NCBI WGS metagenome assembly OGCL01 (sample SAMN06266162, study PRJEB24511) | hot springs metagenome | isolation source: Hot spring water | place: South Africa: Limpopo | collected 2015-06-22 | reverse complement strand
AACTCGTCCTGCATCTCGCGCCGGATCAGCGGATCGAGTGCCGAAAAGGGCTCGTCCAGAAACCAGAGTTCCGGTTCGACCGCGAGCGAGCGTGCAATGCCGACGCGTTGCTGCTGACCGCCGGAGAGTTGGCGGGGAAAGGCCTTCTCCTTGCCGGCAAGGCCGACGAGTTCCACCATGCGCCGCGCCCGTTCCTCGCGCTTCAGCCTGTCAATTCCTTGCACTTCCAACGGGAAGGCGACGTTGTCGAGCACGCTCAGATGCGGCAGGAGAGCGAAGTGCTGGAAGACCATGCCCATCTGGTGGCGACGGATCTCGATCATCCGCTCCTCGCTGGCCGATAAGAGGTTTTCGCCGTTGAACAGGATCTCGCCCGATGTGGGTTCGATCAGCCGCGACAGGCAACGCACCAGCGTGGACTTGCCCGAGCCGGAGAGGCCCATGATCACGAAGATCTCGCCGGTCCGCACCTCAAGATTGACATCTCTCACCGCACCAACAAGTCCGGCCCGGGCGAGGTCGTCAGCAGTCGGTTTCTTGCTGGCGTCGCGCACAGCGTCGCGAGCGCCGGCACCGAATATCTTCCAGACATTGCGGCAGACGAGTTTGGCTTCAGTCGACATGACAGTTCCGCTGGATAGCAGGACGGATGGCCCGCAGGGGCCGCTCTAAAAGACGGTCACCCGCGCCGAGGGAGTGCGCGGATGACCGCAACCAGCTTCGTTACTTCTTGATCCAGCCGGACCAGCGGGCCTCGTTGGCGCCCACCCATTCGGCAACGACCTCCTCGACCTTCTTGCCGTCGAGATCGACCTTGGTGATCATCGCACCCATTTCGTCATTATTGATATTGAAGGCCTTGATGGCGTCGTAGGCTCCGGGCCATTTGTCTTTCAGTCCCGACCAGGAGACTTTCCAGATGGGGCCGAAGGGCTTGCCGCAATCATAGGCCATGTCCGGGTTGGAGCCCCAGGCCGCGTCCTCGTAGCATTCCTTGGTGTATTGCGGGAACTCGACCCATTCGCCCTTGTATTTGGCCGGCGCCCAATGCGGCGCGTAGATCCAGAGGAGGATCGGTGCCTGACGCTGGTAGGCACTTTCAAGCTCGGCAAACAGAGCGGCATCCGTGCCGGCATGGACAACCTCGAAAGGCAGGTCCAGTGCCTCGACGCGCTCGTCGTCGAAGCCACCCCAGGTTACCGGCCCCCCGAGGTAGCGGCCCTTGGGCGCTGTCTCGGCCGTGGAGAAGGCTTCAGCGCAGGCCTCTTCCTTCAACGCTTCCCAATTCGGCAGTCCCGGGCATTTTTCCTTCATGTATTCCGGAAACCACCATTCTTCCTTGGCTTGCATGCCTGTTTCGCCAAGGTTTTCCACCTTGCCGGTGGCCGTTGCAGCATCCATGGCCTCGCGGCCGGTCGTTTCCCAGATTTCCATGGCGACATGCAGGTCGCCGGATTCGAGGCCCGCAAACTGAGCCAGATAGTCGGCCTGGACATATTCGACGGAGTATCCAGCCTTTTTCAGCACCTCACCCATGATCTGGGTGGTGATCAGCTGTCCTGTCCAGTCATGCAAAGTCAGCTTGATCGGATCGGAGGATTCCTGAGCAGAAAGCGGCGTGGTTGATAGGCAGGCTGTCATCAGCAGTGCGGTAGCGATAGTCCTCGGCATGCGGTCAAGCTGAAGCATTCGAGATCTCCCAGTAGAGCCCGTTGAAAATCTACAGAACTGGCAAGGCACCCGGTCGTCGTTCCCCGTACTTTTCGTATCTGATGACGAGCGTGTGTAGGCCCTTACTCTCCGGTCAACCGGCAGGGATTGTCAATCTCGTTTTGTGGTTTTTTGTGATTTTATGACCGATCGTGTGGCAATGGCTTGTCGCGATGATCGTCACGGGCTATCGAGACTCCACGAGCAGGGATGGAGATGGACATGCCCCCTTCCAAAAGGCAGCGGGAGATTTTGCGGGTACTGGAACATGAGGGAAGCGTCGCCATCTCGACCTTGGCTCGCAAACTCGAGGTTTCGCTTGAGACCATCCGTCGTGACCTGAAACCTCTGGCCGACAGTGGCAGTCTCGTTAAGATGCATGGTTCGGTGAGCCTCGCTTCCATGGTGGGGGAAGCGCCGTTCGAACGCCGGATGCGCGAAAACAGTGATGCCAAACGTGCAATTGCAGCGGCGGTGGCGGCGACGATCCGAGACGGTGACTCGATCATGCTGGACACCGGGACGACCACCAGCTTCCTGGCCCGGGAGTTGCTGGGCCACCGGCGTCTGACGGTGGTGACGAATTCCTCTGATATCGCGCGGACCCTCGCGACCCTGAATGACAACAAGGTCTACATGGCGGGTGGAGAATTGCGCAGCGACAATGGCGCGGCCTTCGGGAGTACCGCGATCGACTTCATCAACCGCTTCTCGGTGACGCACGCAATCATTTCCACTGGAGCCGTCAATGCTCAGGGCATGATGGATTATGATCTGGAAGAGGCGGAATTCGCCCGGACCGTCATCCAGCGCGGACGACGGTCACTCGTCGTGACAGACCAAAGCAAGTTCGGTCGAGAAGGCCTGGTGCGCGTCTGCGGCTTCGACGTGATCTCTGAGCTTGCCACCGACGGAGAGCCACCGGCCGACATTGCCGAAGCGCTCGTGGCTGCCGGTGGACGCCTGCTGCTCGCTTGAACGCGAAGATTGCGCCAATCACGCAATCTCCCCAGCTCCGGTTCAGCAGCGATTGGACGTCTCACGCTCTCCTCGCGGTGACGGAAAATCTAGCTGCTTCATGTTCGGATTCTCGAAAGCTGCCCGTCTGCTTTGTTTGGAAAGGCGAACGTTGAGCGCGTCAGCCAAAAGTTTTTTCATTTAAAAACATATCCTTACTTTGTTGGCACGGATCTTGCGATCCCCTTGGGGAGAAACAAGAGGATTAATGCCGTGACCTTTGAATGGAGCATTCTGATCGCCTTGGTCGGCGCACTGATCGCCCGACCGGCTGCATCCCTGTTCGCAAAGCGAACGGGGTGGGTGATGGGGCTGGTGCCGCTCGTCATCTTTGTGAACCTGCTGACCTACTTGCCCGCCGTGAAAGCGAGCGAAGTTCTTGTCACGCAACTTGCGTGGGTGCCGTCGCTGGGGGTCGAACTCGTATTCAGGCTGGACGGCTTTTCCATGCTGTTCGGATTGCTGATCACGGGTATCGGAACCCTTGTGACCATTTATGCCGGCGCCTATTTCGCAGAGAAGTCGGTGAACGAGACAGGGAGATTTCTGACCCTGATCATGCTGTTCATGGCGGCGATGCTCGGCACGGTCTTTGCCGACAACCTGATCGTCATGTTCGTCTTCTGGGAGCTGACAAGCCTTGCCTCCTTCCTGCTGATCGGTTTCGACGGCCACAAGGAGGCTGCGCGCAAATCAGCGCTGCAATCGCTCATTGTCACCGCCGGTGGTGGCCTGGTGCTGTTTGCCGGCATCCTCATCATTGGCATGGTGCTCGGAACCTTCTCGTTCAGCGAAGTTCTGTCCCGCGCCGATGAACTGGTGGCGAGCCCTTGGGCGCCAACCATTGCCGTGCTGATCATGATTGGTGCCTTCACCAAGAGTGCGCAGTTCCCATTCCACTTCTGGCTGCCCAATGCCATGGCTGCGCCGACGCCTGCCTCTGCCTATCTGCATTCGGCGACCATGGTGAAGCTTGGCGTCTTTCTGCTCGCACGTTTTGACGCGGTCTTTGCCGGAATGCCTGGCTTCGGGCACGCGCTGGTCACCATCGGTTCGCTCACAATGATCGTGGCAGCCTTGCAGGCTCTGCGGGCGGAGGGCTTCAAGGCGGTGCTGGCGCAGTCCACTGTCGCTTCGCTCGGTATTCTCGTCATGCTGATTGGTCTCACGGGGCAGGTTGCCGCCGTCGCGACGGTTGGCTTCATCCTGGCTCATGCCCTGTATAAGGCTGCCTTGTTCTTCTGCGCCGGCACAGCGATCCACGCGACAGGAGAAGCGAGCCTCAACAAGCTCGGTGGACTTTCGCGCTTCCTGCCGGTGACAGCGGTCGCCGCGGTGCTCGCCAGTCTCTCCATGGCGGGCCTGCCGCCCTTCGTCGGGTTCATCTCAAAGGAATATCTCTTCGAGGCTCAGCTTTCGGGTGACTGGAACGTATTGCCGGTGATTGCGGCGGTGCTTGTCAATGCCGTGATGGTCGGCGTCGCCGGCGTGGTGTCCATTCGACCATTCTACTTCAAGCCGGAGCGTGTCACCGAAGTCCATCATGGCGAGACTGCCGGCATGCTTGTCGGTCCCCTGCTGCTGGCGGTGACCGGCATCGTCATCGGTTTGGTTCCCGGCCCGGCGGCTGAATGGCTGATCGGCCCGGCTGCGTCGGCGCTGTACGGGCAACCTTTCGATGTCTCCTTCAAGCTCTGGCATGGCCTGACGCCAATGCTCATGCTGTCGATGCTGGTTGTCTCGATCGGTGTGGTCATCGTGGTGCGGTGGACTAGCATCCATAATGCTCTGCGTCGCTATGACAGCGTCTATGGCTGGATGGGCGATCGCTTCTATCACTTGGGGCTTAACGGGCTGCTGGCGACGGCAAGACTCTCCACCCGGCTTCTGCAGAATGGTGACCAGCATCGCTACACAACCATCGTCATGCTGACGGTGATTGCAGGGCTGGCCATTGCCTTCGCGGTTTCGCCGTCCACGGATTTCCTTGCAAGCGAGGGCGCATTCCGGCTCTCGGTGACGCTCGTATTGCTCCTCACCGTGGTCGGTGCCCTGGCAACCATCTTTGTCCGCTCGTTGATCGGCAGTCTGGTTTCGGTCGGTATCGTCGGCTTTGGCTCTGCCGTGATCTTCATGCTGAACGGAGCGCCGGATCTCGCGCTGACACAGATGGCGGTCGAAACCTTGATCGTCATCCTGATGACAGCCGTGCTGCTGCGGTTGCCTGCACGCCGCCGTCATTCCCGGACTTCAGCCGAGCGTCGCCGCGACGGGCTCATCGCCACAGGCTTCGCGGGTATCATGTTTGTCGCGCTTGCATCCATAGGGGTCACCCCGGTCGACCTGCGCCTGTCGGAGTATTTCGGCCAGACCAGTTACCTCGAAGCCTACGGCCGCAACGTCGTGAATGTGATTCTGGTCGATTATCGCGCCATCGATACGCTGGGCGAAATCGCGGTCGTGGCACTTGCCACCATCGCCGCCTGGGGCCTGCTGCGCGGCACTCTCAAACCTCTTCGCAACAAGGAGTAACAAGCGATGTCGGTGATTTTCTCCACCATGTCCCGCCTCTTCTTCGTGCTCCTTCTGGCGGCGTCCATCTTCATGCTGTTCCGGGGACACAATGAGCCAGGCGGAGGATTTATCGGCGGCCTGTTCGCGGGCCTCGCCTATGCCCTCCTGGCGCTGTCCGACAGTGTCGAAAGAGCCCGGAAGGTCCTTATCGTCCACCCCGTCGTGTTGATGGGCACCGGTTTGTTCCTGTCATTCATCAGTGGCTTGCCGGGTCTGATGACGAACAGCTCTTTCCTGACGCACTGGTGGATCGAGCTCGGCTCAACCCATCTGGGCACCGCGACAATCTTTGATATCGGCGTGTTCCTCGTCGTTGTCGGCGGTGTCCTGTCCCTGGTTTTCCGTTTTTATGAAGGAGTGGAGCAATGAGCCTCGTTTACGCTTTTGCCATTGCCGTCCAATTGGGGGCAGGGGTGTATCTCCTCCTGTCGCGCCACATGATGCGTATCCTGTTCGGCCTCGTGCTGCTGTCAACGGCAGCCAACCTGCTGATCTTCGTCTCCGGCGGTCTGCATTTCACGTCACCGCCGGTGATCCAGGCTGGCCAGCAAACTCTCGGTGACGAGACGGCCAACCCATTGCCGCAGGCGCTGATCCTGACGGCGATCGTTATCGGTTTTGCGCTGGTCTCCTTCGCGGCCGCTTTGGTTTTGAAGGCCTACTACTCGCTCGGAACTGTTCTCACGGACGAGCAGAATGACGCCGAAGCACTCGGCTCGCCATTCGACAAGGAGGCGACAAGCAATGGCTGACACACTTCTTTTGTGGCCTGTAATTCTGCCGCTTGCTGGAGCTGCACTGGCTGCCGCGTTTCACGCCCAGCCACACTTGCAGCGCGCTGTGGCGCTTCTGGTCATGACACTCACGTTGGGGTCTTCGGTGCTGATCCTGCAGACGGTCATGACGGGGGAAATCCTGACCAAGACGTTCGGCAACTGGATGCCGCCTTTCGGCATCGTCTTCGTCGCTGATCGCTTCGGCGCGGCAATGGTCGTGATCTCAAGCCTGCTGGCCCTTTGTGCGCTGGTCTTTTCAGTGGCGGATCTGCGCCAGCGGCAGGTGCGGTCCGGATTCTATCCGCTCTTTCTCGGCCTGATGATCGGCGTGAACGGTGCATTCCTGACGGGTGACATCTTCAACCTCTATGTCTGGTTTGAAGTCATGTTGATCGCCACGCTTGGTCTGATCACGCTCGACCGAACCCGGGCGCAAATCGACGGTGCAATCAAGTACGCGATCCTGAACCTGTTCTCGACCATCCTCTTCCTGATGGCCGTCGGTCTCCTCTATGGGGCCACTGGCACACTCAACATGGCGGACCTGGCACGTGTGCTGCCGGAGACGAGTTCTTCTGCCGCGCTGACCTTGTCGGCGATGATGTTCCTGCTCGCCTTTGGTATCAAGGCCGGGTTCTTCCCGATGTTCTTCTGGCTGCCGGCTTCCTATCACACTGCGTCGATCATCGTGTCTGCGGTCTTCGCCGGACTTCTGACCAAGGTCGGCATCTACGCGCTGTTTCGTGTCTTCACGCTTCTGTTCGAGATCGACAATGGGATGCTGAAGCCGCTGTTTGGCCTGTTTGCTGCGGGTACAATGCTGTTTGGTGTCTTCGGTGCTGCCGTGCAGTGGGATGTCCGTCGCATCCTGTCGTTCCACATCATCAGCCAGATCGGCTACATCGTTCTTGGACTGGCAATCGCCACGCCGCTCGCAATGGCAGCGGCGGTGTTCTACATCATTCACCACATTGTGGTGAAGGCGAACCTCTTCTTCATTGCCGGAGCGATCCACCGGGCAACCGGCTCGTTCGACCTGCGCAAGTCAGGGGGGCTGCTGAAGTCCTCGCCGATGCTCGCCGTCCTCTTTGCGATCCCGGCACTTTCACTGGCAGGCATACCGCCCCTTTCCGGCTTTTGGGCGAAGTTCATGGTGATCGACGCCTCCTTCCAGGGCGAGGCCGCCTGGCTTGCGGTGCTGGCTCTGTTCGTCGGTTTGCTGACGATCTTCTCGATGAGCAAGATCTGGATCGAGGCATTCTGGAAGAAGGCGCCTAACTCGCTGAGGGTTCGTCCCGTTCCTGTCGCCATGCTCGTGCCGATCGCCGGTCTTGGTATCATCACCCTGGCCATTGGCTTCAATCCCGAGCCTCTGGTCGCCTTCTCCAATCTTGCCGCAACAAGCATGAGCAACCCGACGGAATTCGTCGGTGCTTTCCTTGACATGACGGCAACAGCAGGAGTGACGCCATGAGCCTTCTAAATTCCATCTACAAATCCATCCTGCTTGGGTTCGTCTTCATAAGCCAGCTGGTGCGGTCGTCGGTTGCCGTAGCGCGCCAGGTACTCGGCGACAGCTCGAACCTGAGGCCGGCCATTCTGGCGGTGCCGCTGGACCTGCGCAGCAATGCCGGCGTAACGACACTTGCGAACTGCGTGAGCCTGACGCCGGGCACGACCTCGCTGCATGTCAGCGAGGACCTTAGCACTCTTTACGTTCATGTTCTCCACGCGCCGGATCCGGACGCAGTTGTCGAGGACATCAAGTCCACGTTCGAAACACGCATCAAGGAGATTGAAGGATGATTGAGATTCTCGATGGCTTTCTGTCCACTTTCGCCGCCGTGCTGATTGCAATCCTCATGGTGCCGCTGACGCTTGCCGCAGTTCGTATGGTGACTGGCCCCGGTTATGCCGATCGCTTCGTGGCGCTCGACATGCTGACCGGGATCGCGGTGGCCATTGCGGCGCTGACCATGATCGCAACCGGGCGGAGAGAGTTCCTTGATGTGGCGTTCGGCATAGCGTTGATTGGCTTCCTGGCGACCTGTTCTCTCTCGGCGCTGCTGGAAAAGAAGAAGGAGAACCAGTGATGGTTGCCATACTCTCCATTCTGTTCAAATCGGCTGGTGTGGTCTTCCTTCTGGTCGCCGCGATTGGTGTCGTGAAGTTCTCCGACCCGTTCCAGCGTATGCATGCGGCGACGAAGGCCGGAACTCTAGGCGCCGGCCTGGTCATCATCGGGAGCGTGATTGCTCATGGGGAACTCGATGCCGTAGTACTCGGCGTCATGACTGTGGTCTTCCTGTTGCTCACCGTTCCGGTCGCAGGGCATCTTCTCGGGCGCGCTGCCTATGTTTCCGGTGCGCGGCTTGCCCTTGCCGGGGAAGACGCACTGACAGGCGTCTTGCGGCGTTCACCACAGTCACTGGACGAGCGCCTGGAGTGGGGAACCGCGGCTGGATGGCAAGCAACCGCGGGAAAGGAACGTCCATCGATAGACGATCGGGGCGCCGTTCCCGAAAAGCAGAGAGCAGACGAGAGTCCTGCTCGACAGCCAGCAACGGTGCCGCTCGCCAATCTACAATCCGTCAGCTTTGCCGTCATTGACGGGCATGTGCGGCCGGTTGCCGAACGTGCTTGTAAGATCGCTGCAAGGCATGGAGCAAGTCTCACGGCCTATGTGCTCATCGACAAACAGGTGATCCAAGCCAGTGGTGATGAGCTGATGATGCGTCGATTGATCCGCGAGCGCGCCAGCACGGCCATTCATGAACTCAAGGACTGCACGCGTTCAATGGATATTGAGCACGTTCTCAACTACGATGAGGGAGATCCAGAACAGATACTGGCAAGCAGGGGACTTCCGGGAGAAGAGTTTCTGGTCCTGCCCTGTGAGGGATGGTTCCACCATCAGGTTTCCCGACGCCTTGAGCTGACCACCTGGGAGCCGGATGGATTGTTGCGTCTTCCCAGCGTGCATCGCGGGCCAGTCCTCTTCGTTACATCGCAGCCCCGTCGCGTCTCGGGTTCGACCCTTGTCGTTCGAGACTGCAACGAACCTCATCTGGCAAGTCTTGTGGGCTGGGCGCTGGCCCACGAGCTCTGGAGCAGCGACACGCTGGTTCATGTTCACGGTCCGAATTCGAGGCACACGGAGATCCGGGATATAGCCGAACGCTTTGGCCATCGCTATGTCGCGATGCCGAGCAAAGGCGACGGCTGTGATATTCCCGAAAGTCTCGATGGCGTGTGTGGCGTCATTCTCGGCCATACGCCGCGGCCGTTGCGTACAAGCTGGTACGGCAATCACTGGCGAAACCGAATTGCGCCTGGCATGATCGGTGACGTCTTGATCATGGAAGCAGGCGGTGTCCTTGCCGCGGCCTCGCCAGAGACTAAATGAACTCCGCAACCAGTCGGCTCTCCCGCGCCGGAGGGCCGTCTTGCATGCATTCAGCCATCGGCTACTGACGCCGCGCAACTGCTATGCCGGGACAAATCGCTGGCGGGGCCTCAGTCAATTGGGCTATTGATCGAAGCATGTCATCTCATTTGCGTACAAGGCTTCCGCTCTCCGTAGCCCTGCCGCTCTTCGTGGCAATTGCAATGTTCGTTGTCGCCGTCGGTACGACCCAACTCGGCATGATGGCGCTGCGTTCGGCGAATGAGACCGGCCTTCGTGATCAAGCGCTTGTCTTCCTCGACGCTGTCGCGGGCAATGTGGCGGTGGAAGTAGCGCGTGCAGATGCGCCCGATGCCGTGCGTGAAAGGCTGGCGGCGTCCCTTAACTTCCGGACGGCTCTGCTCGAGCAGGCGATGGCTGCAGAGTGGACGGATAGTCAGGGCGTCAAACGCACGGCTGTCATTGCAGACAGCGATGCTGACCTGCTTGAAGAGGGACTGGCCGAGGTTCAGAACGCCCCTTCCGGCCAGGTCTATGACACAGCTGTTCCAGACCGGTCATTGTTACTCGTGGCGCGCAGCTATGCCATGGGAGAGTTCAATCTCTACCTTGCTGCCACATTCGATATGAGGCCCCTTGAAGAGGCAGCCAGCGTCGCCTCCAACATTGCCATCGGTGTCGATGTTCTGGTGGCGATCCTGGCGGCGATCCTCGCCTATCTTGTGACCCGCAGAGCGCTCAAGCCGCTCGACCGGTTCATTGATCGTCTGGCAGACGAAGGCGCGGACGAGATCGTCGAAGCAGACTGGCGTCGCGGAGACGAGTTGCGTCGCCTGGAAGCCGCCCTTTCGATCCGTGAAAAATTCGAAGCACAACGGGTCGCGATGATGGAGAAACTTGCGCAGCAGGAACGGGATGGCCTGCTGGCGCGCATGGCCGCCAGCATTGCTCATGAAGTTCGAAATCCGCTTGCCGGGCTCAAGAACGGCGTTTCCACACTGAAGCGATTTGGTGATCGGGAAGAGGTCCGGCGGGAGACTTTGGAGTTTCTCGAGAACGGGCTGGACAGCATCGGGCGAGTGGTCGATGTGACCCTGTCAACCTATCGGCGGCGGTCGGGGGAGCGGGTGATCGGCGCGCGGGAGGTCAGGGACCTTGAGCTGCTGGTTGGGCCTGAGGCGAAGCGCGCTGCCGTCAAGCTGGTGTTTGAACTCGACGAGCGTGCAAGGCTCTTCGTTGATGCCGATGCGCTCCGGCAAATTCTTCTCAACCTCATTCTGAACGCAGTAAGAGCCTCCTCTGAAGGTCAGCAGGTCACAGTCGGCTTGGCGCAATCTGCTGATCATGGGCATGTGGTTTTGACCGTTGCGGATCAGGGACCGGGTATGCCCCCTGAACTCGTGGCGGCAATCGTCTCGGGCCGGGCCGATGATATTCCTGTCGAGCGCAGTATCGGCATATGGATGGTCGCAAATCTCGTCGAGACGATTGGCGCCGACCTGTCCATCCGCAGTGCCGAGGGGGCGGGGACGACCATCCAGCTGACTCTCAAGGCGAAGATTGACGAAACCGATAAAGGCTCAAGGCAATGAAACCCCGCATCCTGATTGTCGAGGACGATGCAACTCTTGGCGCCTCCCTTCGCCAGCGCCTGGAGTTGGAGGGGTTTGACGTCCGCTGGGCACGCAGCGCCGGCGAGGCAAGCCGAGCGCTGCAAGCCAGCCGTCCGGATATCATCCTCTCCGACATTCGGTTGCCGGACGGGGATGGCGAAACTGTCATGCGTCGCCACTTTGCAAGCTTCGGACTTGTTCCGGTGATTTTCATGACCGCCTATGGCGATATAGATCAAGCCGTTCGCCTCGTCCGGGATGGAGCGCTGGACTATGTCAGCAAGCCCTTTGACCTAGACAGTCTGGTCGAGACCTTGCTGGGCATCCCGATCAGCAGTTCTCATCAAGCGGCGGAACTGGACGACCCTTACCAGGGCAGTTCCTCCATGCAGAAGATCGGCAACATGCTGATACGCGCAGCACCGATCGACCTGCCAGTGCTTCTGCTCGGTGAAACCGGAACAGGCAAGGAGGTCGCCGCCCGCTACGTGCATCAGTGCGGACCACGCAAGGATCTCCCATTTGTACCGGTCAATTGCGGTGCTTTGCCATCCGAACTGGCGGACTCGCTGTTGTTCGGGCACGAACGGGGTTCCTTCACCGGTGCCGCCAATATGCATCGGGGGCATTTCGAGGAAGCCGGAGGCGGCACGCTGTTTCTCGATGAAGTGGGGGAATTGCTCCCAGCACTGCAGGTGAAGTTGCTGCGTGTCCTTGAGACCCGCGAGTTTCGCCGGCTGGGTGGGAATGAAACGCGTCGCTTCGAGGCACGCCTGGTCTGCGCTACCAACCGCGACCTTGAAGCCATGGTAGCCACCGGCGATTTCCGGGAAGACCTTTGGTTTCGGATCAATGCCATCACATGCCGGCTGCCGCCACTGCGTGAACGTGCACCAGAAATCCCTGGGATACTGGAGCGTCTGGCGGTGAGCGCTGCCGCTCGCTTTCAGCGAAGCAGGCCGGTCCTCGATGCTGCTGCAAACGAGGCTGCCTTGCGTCACTCATGGCCAGGTAATTTCAGAGAGATGATCAACCGCGTAGAGCGTGCGGTTGCTCTTAGTGACAGCAACATCCTAACACCTGCCGATCTTTTCCCGGACCTCTCTTCGCAGCGTGATTTTCCGGCTTCTGGCGATGGCGGCCTGTCGCCTTCGCTTGCCGAGGTGCGTGATGCTGCGGAGCGTGCCCATATCGTTGCCGCGCTGGAAAAAGCGCATGGATCGCCCGGAGAAGCCGCAGAGAGCCTTGGCATATCCCGCACCACGCTTTGGGAAAAGATGCGGCGTCTCAAGATCAACAGAAGCGACGAAGAACATTGAGAAAAGATGGCCGATGGGGCCGCCATGCCTTTGCCTGTTATGCGGACTGGCGCTCCACTAGGCGGCACTCGACCTTCAGCTGATCATGTGAACTGGTCAGGCCACCCGCAAGATCGGCAATCAGTTCCACGGCCATCGCGCCCATCTCAAACATTGGCAGATGGAAGGTCGTGAGAGGCGGCATGGTGAATTGAGCGATATCTCGGTTGTCGAAACCAACCACCGAGACGTCCTTTGGAATCGACTTGCCGAGTTCCTTAAGGGCCTCGATGCAGCCAAGTGCCATCAGGTCGTTGGCGCAGAAGATGCCGTCGGGTGGATCCTTCAGCTTCATCAGCGCGTGCGTCTTCTCGTAGCCGGACGAAGGCTCCCAGTTGCCGTAATGGACGAGATCCGGGTCGTAGGCGATATCGTTGCTGGCGAGAGCTTGCTTGTATCCGCGCAGCCGGTCGCGCGGGTTGTCCAGGCCTTCCTGGCCATTGATCAGGGCGATGCGCTTGCGGCCCGCCGAGATTAGCCGTTCGGTCGCTGCGCGTCCGCCGGCGACGTCGCCCGGAAGTATGGAGGGCAGCCGACGCTCCTGATCGTAACAGTTGACCAGAACTGAGGGCACCTTGAGCATCGGCTCGGGCGGATCAATCTTGCGGGTCAGGATCGTGCCGAAGACGTAGCCAACCAGGATCTGGCCGTCGCAGATGGAGAAAATGCCGCCATCCGGGTCTTCGCCTTTTCGGAAGACGCCGAGGGTGACGATGATCCCGAGCTCCAGCGCCTTCTCACGGGCGCCTTCAAATGCCATGGACATCCATGGATCGGTGGTCAACTCGTCGACGACGAAGACGATCACTTTGTTCGCCGGTGAACCGCTTGATCCCGTGTTCGCCGACGACTTGTTTGAAAGCCGGTATCCCAGTTGCTCGGCTGCGTCAAAGACACGCTTGCGGGTCGCCTCGCTGAAACGTGCGCCGGAGCTGCCATTGAGAATGAGGGATACGGTCGCCTGCGACACGCGCGCCAACGCAGCCACGTCCATCATTGTTGGTTTCAAGGCATTCTCCATGACGACCACCGCGGCTCCGATGCGTTTGCTCGCGTCAGGAGCGGAAGTGCCTGACGCGATCGAAAGCAACGGCGACCACAATGAAGGTACCTATGAACATTCCTTGCCAGAATGTCGAGATGCCCAGCAGGATCAGGGAGTTGCGAATGACCTCTATCAACAGGGCGCCGATGACCGCGCCAAGGGCATTGCCCTCGCCGCCGGCGAGGTTGGCGCCGCCGATAACGGCTGCGGCAATTACCGTCAGTTCCATGGCCTGTCCGAGATTGGTGGTGACGCTGCCCAGCCACCCCGCCATCAGAATGCCAGCAATCCCAGCAGTCAGGGCGGAGAAGACGTAGATGCTAACCTTCATAAGCCGTACGGGGATGCCGGTGAGAAGGGCCGCATTCTCGTTGCTGCCGATGGCAAAGAGGTGCTGTCCCCACCTTGTCCACTTGAAGACGAGCGACATGATCAAGGTGAGGGCAGCAAGCACGTAGAGAGGGTGCGGTACGCCGAGGGTCGAACCGCCGCCGGCCCAGATCAGCAGGTCGTGATCGGGGCCGAAGTTCCAGATCATCTTGTTATCGGAGAGAACCATGGCGAGCGATCTGGCCGCTGACAGAGTCCCGAGGGTGACGACGAATGGTGGCATGCCGGCATAGGCGACAAGCACGCCGTTCAAGGCCCCGACCATCACGGCGGCGAAGAGGGCTAGGGGTGCTGCGACCAGAAAGGGCATTCCTGCCTGCATGGACACACTGATGACCATGGCGCTCAGCACGACGCTCGAGCCGACGGAGAGATCGATGCCGCCGGATGCAATGACAGCCGTCATGCCAATGGCGATGATGCCGACGAAGGCGAAGTTGCGGGCGACGTTGAAGAGATTGCGCTCCGTGGCAAAACTGTCGGTCAGAAGGCTCAGCGCGAGGCAGGCCAGTACCGCGGCCACAAAGACCCAGAACAGTTGCTGGCCTGAAATGCGTGTGAACCAGTTGCGGTGTTCGCTTCGGGCAATCACGTCTTCCAAAGTTGTCATGATGACCTCCTCTCAGGCTGTTTCGATGGCGCCGGTGATCAACCCCGTCACCTCTTCGGGCGACGAGCGATCGGCACGCTTGCTGGCGACGAGTTCGCCGCGTCTGAGGACCGCGATCCGGTCGGAGACCCCGAAGACATCGGGCATGCGATGGCTGATCAGAATGACACTGATCCCCTGGTCGCGGAGCCGACGGATGACATCCAGTACTTCGGCAACCTGGCGAACCGAGATGGCAGCCGTTGGCTCGTCCATCATCACGATCTTGGGTTTCGACAAAAGGGTCCGCGCGATTGCGACCGCCTGACGCTGGCCGCCGGACATTCGCCGGACGAGATCACGGGGCCGCGTCTCCGATTTCAGCTGTCGGAAGAGGCTCGCTGCAACACGATTCATCTGGCCGTAGTCGATGTAGCGCAGGGGGCCGATCTTCTTCATCGTCTCGCGCCCCAGGAAAACATTGGAGGCGGCTGAGAGATTGTCGCACAGAGCAAGGTCTTGGTAGACGACCTCAATGCCGTGCTGCTGTGCATCCCTGGGGTTGTGGAATGCGACGGGGTCGTCATCCATGAAGATCTCGCCGGTCGTGGGCGGGAAGTTGCCTGCGATGATCTTGACCAGCGTGCTTTTGCCGGCGCCGTTGTCCCCCATCAGCCCCAGAACTTCGCCCGGTTCAATTGTCAGGCTGACTCGCGATAGCGCCTGTATTGCCCCGTAACTCTTTGAAATTGAATGCAATGATAGTCGTGACACTGTCCGCCCTCCCTCGGCTGATCTCACGATGGCTCTCCGCGCGCACCATAACCCGCAGAACACGGCTTCGCAAACTGATATTAATGATGCTTGACTTAATATTATTACTAAATATTAATTGCTCAACTTGAAGACACAAAACTGGGAGGCGTTGATGCGGTTGCTCGTGACGGGCGCCACCGGCAAGGTGGGGCAAGCCTTTCTGCCGGCATTTCTGGCGGAGCCGCGCTTCTCGGGATGGACGGTGGTTGCGCTCTGCAACAACCGGACCCTTGCACCCGACCCACGTATTTCCATCGTCAAGGGGTCGGTGGCCGATGCGCAGGCCGTGGCCAATGCGCTCGAGGGCGTTACCCATGTTCTGCATCTCGCCGCAGTGAAGGAGACGCCGGATCAGGCGATCGATGTCGCGTTGAAGGGGCTCTACCTCCTCCTTTCTGCCTTCAGTCGCTCGCCGAAACGGCGGCAGTTCATGCTGCTGAGCGGCGATTGCGTCGTGGGGCATATCTTCCACGGCTATGGCGAGCCGATCACGGAACGGTCGCCGCGGCGAGCCTATCGGGGGGTCTACGCGCTGACCAAGGTGCTCGAGGAAACCATGATCGAGCAGTTCGGCCTGCAGGAGGGCTTGCCCTGGACGACGCTTCGGGCGCCCTGGATCATGGAGAAGGACGACTTCCGCTATGCGTTCGACCTTGGGGGCGACCAGTTCGGGGGGCCATCCTGGTCCAGTCTGTTGGCACCAGATGAGCTTGCAGTGCTCAGGGAGCAGGGGGCAGTACCTGCCTTGCGGGATGCTCGAGGAGACTACCTGAAGCGCAGCTTCATCCACATTGATGATCTCGTGAAGGCGATCCTGGCCGCGCTAGACAAGCCTGCCGCCCTTGGAGAGCTGTTCAACATCGCGATGGACCGACCGGTCGATTACGGCGAGGTGGCACGGCTGCTAGAGGCCTCCGGAAACCGGCAGCGCCGCGATGTTCCCACACCGTTTCACAGCAATTGGCTCGACAATTCCAAGGCCCGGATGGTCCTCGGATGGCAGCCGGAAACTGACCTGGAAAAGCTTGTTGAGCGGGCCTGGAGTTACAGGCGCGCGGCGGATGATCCGCGCATCGTTTGGTATCCCGGCTGAGCAGGAGGGCTTCGTCGGCAATTTGGAGGAGGAGAAAGGCAATGAAATCAAGATATCTGGTACTCACCGCACTACCCATCCTGATGCTGCTGGCGGGCGAAGGCGCTGCTGAAGGCAAGAAGACGCTCGCCATCGTCGTGAAGGGGCTCGACAACCCGTTCTTCGAGCAGATCAATCTCGGCTGCAAAAAATGGCTGTCTGAGAATCCCGACAGTGAATACGAATGCCTTTACACGGGGCCTGCGTCTTCAGCCGATGAGGCTGGCGAGGTGCAGATCGTAGACGACCTGCTGACACGCGGCGTGGCTGCCATCGCCATCTCGCCATCGAATGCGCCGGCGATGGCCAACCGGGTGCGGGAAATTGCGCCTTCCGTGCCGGTGATGACCGTTGATGCCGACTTCCTTGAGCAGGACCATGATCTTCGCAAGACCTATCTCGGCACCGACAACTATCTGATGGGCGTCAAGATGGCGGAGGAAGCGAAGAAGCTGAAGGCTGAAGGTGGCACAGTCTGCCTGCAGCTCGGCAATGTCGCTGCGGCCAATATCAACGCCCGTGCACAAGGCTTCCGTGACACCATTGCGGGTGCGAAGGGTGTTGATCGCCTGACCGGCCAGAATGGCTGGTCCGAAATCGAGGGTTGCCCCGTTTACACCAATGACCAGGCGGACCTTGCCAACCAGCAGATGTCGGATGTGTTCACCGCCCATCCTGATCTCGATGCCTTCATTCTGATCGGCGGCTGGGCGCAGTTCGCGCCTCAGGCCTATACGCAGGTCACGGATCAGGTGATGGACAAGCTGAAGTCGAAGGAACTGGTCATCGTGGCCGGCGACACGCTGCCACCGCAGACCCAGGCTTTTCGTGAGGGTCGGAGCCATGCACAGGTCGGCCAGCGGCCCTTCGAGATGGGCTACAAGGCGCCCGACGTCATGATCCAGCTGATCAAGGGCGAAACCGTCGAAGATCCGCTGTTTACCGGCCTCGACGTCTGCAACACCGAAGATCCCGGCTTCTGCAAGGACAACTGAGCGCGCGGGTGAACGCTCGGCGCTTCCCTGACTGAACATGGACCCGCCAACCGGGTTGGCAAATCTGCTCGTCCGGTTGTCGTCTTTCAACACGGAGCAGCCCTGAGGAGAGGGTTGCGGGAGGATATGATGAAGACAGTAACGATCACAGCCATCGTGGCCATGGCGACCATGGCGGCTGCGCCTGCAGTCGCCCAGGAAAAGCAGGCTCTCGCTTTCGTCGTCAACGCGGCTTCCGATTTCTGGAAGCTTGCCGAAGCGGGCGTCAAAGCGGCTCAGACTGAGCTGCCGGAATTCGAACTCCAGTTCCGCTATCCCGCGCAAGGGACGGCGGCGCTGCAGAACGCGCTGATGGATGACCTCGTGGCAGCGGGGACCGATGCGATCATGATCTCGTCGGCGGATCCTAAGAATTCCGTCGATGCCTTCAACCGCATTGCCGCCCAGGTGCCGCTATTTACCACGGATAGCGATGCACCGCAGTCGAACCGTATCGCCTATCTCGGTTCGTCCAATACCGACGCGGGTGTCCAGGCGGGCGAGATCGCCGTCAAGGCCCTGCCGAATGGTGGCAAATGCATGGGTTTCGTCGGCTTTCTCGGGGCGGACAACGCCAAGGAGCGCATCGCTGGTTTCAAACAGGCGGTCGAAGGGAAGTCGATTGAACTCGTCGACGTACGTGGAGACGATGTCGACTTTGCCCGGGCGCGCTCCAATGTCGATGACGTGCTGGCTGCCAATCCCGACATCGACTGCATGGTCGGCTTCTACTCGTACAACCCGCCGAAGATCTACGAGGCGCTGCAGGCCGCCGGGAAGCTCGGCGCGATTACCGTGATCGCCTTCGATGAAGACCCGATCACGTTGGGTGCCGTGCGCGAAGGTACGTTTGCCGGTACCGTTGTCCAGGATCCCTATCAGTGGGGCTACCAGGGAATGAAGTTGATGGCTGCCTATCTCGGCGGTGACAAGTCTCAGATCCCGGCAGACGGATTGATCATTGTGCCGACCAAGGTCATCGACAAGGGAAATGTCGATGATTTCGAGAAGCAGCTCAAGGAGCGGATCGGCGGCTGACAGGTCTGCCGGTCGGCGGCCTGCGCGGATACTCCGGGTCCGCGCAGGTCACCTTTTCTTTGTGAGGTACTTTGCGCATGTCCGCTACCGCCCGCATTTCGCTTGATCTCCTTGGGATCACCAAGGTCTATCCGAGCGCCATTGCGCTCAACCGCGTGTCGCTCGGCATTCGGGGCGGAGAGGTCGTCGGGCTGATTGGCGAAAACGGCGCCGGCAAGTCCACCTTGATGAAGGTCCTCGGTGGTGCCATCGCGCCTGATGAAGGGGAGATCGTCATCGATGGCCGGAGTGCCCGGCATCTGACGCCAGCAGGGGCGCTGGCACGGGGTATCGCCTTCGTGCATCAGGAGCTCAATCCGTTCTCCAATCTCGATGTTGCAGGCAATGTGCTCTTGGGGCGCGAAATACGCAGCCGTCCCTTCGGCTTCATCGACCATGCTGCGATGGCGGATCGTGTTCGACCGCTGCTCGATATGCTGGGCGCCCGGTTTCATCCATCGACGCCTGCCCTGGAACTCTCGCTTGCCGATCAGCAGTTGATGGAGATCGCCAAGGCGCTGTCGACAAATGTTCGGCTTCTGATCCTGGACGAGCCTACTTCCAGTCTCACCCTGGCCGAGACGCGGCGGCTTCTGGATGTCATCCGGCGCCTGCGGGCTGATGGTGTCGCGATCCTGTTTATCACCCACCGCCTGGCGGAAGTCGAAGAGGTGGCGGATCGGGTTGTCGGGCTTCGGGACGGGCAGAACGCGGGTGAACTTCCGAAGGATGGCATCAGCAAAGATGCCATGGTCCGCTTGATGATCGGGCGCGACGTCAAGCAATTCTACACCCCGCCCGTTGTGAAAGAGGGGCCGATCGTGCTTCGAACTGAGAAGCTGCGGACTCGGGCCCATCCTGATGTGGCCGTCGACCTCGAAGTCAGAAGCGGTGAAATTCTGGGGCTTGCCGGTCTGGTTGGGGCAGGGCGGACCGAACTTGCCCGTGCCTTGTTTGGCATTGATTCCGTTGAGGCCGGTACCGTGCAGGTAGATGGCCAGCCGATTGCTTCCGGATCGGTACCTGCCGCGATTGCAGCTGGCATCTGCCTTGTTCCGGAAGATCGCAAGTCGGAAGGTCTGTTCCTCGATTTCTCGATCGCAGAAAACATCGCCATCCCGAATCTCGCTGCCATTGCAAAGGCGGGCTTTCTCGATCGCAAGGCGGAGCTTGGCATTGCGGATCATTTTCGGAGCCGCCTTTCGATCCGAGCCCGTCGACTTGACCGACCGGTGGGAGAGCTGTCCGGAGGCAATCAGCAGAAGGTGGTGCTGGCCAAGTGGCTGGGACTGAAACCGCGCCTCATCATTCTCGATGAGCCGACACGCGGCATCGATGTTGGTGCCAAGGCGGAGGTCTATCACCTCATGCGTGATCTGGCGGAAAGCGGAGCGGCGGTTTTGATGATTTCTTCCGACATGGAGGAGGTTATCGGAGTGTCCACTCGCGTCGCCGTGATGCGGCGTGGCGCCATCGCCGGAGTGCTTTCCCGTCACGAACTGTCTGAAGAAGCGATCCTTCGGCTCGCGGTGGAATAGGAGAACAGGATGTACAAGAAGGATCTGGGCCTTGCTGTCCTGGTCATCACCGTCGGTGCGATCGTCACGCTGGTCAATCCTCGTTTCGTGTCGCCGATCAACCTCGCCAATACGGCGAACCTGATCGGGCTGTTCGGTCTCTTTTCGATTGCAGAAGCATTTGTCATCGTGACTGCAGGCATAGAGCTTTCAATTGGATCGGTGATCGCTCTCCTGGGCGTCATCTTCATCGATCTGATCGCTTCGCATGGCGTGCCTTGGCCGGTTGCGCTTGCCATCGTGCTGGCCCTGTCAGTGGTGATCGGTCTCCTGCACGGCTGGCTGATCACCAGGCTCAAGCTGCAGCCTTTCGTCGTCACCCTGTGTGGCCTGCTGATCTACCGGGGTATTGCGCGCTTTTACACCAAGGATGGCACGGCGGGGTTCTCGTTCGGAACCGATCTGCCAATGCTCGAATACCTGTTTGTCGGACGCACGGCTGGGGTTCCCCATTCGGTCATCGCCTTCGGCATTTTTGCGGTGCTTGCCTGGTTTCTGCTGCACCGTACCGTTTTCGGCCGGCATCTGCTCGCCGTCGGCAAGAATGAGGAGGCGGCGCGCTATTCCGGCATCAACACCCGGCGAGTGATCATCCTCGCCTATGTGCTCTGCATGTTCCTGACAGCCGTCTCCGCCGTGTTCTTCGCCATGTACACGAAGTCCGTTCAGCCATCCTCGCACGGAAACTTCTACGAACTTTACGCCATTGCGGCGGCCGTGCTTGGTGGGTTCTCGCTGCGAGGAGGGGAGGGTTCGATCGTCGGGGTGGTGCTCGGGGTTGTCTTGCTGCAGGTCCTGCAGAATCTGGTCAACCTGCTTGGAATTCCATCGTCGCTCAACTTCGCCGTCATGGGAACGGTTATCCTGGCCGGGGTCATTGCCGATACGCAGTTCCACGCCTATCGGGAGAGGCGGCGGCTGCTGGCGGCAAGGACGAAGCTGGCGGAGAGCGACGGATAGCGGCGGCACTGTTGCTGGGGTGGTGCTTCGTTTGACAACAAGCTAGCATTCTCCCGAAAAGAAGATGCCCCGCGCACCGGAGTGCGCGAGGCAGGCCAGGGAGGCCTCTTGCCTTTCGGATCAGAGATCTTCGAGCAACTCGTTGACGCGGCTTTCGGCCGTGGCGAGTGCCTCGTCGACGGATTTATCGCCGTTGACGGCAGCGCCAATCTCCTCACCGATGATGTCCTGGATCGGGAACTGACGCTGGACTTCTGCCGGCAGTGGGCGACCCGTCTCAGCAATCTTCGCGATGTTGTCACGATGCGGCAGTGACTTGAATTCCGGCATGTCGAACACCGCCTTCACCGCCGGCAAGTGGCCGTTGCGCGCCCAATGGAAGTCGTTCTCGGTCAGGAACTTGAAGAGCTTACCGATGGCTTCGACCTGCTCCGGCGTGCGGTCCTTCTTCGGCATCACCCAGCTATGGCCATCAGCATAGGTGCTGTCCTGACCAGGAAAGAGCTGCGGAACGGGGTAGACGGTATACCCGTTGGAGAGCGCTGTACCTTCCTTCTCGGCCTGCGCCACATAGTCGCCGATCAGCCAGGTTCCGTTGACGGCAATGCCGCCCGCGCCATTGGCAAAACCCGAAACTGCCGCTGCATAGTCGAGCCCCGTCGTCGAGATGCCTTCGTCCTTGGTGGCCTTCATGAGCTCGACGGCCGCCTTTGCTTCCGGCGTGTTCAGCTTGATCGCAGTCGGGTCAGAGAAGAAGTCCGAATTCTGCTGCTGCAGCAAGGTGTAGAGGATACGGGCATAGGAGGCTGTCTCATTCGCCATGATCTGGATGAGATATGGCTTGCCGGTCTTTTCCGTGAACTGCTTGCCCTGCGCGATCAATTCTTCGCGCGATGTCGGCAGGACAGGTGTTCCGTCTGCGTTGACGAGGCCCGCTTCCTTCATCAGGTTCAGGTTGACGTGGAAGAGCATGGTCCAGTTGTCGAATGGCAGGCCGTAAAGCTGGCCGTCCTTGGTCACGCCGTTGCGGCCGGCATCGGTGAAGCTGTCGGGTGCCACGCCCTGGGCAGCAAGCACTTCGTCGATCGGCTCAATCAGGCCGCGGCTCTGGTAGTCGGAGATCGCCGAGTAATGCATGGAGACGACGTCTGGTGCCGCGCCCGAGGCGAGCTGGGCGTTGAGCTGGTCGTAGCCCGGCCATTCGACAGTTGTGACGTTGACGTCGATGTCCGGGTTATCTGCCTCGAACTTGTTGACGAGGGCGGTGATGATGCCGCATTCGCCGACGGCGGCGGAAACATCTGTCACCTTGCCGTAATCCGCTTCGCAGGCGCCGAAAAAGCGCTGCAGTTCGATCTTGGTCTGCGCCTGCGCCGAAGCGCCGTAACCGAGCGCAATGGCGGCGACGGTTGTCAGTAGAATGCGTTTCATGGTGTCTCACTCCCTTGTGTCGGGCTGATTGCCCTGTTGAACGTGGCCGACCGGCTCCTCTCCGGTCGGGTAGGCTTCACTTCACCGCACCGCCTGAAACCGCGGTCACGATGTGCTTCTGAAAGATGATGTAGACGATGAGCGCCGGCACACTGGCAAAGACCGCCTGGGCAGCGAGGAAGCCCAGGCCCTCGCTCTGAGCAAAGTTGGATTGCGACGAGGCAAGTCCCACCGTCAGTGTGTACATTTCCTTCTTGGTCGCCGAGATCAGCGGCCACCAGTAGTCGTTCCAGCCGCCCAAGAAGGTGAAGATGCCGAGCGTTGCCTGTGCGGGCAGGGTCTGCGGCAGCATGACCTTCCAGAAGATCCGCCATTGCGAGGCGTTGTCGAGCAAGGCCGCCTCATCGATCTCCTTTGGGATCGCCCGGAAGAACTGCGTCATCAGGAAGACCCCGAAAGCACCCGACAGGCCCGGCAGCATCAGGCCGAGATAGGTGTTGTGCAGGCCGAACCAGTTGAACATCTGGTGGCGGGCGATGATGACCGCCTGTTCGGGCACTGCGAGACCGAAGAGCACGATGATGAACAGCGTCCTGCGGAAGGGGAATTCGAGCCGCGCAAATCCGTAACCGGCGAGCGACGACAGAACCAGAACCAAGATGGTCTGACCGCTGGCCACCACGAGGCTATTGAAGAACCAGCCGAAGACCTGCGACGAATGCCAGATGTTGAGGTAGTTGGCGATCGTATAGGGAGCGCGGAAGACCGAGTCCGTTCCGACCATCAGCTCCTGATTGCTCTTGATCGACAGGCCGATCAGCCATGCCACCGGCGCCATCATGACGACGGAGAGGAAGGCGGCGCCCCAGAGAAGCGGACGGTTGGCCGTCAGCACTTCCGGCTTATAGGTGTCGTTCGACGGGTTCATGCGCCGTCCTCCGTCTTGCGTGAGGACACGACATACTGCGCCATGGCCGCCACGAGGATGATCAGGAAGAGGTATTGCGAGGCGGCAGCTGCACGACCGACATCCCAGCGGACGAAGCCGACTTCGTAGATATACATGACGAGCGGACGGGAAGAGCCGTTCGGACCGCCATTGGTCATCAGCTGTGCCTGACCGAAGAGTTGGAACTGGAAGACGATCTGGATGATCGTGACCAGCATGATGGTGCGGGCGATGGAAGGCAGCGTGATACGCGTGAGTACCCGCCAGGGGCTGGCATTGTCCAAGGCGGCAGCCTCATAGAGATCCTTCGGGACCTGCTGCAATGCCGCCAGAAAAAGCATCATTGGCAGGCCGACACACCACCAGACGGTGGCGACGCCGACGGCGAACAGCGACCATCCCTTGGTCGAGATGAAGTTGATCTGGTCGATACCCGCCTGCGTGAAGAGCACCGACAGCAATCCATCTCCGGGGATGAAGACGAAGCGCCAGATCAGGGTCACGATGGTCACAGAGAGGACCGAGGAGGAAAAGAAGAGCCCTCGGAAGAAACTGGTGGTGCGCGTCGACCTGTTGAGTGCGAGTGCCAGAAACAGGCCCAGGGCGACCAGTGTCGGCACGCTGACCAGCACGAAAACGATTGTGTTGCGCAATGCCTGCAGAAACACTGCGTCACCGGCAACCCTGAAGTAGTTGGTGAGGCCGACGAAGCGACCGGGGCCGAAGAGATCCACCTTGTGCAGGCTGAGCCACATGCCCCAGAAGAGCGGGAAGACAAGCAGCGCCAGGAACACTAGCAGGTATGGGAGAATGAAGAGCCCGTGGCTCCACTGGCTGCGGCGATAGCTCTCGGCCATGTCAATCCGCCTCCCTGCGATAGGCGCGACCATCGGCGCCGAAAAGGTGGAAGGCATGCGGATCGGCGGAGACCGTTACGCGGTCCCCTGCCTTGATCAGCGACCGCCCGTCTGCTTCCACCACGACCTTGCTGCCGTCATCGAGCACGCCGTAGACGAGCGAGCGATCGCCGAGCCGCTCGACCACTTCGGCCATCAGGGGCACGCCAGTGCTCCCTTGCGGCACCACGGTGAAGTCCTCGGCGCGGATGCCGAGGGTTGCCCCTTCCGGGTTCGTGCCGGCCTCCATGTGGAAGCCGGTCTCTACGCGTCCCAGTCCTGCCGTGGTCACAGCGAGGCCGCTGGCATTCGTTTCCCAGTTCGTCACAGGCAGAAAGTTCATTGCCGGCGAGCCGATGAAGCTTGCGACGAACTTGCTCGCAGGCCGCTGATAGACATCCATCGGCGTGCCGATCTGTTCGATCTTGCGGGCGTTCATGATCACGATGCGGTCGGCGAGTGTCATCGCCTCGACCTGGTCATGAGTGACGAAAATCATCGTTGAGCCGAGACGTTGATGCAGCTGTGCCAGTTCTAGGCGCGTACGACCACGGAGCGCAGCATCAAGATTCGAGAGCGGCTCGTCGAACAGGAAGGCCTTCGGCTCCTTGACGATGGCGCGGCCGATGGCCACGCGCTGGCGCTGGCCGCCGGAGAGCTTTTGCGGCTTGCGGTCGAGCAGGTGGCTGATCTCGAGCGTCTCGGCTGCGGCGAGCACGCGGCTCTCGATCTCGGCCTTGGCCATGCCGATGTTTTCAAGCCCGAATGACATGTTCTGCTTCACGGTCATATGCGGATAGAGTGCATAGGACTGGAAGACCATCGCAACGCCGCGCTTGCCAGGCGGCAAGGTGTCCACGCGGCTGCCGCTGACTGAAATGGTGCCGGCCGTCACGTCTTCGAGGCCAGCAATCATGCGGAGCAGCGTGGACTTTCCGCAGCCAGAGGGGCCCAGGAAGACCACGAATTCGCCTGCCTCGATGGACAGCGAAATGTCCTCGAGAACGGTCAGTGCGCCGTAGCGTTTGGTGACATTGTCAATTTCAATCGAAGCCGACATGGTTTCTCCTCCCCGTCGTCGATTGGTTACTGGCCGAGCCGGATCATCCGGTAGCTGAGCGGCGCGATCTCTCCCGTGAGGCGCCCCTCCTCGACGGTGACCCCGCTGCCGTCGACCGGTGCGACCGGCTGCTTGTCGGGACCATTCACAGCCTTCAGTTCATGGCCCACGATCACCTTGTCCATGATCACTTTGCGAGTGCCGAAGCCTTCGAGCGCGACATCGAGCGAGATAGCGTCTGTCTCATGACGGTTGACGATGAAGAGGGTGAGGGCACCATCGGTCTCGCTCTCGACGGCAGAGACGTCGAGATAAGGGACGGCTTCGGCGAAGTCGGTCGAATAGGTGGGGCTGTCGATCGACAGCTGATAAGAGGTGCCGCGGCCGTAACGCGAGGCAAAGAGATAGGGGTAATAGGTCGTCTGACGCCAGGCCGGCCCGCCGGGCACGGTCATGATGGGGGCGATGACGTTGACGAGCTGCGCGAGGCAGCCGACCTTCACGACGTCTGCGCGGCGGATGAAGGTGTTCAGGATGCAGCCGACCTGGAGAACGTCCTCGAAATTGTAGATGTCTTCCAGGAGTTCCGGCGCATGCGGCCAGCCATCGCGCCCTTCCAGAACCTTCCGGTCGGCTTCGTTGGAATGATACCAGACGTTCCACTCGTCGAAGCTGATATAGACGTCCTTCTTCGAGCGCTTCTTTGCCTTGGTCACCTTGATCACGGAGGCGATGGTCTCGATGTAGTCGTCCAGCCGGGCGTTCTGTGCAAGGTAGGCGGCCGTGTCGCCCGCATGGTTTTCGAAATACATGTGCAGGCTGATGTAATCGACGCTGTCATAGGTGTAGTCGAGAACGGTCGCTTCCCAGGCTGGATAGGTCGGCATCTTCGGCGAAGACGAACCGCAGACCACAAGTTCGATCGACTTGTCGAAGGCGCGCATGGCCTTGGCGGTTTCGAAGGCGACGCGGCCGTATTCTTCGGCCGTCTTCTGGCCGATCTGCCAGGGCCCGTCCATCTCGTTGCCGAGGCACCAGAGCTTGACGTTCCAGGGCTCCTCGCGGCCGTTCTTGCGGCGAAGGTCCGACCAGTAGCTGCCGCCCGGGTGATTTACATATTCGAGGAAGGCGCGGGCTTCATCGAGGCCGCGCGAGCCGAGATTCACGGCCAGCATCATCTCGGTGTTGGCGGCTTTCGCCCAGTCGGCAAATTCGTGGATGCCGACCTTATTCGATTCCGAGGTATGCCAGGCGAGGTCGAGGCGGACGGGGCGGTCTTCCTTCGGGCCGATGCCGTCTTCCCAATTGTAGGCCGAAACGAAGTTGCCGCCGGGATAGCGGACGACGGGAACGTCGAGTTCTCGCACGAGGTCGATGACGTCCTGGCGCATGCCGTTTTCATCGGCGGTCGGATGATCGGGCTCGTAGATCCCGGTGTACACCGCCCGACCCAGATGCTCGACGAACGAGCCATAGAGACGCGGATCGATCGTGCTGATCTTGTAATCGCGGTGAACGGTGCCGACAGCCCGCATGTGCATTTCCTCCGAATATATCCGTTTTTCGGATATCTATCATAATTGAGGATATGATACACGGGATCGACCGGAGGTCAATCCGGCAATATGAAGGGGAAATAGGAGGGGGGGCGCTTCAGGTCTTGATGCGCAGGACAATGTCCTGGTCGTAATTGCCGAAGCCTCGGCCGAAGATGTTGATTCCGCCGGGATGTTCGGCGGTTTCCGGCACCTCGATCCGGACGCGGATCGAGCGGTGATCGAGCAGTTCGAGGTCGCCGAGTGTCGTCTCGGAGACCCGCATGCCATCGATGAAGGTGCCGTTGTCCGTCACCCGGAAACTTTTCAGAACGCCATACTGGCTGCCGCGCAGCTTCCACCAGTCCGGCGTAAACTTGCCGCGCCTGTCACCAAAGTCGCCGGGCGATGTCCAGGTCGCGACCGCCTTGCCGTTGATCGAGATGGTGATGTCGGAGGGCCAGTTTTCAGAGGTGCCGGGCACCTCAGACGAGAGTTCGAGCAGCAGTTCCAGTTCTCGGATTGGGGCGCCCTTGATCCGGGCGTTGTTGGGGAACTGATAGTCGACATAGCCCCTGGTGAACCAGAGGAGGCCGGCTTTCATCCGGTCCGGCGATAGGAATGTATCCGGGCTATCGAGGTAGCCGATAATCGCATCGGGTCCGCACATGCCGCAGGGAGCGTAGACGTCATAGCCGCTATAGAGACCGACCGGCATCGACACTTCGATTGCTTCGTCGGACGCCTCGTTCGGGCGGGTGAAGGTGAGGACGATCTCGTCATGCACGGCATGGCAGATCTTCTGGCTGCCCTTGCGAGCCTTTTGCACCTCAGTGCGGATCAGGCCGGCATCTTCCATCTGGTTAAGGTGGGTCGATGTGGTCGATTGCGGCAGTTCCAGGACCTCGGCGATCTCGTTGACGTTGAGGGGGCCGCGGGCATGCAGCAATTCCAGGATGGCGAGTCGCGCCGGAGCCGCAAGGCTCTTGAGGACGTCCTTGCCGTCTTCCGGCGTGATCATAAGAAAACGGCTGCTCAACGTGCTTCTCTCCCTGAATAGCGAATTCGTATCAGATTTTCTGATCGAAACAAGGGGAGGGGGTGTTCAGGCTAACCGCAGACTCGGCTGTATACATCGGGCGCCGTTACCCCAGCGATAGCCGCGATATCGTCAGCGTTTTCGATGCAAGATTGACATTCTGTATACAATGTGGCTTCCTTTCTCCCGATAGAGGAGGAGCTGTCATGTCCAAACCCACCTTTCCGATGAATGCCTGGTATGCCGCCGCTTATGATGTGGAACTGAAGCGCCAGCTGCTGCCGCGCACCATCTGCAACAAGCCGGTTGTCCTGTATCGCAAGGAGAATGGCACGCCCGTCGCTCTTGCCGATGCCTGTTGGCACAGGCTGGTGCCGCTGTCGCTTGGGCGTCTGGAGGGCGACAACGTCGTCTGCGGCTATCACGGTCTTGAATTCGATGAGACGGGCCGCTGTGTATACATGCCCTCGCAGGACACGATCAATCCGTCTGCCTGTGTGAAGTCCTATCCGATTGCGGAGAAGCATCGCTTTATCTGGATCTGGCCAGGCGATCCGGCTCTGGCCGATCCCGCACTGATCCCGGACATGCACTGGAACCAGGATCCGGATTGGGCTGCCGATGGTAAGCTGATCGAGGTGAAGTGTGATTATCGCCTCGTCGTCGACAACCTGATGGACCTCACCCACGAAACTTTCGTGCACGGCTCGTCGATCGGTAATCGTGCTGTCGCCGAGGCGCCGTTCGAGGCGAGCCATTCGGATCGCTTCGCCTATATCACGCGGTGGATGGAAGACATCGACCCGCCGCCGTTCTGGCGCAAGCAGTATGGCCGACCGGGCAAGGTCGATCGCTGGCAGATTATCCGCTTCGAGGCGCCCTGCACGGTGACGATCGATGTTGGCGTTGCCGAAGCTGGGACCGGTGCCAAGCAGGGTGACCGCTCCAAGGGCGTGAATGGCTATGTGCTCAACACGATCACGCCATCGACGGACAAGACCTGTCTCTACTTCTGGGCCTTTGCCCGCAATTATGACCTCGGCAATCAAGCGCGGACGCACGAGTTGCGTGAGGGCGTCGCTGGCGTATTCCGTGAGGATGAGGAAGTCCTGGAGGCGCAGCAGCGGGCAATCGATGCCAATCCGGACCACACGTTCTACAATCTTAACATCGATGCCGGCTCGATGTGGGCGCGCAAGCTGATCGACCGGATGATCGATGCGGAATCCAAGCCTCAGCCCGGTGCCCATGCCGTGGCAGCGGAGTGAATAGATGAGCATGGATCAGGAACGGGCGCCGAAACAGCAGACCGCGAAAGCGCTCCTGGGGCTTCGCGATCTCATCCTGACAGGTGAGATCGAGCCGGGCGAGCGACTGTCGGAGGTGGTCTTGTCAGAGCGCCTCGCGGTCTCGCGTACGCCGCTTCGGGCCGCGCTGCAGCGGCTCGAGCAGGAAGGCTTGGTGGCCCTGATACCATCGGGGGGCTATGCCGTCCGTTCGTTCAGCCGCCAGGAAGTGATCGATGCAATCGAGCTGCGTGGCGTGCTTGAGGGAACGGCGGCCAGGCTTGCCGCCGAACGAGGTGTGACGCCGACGCGGATGAAGGCCATTTCCGAGATCGTGGCGCAGTTGGACGATGTTCTGCGGGCGGACGCCAGTGAGATGGATTTCGTGCGCTACGAACTCCTCAATGGCAAATTCCATCGGTTGCTCTGGGATCTCGCGGGCAGCGAGGTTCTGCGCAGGGAAATCGAGCGGATGACCAGCCTGCCTTTCGCCAGTCCAAATGCATTCGTGAATACGGAGGCGGATGCGCCTGCATTTCACCGGACGCTGATCGTGGCTCAGGCGCAGCATAAGGCGATTGTCGCGGCCATCGAGTTGCGTGAGGGCGCCCGTGCCGAAGCCTTGGCGCGGGAGCATGCGAGGCTTGCGCGCCAGAATCTCGATTTTGTGCTGGAGGAGCAGCCCGATCTGCGCCGAAAGGTGCTGGCGCTCGCCCTGATGGCGGGCTGATCGAGCCATCGACTACATATTTGGGAGGATTACATGCGTTCCAAGCTGGAATGGCGCGCAGCGCGCGTCATATCGATCGACACCCCGGCGGAGGATGTTCGGGCGGTCACCTTCGCCGTCGATGGTCTGCGACAGGCCTTCGATCCCGGGTCGCATACGAATATCAAGGTGATCATTCGGGGCGAGCCGGCGATCCGCACCTACACTGTTTTGCCGAGCGCGCCCGGTACGCTGAAGATCGCAGTGAAGCTTCATCCGAACAGCCGTGGCGGGTCGGCCTTTGTCTGGAACATGGCGATCGGCGACGAAACGGAGATGACCGAACCAGAGAACCGGTTCGAGCTCTCCTGGCGCGCTTCGCATTATCTGCTGATTGCCGGCGGGATCGGGATCACGCCGATCTACGGTATGGCGAAGGCGCTTGTCGCGCGCGGCCAATCGGTGCGGCTCATCTATGGCGCCAAGAGCCAGGCGCAGATGGCGTTTGTCGACGAGTTGAAGGCCTTGCTAGGAGACGGCCTTGCGAGCTTCGTCCAGGACGAGGGCCAAGCCTTCGATCTCGCTGCCGAGTTTGCGGCCCTGCCGGTCGATGGAGAGGCCTATATCTGCGGGCCGCATGGGCTTCTGGAGGCGGCCCGCAATAGTTGGCGCGAAAGCGGCCGCTCCATGAGCCGCTTGCGTTTCGAAGTCTTCGGCGATAGCGGCCGCTTTGCCGAGCAGCCGTTCTCGGTCACGGTGCCACAATATGGACGAACGGTTGAGGTGCGTGCTGATCAGACCATGCTGGATGCATTGATGGAGGCCGGGATCGACATGGTCTACGACTGTCGTCGTGGGGAGTGTGGTCTATGTGCCGTCAACGTCGTGGACGCCGCAACGCCAATCGATCACCGTGACGTGTTCTTTTCGCCGGAGGAGCGGCAAGAGGGCGAGAAGATGTGCGCCTGCGTCTCGCGCGCCGTGGGGGGACGTATCACCATAGACACGGGTTACCGCCGGGAAGCGCTCCGCGCCTGACGATGCTCTCGCGTCCCTGTCGTCAGCCGCTCTCGCCCTCGATCAGCGTCATGGGCCAGAGACGGCGGCGCACGGCTTCCGGATAGTGCTGCGCAAAATCCGGCATGGTTGCGAGCAGACTTTCCGCCAGAGCAATGCCGAGCGAGCGCAGGTCCGGGCGGAAGCAGGTCAGAACCGGGTTCAGGAACTGCGCCTGCGGGCTGTATTGCCCGATGACCGCGATATCCTTGCCGGGCTTTAATCCCGCCTCCTGCAGGCCGCGATAGAAACCGACGACGGTTGCCTCGTTAAGAAGCATGATCGCCGAGGGCCGTTCGCGTGATTTCATCACCTGTTGAGCGACGTGGTATCCGCCCGGCTCGTTGGGGCCGGAGCGATAGACATGCGACGGATCGAGTTCCAGCCCGTGGCGAGCCAGCACGACGCGGCAGTGGTTCTCGAAGACATGGCCGAGGTTGATGTCGCCGTGTGGGCGGCTGATGGCAATCCGCCTATGCCCTTTCGCCACCAAGCGCTCCAGCGCATCTTCCGCCATGCCTTCGAAATCGAGGTCGTACCAGGGCTGGCCGACATCGGTCTGGCTTCGGCCAAGCGTAATGAAGGGGATCTTGGCCCTGTGCAGAAGTTCGAAACGGGGATCCTGAAAGCGCGTGGCCGAGAGGATGATGCCATCGGCAAAGCCGCGGGCGACGATGCGTTTCAGGTAGTCATCCGGGTCCTCTTCCGACGAGCAGAGCAGAGCAACGAGATCGAGTTTATGGCGTGCGAGCACCGTCTGCACGCCATCAAAGACGCGCATGAAGAAAGTGTCGCCTTGGCCGGTAATGTCGTGGCCGGTCTGTATCATGAAACCGATGATGCCCGTTGCGCCCTTGCGCAGGGAGCGCCCGGCCTGGTTTGCCACATAGCCAAGCTTTTCAGCCGCTTCCAGGACGCGCCGGCGCGTTTCCTCGTTTACATCGGGCTTGCCGTTCAGAGCGCGGGACACCGTTCCGATCGATATATCCAGATGTTCGGCCAGTTGCCGGATGCCCTTCATCAACCCCTCCGCCGCAAAAGCGCTCCGTAACCGTTTACGAAAATCTATTGACACATGCAAAGTCTCGTTCATAGTGTCGTAAACGTTTACGGGATGTGCGGAAGAGGAGTTCTGCTCATCCCTTGGGAGAAAATCAGTGACATCCAGAGCCGTTTTATGCGGGTGCGGAGCTATGGCCAAAGGCTGGCTTCGAGCGCTTCAGTCTGCTTCCGATCTAGGGCGAGAGGTCGAGATTGTCGGTCTCGTTGATCTCGAACCTGCCACGGCAAAAGCGCTCGCGGCTGAGTTCTCGCTGGATGATGTCGTCATCGGGACGGATCTCGCGTCTGTCATCGAAATGACCGGGGCGAACATCGTGTTCGACGTCGTGGTGCCATCGGCGCGTTTTGGCGTCGTCTCCACCGCGCTCCGGCTTGGCTGCCATGTGCTCTCGGAAAAGCCCCTTGCCAACTCTATGGACGAGGCCAATGCGCTGCTTGCGCTCGCATCAGAGACGGGCCGGGTGCATGCCGTGGTTCAGAACCGCCGCTTCATCTCCGGTATCCGTCGCCTGCGTCGTGCGGTTGAGGAGGGGCTGATCGGCGAAGTCAGCGGTATTCACTGCGACTTTTTCCTCGGGCCCCATTTCGGCGGCTTTCGTGAGACGATGGACAATGTCCTGTTGCTCGACATGGCGATCCACACCTTTGACGCCGCGCGCTTCGTCTCCGGAAAGCAGCCGCTGTCTGTCTATTGTGTCGAGACCAATCCGTCCGGCTCCTGGTATGCCCATGGAGCTTCGGCCAATGCGATTTTCCGGCTCTCCGGGGATGCCGTCTTCACCTATCGCGGTTCCTGGTGTGCCGAGGGCCGTCGCACGAGCTGGGAGAGCGCATGGAGGCTCGTTGGCTCCAAGGGGATGATCACCTGGGATGGTGAAGACGCGTTTGAGGCGACGGTCGCGGGTGAGGAGCCCGGCCTGCTGCGCGGCCACCGTTCCGTCTCCATTCCCCCGGCTCCCGACGAGGATCAAACCCATGGGCATGAGAGCGTGCTCGTGGAGTTCGTCGATGCGGTCAAAACAGGGCGCCGGCCGGAGACCGCAAGCGACGACAATATCAAGAGCCTTTCCATGGTGTTCGGCGCGATCGAAAGCGCCCGCACCGGACTTCCCGTCAGCATTTCAGTCGAAGGACATTGAGCCCGTGAGCAATCCCGCAAAATCCATTCGTATCGGAACCATGGTCAGCGCCAGTGGCGGCAAGGCAGCCGAGCGGATCGGACAAATCGCCGACATGGGCTTCGAGAGCTTCGAGCCCTTTTTCTGGCAGACAACAAACGGTCAGGATCTGGCAGAACTCGGAAAACGCTGTGTCGAGGCGATCGGCGATCGCGACATCACGATCTCGACGCTCGGCATGTTCGGCAATCCGCTGGAAGAGACCGACATGGACCTGCAGACGCTGCAGGGCTGGAAGGACTGCATCGACAATGCCCATCATTTCGGTGCGACCTGTGTCGCCGGCTTTACGGGGCGAATCCGTAACCGTCCACTAACGGAAAGCTTGCCGCGCTATCGCGAAATCTGGAGCGAACTTGCCAAGCGTGCCGCGGACAAAGGCGTGAAGATCGCGTTTGAAAACTGCGCCATGGACGGCAACTGGCAGACCGGCGACTGGAACATCGCCCACAATCCGGATGCCTGGGAGCTGATCTTCAACGAGACGCCGGACGAGCACATCGGGCTCGAATGGGAGCCCTGCCATCAGATGGTCTATCTCATCGATCCCATCCCGCAGATCCGCAAATGGGCGCACAAATTTTTCCACGTGCATGGCAAGGACGCGACCATTCGCTGGGACGTGATCCGTGAGCACGGGGTCTTCGGCAAACATCCCTTCGTCTTCATGCGCACGCCAGGCTTCGGCGACACGAATTGGACGGACGTGATCTCGGAGCTTCGGCTCGCCGGATGGTCCGGCTCTATAGATATCGAGGGCTGGCATGATCCGGTCTATCGGGACGCGCTGGAGATAACCGGCCAGGTGCATGGCCTGAACTATCTGAAGAATTGCCGGGGCGGGGAGTTCGTCGCCGATCCGGTCTGAGCTTTCGGAAATATGGGTCTTGTGGAGGACAAGGCCCATGCAGAAACCCAAGAGGAGGAAACCATGGGTATTCGCAAGCATATCGTCTTCGGCGCCTTGGCGCT
>OGCL01000667.1_pt1 | contig 34267 bp, 25 predicted proteins | sample 1570041 | NCBI WGS metagenome assembly OGCL01 (sample SAMN06266162, study PRJEB24511) | hot springs metagenome | isolation source: Hot spring water | place: South Africa: Limpopo | collected 2015-06-22 | reverse complement strand
TTATTGGGTTGGTGGTTGCCGGAGTTACAACAGGCGATCTTTATTCCAGAAACCCGCAGCTGGCTGTATTTCGGCGCCCAACTTGGCGTTGGGCTCTATATGTTTTTGGTTGGTCTGGAGTTTAATACCCGACTGTTCCGGCAGCAGGCACAGAGTGCCTTAACAGTGTCGCTGGCGGGCATGTTAGTGCCCTTTGCCGTCGCGGCTTTGTTAGCGCTGTGGTTATTACCTATGCCTGGTTTGTTTGCGCCCGGCATCAGCTATGCCAATGCGGCTCTTTTTCTTGGTGCTGCTATTGCCATTACGGCCTTTCCGATGCTGGCGCGGATTATTTATGAGCGGGGCCTCGCCGGTACTAAACTGGGTACTCTGGCGCTGGCGGCCGGCGCTATCGACGATGCAGCAGCCTGGCTGGTGCTGGCGCTGGTACTGGCCAGCTTCGGTGGTGGTAGTGAGCTGCTGATTAAAGCGCTGTTGGGCGGTAGCCTCTATGCCTGGCTAATGCTGACCAAAATGCGGATCTGGTTACAACCGCTGGCGGATCGGGTGGCGCTAACGGAGCAATTGGCGGCCTGGCAATTTGTGCTGATCCTGCTGTTGTTCGCATTGTCGGCCTGGAGTATGGATTTTGTTGGCTTACATGCGGTCTTTGGTGGCTTTTTGCTGGGTGTGGCGATGCCACGCGGTACCCTGGTTGGCTTGCTGCAACGGCGGCTGGAGAAGCCGGTGTTACTGCTGCTGTTACCGATGTTTTTTACCTATTCCGGCCTAAATACCCGGCTGGATGTGCTGGGCGCCGGTGGCCTGTGGTTGGTGACCTTGGCTGTATTGGCGTGTTCCATTCTGGCCAAATTTGTTGCCTGCTGGGCGGCAGCGCGGCTAAAAGGCGCCGATAATCCAACGGCGCTGGCGATCGGCGCACTGATGAATGCCCGGGGCCTGATGGAGCTAATTATTATCAATATTGCACTGAGCTATGGTGTGATAGAGCAAGGTTTGTTCTCGATGCTGGTGGTAATGGCGATTGTCACAACGCTGATGGCGGCGCCGCTATTTCAGTTAGTCTATGGACGTTTTCAGACCAGGGCAATTCAGAAGAAGCCAGATCAAGCTAAGGTTTAACGCCGGATATTTTTACTCAGGTTGCCGCAGTTCTGGTTGTGTTGGCTATACTGACGTAAAGACAGAGAGGGGAAGCGGCGATGTTAGTAAAAGCAGTACGCTGGATATTGGGTGTGGTGCTGGCTTTGTTAATAGCGGCTGCAAACTGGGCCGCAACAGCACCAGTCCAATCCTCTTTGCAGCTGGTGCTGGGTGAATTGCCGCCATATAACTGTCAGGATCTGGCAACGACGCCGCGTTGTATAAATAATAAAATCGCCGCCAAACTGGCGCATTACAGTGGGCTGGAGATCAGCGTCAGCCTGGCGCCTTACGCCCGTGCTTTGCGGATCTTACAGCAACAGCAGACCGATTTAATGATAGTACTGCAAAATCAGGCGGTGTTGGCGCACGCTGATCCGCTGCTGGCTTTGTACGATGTTGATTTGGTGTTACGGCTGCACCATTCCGCGTCCCGACTGGCACCGCAGGATATCCGTTTGGGCGTGTTGCGAGGCCTTGATCAAGATGTCTATCGTTTGTTACCCGCCTATCGTTATGTCGAGTTATCAGACTATGAACAAGGGGTAGATATGTTGGCTTTGGGGCGGTTGGATGCCATTTTAGCGCCGGCCGATGCCTTGACGTTTTTGCTGCAACGTCATGGCGTTGCATCTCAGATGATGGCTGAGCCTCAGCTACAGGTCCGGCAACAGGTTTGGTTGTATTGCCGCAAGCAGGCGTGCAGTGCCGAGCAACAGCGTCAGCTGCAGCTGGCAGTGCAGCAAATTCTGCCGCACATGCCAGCGATACTGCAGTTGATGCCACTTAGCTATTACCAATAGGTCGCAGGGCTGTTATTTAGTGGTGTAGCCGCCGTTTGCCAGTATGGTTTGGCCGGTGATCCACCATCCTTCTGTAACCAGAAAGCGGATCAGAGGCACTATATCTTCAATATGGGTTAAACCCGTTGGGCTGAATTTTGACAGGGCGGCGGCAGTTCTATGGTAGGCCACGGCTTCCGCCGTTTCCTGAGCATAGAAAAATGGTGTATCCATCGGGCCGGGTGCCACAGCAGTGACCGAAATCCCGCGGCTACCAAATTCTTTTGACGCTGCGCGGGTGAAATGCTCCAGTGCCGCCTTTGCCCCGGCATAGACCGAGTAAAAAGGTGTGTAGGCCCCCAGCAGCGAAGTAGCCAGGGTACAGATCCGGCCATTGTCACTCAGGTGTTGACCTGCTTGCTGCAAAAAGAAAAACGCAGCCTTGGCATTAATTGCAAACATCTGGTCATAGTCGGCTTCTGTGACATCCAACATGGGCTTCTTTAACACCATCCCGGTGGTATTAATGGCAATATCAAGCTGACCTGTCACTGTGAGGGCTTGTTTAAATAAGGCTGCAGTGGCGGCAGCTGTTGTTAGGTCAGCCTGGATCAGGCTGGCTTTGGCTCCAGCAGCGACTATCGCAGCCGCTGTCGCTTCGGCGTCCGCTTTAGCACTGTCACTGTGATAATGAACGATAACAGCAGCAGCGCCTTGTTTGGCGAAGTCCCGTGCCAGCAAGCCACCGAGGTTCTTGGCGCCACCGGCAATTAATACCGTTTTGTTTTGTAAACTTAATGGGTTCATAAAATATCCTTTGTTGTGGTGATCGGGCTTTGAGGCATGACCTCTGTGTTTAATATGGCAAGGAATCTTTGGGTGATAAATGCCGGTTTTGCCGCTAGACTGTTCAAAAAAGATGAACAATAAAAGTTATTATGGATAGACTGCAGACAATAGAGATTTACGTGCGGGTGGCACAAACCCTGAGTTTCAGCCGTACTGCGGAACAATTGCAAATACCGCGTTCGGCGGTATCGCAGGCAGTGCAGCAGTTGGAGCAACAACTGCGTACGCGTCTGCTGTACCGTACTACCCGGAAAATACAGTTAACCGCAGATGGCGCGACCTATCTGGCATGGGCGCAACAAATGCTGGCTGAGTTCGATGACGTCACCCAGCGTTTACGTGCGGGTTCGGCTGCGGCTAAGGGGAAGCTAAGATTAAGTGCGCCAGGTCGTTTAGTCAGTCAGATTATCGCGCCGCATCTGGCCGATTTTACGCAGCAGTATCCGGAAATCGAGCTGGAGTTACTCAGCAGTGATCGCCCTGTTGATTTGATAAAAGAAGGTATCGATTGTGTTGTCAGAGTTGGTGATATGCATGATGACTCCCTGATTTTGCATCCACTGGGAACACTAAAACAAGGTACTTATGCCAGTGCGGATTATCTTGCCCGATATGGCGAGCCGGAAAGTCCCGCCGGGTTAAGCGGGCATCGCGCTATCCGCTATTTATCGCAGGCGTCTGGGCGTGAGATCCCGATGCTATTTGCGAGGGCGGATACTTTTCTCCCGGTTGACCTGCCAGCCAGTGTCGCCGTTAACTGTACCGAGAGCTATATTGCCTGCTGTCTGGCCGGGCTTGGTTTGATCCAAATCCCCCGTTTTGATGCTGCTCCTTCACTGGCCAATGGCAAGTTGCAGGAAGTGTTAGCGGCCTATCCACCACCAGAGTTAGCAATAGCAGTGTTATACCCTGACCGGCGCTATGTGTCGCGCCGGCTCAGAGTATTTATAGACTGGATGAAATGGTTGTTTGCGGAAAAAATGCAATAGTGTCCGTGCAGCTTAAAGCGCCAGTGTCTTTTCGCCGCGGGAGATACCAGATACGCCGCTGCGTACCACTTCCAGGATCTGGGTACCGCTTAAAGCCTGAATAAAGGCATCCAGTTTGTCGCTGGTGCCCACCAGTTGTACGGTGTAGGTGGTGGCAGAGACATCGACGATCTGGCCGCGGAAGATATCGGCACTGCGTTTTACTTCATCCCGTTGCTCGCCGACAGCTTTCACCTTTACCAGCATCAGCTCGCGCTCGATATGGGCAGCCTCACTCAAATCCGTCAGTTTTACCACTTCAATCAGTTTATGCAGTTGCTTGGTAATTTGCTCGATCACCTGATCATTGCCATGGGTCACCAGCGTTAAACGCGACAGCGTGGGATCTTCTGTCGGCGCCACGGTCAGTGAGTCGATATTATAGCCACGCTGGGCAAACAGGCCGACCAAGCGTGCCAGGGCGCCGGATTCGTTTTCCAGTAATACAGAAATAATATGCCGCATGCTTAAGTCCTCTCTGTCTTACTTAAAAACATCTCATTGACCGCACCGCCCGGAATTTGCATCGGATAAACGTGCTCTTTCGGATCGATATGGATATCCAGAAACACCAGCTGATCTTTAAGCTCGACAAAGGCGCGCTGCAGTGCCGGTTGCAGCTCTTCCGGTTTGGTGACCCGGATGCCGACGTGGCCATAGGCCTCAGCCAGTTTGATAAAGTCAGGTAACGAGTCCATATAGGAGCTGGCGTAGCGCGACTCATAGTTCATATCCTGCCACTGCTTAACCATGCCCAGATAGCCGTTATTCAGGTTGATAATCTTCACCCCCAAACCATATTGCTTGCAGGTCGACAGCTCCTGAATATTCATCTGAATTGAGCCCTCGCCGGTGACACAGACCACATCCGCCTGCGGGAAATTCAGCTTGACGCCCATCGCTGCCGGCAAACCAAAACCCATGGTGCCAAGGCCGCCGGAGTTGATCCAGCGGTTTGGTTTATTAAATTTGTAGTACTGGGCGGCAAACATCTGATGCTGGCCGACATCACTGCAGACAAAGGCTTCGCCTTTGGTGATCTTGCTGACCTGCTCTATCACATGCTGGGGCTTTAACAGCGCAGAGGTAGTGTCATAGCGGCCACCATGTACAGCGCGCCAGTCATTAATCTGCTGCCACCATTGCTCCAGCGCACTGCTATCCAGCTTTTTCTTTTTCTGCTTCACAGTCGCCAGCATTTCTTCCAGCACTGGCTGTACCAAGCCAACAATAGGGATATGGGCATTGATGGTTTTTGAGATACTGGCCGGGTCAATATCGATATGGATAATGGTGGCATCCGGACAGAATTTTTTGGTGTTGTTAGTGACCCGATCGTCAAAGCGGGCGCCGACCGCCAGGATCAGATCAGCATGATGCATGGCCTGATTCGCCTCGTAGCTGCCATGCATCCCCAGCATACCGATAAACTGCTTGTCCTCACCCGGATAGGCACCCAGCCCCATTAGGGTATTGGTCACCGGCAGGTTCAGGTATTGCGCCAGTTCAGTCAGCTCGGCGGCAGCGCCACCCATAATCACACCGCCGCCAGAGTACAGCACCGGCTTTTTCGCTGCCAACAGCGCGCTAACCGCTTTTTTAATCTGGCCGCTATGGCCTTTTAGTTTTGGCTGATAAGAGCGCAGCTTAATTTCGTCCGGATAATGATACGGAAACTTATTACTCGGAATCGTCATATCTTTCGGGATATCCAGCACCACCGGGCCAGGCCGGCCACTTTGTGCAATATAAAACGCCTTCTTAATCAGGTACGGAATATCCTCGGGGCGGCGCACCGACATATTGTGTTTCACAATAGGGCGGGAAATACCCAGCATATCGGTTTCCTGGAACGCATCTTCACCAATCAGATGGCTCATCACCTGGCCGGTCAGCACCACCATCGGGATTGAGTCCATATAGGCGGTGGCGATACCGGTTACTGCATTAGTGGCACCCGGGCCGGAGGTAACCAGTACCACGCCGGCTTTGCCTGTGGCTCGGGCATAGGCATCGGCCATATGGGTCGCGGCCTGTTCGTGGCGCACCAGCACGTGCTTTACTTTATTTTGCTGAAATAACGCATCGTAGATATGCAATACAGCGCCACCGGGATAGCCATAGACGTATTCTACCCCTTCATCGGCCAGCGCACGGATCACCATTGCTGCGCCCGATAACATCTCGGCATGTTTGGATTGGCTTGTCATAGTCAGGTCTCATCATTTTACAGAGGTCAAAGCGCCTGTTTTTCGGGTACAGAACGCTGTTGGCAGCCTAAATGCTACCTTGTGCTACGTGGTTGGCTGAACGGTATTGGCGAACCTTACCGGCGCTTTAGTGGTTAGCTCTGAGGCTTTTATGGTGCGCCTGATTAATTTACGGTAATGGCCGCGGAAAGTCGATGCCTTTTTCATGCTTTTAGACTTCTTTACTGCTTTGAAAAGCGGCACGTCGCCACCATAGTACAGGGAGTTAAAGCTAAGGAAGTGATGTATGCAAAACCCTATCGTTGATGTCAGCCTGATCAATGCCCGCGAAGTGCTGGACCGTTCGTTACAGCAGCTGGTGATCTTCCAGTTTTGGTCGGCGCGCAGTGCGCTTTGTCAGCAGTTAAGTCCGGTATTGGAAAAAATTGTGCGCCAGTACCCACAGCAATTGTGTCTGGCCAAAGTAAATTGCGATCAGGAGCAGGATCTGGCGATGCAGTTTGGCGTGCAATCACTGCCTACCGTCATGCTGATTAAAGATGGCCGGCCAGTCGATGGTTTTGCCGGTGCTGAGACCGAACAGCAAATTCTGACCCGGCTGGCGGCTTATCTGCCAAAACCGGAAGATGAGTTGATTGCCAAAGCGCAGCAATATTTGGCACAGCAGCAACTCGCTGAAGCTTATCCGCTGCTGGCCGAAGCGCTGACGCTGGCGCCAGAGCGGGTAGAAGTTAAACTCTGGTTAGCTGATACCGCTATTGGCCTTGGCCAGTTAACCCAGGCTGAAAAGCTGTTGGCTGAAGTGCGGCTGGCTGATCAGGACGCCTTATATAAAACCGTACTGGCCAAGCTGGAACTGGCGCAGCAGGCCAGCAATACACCGGAGATCCAGGCGCTGGAAGCCCGGCTGGCGGCAGCACCGGCGGATAACAATTTAAAAGAGCAATTAGCCGTACAGTACCAGGCCGTACTACGCTCAGAAGAGGCACTGGCGTTGCTGCTGCAAATTCTGCAGCAGGATTTGAACTTTGGACAAAGCAAAAAGCTGTTTTTAGATATCCTGGCGGCTTTGCCCAAGGGCGACCCGCTGGCCAGCCAGTACCGGCGTAAACTCTATGCGCTGCTGTACTAAGGCCGCTTGTTGAGTGCCTTTACCTGCAGTGATGCTGAGCTGGGTAAGCTGTTTACTCAGGTTGCTGCTGTGCTTAAGCGTTATCAGCGCTATTGGCAGTTACAGCCGATGGCGCGCTCTGCCTTACCCTTTGACGCTGCACTGAATAGCCTGCTGCAGAGTCTATCGCTTACCGAGCTGACGGCACTGGAAGATAACCCAGAGCAGCAACAGCAGCTGTTTGGCGCCTTTTTCCCTGAACTCTTTGCGCTACCGGCGACCAGTCAGGCTGAGCCGACAGAGGCCTTACCCGAGTGGCCATTTTGGCTGACCAACGGTATTGGCGGGCGTAAACTCTCGCAAATTCAGCATTTTTGTCAGCAGCTCGCCCCGTCGGAGCTGCCGCTGTTGGAATGGTGTGCCGGCAAAGGCCATCTGGGGCGGTTGTTGGCGGCTCAGGGCCGGCAGGTGACCAGTGTTGAATGGCAGGCCGAACTGTGTCGGCAGGGCGAGGCACTGGCAGCGCAATTTCAGTTGCCGCAGCGCTTTGTCTGTGCCGATGTGTTGACGCCGGCGGGGCGGGCAGTGCTGTCGCCGCAGCAACAGCTGGTCGCTTTACATGCCTGTGGTGACTTACATCTACAGTTAATAACACATGCCGTTGCCGTCGGTGCGCAAGCCCTGCAGCTGGCGCCTTGTTGTTATCATCTGATTGCCGCTGCACATTATCAGCCGTTATCGACGCTGGCGCAGCAGCATAATCTGCAGCTAAGCCGACAGGATCTGAAACTGGCGGTACAGGCGCAGGTTACCGGTGGTGAACGGGTCGCGCGGCTGCGGCAAACTGAAGTCAGCTGGCGGCTGGCGTATCAGTTATTGCGTACTGAACTGACGGCTGATGCCAGCTATCAACCGTTACCTTCCTTGCCTAAGCACTGGTTTAGCGGAGACTTTAGCGCCTTTTTGGCCTATGCGGCGCAGCTGCAACAACTGCCGTTACCGGCGCTAATCGATGATCACGCTTTGCTGGCGAGGGCTGACGAAGCTTATCTGCAATTGCAACGTATTGATACGGTAAGACATCTGTTTCGCCGGCCGCTGGAGCTGTATCTGGTGTTAGACAGGGCACTGTATTTACAGCAGCATGGCTATCAGGTACAGCTCAGTCTGCTCTGCGATTATACTATTACGCCGCGTAACTTCCTGCTACAGGCGCGCAGACTAAGCCGCTAGCCGGATTGCAAAAACCGCTAAAGTTCGCTGTGCGGATTACACTTTTCTAAATAAAGTATGCTATGTTGAAATAATCAACAATCGCCGTATCAACAGGTGTCAGCATGCAGGACGAGTTGTTTCAGTTTGCGGAGGAGTCTGCCGGCACTGCTATCGTCAAACCAGAACTGCAGGTGCTGAAGTTATTGATCGTGGATGACGACCAGGACGTGCATAACGTCACGGAACTGTTATTACGTGATTTGGTGTTTGATGGTTATCGGCTACAGCTATTACATGCCTTTGATAGTAAAAATGCCTTTTTAGTACTGCAGCAAGATCCTGAGATTGCCATCGTACTGCTCGATGTAGTGATGGAGTCGGACGATGCCGGTTTGCAGCTGGTTAAGCGGATCCGTGAGACGTTGAACCGGCGCAAGGTGCGAATTATCCTGCGGACGGGCCAGCCTGGTTATGCACCAGAGCTGGAAACCATTGTAAACTACGATATCAACGACTATAAAACCAAAACTGAGCTGACCCGCGAGCGGCTCTTTACCTGTTTAATGGCGGCAGCCCGCAGTTATTTGCAATTAGCTCAATTGGAGCGGCTGGCTTTTGATGACCACCTTACCGGCCTGCATAACCGCAATGGTTTGCTGAATGCGATGGCAATAGCCACTGCGAGCGGCAAGCTGCATACACTTCAGCTGATCGATTTGGATCATTTTTCAGTTCTGAACGATACCTTTGGTAATGAGTTGGCAGATCAGTATCTGCAGCAGGTAGCCCTGCGACTGTTACAGGTCCCCTCATTAATCACAGCGGCCAGACTGGCAGCTGACAAGTTTGCCCTTCTAAGTGAGGCGCCGGTAAGCCTGAGTGAGCAATTGCTCAGACAGCAGTTGTCACAGCCAGCTATCGAGCTTGCCGGTGTACAACAGGAAGTCAGTTGTTGCCTGGGTATTGCCACGACACATGCTGATATTAGTCCTTCCGAAACCTTGTCCCATGCCTATATGGCATTAAAAAAAGCCAAACAAAGCGGGATTGGCCAAACCGTGGTCTTTAATGAGGCGATGATCGAAGCCTTGAGGCAAAGAGTGGATCTGTTGTCATCGTTAAATAAAGGACTGGAGCATGATCAACTCTATGTGGTGTACCAGCCGCAGTTTGATCTTAACAATGGTCAGATAGTCGGGGTTGAAGCCCTGGCCCGTTGGGTTGATGAGACTGGGCGCCATGTCTCGCCGGCGATCTTTATTGAGCTGGCTGAGCAGGCAGGGTTGATCCACCGCTTGGGTCTGCTGGTGTTACAAAAAGCACTGCGTGATTGTGCGCCGATCTGTCAGGCCCTACCCGACTTCAGACTGGCAGTAAATGTATCATCTGTGCAATTTAAGCACCCTGATTTTCTGGATCTGGTATTGCACACTATTGCTGAATCGGGAGTACCGGCGCAGCAAATAGAAATTGAATTAACCGAGTCGGCTGCGATGGATTTTTCGGCAGAAACTGAACAAAAGCTGGCAGCCTTAAGAGCGGCAGGTATTACGTTAGCGATAGATGATTTTGGTACCGGTTTTTCCTCTCTGGCCTATCTGGAACAACTGCAGGCGAATTGCCTGAAAATTGACAGAAGTTTCACCAGTAAACTGACAGAGTCGGAATCTGGTTTAAGGATTGTGCAAACTATTCTGACTCTGGGGCACCGGCTGCAAATGCGGGTGCTGGCTGAGGGTATTGAATATCAAAGCCAGCTCAACGAGTTAAAAGCTATGGGTTGCGATGAGGGGCAGGGATACTTGCTAGCTAAACCGATGCCATTGGCTGCGTTATTGCAATTTCCGGCACTACAGCAACGTCTGTCACCGACCTAGGGCAAAATAATGGCCAGACAGCTGAAGCGCAGCTTATTGGTTTCCTCACTTTTTTTACTTATTTCGTTTGGCAGCATGTTATTGGTTGCGGTTTTTTTATTGCGACAAGCGGCCGAGCAAAGCCATCAGGATGCCAGAGAGCAGTTGCTCAGTTCGATAGAATTTCAATTGTTTCTCAATGCGGAAACTATCAGCAGTAATATCCAGAGTCATATTAAAAGAGCGATTGAGACGCCGGCTTTATTGGCATTAATGGCCAGCCGCACCGTCGAAAAAAATGAGCAACTCTCCCGCAATCAGCTGAAAACGCTGGTTGAGGAAGCACTACGTGCCAATCCGGTGATCAATGCCGCTTATATGCATTTTGAACCTGATGCTTATGATAGCGCCGATCGGCAGTATCTGAGGAACTACGACCATAGCTCGGACAGCGGCACGCTGGAAATCTATTGGGTGCGGGAGCGGCAGAATTTAAAATTCTATCCAATCCGTGATGCCAGCTTTAAATATCAAACCACTGTTGATGCTTATGGACAGGCTGAATCGGCCTGGTATCTGTGTCCGCGTGACACAGGGCAAAGTTGTATCACCGAGCCTTTCTGGTGGGAGTTGGAGCCGGATGTAAAGATACAACTGATGTCACTCACCTTACCGGTAAAAGCGGGTGAGCGCTTTCTTGGTGTAGCAGGCGTCGATCTGGAGATGCCAGATTTTGTTGCTACTATTAATGACTTAATCCGGCCGCTATATGGCGGTAATGTGCGTTACTATCTGCTGTCTGACAGCCAACGCCTGCTGGCAAGCAATGATTATCCCGGGCGCAGTGGAGAATATTTAACGCAAATAGCGCCAGATATCGCAGAGTTGGCTGGCGACACCGGCAGCAGCTTGTTTCTGCAAGGGGAGCAGAGTTTTCGGTTGGAGCGTCTGCAATTGCCTATTTTAAATCAGCAATGGCAAATGTTACTGCTGATTCCACAGCAGTTGCTGCTGCAAGAATTTAATCAGGTACAGCAGCAATTAACCCGGCTAAGTGTCCGCAATATGGTGTTTTTGATCCTTAGCTTTGGCCTGCTGATCTTGATTACGTTGGTAATTGCGCTGCGCTACTTGCACCGGCGGGAAAGTTTGCTAAGCCAGAGTCAGGCGGAACTGGCTTCGATCCTATTGGCGGCACCGACTCCGATTGCGGTAGCCTATCCTGCTACTCAGGGATTTACTTTAAGTAAGGTGAATCAAGCCTGGCTGCAGCAATTCGGTTTTCAGAGTGCCGAACACGCCGTGGCAATTGCGGCGCATGAGAAAATCTGGAGTTCGGCCGCTGATCAGCAGCGCTTAATGACGCAATTACAACAGGAAGGCGAAGTAAATGCCTTTTTAAGTTGGCTGGTGCGGCAGGATGGCAGTGAATTTCTGGCCGAAGTTTCGGCGGCGCTGCTCAGCGCTGAATCCCAGCCACTGCTGATTATCGTCTATGAGGATGTGACAACTCACTATCAACTGCAGCGACAATTATTACAGAGTAACGAACTGTTGGAGCAGCGGGTTTCTGAGCGCACTCAGCAATTGACGGAAACCATTGATACCCTGGCCCGTACCCAACAAGAATTGATTCAATCGGAGAAGCTGGCTGCATTGGGGAATCTGGTCGCAGGAATGGCACATGAGTTAAATACGCCGGTAGGCAATGCCGTAATGGCCACTTCCCGATTAAAAGCAGATATACGGCTGTTGCAACAACAACTGACACAGGGTTTGACCAAAACGGATTTGCAGAACTTTATTGCTCAGAGTGCGACCAGCGGCGACATTATGGAGCGTAATTTACAGCGGGCTATAGGTTTGATCAGCAGTTTCAAACAGGTCGCCGTAGATCAAACCTCGCTGCAACGTCGCCAGGCGCAGCTGGCTGATATTGTGCAGGATGTGATGCTGATGTTACAGCCCAGCATTCGTAAAAGTGGACATCAGGTGCAGCTAAGTTTGCCACAGACACCTCTGATACTGGACACATACCCGGGGCCTTTGGAGCAGGTACTGATCAATCTGATCCAAAATGCGCTAATACATGCGTTTAAGACGCCAGGAGGCATAATCACCCTGACCGCGGCCCAACAAGATACAGAATTACTATTACAAATATCTGATAATGGCACAGGGATCCCGGCTGATATTCAGGCAAAAATTTTCGAGCCATTTTTTACGACCCGACTAGGCCAAGGCGGCTCAGGGCTGGGCCTGAGCCTGGTACATAATATGGTTACCGGGATTTTGAAAGGCCATATCAGCCTGCACAGCACACCAGGGGAAGGCAGCTGTTTTAGTGTGGTGATCCCGTTAGTCGTGCCGGCTCAGTAGCGGCGTATTGGTTACAACTGCCTGATGCGCTTGTTGATAATAGGCACTGATTTGCTGATCTTTACGCTGCCAGCGCTGATTCAGCCACTGCTGGAAGTTATCGCGAAATACCGGATCATTAAAATAATCACCAATGACTGCGGTATCAACCGGCAGGATCTCGGCCTGGATCACCACCCGCTTTAACCGTCCCATCAGCATATCCATTGCAATACGTTGCGGGTTATCCGGATAAATCAGCGTGACGTCCAGGATGGCATTAAACTGCTCGCCCATACTGGCCAGTGTAAAGGCGATACCGCCGGCTTTGGGGGGCAGCAAATGGGTAAAGGGACTGTTTTTGGCGCGCTGTTTTTCCGGGGTGCAGCGGCTGCCTTCAACAAAGTTGATGATGGTGGTTGGCGTATGCACAAACTTAGCACAGCTGTTACGGGTGGTTTCGATATCCTTGCCTTTAAGTTCAGGATGTCTGGCTAAAGTCGCGGCGCTATAGCGTTTCATATAGGGCATATCCAGCGCCCAGCAGCCGGTGCCAAGGAAGGGTACCCATTTTAATTCATCTTTTAAAAAGAATTTTGGCTCTGGGATCAGGTGATAAGCAAAGGTACTGACCACCGGAATATCAACCCAGCTCTTATGGTTGGCGATCAGCAAATACCAGCTGTCTTTATCCAACTGCTGCTGACCGCTGATTTGCCAGTCGACATCATTAAACAGGTTAATTAAAAAGGTGTTCACTGCGGTCCAGCCCCGGTAGCAGCGCCGGCCCAGGGCGGCAATCAGCCGGTGCGCAGCTTTAAAGGGTAACAGCAGTTTCAGGATGCCAAGCGGGGTGACCACTATGCCCCAGAATGCCAGATTTAACGCAAACAAACTAAAGCTAATGGGTAACAGTAAAAATCCGGGTAAAAAGCTTAGCATCGTTGACACACTCCGTTATTTGCCTGCGCTTGTCTCTAGCCTGGCCAGTTGCTGGTCTTTCTCTAACCACAACTGATTTAACCACTGCTGAAAGCGCTCACGATACGCCTGATCGTGGTAATCGCCTATTAACTCTTTGGCAATAGGCAGTACCTTAATATTGACTGTTATAGCATGAACCTTGCCGGAAATATAATCCCAAAATGTTGGAATGCCGCCAGGATAGTGAATGGTCACATCCAGCAGTTTATGTAATTGTTCGCCCATTGCCCCCAGCACAAAGGCGGTGCCACCAGCCTTGGGTTTTAACAGATGCCGGAACGGCGACTGCTGGCGATCGTGCTTATCACGGGTAAAGCGGGTGCCTTCGACAAAATTCATCACAGATACCGGCTTAAAGCGGAACTTGGCACAGGCTTTACGTGTCGTTTCGATATCCTTGCCCTGTAGTTCCGGACGTTTCTGTAGTAATTGTTTGCTATAGCGCTTCATAAAGGGGAAATCCAGCGCCCACCAGGCCAGGCCCATAAAGGGCACATACAGCAGTTCTTTTTTCAGGAAGAATTTAATAAAGGGGATCTTGCGGTTAAAAATATTCTGCAGAATTAAAATATCGGCCCAGGATTGATGGTTGGCGATAATCAAATACCAGTCTTTACGCGAGAGTTTTTCCAGTCCTTCAACCCGCCACTTGATCGAGGTAAAAATACGGGTCGTCAGGTTATTAACGCTGATCCAGGCTACCGCCATCGCATCCAGCAGATAGGTCATCCAGGCTTGCCAGCGTTGGATCGGCAGGAGTTTCAGAATCGCCAATAACATAATGGGTACAAACCAAAATAAGGTATTGACGACATACAGCAGAAAGGAAAGCGACCCCTTTATCGGGTGCGGTAACCAATTTAACATAAGGCACTTATCTCATTTTCAGGTGGCAATACCACCGGCTAAATGGGGAGGTGTAAGTGGTTACACCTCCGATCAGTGCCTATTCTAGCTTAATCTTCGAAGTAGGTGTAACCATAAACGCCGGCTTTCAGCTCATCCAGCAGTTCATCTTTACGCTCATCCTGCAGATCCAGTTTAGCCAGTTGTTTGGTGTAAGAGGCAATCAGCTTCTTGGCATCAAACTGCACATAGCGCAGCACATCGGCTACCGTATCACCCTTGATAATATTGGTCAGCTTGTAACTGCCATCTTCGGTCAGTTCGACATGCACTGAATCGGTATCACCAAACAGGTTGTGCAGATCACCCAGAATTTCCTGATAGGCGCCAACCATAAACATACCAAGCAGATATTGCTGATCGTCCTTGTATTCCGGCAGCGGCAGGCTGGATTCGATACCATTGCCATCCGCATAGCTCTTCAGCATGCCGTCAGAGTCACAGGTAATATCCTGAATAATGGCGCGGTGATTCAGTGGCTCCGTCATCCGCTCCAGCGGCATTACCGGGAACAGCTGATCAATACCCCAGGCATCCGGCATGGACTGGAACAGCGAGAAGTTAACGAACAGCTTATCGGCCAGTTTTTCGTTTAACTCATCGTGAATCGCGCGGTGCGAGCGGGCATTCAGATCCAGATTCGCCCGTACCTTATTAATGGTGGCAAAGTACAGCTGCTCTAACAGCGACCAATCTTGTAACGTCAGCAGGCCATGCACATACTGGGCATGGGCATCGGTAAAGTAGTGGACAGCATCATGGTAAGACTCGACGGCACTACGTGGCGTAACATTCTTGTAGGCATCCCACATCCCTAAAATGACTGTCGGCGCGTCTTCGCTTGGCTCCGGCAGGTTCACTAAACCAGGCGCCCGTTCGATATCGATGGCATCGGTTACCAGCACTGCATGGTGTGCGGTCATCGCCCGGCCAGACTCGGTAATAATATTCGGATGTGGTAAGTCGTACTCGTCACAAACTTCTTTTAAACCATTAACCACGTTGCGGGCATATTCGTACATGGTGTAGTTCATCGAACAGGCAGAGCGAGATTTCGAACCTTCGTAATCGACACCTAAACCGCCGCCGACGTCTACTGTGGTAATAGGCACGCCGAGGGTACGCAGTTCAGCGTAGTGACGGGCACATTCGCGGATCGCATTGTGAATATCGCGGATATTGGCAATTTGCGAGCCGATATGGAAGTGCACCAGCTGCAGCAGGTCTAACTTGCCGGCATCACGCAGAATATCGATGGCTTGCAGTACCTGGGTGGCGGTGAGGCCAAATTTACCTTTTTCACCACCGGTATTTTGCCATTTGCCTTTGCCGACCGAGTTTAAGCGAATACGGATCCCGATCCGTGGCGCTGCACCCAGGTTATCGATTTCGCGTAGCAGGGTTTTTAGCTCAGAAAGCTTTTCAACAACCACATAGACCGTATGGCCCATCATCTGGCCAATGGTCGCCAGACGCAGGAACTCGCTATCCTTATAGCCGTTACAGACGATTTGCAGCGGCTGCTCGGTTACGCCAAGGATTGCCATCAACTCTGGCTTACTACCGGCTTCCAGGCCGACTTTGCCGCTATCATGGCTAATCAGGCGTTTTACCACCGAGAATTGCTGGTTTACCTTGATTGGATATACCGCAGTGTATTGGCCCTGATATTCTTTTTCGGCTTTGGCGCGTTGGAAAGACTTAATTAAGGTATCTACCCGATGCTGCAGAATATCGGTAAAGCGTACCAATACCGGCAGCGTCAGGCCTTCTTCCTTAAAGCGTTGCGTCAACTCCGGAAAGCTAATACCTGGCTTACTGTGATCCTGATCCGGGTAGGCAATCAGATCACCAGCCTTGTTCACATCAAAATAGCCTTCACTCCACACGGCTACGTTATAGATGGAACGTGCCTTCTCAAAACCCCAGTCTGCCATTGTCTTTCCTCAAAAAAATTAACTGCTATAGTTTAAAGCCATTAGCCGCAAGGTGCAGCAAAAAAGCCGAAAAATTTGTATGTCAGCGCCGTCGCAGGCAAAATACGCGCCTTATACGTTGCAGGGGGTAATAATGTCAGTATTTGATGACAAAAAGTGGCTAACCGAGGTGTTTGCCGACAGCGGTAGTGTGTTTGGTTTAGCCATTACCAGGAAACTGGATGAAGTTCAGTCACCTTTTCAGAAAATTGCCATGTATGAAACCACCCATTTTGGCAATCTGATGGTGATTGATGATGTGATCATGCTTAGCAGCCGGGATAACTTCCTGTATCACGAAATGCTCAGTCATCCGGTGCTGTTTACCCATCCAAACCCCAAAAATGTGGTGATTATCGGCGGCGGTGACTGCGGTACCCTGCGCGAGGTATTAAAGCATCCTGGCGTAGAGCGGGTAACCCAAATCGATATCGATGAGCAGGTGACCCGGATGGCAGAAAAGCACTTCCCGGAGCTGTGCGCGTCAAACAATGACCCGCGCGCGACACTTAAGTTTGAAGACGGTATTAAATTTATGCGCGAAGCTGCGCCGGGTTCTATCGATGTGATTATTGTCGATTCGACTGATCCTATTGGCCCGGGCGAAGGCCTGTTTAACCGCGCCTTTTATGCCAGCTGTGTGGCGGCATTAGCTACCGACGGTATTCTGGTACAACAAAGTGAGTCACCGCTGATCCATATGCCGCTGTTAAAAGCGATGCGTCAGGCAATGAGCGATGCCGGCTTTGCCAGCCTGCAAACACTAAACTTCCCGCAAATGGTATATCCATCGGGTTGGTGGACCTGTACGCTGGCGAAGAAAAACGGTGAATTTAACGGTTTCCGCGAAGCCGATGCGGCGGCTGCGCCCTTTAGTACCGAGTACTACAATGTCGAGGTGCATAGGGCGGCCGGCGCCCTGCCAAATTTTGTGAAAAAGGCCTTTGCTGAATAGTCAGCTGTGAAATAGATACCTGATAATAACAACGCCCGGCTAAGCCGGGCGTTGTGTTTTACCGCAGTATTACTCGACGATCGGTTCGATATGCACTTCTACCCGGCGGTTGCGCGCGCGGTTGGCTTCTGAGTTATTCTGAAACGCCGGCCGGTCCGGGCCATAACCGATGGTTTCAATGCGGATCGGTTGCACACCCTGCGCGACCAGATAGCTTTGCACGGACTCCGCCCGGGCGCGTGACAGGTTCATATTAAACTGATACGGACCGGTATCATCAGTATGACCAGCGACTACCACCATGGTTTTCGGATACTCACGTAAGACCTTGGCGATATCGTTTAACGCCGGATACAGGCTGGGACGAATATCAGAGCGGTTAATATCAAAAGTCAGTTGCGCCGGAATATCCAGCACTAAACGGTCACCGTCGCGTTGTACGCCCACACCTGAACCTTTTAGCTCTTCGCGCAGCGCCTTTTCCTGGTTATCCATATAGCTGCCTACGGCCGCACCGGCCAAAGCGCCGACCGCGGCACCAATAACCACCCTTTTGTTTTTATGGTTGCCAGTCGCTTTACCTGCTATAGCACCTGCTACCGCACCGATGGCCGCACCGCGGGTGGTATTTTGGTTATCGGTAGTGGCACAGCCGGCCAATACCAGGCTGCCAGACATCACGGCTACTAGTGCAACTTTTGCTTTCATCTTGTTTCTCCATTACGCAATTGGCGCTAAGTATATAGCAGTTTAGGTTAAGGGTATGAATGATTGCTGAATTTGCGGATTCGCTGATAGAAATAGCGTTAGACATATAGACTGCCAAAGATTAAGCTTTGGACCAGCAGAATAACCCGAAGCAGATGTTGGTAAGCAGGTAGCGAAGATGGCGGTATGTGGCTGGAAACGGATCGTTTTAAAAGTAGGTAGTGCGCTGATTGCGCCTAATGCAGCCGGCTGTTCTACCCGGTATTTGTTATCTATCGCCCGCTTTATTGCCGAGTGCCGGGCGGCCGGTACTGAGGTGGTGCTGGTGTCGTCAGGCAGTGTCGCCGCAGGTCGCAATGCCATTAGCTATAAGCAGTTGCCGTTGCCAATTAACGTGAAACAGGCAATGGCGGCAGTGGGGCAGAGTCGGATGATGGCAAGCTGGGCACAGCTATTTGATTTTGACTGTGCACAGATCCTGCTGACCCATGACGATTTAAAAGATCGCCGCCGTTATCTGAATATCGACAACACCCTGCGCACTTTGCTGGCGAATCAGGTGCTACCCATTGTTAATGAGAATGACACCGTTGCCACGGCCGAGTTAAAGGTCGGCGATAACGATAATCTGGCGGCGATGGTGGCGATTCTGGCTGATGCTGATGCCTTATTAATCTGCTCGGATATCGACGGCCTCTATACCGCCAACCCACGTACTGAACCTGACGCTGTGCTGGTGCCACAGGTTAGCCAAATTACGCCGCAGATTTATGCGATGGCCGGTGGCAGCCACCATGCTATTGGTACCGGCGGCATGCAGACGAAAATTCAGGCCGCCGATAAGGCAACCCGTGCCGGTGTTGATACGCTGATTATCAATGGCCAGAAAGCAGCAACCTTTGATGAGTTACTGGCCAACCGGCATTGTGGTACCTTGTTTCAACGACAACAAGAGCGGCTTAGTGCGAAAAAGCACTGGCTGCGACATAGCCTGAAGCCGCACGGTCAACTGGTGATTGACGACGGTGCCGCGCAGGCACTGCTGGCCCGGGGGGCTTCGTTATTGCCTTCCGGCATCAGTGCGGTCAGTGGTGACTTTGATAAAGGCGATGCGGTACTGGTACTTAATATGGCCGGTCAGACGCTGGCGCAGGGTATTAGCCAGTATAGCGCGCTGGAGCTTAGTAAGATCCGTGGCATAAAAAGCCAGCAAATTGATACCATCCTTGGCTATTGCTCCAGTGAAGTTGCTATTCACCGCGACGATCTGGTGCTGCTTAACTAGACTAGACTAAGGACGTAGCAAGCAATCGTTGGGGAACATAATGCAGATTGCGGTAGTGGGTGGTGGTATTAATGGCCTGTGCAGTGCCTGGCAGCTGGCGCTGGCTGGCCATCAGGTTACTTTGTTTGAACGCGACCAGTTAATGCAGGCCACCAGTGCTGCCTCATCTAAACTGTTACATGGCGGCTTACGTTATCTGGAGCAAGGTGAGTTCCGACTGGTGCGCGAAGCCTTGCAGGAGCGGCGCTGGTGGTTAAAAAAGGCACCACAGTTAACCCGTCGCTTACCCATCCTTTATCCCCTCTATCAGCATTCTCAGCGTGCCCGTTGGCAGCTGAAAATCGGACTCTGGTTATACGATAGCTTTGCCGGTAAAAAGGGCATTGGCCGGCATCGCTGGTTAACAGCAGCGCAGACGCTACGCTGCTCACCGCAGCTAAAAGCTGAAGGTTTATTGGGTGCCTATCTGTTTTTTGATGGCCAGATGGATGACCAAAAGCTCGGCCTCTGGATGGCAGAGCAGTGCCGCAAGGCCGGCGTCAATATTGTAGAGCACAGCCCGGTATTAAAAATTCAGCCAGATGGTGAACTGCAGCTGGCCACTGGCAAGCTGAAATTCGCCAGCATTATCAACGTTGCTGGTCCCTGGAGCAGTGCCCTGTTACAGCAATCCGGCCTGCTGGCGGCACCCCTGGACCTGGTGCGTGGCAGCCATTTGTTACTGCCTGCGATTAGCCGTTATGGCCATATGCTGGAAGTGCCGGGTGAGCGGCGTATCGTCTTTGCTTTACCTTATCAACAGCAGTGTCTGCTGGGTACGACTGAGGTGCGGCAGCAACTGGATGAGCCGGTGCAGTGCTCGCCGGCAGAACGTGACTATTTACTTGATGTATATGCACATTACTTTACGCCAGCGGCCACGCCAGAACAGTTGTTGGGGAGTTTTGCCGGCGTCAGGCCTTTGCTGGCTGGCAGTGAAGATGCCAGTCGCGCCAGTCGGGAGTATCAGTTTAGCTGGCAGGGGAAGATTTTGACCGTCAGTGGTGGCAAATGGACCACAGCACGGGCATTGGGGCAACAACTGGCTGCTGAGGTCAACCGCCAGTTATAGCCTTTACAGATCCAGCGCCAGGATTTTCGAGCGGCGCTGATAGTTATACAGCTGCTTTTTCTGAGCCGGCAGATCATCGACGGTCACCAGCTCAAAGCCTTGCTCTAAAAACCAGTGAATGCTGCGGGTCGTTAACGCAAACAGCCGGTCATACTTACGCTGCCGGGCCTGCTGGATCACACTTTTTAGCAGGGTAGTACCACGATCGGCATCGCGGTAATCCGGGTGTACCGCCAAACAGGCAAATTCGCCAACATTCTCTTCCGGAAACGGATAGAGCGCGGCACAACCTATCACCAGACCATCGCGTTCAATCAGCGTAAAGTAGTCGATTTCCATTTCCAGTTGTTCGCGCGAGCGGCGTACCAACAAGCCTTGCTGCTCCAGCGGCCGGATCAGATCCAGAATACCGCCGATATCGCTGATCACCGCACGGCGCAATTTTTCTGCCGCCTCGGTCACAATTTGGGTACCGATACCGTCGCGTGAGAACAACTCCTGTAACAGCGAGCCATCTTCACTGTAACTCACCAGGTGACAACGCGGTACACCGGAGCGACAAGCCGTTACTGCAGCCCGTAAGAAGGCAGCGGTACCAATACAGTGATCGTCCTGTTGCTCCATTTCATACAGCATGCTTTCTGCCATATTTGGCATCAACTCTGCGGTGATATCCCCATTTTCGCCGACGATGCCGCCCACTTCGTTAAAGCCAATCATCTTATCGGCTTTCAGCCGGATCGCGACCTGGGTGGCAATTTCTTCGGCGGTTAAATTAAAACTCTCACCGGTGACGGAGGCAGCGATCGGCCCCATCAGCACTATGCCGTTATTATCAAGCTGGCGGCGGATACCGGCGGTATCGATCCGGCGCACCTTACCGCTGTGAAAATAATCGATACCTTCATCAACACCGAGCGGCTGGGCGATAACAAAGTTACCGCTGACTACGTTAATTTGTGCGCCCTGCATCGGGGTATTGCTTAAACTCATCGATAAGCGGGCGGTAATATCCAGCTGTAACGCACCGGCAACTTGTTTGATCAGCCGGAAGGAGTCATCGTCAGTGACCCGGATCCGGTTATGGTATTGTGGCTCCAACCCGGCGTTAAGCAGCGCCTGATTGATTTGCGGCCGGGCGCCATATACCAGCACGACTTTAATTCCCAAGCTATTTAGCAGGGCAACATCGTTAATAATGCTACGAATACCAGGCTGCATAATGGCTTCGCCACCCAGCATCACCACAAAGGTTTTGCCACGGTGGGCGTTGACATAGGGGGCTGACTGGCGGAAACCGCTGACGAGTTCAGTTGTACGCACGGGCGAATATTTTCCTTGCACGGTATACAGATAAGATAAGTCTGGCAGCATTCCGGGAAAACTGCCAGACCAGCGCAAAAAGTTGCGCAATTTTAGCAATAAAGTGGTTTTATATCCAATATTGCTGCATAAATATTCCCATTTAATCCAGAATAATATGCGGTAAAAAACGCGAACTGTCTTTGGTGATCAGGCTGTTATCTTCGCGAATGCCGATCCCTGCCGCTAAATCACCGACCACCCAGCTGCCAATCAGCGTATAGCTGTCACCAAAGCGTGGTAGCGGCGCAAAAGCCTGCCGGACATAACCGCTGTCGGTATAGGGGCCGCCCTGCTGCAACCGTTCTCCTTGTGGTGTAACCAACTCAACATTAGCGCCCTCCCGCGAGAACAGGGGTTTGCGAACCCAGCCCGGATCCAGTGGCGTCTTGCCATCATCAAAAAAGGCGGGTAGCAGATTCGGATGGCCCTGATACTTTTGCCACAATAACGGCAGTATCCCTTTATTGGAGAGCAGTAACTTCCATAACGGCTCTAAAAAACGGGTGTCGGAGCTTAAAATGGTGCTGGCGAATTCCTCCTGCAGCATAAACTCCCACGGATAGAGTTTAAACAGCCCCTGGATCGGATAGCCTTCCAGATCGACCAGCTGGCCGTCGATATCACCAATCTGCTCCAGTTGGATATAGCGGCTGTCCAGGCCACTTTGCAGCGCAATATCCATCAGATAATCAACAGTGCCCTTGTCTTCCTGACTTTCGGTGACGCTACTGAAATAGAAAGGACGCGGCAAAGGTAGCTCGGCAAAGGCTTGCTCCAGTTTGTCCTGCAACGAGTTAAACTGATCGGCGCCCTCCGGCAACACACCACGCATTTGCTGGTCTTCCAACCACACCCACTGGAAAAAGCCAGTTTCATAAAGCGAGGTCGGCGTGTCGTAGTTCAGCTCCAGCAATTTCGCCGGGCCCTTGCCGTCATAGGCAAAATCCATCCGGCCATACAGGTGCGGCTCGGCACGCTGCCAGCTCTCTTTCACCGCGTCCCAGAACTGCTGCGGGATCCCGAGTTGGCTCAGCTGTTGTTCACTGCTTACGATATCCGGGATCAGGTCTAAGGCCATCTGATGCAGCTGTTCAGTCGGCGTTTCCAGATCATCTTCAATCTGCGCCAGACTGAACTGATAATAAGCCGACTCATCCCAGTAAGGCTCGTTATCAATGGTATGAAACTGAAAGCCAACACTTTCAGCAAAAGCCTGCCAGCCCGGGCGGGGTGCGATCGGAACCTTTTTCATTGTTTAGCCGCCATAGGTGGTTTGCCGCGGCGCAGCTGCTGCGCGTTGCTGTGCCTGAGCACCAAAGCCACCACGACGGGCCAGGGTGGCAGGTTTGGGTTGTACTGCCGAAGGCCTGACCTGAGTTGGGCCTGGCTGACTGGCCACCGGTGTATTGCCGGCAGTGCGGAAAGTACTTTGATCATCCCGGGCTTTGTACAGAGGTTGGTTTGGTACCGTATTACGGCCACCGGCTGCGGCTGCACTTTGTTGCTGCTGTGGTGCCATACCGCCACGGTTTAGCATCTGTCCGGCTAAAAAGCCCATCATCATCGGCATAAAAAAGCTGCCCTGGGCATGCTGCTCGGGCGCGGTTTCACAGCGACCTACGCCAAAGTCCGCTTCACATTCCTGCTTATTGGCATACTTAGGTGCTACCTGTGGGTGTAATGCCTGGGCTTCGGCGAAGGCCGCCTGGCACTGAGCCGGTGGATTATAGAAGGCCGCACATTCATCCGGGGTATTAAATACCTGGGCTTCGACCGCTTGTTCGCTGCCACAGCCCTGCAACACCAGGGTTGCGGCCGGCACCATAAAGATCAGCGCCGCTTTGCGGCTGCGCTTAAAGACTTTTTTCTGCATCTCAGGCTCCTTAAATAATGCGCTAGTAGGTCATACAGGCAGCATTGAGCATACCAACACTGATTGAGCAGCCAGCGGAGAAAATACCGGCGGCGATATCACCCTGAGTGATACGTTGTGACAGGTTTTTCAGGGCCAATTGGCTGACAAAAAAGGTCAGCACTTGCACCAGCAGGGCAACCAGACCCCAGATAGCGCAATCGAGTAACGACATGGAATGGGTAATGGCACTGGACAGCGGCAGCGCAAAGCCAATCAGGGCGCCGGCAAAGGCCACGGCTGCAGCCGGATTATTGTCGCGGATCAGGCCAAATTCGTCATGGGGTGTTACCCAGCTATACAAGCGGATAAAGATCAGCACTGACACCACAGCCAGGGCAAAGTAAGCCAGAAAAGACGGTAAGCCCGCCAGTGAAGTTAAAGCGGTATCAAGCATGATAAAACTCCTGCATTAAGAACTGCGCTGATCCTGCGAAAAATTGCTGCCAATTACAAGAAAAACCGTACCCGCTTACGGCAGCTCAGGCTACAACCGGCATTTATCGCATCTGGCGGGGCTCATATCCTGTTTCAGCAGCGGTAGTAGAGCAGATTTTCTACACTCGCCACGATAAAACATAATAAGGAACTTCGTATGACAAAACTTTCCGCGTTAGCACTTGGGGTGGCTTTGGCTCTGGGCATTGCTGGTTGCAGCAGTCAGCCGGTGACAGAACAAACTCAGCTCACTCAGGCTGACAGCCAGCGTGCTGGCTTTGAGCTGAGCAACTTTGACAAGAGTGTCGCGCCGCAGCAAGACTTTTTTCGTTTTGTAAACGGTAACTGGCTGGGTAACACTGAGATCCCGGCCGACAAGGCGCGCTGGGGCAGTTTTGACGAGCTGCGTGAAAACGCTGAGAAGCAAGTACTGGACATTATTCAGGAGCTGGCGGCCACTGAGCATCCGAAAAACTCTGACGCCCAGAAAATGGCCGATCTCTACAAATCATTTTTAAATGAGCCGCTGATTAATACGCTGGGCCTGAATCCACTGCGTGGCGATATTGCCCGCATCGAACAGGTTCGCAACCATCAACAGCTGGCTGTGCTATGGGGCGAATTACAGCGCTACCGCTATGGCACCCCGGTTGCTGTGTTTGTCGGTCAGGATCAGCGGCAGTCAGACCAATATATTACCGGAGCCAGCCAGGGCGGCTTGGGTTTACCGGATCGCGATTATTACCTGAAAGATGACGAACGTTCGCTGCAGTTACTTGGTCAATACCGTGACTTTATCGCCAAATTATGGCAACTGGCTGGCTGGGGGCAGCCAGAACAAGCGGCTGAACAGGTGATTGCGCTGGAAACTCAGCTGGCCAAGGCGCAGTGGAGCCGGATCCAGAACCGGGATCGTAACGCCACCTACAACAAGCTCAGTGTCGCTGAGCTGGGTAAACTGGCGCCGGGTTTTGATTGGCCGGCGTTTTTACAAGCTGCCGAGCTGGGTCAGGTGCAGGAACTGGTGATTCGTCAGCCTTCGTACTTTACGGAGTTTGCCAAGCTGCAGGCACAATTACCGGTAAGCCAGTGGCAGACGTATCTGAAGTTTCACCTGCTGCGCGCCAATGCCGCTAATCTGAGCGAGCCCTTTGTCCAGGCCAGTTTTGATTTCTACGGCAAAACCTTAAGCGGCTTGCAGGAGCAGCGCAGCCGGGAAAAACGCGCCGTGAGTCTGGTCGATAGCAACCTCGGTTTTATGGTCGGCAAAGAATATGTCGCCCGGCATTTCAAACCCGAAGCCAAGGCGCGGATGGATGAAATGATTGAAAATCTGCGTGGCGCCTTTAAAGAGGCCATTAACGAGCTGGAATGGATGAGCGAGGCGACCAAGGTCGAGGCTCAGGCCAAGTTGGCGAAGTTTAATACCAAAATCGGCTACCCGGATGTCTGGCGCGATTACGACTGTTTAACCATTGATGCCAACGATTTAATTGGTAACCTGCGCCGCAGCAGCGAGTGCGAGTATCAGCGGATGGTTAACCGTTTAGGTCAGCCGGTAAACCGGGATGAATGGGGTATGACACCGCAGACGGTGAATGCTTATTACAGCTCAACGATGAACGAAATTGTGTTCCCGGCCGCGATCCTGCAGCCGCCGTTCTTTAACGTCGATGCCGATGATGCGGTGAACTATGGTGCTATCGGTGGCGTTATTGGCCATGAATTTACCCATGGCTTTGATGATCAGGGCCGGCGCTCTGACGGTGATGGTAACCTGCGCGACTGGTGGACGCCGGAAGATGAGCGGCAGTTCCGCGAGCGCGCACAGCGTATGATCGATCAATACAATGCCTTTAATCCGATCGATAACCTGCATCTGCAGGGCGCTTTGGGTCTGGGTGAAAATATTGCCGATCTGGGTGGTTTAACAGTGGCGTTCCGTGCCTATCAAAACTCGATTAAAGATCAACCGCGGCAGACTATCGCCGGCTTTACCCCGGAGCAGCGTTTCTTTATCGGCTGGGCTCAGGTTTGGCGTATTAAGTTCCGTGACGAAGCTTTGCGTCAGCAAGTGATTACCGGGCCGCACTCACCGGGCATGTACCGGGTACTGGGGGTGTTGTCGAATATGCCAGAGTTTTATGAAGCCTTTGATGTTAAAGAGGGTGATGGCATGTACCGCAGCGAAGATGTGCGGGTTAAGATCTGGTAAGGTCGCATAACAACGCAAACCCCGGCAGTTGACCGGGGTTTGTTTTTAATGGCGCTTAATCAGAACTGGTAATTAATACCCAGGCTCAGATTATTGGCTTTTAACTTATAGCTGTCACTGCCGTCACGGAAGCGCTCCTGCGGTAGCTGTAAATATTCCAGGGTCGCGGTGAGTCTGGGGGTAAATCTCAGACCAGCGCCGACGCCCCAGGCAAAGCCATCCAGCGTCTCACTATCGGTAAAACGTAAGCCCTCGTCCTGCACCTCATATTTAAATTTACTGGCACCATAACCGGCTAAACCGTACAGTGAAAAGTTATCTGAAAGTGGTACGCCGGCCTTTAACAGCAGCATACTTTGTTGCTCAACGGTCAGCTCCTCCAGATAACCCGGCTCGCGGTAACGCTCGCCTTTGACACCGGTACCAAAGCGGACTTCGGCGGCGACGTATGGGTTAAACTGATAGCCAGCCAGTACTGATAAGGTGGTAAAGTCGAAGGAAATACTCTCACTACTGTCCGTTTCTTTTAGTTTAGTGGCGCTGACCTGGCCACCGACATAGAAGGGCGAATCCATAGCCAGAGCTGGTGCAGCCAGACCACTGATCACGAAAAGCGCGACAAAGGGTTTTAACATAACAGCGTCCTCTTAGTTGGGGTAACGTTATCGATACTGCAACCCGCCCGCTGAATTGCACCTTAATAGCGCTGACCCTTTGCGTTATGTTTGCTAAGACAATGTAACAACTTGTAACTCGCAGCATAGTCTTGCTGGCGCTTATCTCAGTTTTTCTCAACATGGTCGAAAGCAAGCTGGTATTGCCGGCAAAAGCTGTTATAACAAAGGGCTAACAAAAAGACAGGGAATCCAACAATGAAGATGATCCTTCGCGCTGCGTTACTGGGCACCTTGCTCAGTTGCAGCCAACAGGCACTGGCAACGGCTGTGGATATTGGCTATCAGCAGCCGGTAAAAGAGATTGTAGCTATCGTTGATGCGGCACCAGCACCGGGGGCGATGTTAAGCCCAAATGGCAAGCTGCTGCTAAGTACCGGTTTTGCTGCCTTACCGGGTATTGCCGATCTGGCGGCACCGGAATACCGGCTGGCAGGTGTAAGGTTTAATCCGGCGAATAATGGTCCGTCACAACCGCGCTATGTCTCGTCATTACAATTGATCGAGTTGGATTCGCAGCAGACAAAAGCGATCAAAGGCTTGCCGAAGGATCTGAAAGCGGTCAATCTGAATTTCTCCCCCGACAGCCGTTATCTGGCGTTTATTCAACTGGAAGATAACGAAGCCCAACTGTGGCAGGTGGATCTGCAAAAACTGCGGGCCAGCCGCTGGAGCAATATCCGGTTAAATGCCATCTGGGGGGGCTCGCTGCAATGGACTGCTGATAGCAAAGCGATTTTTGCCGCCAGTATTCCTGCCAAACGGGGTGCTGAACCGGTGCAAAGCAAGGTGCCAACTGGCCCGGTGATTACCGAAGCCCGTGGCCGCACTGCACCAGCGCGCACCTATCAGGATTTGTTAAAAAACAAATATGATGAAGCCCTGTTTAGCTACTACTTTACCAGTCAGCTGGTAAAAGTCGGCCTGAACAATAAGGTGACTACCCTGGGCAAGCCACAACTGCTGCGTGGTGCCGAGTTATCGCCGGACAATAACTTTATTCTGGTCAGCCGTATTGAGCAGCCGTTTTCCTATGCGGTACCGGTATCGCGCTTTGCTTATACCACCGAGGTGTGGGATGCCAGCGGCAAGCTGCAATATCAGGTGGTGCAGCAACCGGTAGCCGATAATTTACCGATAGCCTTTGATGCGGTTATCACTGGCCGCCGCAGTGTAGGCTGGCGCCCGGATCAGGCGGCAACGCTATACTGGGCTGAAGCGGCGGATGGTGGCGATCCGGCGAATAAAGTGACGGTACGGGATCAGCTGTTCCAACTGGCAGCGCCTTTTAACGCCGAGCCAGAAAAGCTGCTGGATTTAAGCTTCCGTTTCTCCTACCTGTTAGCGGCAGCCGATGGCAGCCTGTTGGTCTGGGAGCGTTGGTGGCAGGATCGCAATGAAAAAGTCTGGTATCTGGATCCGGCGCAGCAAGCCCGGTTATTCTGGGAGCGCTCCTCTGAAGATCGTTATAATGATCCGGGCAGTCCGTTATTAACCACGGCCGCTAACGGCCAGCGCTTATTGCGGGTAGCGGATGGTGCTATTTACTTAACGGGCATCGGCGCGTCACCAGAGGGTAACAGACCCTTTATCGATCAACGTCAGCTGGCTACTGGCGAAACCCGCCGTTTATGGCGTTCGGAAGCGCCTTTCTACGAGTTCCCTTATACGCTGTTACCATCGGGCAAGCTGTTAACCCAGCGTGAGGCGCCGGATCTGCCGCCGGATTTCTACCTGCGCGATCTCAGCAGCGGTGAACTGACAGCCCTGACCAAAACACCGCACCCGATGCCGCATACCCAGGGTATTAGCCGTGAGCTGATTAATTATCAGCGTGCTGATGGTATTCCGATGTCGGCGACACTGCTGCTACCTGCCGGCTACGATAAAGCCCGCGATGGCGCGCTGCCGACCGTGATTTGGGCTTATCCGCGCGAGTTCCGCAGTGCTGACGCTGCCGGTCAGGTTAGTGATTCGCCGTACCGTTTTAACCGCATCAGTTACTGGACACCGCAGTTCCTGGCAACTCAGGGCTATGCGGTATTGGATAATGCCACCATGCCGATCGTTGGCGAAGGCACGCAGGAGCCGAATGATACCTTTATCGAGCAACTGATCCTAAATGCGGAAGCGGCGATTGCTGCAGGCGTAGAGCGCGGCGTAACGGACCCGAACCGGGTGGCGATTGGCGGCCATTCTTATGGTGCCTTTATGACAGCAAATCTGTTGGCGCACTCTAATTTGTTTAAAGCCGGTATTGCCCGCAGCGGCGCCTACAACCGTAGCTTAACGCCGTTCGGTTTCCAGATGGAGCAGCGTACCCTGTGGGATGATCCTGAGTTATATGTGCGGATGTCGCCGTTCTTCCATGCTGAAAAAATTAAGACGCCCATACTGCTGATCCATGGTAGTGATGATAATAACGCCGGCACCTTCCCTATGCAGAGCGAGCGCTTATATCAGGCGATTAAAGGTAATGGCGGTACCACCCGCTTAGTGATGTTGCCATTGGAATCACACGGCTACCGCGCCCGTGAGTCGGTACTTCATATGCTATGGGAAACTACGGCCTGGCTGGATGAGTTTGTGAAAAACGCTAAGGCCGATACTGGCAAGTAAGTTGTGTTGCAATAAAGTTAATCTATAATAAAAAGCGCTGCTAAACCCAGCGCTTTTTTACTGTCACTTTGCAACCAGTACAGCGCCCCATTTTGCTGGAATCGTTAGTTGCATGGTATCGCCGTTGTGGCTGATTGCCAGTTGGCTTAGCGCATCCTGCCAGTTGGCCTGTGCTTTTGGTAGGGTGATCTGCTGTGGCTGCTCGCTATTGTTTAACACTACCCGTACCCGTTGTTGTTGGTAACGGCGCTCAAAGCCATACAGCTCGCGCTGGTCATCGACTAGCAAGGTCTGATAATCCCCCAGCCGCAAAGCCGGCAGTTGATGACGCAGTTGGATCAATTGCCGGTAATGCTGCTGTAACTGACGATTTACCTCAACCTTGTCAGCTGGCCGTAAACTACCATCCGGGTTAGTGACTTCGTCTTCGTAACGAATATCGTCCCAGATCATTGGCTTACGATCATCAGGGTCGTTAGCGCCCCACATCCCGACTTCATCGCCATAGTAGACCATTGGCGCCCCGACATAGGTCATTTGAAAAATAACAAACAACTTTTGTAACCGCAGTTCCTCAGCGTTAGGTTTGCGCACCTGATACGCTGGATTCTGGCTGACTTGTGACAACTGAAAATAGGCGCCCCAGTCGCGGAAGTTACCGATGCCACGGTTCACAATATGTGAGCCAATCCGGTTCGAATCGTGACTACCAAATAAATTCTGGGTGACATAAGCCACGCCCTTGGGGTACAGCGCGCGCATTTCGGCCAGCCTGGCGTCAAATTCGCTTGCCTTAATCCGTTGTGGAGCCGGGTTAAACATAAACTCAGCGGCGGTGAAGGCAAAGTTATAGTTCATTTCACCGTCAAACTCATCGCCCTGAAAATAAGGTTTTACCAACTCCGGCGGCATCACCAGTTCGGCAGTGATGTAGGCGTCAGGGTTCAGTGTTTTGACATGCTGCCGCCAGTCTTTCCAAAAGCCATGGGCGACACAGAAAGCGACATCTAATCGCCAGCCATCAATACCGAACTCGCGGCCCTGACCTTTCGGGTTCATCCAGCGCTCAGTTGCGGCAAATACATAATCCCGTGGCCCGGCAACCAGACCCTGGGCATCCTCTTTAAACTCGGGTAATGACGCGACACCAAACCAGCCCTCATACCGGAATTCACTACCAGTTTTTTCATCACGAAAGCTGTGTACGGTAAACCAGTCTTTGTAGGGCGATTGCTGCTGATGCTGTTGCAGATGCTGAAAGGCAAAACTGTTAATGCCCATATGGTTAAACACACCATCAAAAATAACCCGGATACCACGTTGCTTCGCTTGTTTGATCAGTTCCAGCGCCAGTTCATCGGCTTTGGTCCAGACCCAGGTGCTGGGGTCTAATGGATTCTCGGTGGCAATCAGTGCCCGGTCGCCCGCCGGATCCGGGCCGAAATTCGGGTCGATATGGTGAAAGCTGGCTGCATCGTATTTATGCAGCGAGGGGGCAGTAAAAACCGGGTTTAAATAGATCGCATTGAACCCCATATCTTGAATGTAGTCGAGCTTGTCAATCACTCCCTGCAGATCGCCACCGTAGCGCCGGCGTAACAGATGCTGCCACAATTCGGGTTCACCGTTGACCACTTCATAGGGTTGGCGTTTGTACCAGTCGCTGCCCCATGGATGGACCTGCCAGACTTTAGGTGGCTCAGCCGGATCGGCACCGGCAATATCCTGTACGGTCGGGTTATTGCTGGGATCGCCATCACGAAAGCGCTCCGGAAACACCTGATACCAAACCGCACTCTTTGCCCAGTCCGGCACGAATTCACCTTGTTCATTTAGCGTGATTGGCCCTTTGGGAGTGGCATCGGATGTTTGCGGGCAGTAGGCCTGAGCGGTCTGCGGATAACACAAGATAATGCCAGTGAAGGCGCTTGCCAGCATTAGAGCCAGGGATTTTCTTAACATCATGTTCTCTCATTTATTGTTAGAAAAACGCCACCGTTTTGGGTGGCGTGGCGTTCTGCTGGCCGCTGCACGATAGCATTAAGCCCGCGTTTAATTTTAACCTGCTGTGAGCGCTTAACTGCGCGCCTGCTTAATTTCTTGCATCAGCTGCAGTACCTTGTTATCGCTCAGAATCGTCTCAATATTGTGCGGTAACTTGCGCTGCCAGTTCGCATATTCAGTACTGGTACCCGGTATATTGACCGGGGTTTCCAGCAATACTAAGTCTTCCAACTGGTAGGCGAATAAACGCGCCGGCGTCGCTGCGGTATACAGATGACAGGCACGAACCAGAGTTGCCGCATCCGGCTGCGCAATGCCCAGCTGCTGTTGCAGGATCTGCTTTTCGCTCTCTCGCAGCTGGTGCAGGCTGTCGGCCACGGCTGGGCTGGGGAATAAATCCAATTGATGACGTAGCGCTAAGTCCAGTTCCTGCCAGAAGCCGACCAGCGTAGGCATATCGTGCGTGGTAACTGTTGCCAGTGCCTGCGGTGGATAGGTCAGATCCCGGTGTTGATAGCTGCCTGCTTTTTGCTCCAGCATAAATACCCGGTAAGACAGCACCTGATAATGCTGCATCAACTCACTGATTTCTGCTGGTACCGTGCCCAGATCTTCTCCAATCACGACGCAGTGATTACGCTGGCTTTCCAGCGCTAAAATGGCAAACAGCTCTTGCGCCGGCATCCGTAAATAACAGCCGGCTGTGGCATCGGCGCCGAGCGGGCAACACCAAAGCCGCAATAATGCCATCACATGGTCCAGCCGTAAGGCGCCGGCATAGCGCATATTAGCGCGGATCAGTTCAATAAAGGGTTGATAGGCTTTTTGCCGCAGCGCCACCGGGTTGTATGCTAACAGTCCCCAGTTCTGGCCTTTTGGCGCCATAATATCCGGTGGAGCACCGACGCTGAGATCCAGCAAGAAGTCATCCGGCGCGCCCCAGCTCTCGGCGCTGCTACGGCTGGTGCCGACAGCGACATCACAGTATAAACCGATGGCCATACCTTGCTTGCGACACTCGGCTTTCACCTCTGCCAGCTGCAGCTGTGCTAACCACTGTAAATACAGCTGCTGTTCGATAGCGCTGGCATGTTGTTTGGCAAAGGCCGCAACGGCGGGGCTATGCGGGTTTTGTAGTTCTGGCGGAAATTGCTGCCAGGCGGCGGTTTGCAGGTCTTGCCAGAACAGTTGACCCTGCAATACCGAAAATACCGCCCATTGATACAGACTGATGCCCGCTTCTGCCACGAAAACCTGAAACGCCTTGGCCCTTTCACTTTGCTGCGCCAGTTCATGTTGCTGAAAATGTTGAAACAGTAAGGTCGCGACCTGCTGTTTTAAGGCGGCAACAGCCGGATAATCAACATTCGCCGTGGCGCGACAGGCAGCTAGCTGCTGCTGAAAATCGGCACTGGCGACTAGCTGTTGTGCTGCGGTACAGGATTGATAATCCGGGGTTTCATCCAGCGCGACATAAAGCGTGTTTAACCATAAGCGGCTGCTGGGGCTGTATGGGCTGCAATCCTGTGGCAGCATCGGATAGAGCGCATGCAAGGGGTTTAAACCGATAAAATCGTTACCTGCCGCTGCTAATGGGGCAACCATAGATTTCAGATCGGTAAAGTCACCCATACCCCAGTTGCGGGCAGAGCGCACCGCGTACAGCTGTACGGCTGGGCCCATAGTTTTATGCAGGATGGCGCTGTCATGTAGCTGAAAACAGCGGGCCGGCGTCACAATCAGTTGTTGGCTCAGAGTCTGCTTACCATCTTTGAGCGTCAACTGATGGTAGCCGAGCGGTAAGTCCAGCTGAAACGGCAAATTAAAAGCCAGCATCGCAACGGCATTGATTTCAGCGCGTTCCGCAATATCTTTGGCCTGCAGCAATAATTCACCACTTAGCTCGTCGCCGTCTTCCAGCGTGATCTGCCAATGCCACTGACTCGACGCCTTGGTTGTTTCCAGCTGCAATCTGACGCTAAAGGGTTGCTGCTGTTCAGTAACCGTGACTGCGGCTAAAGGTTCCAGCCAGCGGACTTGTTGCAGTTGCGCAATCTGGTTGGCAATAGCTTGCTCGCTGCTTAAATCAAAGCCCATAGCCTGCAAAATGCTGGCTTGCACCTCTGCATCAATATGCTCTAACTGCCCATTGGCATGCACATAGCTGTCTTGTAAACCCGCCAGCGCGGCGAGTTGCGTAACTTGTCCCATAGACCACCTGAATGAAGGGAGTGGTGATTTTTGCCAAGCATAAACAGTGGCGGCTGAAGAAGAAACAACCTGCATACGTATGCAGTGCTTTACAGCGCTAAGCGTTTCACTATTGGCTTTTTCTGGCAACGGCTGCCGGTGAGTTCATACTTAATGGCAGTTGGCAGCCTGCCAGCTGCACAACGATAGTGCAGCTTATTGGCAGTTGCACCCGCCTGGGGCATCTTTTGCACTATGAATACGTATTCATATTGAGCTGGCGACCGAATAAGTTTAATAAATGAGCATGGCAAAACTGCAGCTGACGAATTTCAGCATGGCTTTCAGTTTCGCAGTAATAAAACAACAACAC
>OGCL01000666.1_pt1 | contig 34271 bp, 29 predicted proteins | sample 1570041 | NCBI WGS metagenome assembly OGCL01 (sample SAMN06266162, study PRJEB24511) | hot springs metagenome | isolation source: Hot spring water | place: South Africa: Limpopo | collected 2015-06-22 | reverse complement strand
TGCCGTCGCTGCGCAGGTATTCCTTCTCGTAAACCTCCGAATACCCACGCGGAAGCACCTGTTCGGCGACGATGCGGGACTCCGCGTCGTGCCAGCGGGAGGGGGTGAGCGACTGTGAGGTCTGCGCCCGCAGCTGCTCGGTGGTGTAGCCCAGCATCGACTCGTAGGCGCGGTTCCACTCCACCAGCCTGCCTGCCAGGTCGGTCTGGACATAGGCATCCATCATGCTCTCGTGCAGCCGGCGGTAGCGTTCCTCGTTGAGGGCAAGCTGGCGCTGATTCCTTGCCTGGCGCATGAGCAACAGCACGGTCCCACCGCCGAGCAGGAGCATGACCAGCGCCACGGCGCCGTTCTGCCATTGCTGACGGGCGGCGCTTCTTCGCAGGGGGGCGAGAAGGGCGGCCTCGTCCAGGCCGATGGCGACGATCAGCCCGGTGTCGGGCAGGCGACGCCAGGCGAACACGCGCGGCGTCCTGTCCAAGCTGGCCGGCGCCCTGAAGGTCCCGCTCTCGGCAGCGCCGGGTTGCAGGAAGGGGCGGTCGGGCAGCACCGACTCGCCCATGTGGCGTTCCCAGTCCCGGCTGCGGGCGAGGAAACGTCCGTCGGAGCGCAACAGGACGACCACGTCGGCAGGGGCGAGCGCGATACGGGCGAGCTGGGCCGAGAGCTGGTCCGGAAACAATAGGATGTTCACCACACCGGCGAATCGACCTTGCCTCTGGATGGGTCGGGTGACCGGGATGATCCAGCGGCCGGTGATGCGACTTTTCACCGGCCGGCCGATGTAGAGCCGGTCGGCGCCATTGTCGGCATGCACGCGGAAATGTTCCCGATCGCTGATGTTCACAGGGCCGGGCAGACCGCCGCTGTTGTAGAGCAGGTTCCCGTCGGCACTGACGACCGAGATCTGGTCCAGCATGCCGCCGCCCAGGGTGCCCAGCACCGAGCGCACGGTCTGCCGGAAGCCTGCCGGGTCGCCGCCATAGCTGCTGCGCAATTGTTGCAGGCCCAGGTCGATACCGCGCACCAGCTCCTCCATCTGGGTGGCGGTGGCACTGGCGAGCTGGGCAGCCCGACGCTCGGCCTCCAGCAGGGTCGATCGGGACATCTCCCGCCGGGCGTGTTCGGCCTGCCAGAGGTGGGTGCCCATGGCGCCGAGGGTCAGCGCGCCGACCAGAGCGGCGACGATGTGCAGGCGGGCCTCAGGGTGCATGGAAGCGGATGGGTTCAGTCCTGTCGGGTTTGGGGGGCGGGCCGCGGTGCGGGACGAAGGCCGGGCGGCGCGCTGTTACCACCCGGGATGCGACCGGCCGGGTGTGGTGATCCATGAGCGGCATTCCGGGATGGGACTTGAGTCATCCAGGCCAGTGTAGTGCTTCTTCAGCATGTAGGACGCCCTTCAGGGCGAGAGTATGTAGGTCACCCTTCAGGGCGACTTGTGTCAAGCTCAAGCCCGACGCACGAGGGCCGCCGCTAACACCGGCAACTGCAGCGCCAGCTCTTGCGGGTGGGGGTTCGGATTGCACCCCGCCGGATGGCCGCGCGGCCTCCGGTGGCATAGTCGACGATCACCTGACGCTCGCGGGCGTCGGAGAGATCGGGATAGGGCTTGGTGGGATCCGCGGCCGCCTCGAGGATGTCGCGCGGTACCAGATGTGTGCCCTGGATGTGACCGTGTTAGAACTCGGATTGTTCGCGCACGTCGACGAGCACCAGGTCCTCGCGTGCATCCAGTTTGGCCTTGAGTTCCTGTAACGTGATCTCCCGCACACTGGCCTTGGCGGCGCGCACGAAGTCCATCTGCCCCATGGGCTGTTCGGGTTGGAAACTGTCGTACATGGAGGGTGCACCTTGGGTTCGTCATTCGGGCTCTTGCATGTCGTCCCGAAGCAAAAAGGGCCGCTCGATCGCGGCCCTTGTGCGCTAGAGGTGCTCGCTCAGGCGTAGTTGGCCTCGGCGAAGGACCAGTTCACCAGATGCTCGAGGAAGGTCTCGACGAACTTGGGGCGCAGGTTGCGGTAGTCGATGTAGTAGGCGTGCTCCCACACGTCGATGCACAGCAGGGGTGTGTCGCCGGTGGTCAGCGGGGTGCCTGCGGCGCCCATGTTGACGATGTCCACCGAGCCGTCCGCCTTCTTCACCAGCCAGGTCCAGCCGGAGCCGAAGTTGCCCACGGCGCTGGCCTGGAAGGCCTTCTTGAACTCGTCGTAGCCCCCCCACTTCTTGTTGATGGCATCGGCCAGGGCGCCGGTGGGCGCGCCGCCGCCGTTCGGCTTCATGCAGTTCCAGAAGAAGGTGTGGTTGGAGACCTGGGCGGCGTTGTTGTAGATGCCGCCGGAGGATTTCCGGATGATGTCGTCGAGGGCCATGTCCTCGAATTCGGTGCCCTTGATCAGGTTGTTGAGGTTGGTGACGTAGGCCTGGTGGTGCTTGCCGTAGTGGTACTCGAAGGTCTCCGCGCTCATGTGCGGAGCCAGGGCGTCCTTGGCATAGGGCAGGGGGGGGAGCTGGTGTTCCATGTCGGTTCTCCTGATTGGTTGTGTGGAAAACACCGCAATTTTACGGGCAGGACCCCGGTCGGGGCAATGGTTGAGTGAAACCGTAAACTATTGCTTGATCTCCCCCACACGACCTCTGCCTCACCTCGAAGCGGACCTCGTCCAGCGCCACGCCGTCCGAATCGACGAGCTCGAGCCGATGCGGGCCCGGCTCGGGCTGCCAGAACTCGCCGTCGTGCGGATCGCCACCCAGGAGCCTGTCGGACTTGAAGGAAATCGGCTGCAAATCCGCCAGAGCGGTCCATTTTTTGCCGCTTTCTTGAGCAATGGTCAGACAATTGCCCGGCGAAATCGTCAAAAAACGTCCCTCGCTCGGGCGAATTTTCGCTTCGATTCTTCAAATCCGACAGGCTCCTCGGTGCGTTCGTCGGCCTGGCGTCGGCTGCCGGGGGCGGGGCAGTGGACCTCGAACGGGGCGGCAGCCTCGGGGCGCCCGCCCGGCACCACGGCCTGCGGCTGTACGCGGTGGACGCCATCCGTTATAACGGGCGGCGATCCCAGACCGAGAACCGCCATGCAGGATTTCTACGCCGTCATCCCCGCCCGCCATGCCTCCACCCGCCTGCCCGGCAAGCCCCTGGCGGACATCGCCGGCAAGCCCATGGTCGTCCGGGTTGCGGAGCGGGCGGTCATGAGCGGGGCGCGCGAGGTCTGGGTGGCGACCGACCACGAGGCGGTGGCCGAGGCCGTGCGCACCCATGGGCACCGGGTCTGCATGACCTCGCCGGATTGCGCCTCGGGCACGGACCGGCTCGCGGAGGTGGCCACGCAGCGCGGGTGGCCGGACGACGGCGTGGTGGTCAATGTCCAGGGCGACGAGCCCCTGATCGACCCGGAATTGGTGCGGCGCACGGCTGAGCTGTTGCATGCGCGCGTGGATGCCGCCATGGCCACCGTCTGCCACCCGATCCACGCGGTCGAAGAGGTCTTCAACCCTAATGTGGTGAAGGTGGTACTGGATGCCCGGGGGGACGCCCTGTATTTCTCCCGCGCCCCCATCCCCTGGGCGCGTGACGCCTGGGCGGGCCTTGCATCATCCGTATCGCCCGTCTGCCCCCCTTCGCTCCCACCCGGACTGCCCGTCTACCGCCATGTCGGCCTGTATGCCTACCGTGTCGGTTTCCTCAAGGCCTATCCCAAGCTGAGCCGCCCGCCCATCGAGGAACACGAGGCCCTGGAGCAGCTACGCGCGCTCTGGCATGGCGAGCGCATCGCCGTCATCATCACGGACCAGCCCAGCCCGCCGGGCGTGGACACCGAGGCCGATCTGGAGGTGGTGCGCCGGCTGTATCGAACACGTATGAACCGTTCATGGCCCAACGGCTTCCCCTGACCATGAAAGACGTCGTTGACGGCCATGAACGTTCCCTCTCCCCCCGCCCCTCCCCCCGAGGGGGAGGGGAGCGTCGTGAGTCGGCTGCGCGACTTTCACGATAAGGCAGCGGGTTGAAGCGTCCGGCAGACCGGGTTCATTAATGAACCTGTATAGGCGGATAATCTGGTTTTATGAGTAAATACAAAAAATTAACTATCAATGCGCGGCGGGGTTGAATACCCTACTCGGCTACAGACTTCAAGTCCCACCAACCCCATCCCGGCAAGCGGGAGCGTTTTTCAAGAGGTTATCCATGCGTTTGATCCTACTCGGCGGCCCCGGCGCGGGCAAAGGCACCCAGGCCAACTACATCAAGGAACGCTACGGCATTCCCCAGATCTCCACCGGGGACATGCTGCGCGCCCATGTCAAGGCGGGCACCGAGCTGGGCATCGCGGCCAAGAAGATCATGGATGCGGGCGGGCTGGTCTCCGACGACATCATCATCGGCATGGTCAAGGAGCGCCTCAAGGAAGACGACTGCAAGACCGGTTATCTCTTCGACGGCTTCCCGCGCACCATCCCCCAGGCCGAGGCCCTGAAGGCAGCCGGTGTGCCGCTGGACGCCGTGGTCGAGATCGACGTGCCGGACGAGGAGATCATCAAGCGCATGTCCGGCCGCCGCGTGCACGTGGCCTCCGGTCGCACCTATCACGTGGTGTTCAACCCGCCCAAGGTGGCCGGCAAGGACGACGTCACCGGCGAGGACCTGATCCAGCGCGACGACGACAAGGAAGAGACGGTCAGGAAGCGCCTGGACGTCTACCACGCGCAGACCGAGCCCCTGGTCAAGTACTACAGCGACTGGGCCGCCACGGGTGATGCCGCCGCCCCTAGGTACTTCAAGATCAACGGCGTCGGCTCGGTGGACAGCATCACCAGCGCCGTGTTTGCCGCCCTGGACTCGGTCAGGAAATAAGCCCTCGTCCCGGCCCATGAGCATTCCCGGCTTCAACGCTTCGGACCTCGCCCTGGTGCAGGCCACCCTGATGGAGCGTTTCGGTCTCGATGTGGAGGTGCAGGAGGTCGAGACCGAGGTGCGCCTGTCCCCGGCCGACCGGGAACTCACCCTCTGTCCGGCCCTGTTCTGGAAGGCGGAGGACTGCGCCTTCGTCGTCTCCAAGACCGGGCCCGCGGGCTACCGGGCCATGTTCTATTACTCGGTGAAGGACCGCTACGCCACCGGCCGTGAGGAATACGACAATCTGGGTGACTGCGTCATCACCCTGCTCAAGGTGCAGGAAGAGGTCGGTCGGCAACGCGCCCAGGAGACAGGCCAGAGCTGAACACCCGAAGCGCGGCGAGAGTCGCGTTTTTTTGTATTTGAATCAAGGAGAGACTCACCATGGCCAAGAAAAAGAATGCGTTCTACGCCCAATCCGGTGGCGTGACCGCCGTCATCAACGCCTCCGCCTGCGGTGTCATCGAGGCCTGCCGCAAGCATTCCGACGTGATCGGCAAGGTCTACGCCGGCCGCAACGGCATCATCGGCGCGCTGACCGAGGACCTGATCGATACCAGCAAGGAGAGCGACGCGGCCATCGCCGCCCTGCGCTATACCCCTTCCGGCGCCTTCGGCTCCTGCCGCTACAAACTCAAGAGCCTCGAGGCCAACAAGCGGGAGTACGAGCGCCTGATCGAGGTGTTCAAGGCGCACAACATCGGCTATTTCTTCTACAACGGCGGCGGCGACTCCGCCGACACCTGCTACAAGGTCAGCCAGCTGTCCGAGGCCATGGGCTATCCCATCCAGGCCATCCACGTGCCCAAGACGGTGGACAACGACCTGCCCATCACCGACTGCTGCCCCGGCTTCGGCTCGGTGGCCAAGTACATCGCGGTCAGCACCCTGGAGGCGAGCTATGACGTGCGCTCCATGGCCAAGACCTCGACCAAGGTGTTCGTCATCGAGGTCATGGGCCGGCACGCCGGCTGGATCGCGGCCGCCGGCGGTCTGGTCGCCGATCAGGGCATCCCGGTCGTGATCCTGTTCCCGGAGATCGAATTCGACCAGCAGAAATTCCTCGCCAAGGTCGATGCCTATGTCAAGGAATACGGCTACTGCACCGTCGTGGTGTCCGAGGGCTGCCACTACCCGGACGGCAAGTTCCTGGCCGAGCAGGGCACCCGCGACGCCTTCGGTCACGCCCAGCTCGGGGGCGCCGCGCCGGTGGTGGCCAACATGATCAAGGACGCCCTGGGCCACAAGTTCCACTGGGCGGTGGCCGACTACCTGCAGCGCGCCGCGCGCCACATCGCCTCCAAGACCGATGTGAAACAGGCCTACGAGCTGGGCAGGAAGGCCGTCGAGCTGGCGGTCAAGGGCCACAACTCGGTCATGCCCACCATCGAGCGCATCTCCGACGCGCCCTACAAGTACAAGATCGGCATGGCCCCCCTGTCCAAGGTGGCCAACGTGGAGAAGTTCATGCCGCGCGACTTCATCAGCAAGGACGGCTTCGGCATCACCGACAAGTGCAAGCGCTACCTCACCCCCCTGATCCAGGGCGAGGACTATCCCAAGTACGCCGACGGTCTGCCGGTGTATGTCACGCTGAAGAACGTGGCGGTGGCGAAGAAGCTGCCGGAGTTCAAGCTGTAAGGGCAGGAGGGGGGAGCGCAAGGCACAGACCCGTTTCCCCCTTGCCGCCTGCCGTTCACCGCCCTCCGCGCTCATGACCCTGGACCGCGCCCGTCAGCTCCTGAAGGTCCAGGCCGATTTTGGCGGCTTCTACAATGCCAATTCGGCCAAGCTGATCCTGTCCGAGGTGCAGCGCGAACACGGCCAGGCGGCGGTGGACGGCCTGATCATCGAGCTGAACCTGTGCAGGGTGTTCGGTTTCGAGCCCGGCACCCGCTTCGAGGGCGGCTTGGCCATAGGTAAACCTGATGTATGAAATAAATTATTCATGTGTAAAGAGTATAAGTGAATCCTAATATACCAACCGTGTCCGCATTTCAGGGATTCGATGTCCGAGCCGCCAGTATGGCGGCGAAATGTGTTCCAGACCCAATTAAGGAGAAGAAGCGATGAGTGAAGGCCTGATGTTCGCCCTGGTGGCGGGGGTGTTGGCCCTGGTGTATGGGGTCATGTCCATCAAATGGATCTTGGGGCTGCCGACCGGAAACGAGCGCATGCGCGCCATCTCGGCGGCGGTGCAGGAGGGGGCGCAGGCCTACCTCAAGCGGCAGTACACCACCATCGCGATGGTGGGGGTGGTGTTGTTCGTCCTCATCGGCGTCTTCCTGCACTGGACCACGGCCATCGGTTTCGCCCTCGGCGCCATCCTCTCGGGCGCGGCAGGTTTCATCGGCATGAACGTCTCCGTGCGCGCCAACGTGCGTACCGCCGAGGCCGCGCATCAGGGCCTCAATGCGGCGCTGAACGTGGCCTTCAAGGGCGGGGCCATCACCGGCCTGCTGGTGGTGGGCCTGGGCCTGCTCGGGGTGGCGGGCTACTACGCCGTCCTGAGTGCCATGGGCCTGTCCACCGACGACGCCATCCACGCCCTGGTGGGCCTGGGCTTCGGCGGCTCGCTCATCTCCATCTTCGCCCGTCTCGGCGGCGGCATCTTCACCAAGGGCGCGGATGTGGGCGCCGACCTGGTGGGCAAGGTCGAGGCCGGTATCCCCGAGGACGATCCGAGGAACCCCGCCGTGATCGCCGACAACGTCGGTGACAACGTGGGCGACTGCGCCGGCATGGCCGCCGACCTGTTCGAGACCTATGCCGTCACCATCATCGCCACCATGCTCCTGGGCGGGCTCATGGTGGCGGCCGAGGGCTCCGCGCAGGCGGTGATCTACCCCCTGGTGTTGGGCGGTGTCTCCATCATCGCCTCCATCATCGGCACCTTCTTCGTGAAAGCCACCGAAGGCGGCAAGATCATGAATGCCCTGTACCGGGGTCTCATCGTCTCCGGCGTCATCGCGGTGATCGCCTTCTATCCGGTGACCACCTGGATGCTGGGCGACGGCCTGGCCATGGCCGATGGCAGCCTGGTCTCCTCCTTCAACCTGTATCTGGCGGCCTTGATCGGCCTGGCCCTGACGGCGGCCATGGTGTTGATCACCGAGTACTACACCGCCACCGAGTTCAGCCCGGTGCGTCACATCGCCGAGGCCTCCACCACCGGCCACGGCACCAACATCATCGCCGGCCTGGGGGTGTCCATGAAGGCCACCGCCGCCCCGGTGATCGCCGTATGTCTGGCCATCTGGGGCGCCTATGAACTCGGCGGGCTCTATGGCATCGCCATCGCCGCCACCTCCATGCTGTCCATGACCGGCATCATCGTGGCCCTGGATGCCTACGGCCCGGTGACCGACAATGCCGGCGGCATCGCCGAGATGGCGGACCTGCCCAAGGAGATCCGCAACATCACCGACCCGCTCGATGCCGTGGGCAACACCACCAAGGCGGTGACCAAGGGCTATGCCATCGGCTCGGCCGGTCTTTCGGCCCTGGTGTTGTTCGCCGACTACACCCATGCCCTGGGTGCGCGCGGCATGTCCCTGTCCTTCGACCTGTCCGACCATATGGTCATCATCGGCCTGTTCATCGGCGGCATGGTGCCCTACCTGTTCGGCGCCATGGCCATGGAAGCCGTGGGCCGCGCCGCCGGTTCCGTGGTGGTGGAGGTGCGCCGCCAGTTCCGCGAGATCGCCGGCATCATGGAAGGAAAGGCCAAGCCGGACTATTCCAAGGCCGTGGACATGCTGACCAAGGCGGCCATCAAGGAGATGATGATCCCCTCCCTGCTGCCCTTGTTGGTCCCTGTCCTCGTGGGCCTGATCCTGGGTCCCAAGGCCCTGGGCGGTGTGCTGCTGGGCACCATCGTCACCGGCATCTTCGTGGCCATCTCCATGACCACCGGTGGCGGTGCGTGGGACAACGCCAAGAAGTACATCGAGGAGGGCAACCATGGGGGCAAGGGTTCCGATGCCCACAAGGCTGCGGTGACCGGCGACACGGTGGGTGACCCCTACAAGGACACCGCCGGCCCGGCGGTGAACCCGCTGATCAAGATCATCAACATCGTCGCCCTGCTGATCGTGCCCCTGCTGCCGGTGGCGGCCTGAGGGCGTAGCCGGGGGTACGTGCGGGTCGGGCCTTACCGTAAAAGTCGCGAAAGGAAACGCTGAAGAAAGCAGCGAGCGGGATGAAGCGCAAGGCGCACGGAGTACAGCGACCGAGAAAACGAGCGAAGCGAGTTTCAGCAAAGGCTAACGGACATGGCGACGGCCACCCCAGAGCATGAATGTCGCCGTGTCCGTTCCCTCTCCCCCCGCCCCTCCCCCCGAGGGGGAGGGGAGCGTCGTGAGTCGCTGTCGCGACTTTCACGATAATGGCGCATGAAGTACGTCGACGAGTTCAGGGATGGCGCGCTCGCCCGGGGCCTCGCCCGGGCCATCGCCGCCGAGGTCCGTCCCGGCCGTCGCTACAACTTCATGGAGTTCTGCGGCGGCCATACCCATGCCATCTCCCGCTATGGCGTGCCCGACCTGCTGCCGGAGAGCGTGCGCATGATCCACGGCCCCGGCTGCCCCGTCTGCGTGCTGCCCATCGGCCGCATCGACCTGGCCATCCGGCTGGCGCTGACGCACGGGGTGATCCTGTGCACCTATGCCGACACCCTGCGCGTGCCAGCGTCCGGGGGCATGTCGCTGATCCGTGCCCGCGCGCGTGGCGGCGACATCCGCATGGTCTATGCGGTCACGGACGCCCTGAAGATCGCCCGCGAGCATACGCACAAGCAGGTGGTCTTCTTCGCCATCGGCTTCGAGACCACGACCCCCCCCACCGCCGTGGCCATCCGTCAGGCCCGCGACGAAGGGCTGCGCAACTTCTCCGTGTTGTGCTGCCACGTGCTCACGCCGCCGGCCATCATGAGCATCCTGGAGTCGCCCGAGGTGCGCTCGCTCGGCAGCGTGCCCCTGGACGGATTCATCGGTCCCGCCCACGTGTCCACCGTCATCGGCAGCCGGCCCTATGAATTCTTCGCCGAGGAATACCGCAAGCCGGTGGTCATCGCCGGCTTCGAGCCGCTGGACGTCATGCAGGCCATCCTGATGCTCGTGCGTCAGGTCAACGACGGCCGCGCCGAGGTGGAGAACGAGTTCACGCGCGCCGTCACCCCCGAGGGCAACGCCAGGGCCCAGGCCCTGGTGGCCGAGGTATTCGAACTCAGACGCAGCTTCGAGTGGCGTGGCCTGGGGGAGGTGCCCTACAGCGCGTTGAAGATTCGCCCGGCCTATGCCGAGTTCGATGCCGAACGGCGCTTCGATCTCGATTACACGCCGGTGCCGGACAACAAGGCCTGCGAGTGCGGGGCCATCCTGCGGGGGGTGAAGCGCCCTAGCGACTGCAAGCTCTTCGGCACCGTCTGCACCCCGGAGACCCCCATGGGTTCCTGTATGGTGTCCTCGGAGGGGGCCTGCGCGGCGCACTACACCTACGGGCGCAACCGGGATGCGGAGACGATCGATGCGCAGAGATGATGTGCTGCACCTCCTGACGCAAGCCAGACCGGAGCTCACCCGTCTGTTTGCCGTCAAGCGCCTGTGCCTGTTCGGCTCCACGGCACGGGACGAAGCACGGGAAGACAGCGATGTGGACATCCTGGTCGAGTTCGAGGGTCCTGCCACGTTCGATGGCTACTTCGGCCTGCTGCATTACCTGGAGGGGCTGCTTGGCCACCCGGTGGACCTCGTCACCGAGAATGGCCTGAAGGAGCGGCTGCGCCCGCAAGTGGAGAAAGAGGCCATCCATGTCACGTGACCCGCGCCTGTATCTGGACGACCTGATCGATGCATCGGAACGCGCCCTGAATTTTGGACAAGATCTGGACCGCACGGCATACCGACCAGGCAACATGGCCTTTGAAGCCATCATCCGACAGATTGAAATCATCGGCGAGGCAGCGGCCCATGTACCCCCGGACATACAGGCACTGGCCCCATCCATTCCCTGGGAGAACCTCAGTGGCATGCGCAACCGTCTGATCCACGGCTACTTCGCAGTGGACCCGGATATCGTCTGGAGCGTGGTGCAGGACAAATTGCCCTCCCTGCTGTCTGAAGCCAGGCTTCTGCTGGATCGACTGCCATGATCCCAAATTGTCCGTTAGACCGGTCCATGCCTTCGGTAGCTTGGTGCCAGAGGACGATCGAAGTACTTCCAGCTGCAGCTTCCCGGCCTACGCGGGCCTCGCTCGCGCCTGATAGTCCAGCTTGCGCGTTACTTCCCGGCGAGGTGTTCAACCTCGCCTGTCACCGTCATGCGCAACCTGCCTCGATCATGCGCTGCGCGCCTTCCTGCGTCCTAACGAATAATCTGGGATGATACGTCAGGTCAAACCCGGCTATGCCCGCCCGTTGGACCTCAGACACGGTCGGGTCGAACTGAGTCATGGCGGCGGGGGGCGCGCCATGGCGCAGCTCATCGCCGAGCTGTTCGCCTCCCACCTCGGCAACGAGTACCTGGCCCAGGGCAACGACGGCGCCCTGCTCCCGCCACCCGGCGGGCGGCTGGTGGTCAGCACGGACAGCCACGTGGTCTCGCCGCTGTTCTTCCCCGGCGGCGACATCGGCAGCCTGGCCGTGCACGGCACGGTGAACGACGTCGCGGTGATGGGGGCCCAGCCTTTGTACCTCACCGCCGCTTTCATCCTCGAGGAGGGTTTTGCGCTCGCCGACCTGGCCCGCATCGTCGGTTCCATGGCCGAGGCTGCCCGCCGCGCCGGCGTCAGGCTGGTTGCCGGGGACACCAAGGTGGTCGAGCAGGGCAAGGGCGATGGCCTTTTCATCACCACCACCGGTGTCGGCGTCATGCCGGAGGGCCTCACCCTGTCCGGCGATCGGGCGAAGCCCGGCGATGCGGTGCTCCTCTCCGGAACCATCGGCGACCATGGCATGGCCATCATGAGCCGTCGGGAGAACCTCGCCTTCGACGCCCCCATCCTGTCCGACTCCGCGGCGCTCAACGGGCTGACTGCCGCCATGCTCGCCACCGGTGCCGAGCTGCGGCTGATGCGCGACCCCACCCGCGGCGGCCTGGCCGCGACACTGAACGAGATCGCCCACCAGTCTGGCATCGGCATCCACCTCGACGAGGCCGCCATCCCCGTCAAACCCGAAGTCGAGGCCGCCTGCGAGCTGCTCGGCCTGGATCCGCTCTACATCGCCAACGAGGGCAAGCTGATCGCGGTGTGCGCCGAGCGGGATGCCGATCGGCTGTTGAGCGCCATGCGCGCCCACCCGCTGGGCCGGGCGGCCGCCCGCATCGGTCGGGTGGTGGAGGACGACCGGCATTTCGTGCAGATGCAGACCCGCTTCGGCGGACGGCGCATGGTCGACTGGCTGTCCGGAGAACAGCTGCCGCGCATCTGCTGAGCAGGGCACGGCTGGGATGAAGCCGGAGGCCGTAGACCCAATGGACAATCCGGGATGAAACGCCCCCCTTTTCACCGATGCGCATCCTGCTCCTCACCCACGCCTTCAACGGCCTGACCCAGCGCCTGTACGTCGAACTGACCGAGGCCGGGCACGAACTGTCGGTCGAGTTCGACATCAACGACCACGTCACGCGGGAGGCGGTCGCGTTGTTCAGGCCCCATCTGATCCTCGCCCCCTACCTGCGCCGCCCCATACCGGACGATGTGTGGCGACGGCAGGTCTGTCTCATCGTGCACCCGGGCATCGTCGGCGACCGCGGCCCGTCCGCCCTCGACCGGGCCATCCTGCGCAATGAGGCGCAGTGGGGCGTGACCGTGCTTCAGGCCGAGGCCGAGCTGGACGCCGGCCCGGTCTGGGCGGCGGCGAGCTTCCCCATGCGTCCGGCCAGCAAATCCAGCCTCTACCGCAACGAGGTCACCGAGGCGGCGGTGCAGGCCGTGCTGGAGGCGGTGGCGCGGCTACCCGATTACCGGGCCGGCCGGTGGCAGCCGACGCGGGTTGCGCTGCAGCCCCTCCGCCCCCTGCTGCAAGCCGCCGAGCGCGCCATCGATTGGACGCGCGACGACACCGCCACCGTGCTGCGCAAGATTGCCTGCGCCGACGGCAGCCCGGGTGTGGAGGACAGCTTGCTCGGTCGCGCCTGCCGCCTGTTCGACGCCCAAGTCTACCCGGCGTCGGGCAGCCCCGGCGAGCTGCTCGGCCGCGCCGGGCTGGGCATCGTGCGCGCCACCGCCGACGGCGCCATCCGGATCGGGCATCTGCGCCGGCCCGATGCGGCCTTGCCGTTCAAACTGCCGGCCTTGCGGTCACTGCCCGAGGCAGCCAACCTGCCCGAGCTGCCCGCGTGTGATCCGGCGATCCGCTACGAGCAGGCGGATGGCGTCGGCTACCTGCATTTCGAGTTCCACAACGGCGCCATGGGGGTCGACGCCTGCCAGGCGCTACAGGCCGCTTACGAACAGGCGCGTGCGCAACCGACGCGGGTGATCGTCCTCCTGGGCGGCAGCGACTTCTACTCCAACGGCCTGGACCTGAACCTGATCGAGGCGGCCGACAGCCCCGCGGACGAATCCTGGCGCAACATCAACGCCATGGACGACCTCTGCCAGGCCATCATCGAGACCGATGACCGGCTCACCGTGTCCGCCCTGCAGGGCAACGCCGGCGCCGGGGGCGCCTTCCTGGCCCTGACGGCGGATCTGATCTGGGTGCGCGAGGGGGTGGTCCTCAACCCCCATTACCGGAACATGGGCAATCTCTACGGCTCCGAATACTGGACCTATCTGCTGCCCAGGCGGCTGGGCGTCGATGGGGCGCGGCAACTGATGCAGCGGCGCCTGCCGCTGGGTTCGCGCACGGCCCAGCGCATGGGTTTCGTCGACGCCTGCCTCGCCGCGGACCGCGCCGGCTTCCTGCACGAGGTGCGGCGGCGTGCCGCCGCGCTGGCGCACGCCCCCGACTATGCCGCCCGCCTGCAACGCAAGCGGGCACAACGGGCCGCGGACGAGGCAGCCAAGCCCCTGGCCGCCTATCGGGCGGAGGAACTGGCCCAGATGCAGCGCAATTTCTACGGCCTCGACGTCAGCTATCACGTCGCCCGGCAGCGCTTCGTCCTCAAGACACCCCACAGCTGGACCCCGCGGCATCTGGCCCGGCATCGCGAGCTCGGCTGGCAGGTGCCGGCGGAGTGCTGACCCGCGGGCAGGGTTGCGGGCTCGCTGCGCGGGGCGACGCGTACCGTGCCGCACGTGAACGGTCTGCATCGCAGCCGGAGACTGAGCGCACGGGTCTGACGCCCGAACCGGCGAAATCCACGCGGCCGGAACACCTGTATCATGCGTGCACTGCGCGCGGGTGGCGGAATTGGTAGACGCACCGGACTTAAAATCCGGAACCTTAGGGTGTACGGGTTCGATTCCCGTCCCGCGCACCAACTGCCGGCTTCAGAGCGCCCCCAGGGCCGGGCTCTGCCCAGCCCGCCCCCCGAGGGGGTGCAAGAAACACCTGGGGCGGCCCGGCGTGTTTCATGAGAGCTTGTAGCCGGTATGCAGGGCCACCACGCCCAGGCTGAGGTTGAAGTAGTCCACCCGGGAAAAACCGGCCTGCTCCATCATCGCCTTGAGCGTCTCCTGGTCGGGGTGCATGCGGATGGACTCGGCCAGATAGCGATAGCTCGCCGCATCCTTGGCGACCAGCTGCCCCAGCCTGGGCAGGACCTGGAACGAATACAGGTCATAGAGCGGCGCCAGGGGTTTGGCCACGCGGGAGAATTCCAGCACCAGCAGCTTGCCGCCGGGTTTGAGCACCCGCAGCATCTCCCGCAGGGCCACCTCCTTGTGGGTCATGTTGCGCAGGCCGAAGGCCACGGTGACCCGGTCGAAGCAGTCGGCGGGAAAGGGGATGCGCTCGGCGTCGCACTGCACACAGGGCAGCAGCCGACCCTCGTCCAGCATGCGATCCCGGCCCACGGTCAGCATGGAACCGTTGATGTCGGTCAGCCAGACTTCACCCGTCGGGCCCACCCCATCGGCCAGCAGGCGGGCGATGTCGCCCGTGCCGCCGGCGATGTCCAGGCAGCGCATGCCCGGCCGCAAGGCGGCCTGACCGGCCAGGAATTGCTTCCATAGCCGGTGCAGCCCCAACGACATGAGGTCGTTCATGACATCGTAGCGGTCCGCCACCGAATGGAACACCTCGGCCACCCGGCCGGCCTTCTCGTGTTCGGGCACGGTCTGGTAGCCGAAGTCGGTGACGCGTTCCGCCATGGCCGCTCTTACCTCGTCGGGACGTAGCCCTGGGGCGCGCCCACGCCCTCGCCGAAGAAGTATTTCTCGGCCTGCTCCATGAGATACTTGCGGTGCTGGGCATCGGCCAGGTTGAGACGGTTTTCGTTGATGATCATGGTCTGCAGCCGGATCCAGCCCGCCCAGGCCTCCTTCGAGACGCTGTCGTAGATCCGCTTGCCCAGCTCGCCCGGGTAGGGAGGGAAATCCATGCCTTCGGCCTCTCGGCCCAGTTTGATGCATTGCACCTTGCGCGCCATGGTCGGTCGCTCCAAGAAAACAAGTGATGCCTACGATATTACCGTGAAAGTCGCGCAGCCGACTCACGACGCTCCCCTCCCCGCGGGGGAGGGGCCGGGGGAGAGGGACCGTTCATGGCCGTCAGCGACGTCTTTCATCGGCAGGGGCGGCCATAGGGCCATGAACGGTTGGCCCAAGGTCCCGGCGGCGTCATCCGCCGGCCGCAAGCCGCTTCTCGATGCGCCGCGAGTACACCTTCATCTCCTTGGCGGCCTGGATGTCGCCCTTGGACTCGGCCGCGGCGATGCCCTGGCGATAGGTCGCCAGGGCCTCGGCGAGTGCCCCCGTCTCATCCAGGGCCTTGCCCAGCAGTTTCCAGGCGGCGGAATGGCGCGGATCCTGGCTGACCGCCTGGCGCAGATGCACGACGGCCTCGGCGGGGCGAGCCGCCTTGAGGTACTCGTTGCCCAGGCAATAGCGCAGGAGGGCATAGTCCTTGCCTTGGGCCAGCATCTTCTCGAAGGTCTCCAGCGCGCTCATCTCATTTCCTCCAGAAGGCGGGGGTGAGAACCACCAGCAGGGTGAAGAGTTCCAGCCGCCCCATGAGCATGGCCAGGGTGCAGACCCAGGTCTGGAAGTCGTTCAACACGGCGTAGTTGGTGGCGGGTCCGACCTGACCGAGACCGGGACCGGTGTTGTTGATGGTGGCCACCACCGCGGTGAAGGACGTGAACACATCCAGACCCGAGGCGGCGAGGGCCAGGGTGAAGCTGACGATGCTGGCGACATAGACGAAGAAATAGGCCAGGACGGCATAGATGATCTTGTTGGGCACCACATGCTCGCCCACTTTGGTCGGGGTCTGGGCGTTGGGATGCATGAGCTTGATCAGTTCCCGATGAAGCTGCTTGTAGAGCAGCTTGGCGCGCAGCATCTTGATGCCGCCGCCGGTGGAGCCGGAGCAGGCGGCGAAGCTGCCCAGGAACAGCATCCACAGGGCGGCGAAGTAAGGCCAGGCGTTGTAGTCGTCATTGACGTAGCCCAGGGAGGTGGCGAGCGAGATGGTATTGAAGGCGGCGTAGCGCAGCGCGCTCGGAAAGTCCAGGTAGATGTCCTTGGCCCACAGATACAAGGCGAGCCCCAGGCAACTCGCCAGGACGACGCCCAGAAAGACGCGGATCTCGGCATCGCCCAGATAGACACGGAAGCTGCGGCTGCGCAGGAACAGGAAATGACTGGCGAAGTTCATCGCCGCCAGCAGGGCGAACACCATGGTGATCACCTCCAGCGCCACGGAGTCGAAGTGGCCCAGACTGGCGTCATAGGAGGAAAAACCGCCCAGGGCCATGGTGCTGAAGGCGTGGATCAGGGCATCCAGCCATGCCATCCCGCCCAGGCGATAGGACAGCATGCAGGCGGCGGTGAGCAGGATGTAGACCAGCCACAGCCCCTTGGCCGTCTCGGTCATGCGCGGCGTGAGCTTGGTGTCCTTCATCGGCGTGGGCACCTCGGCCTTGAACATCTGCCGACCGCCCACACCCAGCAGCGGCAGGATGGCCACCGCCAGGACGATCACCCCCATTCCGCCCAGCCAGTGCAGTTGTGTACGCCACAGGTTGATGGACTTAGGGAGGTCGTCGAGCCCCGCGAGCACGGTCGAGCCGGTGGCCGTCAAGCCGGACATGGCCTCGAAATAGGCATCGGTGAAACTCAGATCCGGCAGATAGAGCATCAGGGGGAGTGCGGCGAACAGGGGCAGGATGGACCAGACCATCACCACCAGCAGGAAGCCGTCGCGGCTGCGCATCTCACGGTAGTGTCGGCGGGAGACGAGCCACAGCAGAAGACCGGTGAGCAGGGTGATGACCAGGGCCTCGTCATAGGCGCGCCGGGCATCGTCGCCCTGCATAAGCGACACCGTCAGGGGCAGCAGCATGGACAGCCCGAAGACCATGACGATCAGGCCAAGGACGTGCAGGATCGGAGCCAGTCTGTGCATGCCCTCCCCCTGGCGCGGTCAGAAAAAGCCCAGGCTGACCTGGAACAGTCGCTCCACCTGGGGGACCTGACGCTTGTTGGGGACGAAGATGATCAGATGGTCCTCCGGCCGGATCAGCGTGTCGTGATGGGCGATGATCACGGTCTCGCCGCGCAGGATGGCGCCTATGCTGGCGCCCTCGGGCAGGGCGACCTGTTCGATGCGCCGCCCGACCAGTTTCGAGCTCTTCTCGTCGCCGTGCACCACCGCCTCCAGGGCCTCGGCCGCACCGCGTCTGAGGCTGTGCACCACCGTCACGTCACCGCGCCGGATGTGCGTCAACAGCGGGCCTATGGTGGCCTGGGCGGGCGACAGGGCGATGTCGATCTCGCCGCCCTGCAGCAGGTCCACATAGGTGGGGCGGTTGATCAGGGCGATGACCTTGCGCGCCCCCATGCGTTTGGCCAGCAGACAGGACATGATGTTGTCCTCGTCGTCATTGGTCAGCGCGCAGAACACATCCATCTCGTCCACGTTCTCTTGCAGCAGCAGTTCCTCGTCGGTGGCGTCACCGACCAGGACGAGCGTGTGCCGCAGCCGCTGGGCGAGGACCTCGGCCTGCTGCTTGTTGTGGTCCACCAGCTTGACCTCGTAGTCGTCCTCGAGCGCGGCGGCGAGCCGGCTGCCGATGTTGCCGCCGCCGGCGATCATCACCCGCCGCACCGACTGGTCCGTATGGCGCATCTCCTTCATCACCGCGCGGATGTTCTCGGTGGCGGCGACGAAGAAGACCTCGTCGCCGTCCTCGATGACGGTCTTGCCCTCCGGCACGATGGCCCGGTCGCGGCGGTAGACGGCGGCCACGCGTGCATCGAGCTCCGGCAGGTGCCGGCGCAGGTCCCTCAGTTCATGCCCGACCAGAGGTCCGCCGCGGCGCGCCTTGACCACGACCAGACGGATGCGGCCATCGGCGAAATCCACCACCTGCAACGCCTCCGGATAATCGATCAGGCGGCGCAGATAATTCGTGATCTCCTGCTCCGGACTGATGGTGTAGTCGACCGCCATGTGCTCGGGCTGGAACAGCAGGGGGTTTTTCATGTAGTCCGCGGCCCGGATGCGCGCGATCTTGGTGGGGATGTTGAACAGGGCGGCGGCCAGCTTGCAGGCCACCATGTTGGTCTCGTCAGACTGCGTCACCGCCACCAGCATGTCGGCGTCCTGGGCACCGGCGGCGCGCAGGACCGACGGGTGCGAGCCGTGCCCGACCACGGTGCGCAGGTCGTAGCGGTCCTGCAGCTCGGCGAGCTTGGCAGCATCCACGTCCACGACCGTGATGTCGTTCGCTTCAGAGACCAGGCTGGCTGCGAGATTGGAGCCGACCTGGCCGGCGCCGAGGATGATGATCTTCATCGCTGGGTGCTGAGTGCCTCGTACCGAGCGTTATCACTCGGCACGAAGGGCTAATCGTTCCTTGCCGGCAAATCGATGCCCAGGCTCTTGAGCTTGCGGTAGAAGGCCGTGCGCTCCATGCCGGCGCGCGCCGCGGCCTTGCTCACCGCCCAGCCGCATTCCTGCAGCAGCGCGTTGAGATAGAGCCGTTCGAAGGCCTCCCGCGCCTCCTTCAGGGGAATGTCCAGACTGATCCCCATGGCCACGGGCGGGCTGCGCTCGGGCAAACCCAACATGGCATGCACATCCCTGGCCTCGATGAGCGCCCCGTGCGAGGCCACCGCCAGACTGGTCACCACGTTGCGCAATTCGTCCAGATTACCCGGCCAGTCGTGCGCGGTGAGGACCTGCAGTGCCTCTTCGCTGAACCCGCTGTGAGGCTGGCCGCTCCTCGCCGCCTCCTGGCTGAGGACATGCCGGGCTAAGGCCGGGATGTCTTCCGGATGTTCGCGCAGGGGAGGCACCCGCACGGCGACGCGGGCCAGGGTGTTGTAGAGATCGCGGGAATAACAGCCCTGGGCCGCCTTTTCCGCCAGGTTGACGGAACTGGCGCAAACCACCCGTACCTCGTAGTCCTGATGTCTTGCCAGGATCATCTCGAGGCCCCGCTGCTGGAATGGGGTCAGTCCGCCCACCTCGGGCACGAACAGCAGTCCCCCCTTGGCCTCGGACAGCAACTGCAGGGGGGCGTCCGCCAGTCGTGACAAGTCTTTCACCTCCACCATGGGGGTCTTGGGCAGGTGCAGGAAGCGGGCACAAGCCTCGGCACCGGTGCCGGGCTCACACGACAACAGGATGGCCCCGCCGCTGCCAGCGGCGTGCTTGAGCTTCTGGACCAGCAGACGCACCGCTTCGCTGCTGCCCAGCTCCGGCAATTCGTCGGGCAAGGCGGGGGGGTTCGGCGTCTGGCGCAGCGCCCGTTCCACCGTCTCCAACAGCCGCTTGTAAGGCACAGGCTTTTCCAGGAAATCGAAGGCGCCCAGGCGGGTGGCCTCGACCGCGGTATGGATGGTAGCGTGGCCGGACATCATGACCACCGGCATGTTGGCCTGACCGCCGCTCACCCATTCCCTGAGCAGGCTGATGCCGTCCAGATCAGGCATCCAGATGTCCAGCAGCACCAGGTCCGGCGCCTTTTCCCGCATGGCCTTGCGGGCGGACTCCCCGTTCTCCGCCAGACGCACCTCGTAGCCTTCCTCCTCCAGGATCTCCTGGACCAGGGTACGGATGCCCGGTTCGTCGTCCACGACCAGTATCTCACTCATGCTTCGGCTCCAGGACGGGCAGGGTCACGCAGACCTGCGCGCCGCCCCCATCCATGTTACGCACCTCGATGACGCCGTGATGTTCCTCCACGATCTTGCGCACGACGGCCAGTCCGAGTCCGGTTCCCTTGGCCTTGGTGGTCGCGTAGGGCTCGAACAGGCGGTTGAAGAGCTGTTCCGGAAAGCCCGGACCGTTGTCGGCGACGCACATCTCGACGCCCTCCTCCACCCGCCGGGTGGTCACCCCCACATGTGGCTCGGCCACGTCCTGCAGCGCTTCATCGGCATTCTTGAGCAGGTTGTGCAGCAGCTGGCGCATGAGGGTAGGGTCCCCCGCCACCGGCGGCAGGCCCGGCGACAGGTTCAGGCTGGGAGGTCGAAGACCCTCGTAGAGCACGGCCACTTCCTTGATCAGGGCATTGAGATCCAGGCGTTCGATGCGCGCAGCCGGTAGTTTCGCATATTGGGAGAAGGCGTCCACCAATCCCTTCAGGGCGGCGACCTGGTTGATGATGGTCTCGGTCGATCGCATCAGGGTCTGGCGCGAGGCATCGTCTAAGCGGTCGGCCAGCTTCACCTGCAGGCGTTCGGCGGAGAGCTGGATGGGGGTCAGCGGATTCTTGATCTCATGCGCGAGCCGTCGCGCCACCTCGCCCCAGGCGGCGTCACGCTGGGCCTGCACGAGCTGGGTCACATCGTCGATGACCAGGGCGTAGTCCGGCGCATCGTGCGGGGTCAGGGGCGCCCCGCGCATGACCAGGGCGCGTTGTGCGTCACCGCGTTGGTATTCCCATTGCCCCTGCCAGCTGGTCTTGGGCATGCGCTGGAAGTGGTCGCGTATGGCCAGGGCCAGATGATGCAGAGGGTCCTGCGCCTCGCCCCACTGTTCCAGGGGACGGCCTTCCAGCTCGATGCGCTCCCGGCCGAGGATGGCCGCCGCGGCCGGGTTGACGATGCGCACCACCAGATGGTGGTCCAGGGTGACCACGCCGGTGGTCAGGCGCGAGAGCACCCCCTCCAGATAGGCCTTGGCCTCCAGCAGGCGGTCCTGATGCGCCTGCGCCGCATTGCGGGCCTCGGCGAGCTGCTGGGTCATGCGGTTGAAGGACTGGGTGAGCATGCCCAGCTCGTCCCGGCTGGTGACCGCGTGCACCTGGCTGTAGTCGCCGCGGGCGACCGCACGCGTGCCCCGGGCCAGGACCCGCAGGGGTGCGGCCAGCCGCATGGAGAGCATGAAGGCCAGCGAGATGGCGGTGAACAGGGCGATGGCCAGGGTCAGTGTGAGCGACAGGCCGTAGAGCCGTTTCAGACCCACCCTCGAGACCGCCAGCTCCTGATACTGGCTGCGCGCCGTCTCGACCTGCATGGCCGCCTGGGCCAGATTGCCCGGCACCGGCTGGATCACCTGCAGGATGCGCAAGGGGTCCGCCAGGGAGATCATGTTCACCGGCGCAGCCACCCTCACCACCAGGTTAGCGCTGCCCGGGATCGCCTCCACCCGCGACCAGGGCTGCTGCAGACGCACCTGCCAGAGTGCCCCCTGGTCCAGCACCGGCGGTGCGAAGCCACCCTTTTCCGCCGAGGCGAAGCCCAGCAGACGGCCATCGGCGCCGAACAGGGCGGCCTCCTGGACCCCCGCCGTCTCGCGCAGGTCGTTGAGGCGATCCAACTGCACGGCCACGGACTGGTCGGACAACTGCAGGGCCAGGGTCTCCGCCTTCTTGATCAGATCGCGCTCCAGGTGCTCCAGGGCCGACTGGCCCAGCGACAACCCACCCTCCAGGGCCCGCTCCAGGCGCACGTCGAACCAGGACTCGATGGACTTGATCAGGAACTGGACCGAGACCGCGTAGACCACCAGGCCGGGACCGAGGGCCATCAGCACGAACATCCGCATCAGACGCGCGGTCAGCTTGGCGCCAAACATGCCGGCGCGGATGCGTCGGCGCAACAGAAGGATCTGATAGCCGATCAGCAGCACCAGGGCGACGACCGCGCCCGCGTTGAGGAACAGCAACAAGGGGAAGTTCTCGGCGAACAGGGCCGTGTCGGCCGCGGCCAGCGACAGCAGCGCGATGAGCGCCCCGCCCATGATGAAACCGCCGACCAGCAGGTAGATCATCTGCGCCGCATCCGCTCCTCAAGAAACACGCCGGGCCGCCCCAAGTGTTTCTTGCACCCCCTCGGGGGGCGGGCCGGGCGTAGCCCGGACCTGGGGGCACTTCCCTGTGCCACGCCGGGCCGCCCCAAGTGTTTCTTGCACCCCCTCGGGGGGCGGGCCGGGCGCAGCCCGACCCGCCGGGCGCTCATGGCCGGAAGTTCCATTCCCGCCAACCGCTGTCCAGCTGCCAGCGTTGCGAGGCCACGGCGTTGACTTGCAGGGGCTTGGGCAGCTGCGAGGTGTCCAGATACATGCGCACGGACAGCACGTAAGTGTACTTGCGACTGACCTGGGACTGGTGCAGGACCGCCCAGCCGCTGAAATCACCGATGTAGTCGAGCAGATCGGCCAGACTGTCATGCGTGGTGGTATGCCCGCTCACCGTCGCGTAATACTGCCGCAGCAGGGCGTTGTACGATAGGCGGATCACCCGCGTGACGTCGGCGATGTCCTCGGACAGCCAGTAGGCTCGCGGGCGACGCGCCTGGAAGGACTGTACGAAGGTAAGCTGCACGCCGCGGCGCAGGGCATCTTCCAGCGTCGAGGAGAGCTGGATGTCGAAACCGCCAGAGAGCTGCCATAACTCGCCGTGCAGTTCGAGTTCGGCCTTCGACAGGACGATGCCCTCCGCCGCCGCCCGCACGGGCAGGCTGGCGGCCACGGCACAAAGCGCCGTGGCGCCGAGGAACCTACGTCTTGACCAGGCGGGCATAGAAGAATCCGTCGTGATGGCTGTCCGGAAGCAGTTGTCCTTGCCTGCCGCCGGCCAGGTCCAGCGGTTCTTCCTCGGCCTCGGGGTGATGTTCCAGAAAGGTGCGCACGACTTCCCGATTTTCCGCCCCGAACAGGCTGCAGGTGGCGTAGAGCAATTTACCACCTGCCCGGAGCAGGGGCCAAAGGGCCTCCAGCAATTGCCCCTGGCGCCTCGCCAGCATTGTTGCATCGTCGGCACGCTTGAGCCATTTGCCATCGGGATGGCGACGCACCACGCCGGAAGCCGTGCAGGGCGCATCGAGCAGGATGCGGTCGTATGGACTGCCATCCCACCACACGGCCGGGCTCCCGGCATCGGCCGCCCGCAATGTGGCCGTCAACCCCAGCCGGCTGAGATTGTCGCGCACGCGTTCGAGCCGCGCCGCATCGCGGTCGAGGGCAACGAGCTCCAGATCGTGCCGCTCGAGCAGATGCGCCGTCTTGCCGCCGGGCGCCGCGCAGGCATCCAGCACGCGCATGCCGTCCCGGCAGTCCAGCAGCGGGGCGGCGTACTGGGCGCCGAGATCCTGCACCGACACCAGCCCCTCGGCGAAGCCGGGCAATTCCGGGACCGGGACGGGCTTCTCAAGCGTGAGCGCGCACTCACCGCTTCGTTCGGCTTCCAGACCCAGTTCCGACAGGCGATCGAGGTAAGCCTGCACGTCCGTGCGGCGGCGGTTGATGCGCAGGGTCATGGGCGGGTGCCGGTTGGCCGCGTCCAGGATGGCCTGCCAGTCATCCGGGTATTCCTCCTCCAGCCGCGCGATCCACCACGCAGGATGGTTCCAGCGCGCCACCGGATCGGCCAGGGCGGCCTGCAGCAGGGCCTCACGCCGACGCTGGAAATTGCGCAACACGGCATTGACCAGGCCGCCGGCCCGCCGCGGCGCGGCGGCCACCGCCTCGTTCACCGCCGCATAGGCCGGGGTGCGACCCTCCAGCAACTCATAGAGCCCCACCAGCAGTAGATATCGGATGGCCGGGTCGGTGAGGGGGCGCTCCAGCAGCAGTGCGAGCAGTTTATCCAACAGCCCCAGCCGGCGCAGGACCCCATAGCTCAGGTCCATGACCGCCGGTCGGAGCCTTCCATCGAGCGCCAGACTCGCCAGCGCCCGGTCCAGGCTGCGCCCCTGCTCGAGGACCGTCGCCACCGCCCGGGCAGCCAGCAGCCGGGCGGAGGCGGGCTCAACCCCGGCGCGCCGGGCAGCGGCCAGTTCAGACCCCCTGCCGGGCGAGCAGGAGCAGACGACGCACGCGCTCCTCGGTGGCCGGATGGGTGCGGAACAGCCCGGCCAGGTCGCCGCCGGCGAGCGGGTTGATGATCATCATCTGGGCCGTCTCGGGGTGCATCTCGGCCGTCGCGAGCGGCGTGCCGCGGGCATAGGCCTCGATCTTGGCGAGCGCCGAGGCCAGGGCCTCGGGGTCGCCCGAGATCTCCGCGCCGCCACGGTCGGCGCCGAACTCCCGCGCCCGCGAGATGGCCATCTGGATCAGCACGGCGGCCAGCGGCGCCAGGATCATCAGGATCAGGTGCACCACCGGGTGCACACCGCGCTCCTGGTTCTGCCCGCCGCCGAAGAGCATGCCGAACTGGGCCAGCGCCGAGATGGCGCCGGCCACCGTCGCCGAAAGGGTGGAGATGCATGGGTGACACTGCGCAGTCGAATTTCAGCTGCCGCCAATATAGGTGCGGCCGGGCCGAAGTCAATCGCCCAAGCGGCTGCCGGGCCGCAGGGGCTGACCGCTGAGAAAAGCGGCCGCGGCGAGACGCCGGCCGCCCGCGCGCTGCAACTCCGCCAGGCAGAGCGCCTCCTCGCCGCAGGCCACGACGATGCCCGCGGCCGACACCGACAGCACCTCGCCGGGCCGCCCCTGTCCGGAGCTGCGCTGCGCGCGCCAGATCTTGACCGCCTCGCCCTCGATCTGCGTCCAGGCCCCCGGCAGGGGATTGAAGGCGCGCACCTGCCGGTGGATCTCGACTGCCGGCCGCGTCCAGGCGATACGGGCCTCCTCTTTGCGGATCTTGTCGGCATAGACCGCAAGACGGTCGTCCTGGGCAACGGGCTGCACCTGCCCGGCCGCCAGGCGAGGCAGCAGGGCGACGATCTCACGCGCCCCCAGGGCCGCCAGCCTGTCGTGCAGGCTGCCGGCGGTATCCTCGGGCTCGATGGCCAGGGCCGCCTTGGCCAGGATGGGCCCGGTGTCCAGACCGGCCTCCATCTGCATGAGGCTGATGCCGGTTACCCGGTCCCCGGCCAGGATCGCCCGCTGGATGGGGGCGGCGCCCCGCCAGCGCGGCAGCAGGGAGGCGTGGATGTTCACACAGCCCAGGCGCGGCAGATCCAACACCGCCTGCGGCAGGATCAGGCCATAGGCGGCCACCACCATAAGCTCGCACCCGGCATCGGCGATGGGCTGGCGCGCGGCCTCGGACTTGAGGCCCTCCGGCTGGTAGACCGGCAAGCCCAGGCGCAAGGCCAGCGTCTTGACCGGACCGGGCCTGAGCTTCAAGCCCCGTCCCGCAGGCCGGTCGGGCTGGGTCAGCACCAGGGCGATGTCGTGACCGGCCGCATGCAGGGCCTCGAGGGCCACGGCGGCGAATTCGGGGGTGCCGGCGAAGATGAGCCTCATGTGTACGGCAAGAGGGGGGTGAGGGGTGAGGGGGAGGGGTGAGGGGGAGGGGCGTCGGCTTTGCGCTGCTGCCCCGAGCGCGCGCCGCTGACCGTTCACCACACACGCATTACATGGTCTCGCGCTGCAGCTTCCTGAGCTTCTGCCTGATGCGGTCCTGTTTCAGGCGGGAGAGGTATTCCACGAAGACCTTGCCCTTGAGGTGGTCGATCTCGTGCTGGATGCACACCCCCAACAGGCCCTCGGCCTCCAGTTCGAAGGGCTCGCCCTCTAGGTCGAGCGCCCGCACCCTGATGCGCTGCGCGCGTGTGACCTTGTCGTAGATACCGGGCACGGACAGACAGCCCTCCTCGCCCAGGGCCTCACCCTCGGCCTCGACGATCTCCGGGTTGATGAAGACCCTGAGGTCGTCGCGCTTCTCGCTCACGTCCACCACGATCATCCGGATGTGCCGATCCACCTGCGTGGCGGCCAGCCCGATGCCAGGTGCGGCGTACATGGTCTCGGCCATGTCCGCGGCCAGTTGACGGATGGCGTCATCCACCGCTTCCACGGGCCTGGCCACGGTGTGCAGGCGCTTGTCCGGATAATGCAGAATCTTGAGTAAGGCCATTACAAGATGCAAAAACTCAGAAATTAAATTAAGTTAGCCGTCGAGCCGATTATAAGTAAACCGATTCCAGCAGGTGAGACCATGCGCGTTCCCGTTTTGTTCGTGACCCCGTTGTTCGTGGCCCTGTTGTTCGCCGTGACCGCCCGTGCCGGCGACGTCACCCTGAAGGAGTCCGCCCCTGACAGCTACACGGTGGTCAAAGGGGACACCCTCTGGGGGATTTCCGCCCGCTTTCTCAGCGATCCCTGGAAATGGCCCGAGGTCTGGCAGCTGAACAAGGAAGAGATCCGCAACCCCCATCTGATCTATCCGGGCGACCGCATCCGCCTGATCCGCGGCGCGCAGCCCCGCCTGGTCCTGGAGCGGGGCATCCCCACCGTCAAGCTCTCCCCCCAGGTGCGGGCCGAGCCCCTGGCCAAGGCCGAGCCCGGCATCCCCAGCATCCCGCACCAGGCCATTGCCCCCTTTCTCAACCGGGGCGGGGTGATCGGTGCGGAGGAATTGGCTGCGGCCCCCCGCATCCTGGGCTCCAGCGACGAGCGGGTGATCTTCGGCGCCCACGACACGGTCTACGCCGACGCCGGCGACGCACGCGACTGGCAGATCGTGCGCCAGGGCGCGGCGCTGAAGGATCCCATCACCGGCGAGATACTCGGATATGAATTGATCCATGTGGGCGAGGCCCGCACCCTGCAGCCGGGCAGCCCCCAACTGCTGCGCATCGTGCACGCGCAGCAGGAGATCCTGGAGCGCGACCGTCTCCTGCCCCTGCCCCCCGCCGACGACATCCGGTTCGCGCCCCGTGCCCCGGACAAGACGGTCGAGGCGCGGGTCATGGCCACCCTCGGAGGCGTCGAGGGCGCCGGCCCCTACACCACCGTCCTGCTCAACCAGGGGCGCCGGGACGGCCTCGAAGTCGGACATGTCCTGGGGCTTTTCAAGGCCGGGCGCTCCGTCGCCGATCCCCGCTGCCTGCGGGCAGGCAAACTGGCCTTCCTCGCCGGCGGACTGCGGGCCCGGTCCGACTGCGTGCCCGACAAGACGGACACCAGCGCCCTGCCCGATCGGCGCATCGGGGTCGTGTTCGTCTACCGGGTGTTCGACCGCGTGGCCTATGCACTGGTCATGAACAGCGAGGAGCCGGTCTACATCAGGGATGTGGCCAAGAACCCCTGACCGGGCGCGCTGACCGTTCATGGCCGAATGGCCGCCCCTGTCCATGAAAGACGCTGGCTTGGCCATGAACGTTCCCTCTCCCCCAGCCCCTCCCCCCGTGGGGGAGGGGCGCGTCGTGAGTCGCGTTCGCGACTTTCACGGTAAGGACGAGACCCGCTGCTGGCTCGCCCTCGAGGCCGTCCCCGGCCTGGGTCCGGAAGGTGTCCGGCGTCTGCTCGACGCATTCGGCCATCCCTGTGCCATCCTCGCCGCCGCGCGAGGGCAACTCGCGCCCCTGGTGGGCGAGCGTCTGGCCGAGCGCCTGACCCAACCCGTTGCTGATGAGCAACACGGTCCGACCCTGGATTGGCTGGCACAGCCCGGCAACCATCTGATCCCCATCACTGACCCCGCTTACCCGGAACGACTGCGCAGCCTTGCGGACCCCCCGCCCTGGCTCTATGTCAAGGGCGACCCGAATCTGTTGCAAAACCCCATGCTGGCCATCGTCGGCAGCCGTAACGCCACCCCCCAGGGGCGCCGGGATGCGGCGGCCTTCGCCCAGACCCTGGCGGGTGCCGGACTCACCATCGTCAGCGGCCTGGCCCTGGGTATCGATACCGCCGCCCACGAGGGCGCCCTGGCCGGTGGCGCCAGCGTGGCCGTGGTGGGCACGGGGCTGGATCGGGTGTATCCGGCCCGCAACAGGGAATTGGCGCACCGCTTGGCGGCCCGCGGGGCGATCGTGTCCGAGTTCCCCCTGGGCACCCCAGCCCGTCCCGGCCAGTTTCCGCGCCGCAACCGCATCATCAGCGGTCTGGCGCTGGGGGTGCTGGTGGTGGAGGCGGCCCTGGACAGCGGCTCCCTGATCACCGCCAGGCTGGCAGCCGAGCAGGGGCGGGAGGTGTTCGCCCTGCCCGGCTCCATCCATGCCCCCCTGTCCAAGGGCTGCCATCGGCTCATCCGCGAGGGCGCCAAGCTGGTGGACTGCGTCGACGACATACTCGATGAGTTGCGCTGGCAGTGGCATGCGCCTGTCCCCTCCTCCCCGCCTGCCAACCCCGCCGCAAACGCGGCCGCCGATGCGCTGCTGGAACTGATGGGGCCCGACCCGGTCGCGCTGGACACACTCGTGAACCTGTCCGGCTTGACGGTGGATACCCTTTCGGCGATGCTACTTTCACTGGAACTGGACGGCCGGATTGCCACACTCCCCGGCGGCCTCTACCAGCGTCTGTACTGAGCAACGCCCACAGCGCGCCTCATTTCCCACCATGTTCGAGATCATCCAATACCTCTACGACCACTACCTGGTGGACGACCACTACCCCGACGCCGAGGCCCTGGCCCTGAAGCTGTCGACGGCCGGTTTCGACCAGGCCGAGATCGAACAGGCGCTGACATGGCTCGACGGTCTGTCCGAACTGGACCCCGAAGGCGAGGCCGGCCTTTCCCACGGCGGCATGCGTCTGTACAACGAACACGAGATCATGCGACTCGCCCCGGAAGGGCGCGGTTTTCTCACCTATCTGGAAAACGCCGGCCTGCTCTCCGCCTATGCGCGTGAGTGGGTGATCGAACGTGCGCTGGCCCTGGAGGAACAGGTGGTGCCGGCGGAAAAGATCAAGTGGGTCGCGCTGCTCGCGCTGTGGAAGCTGGGTGGCTCCCTGTCCGCGCTATGGCTCGAGGACCTGGTGCGGAAAGACGACGACGATCCCGCCACCCTGCACTAGCCCCATGCCCTGCCCCCTCCCCCAGCCGAGCCTGGCCGAGCGTCGGCTGTCGGTGGCCGCGCCCGCCTCGTCCGATCGGCTCCGCAGCCGGCAGGCCAGCCGCCGCATCTGCCTTCCCTGCTGAGTCTCCGTGGGCAAACAGCTGATCATCGCCGAGAAGCCGTCGGTCGCCCAGGACATCGCCCGTGCCCTGGGCGGCTTTCACAAGGAAAAGGACTACTTCGAGTCGGATGACTACATCCTCTCCTCCGCCATCGGCCATCTGCTTGAACTGACCGTGCCGGAGGAATACGAGGTCAAGCGCGGCAAGTGGTCCTTCGCCCATCTGCCGGTGATCCCGCCCCGCTTCGCCCTGCAGCCCATCGACAAGACCCGGGATCGGCTCAAGCTGCTCGAGCGCCTGATCAAGCGCAAGGACGTCGAGGGCCTGATCAACGCCTGTGACGCCGGCCGCGAGGGCGAGCTGATCTTCAATTACATCGTGCAGCACAGCGGCACCAAGAAGCCGGTACGGCGTCTGTGGCTGCAGTCCATGACCCCGGCGGCGATCCGTGAGGGATTTGCCACCCTGCGCAGTGCCGCCGAACTCGAGGGACTGCGCACCGCCGCCATCTGCCGAGCCGAGAGCGACTGGCTGGTGGGCATCAACGGCACCCGCGCCATGACCGCCTTCAACTCCAGGACCGGCGGCTTCCACCTCACCACCGTCGGCCGCGTGCAGACCCCGACCCTGACCATCGTCGTGGAGCGGGAGGAACGCATACGCAAGTTCGTCCCCCGCGCTTACTGGGAGCTCGAAGCCCGCTTCAGCGGGCAGCAGGGCGAATACACCGGCCGCTGGTTCGATGAGCGATTCAAGAAAACCGAAGACGACGACCAGGCCACGGCCTACCGGATTTGGGACGAGGCGCGTGCACGAGCCATTCGCGCTGCGTGTCAGGGTCGGCCGGCCGTAGCCGCGGAAGAGACCAAGCCGTCCAGCCAGCTCTCACCCCTGCTCTACGACCTGACCAGCCTGCAACGGGAGGCCAACAGCCGGTTCGGATTCTCGGCCAAGACCACCCTGGGCCTGGCCCAGGCCCTGTACGAGAAGCACAAGGTGCTGACCTACCCGCGCACCGACGCGCGCGCCCTGCCCGAGGACTACCTGGGTACGGTGAGGGAGGTGCTCGGCAAGCTGCCCGAGGACTACGCCGGCCTGGCAGGCGCCATCCTGGCGCAGGGCTGGGTGCGGCCCAACAAGCGCATCTTCAACAACGCCAAGATCTCGGACCACTTCGCCATCATCCCCACCGGTTCGGCACCCAAGCATCTCAACGAGCTGGAGTGGAAACTCTATGATCTGGTCACCCGACGCTTCCTGGCGGTGTTCTATCCGGCGGCCGAGTATTCGGTCACCACCCGCATCACCCGCGTGAGCGACGCCAGGACCGAGCATGCCTTCAAGACCGAGGGGCGTGTGCTGGTCAACCCGGGCTGGCTCGTGGTCTATGGCCGGGAGGCGCAAGTGGAAGGGGAGGAGGGCGGCCCTTCCCTGCCGCCGCTCATCCCGGGCGAGACCCTCTCCACCCTGGCGGTGGACATCAAGGCGAACCAGACCCGCCCGCCGGCGCGCTTCACCGAGGCCACGCTGCTCACGGCCATGGAGGGTGCGGGCAAGATGGTCGAGGACGAGGAGCTGCGCGCCGCCATGGCCGGACGCGGCCTGGGCACACCCGCCACACGGGCGCAGATCATCGAGAACCTGATCTCCGAGGCCTATCTGCTGCGCGAGGGCAAGGAGCTGGTCCCCACGGCCAAGGCCTTTTCGCTCATCACCCTGCTGCGCGGCCTGGGCGTGGACGAACTCACCTCCCCGGAGCTGACCGGGGCCTGGGAATACAAGCTCGCGCAGATGGAGCGCGGTCAACTCAGCCGCGATGAATTCATGGGTCACATCGTGGCGCTCGCCCGGGAGATCGTGGAGCGGGCCAAGCGCTATGAGTCCGACACCGTGCCGGGCGACTTCGCCACCCTCGCCGCGCCGTGTCCGAAATGCGGCGGCGTGGTGAAGGAGACTTACAAGAAGTTCGTCTGCCAGTCCTGCGACTGGAACACCTGGAAGATCGTCGCCGGGCGCCAGTTCGAGGTCGCGGAGATGGAAACCCTGTTGCGGGAAGGCAAGGTGGGCCCGCTGACCGGGTTCCGCAACAAGCTGGGCCGTCCGTTCGAAGCCGAGATCCGATTGAACGACGCCCGACAGCCGGAGTTCGACTTCGGCCAGCCGCGGCAGGGCGAGGCGGAAGAAGCGGTCGATTTCTCGGGCCAGGAGAGCCTGGGGCCCTGCCCCAAGTGCGGTGGTTCGGTCTATGAGCAGGGCAATGCCTATGTCTGCGAACGCAGCGTGGGAGCGGGCCGCAGCTGCGACTTCCGCAGCGGCAAGCTGATCCTGCAACAGCCGGTGGAGCGCGCACAGATGCAGAAACTGCTGGCCGAGGGCAAGACCGACCTGCTGACCGGCTTCGTCTCCGCCCGCACCCGACGCAAGTTCGCGGCCTTCCTGGTGCGCGACGAGGACGGCAAGGTGGGTTTCGAATTCGAGCCCCGCGCCCCGCGTCAGGCGCGCGAGGGCAAGGCCGCCGCGGCCGGCCGCGAGCTGGGCGTGCATCCGGCCGATGGCGCTGCCGTCATGCTCAAGGACGGCCGCTATGGCCCCTATGTCACCCATGGCAAGGTCAACGCCACGCTGCCCAAGACCCTGAAGCCGGATGAGGTGACCCTGGAGATGGCGCTCGATCTGCTGGCCGCGAAGACGGGTTCCCCGGTCAAGCGTCCTGCCCGGACCACGCGCAAGCCGACCAAGGCGGCCGCCTGAAGCTCGGGGACCGAGGTCGGTCCATCGGTCGGACGAGCGTGGCGGCGATCCCCCTGATGGCCTTACGGTTGGCGGCAAGCCCTTGTCCGCGCTAGAATTCCCGCCCTTTTCGCAACAGCTCTTCAGCGGCGTTCAGAACCATGGAAGATCGACAAGGCCGTCTAGGCGGCACGCTCTACAGCCCCGACTTCGAGCAGGACAGTTGCGGTTTTGGACTGATCGCCCAGCTGGACGACCATGCCTCCCACTGGCTGGTGGCCACCGCCATCTCCTCGCTCGCCTGCATGACCCACCGCGGCGCGATCGCCGCCGACGGCAAGTCGGGCGACGGCTGCGGCCTGTTGTTCAAGAAACCTGATGCCTTCCTGCGCGCCGTGGCGGGGGACATGGGCTGGCGGCTCAACGACCGCTACGCCGCCGGACTGGCCTTCCTCAGCCGGGACGCGGCCAAAGCCGCGCGCGCGCGCGACCTCCTGTTCAAGGAATTGCGCGGCCAGGGCCTGGATCCGCTCGGATTCCGCCCGGTGCCCACCGACGAATCGGCGCTTGGCGACTATGCCAAGGCGAGCCTGCCGCTGATCGAGCAGCTGTTCGTCAACTGCCCGGACGGGGTGGACGCCGAGATCTTCGAGCGCAAACTCTACATCGCCCGCCGTCGGGTGGAGAAGGCGGTGCACGACGACGACCCGACCTTCTACATGCCCACGCTGTCCGGCCGCGTGATCGCCTACAAGGGTCTGGTCATGCCGGCCTATCTGCCGGTGTTCTACCCCGACCTGAACGACGAGCGCTTCGCCTCGTCGCTGGCGGTGTTCCACCAGCGCTTCTCGACCAACACCTGGCCGCAATGGCGGCTGGCCCAGCCCTTCCGCTACCTGGCGCACAACGGCGAGATCAACACCCTGGCCGGCAACCGCAACTGGAGCCGGGCACGGGAGCGCAAGTTCGCCTCCCCCCTGATCCCCGACATGGAGGACGTGCGCCCCATGGTGAGCTACCGGGGCTCGGATTCCATGAGCTTCGACAACATGCTCGAGGGTCTGGTGATGGGCGGGGCGGGGCTGTTCCGCTCGCTGCGCATGATGGTGCCCCCGGCGTGGCAGAACGTCACGCACATGGACCCGGACCTCAAGGCCTTCTACGAATACAACTCCATGCACATGGAGCCCTGGGACGGCCCGGCCGGCATCGTGCTCACCGACGGCCGCTACGGCGTGTGTCTGCTCGACCGCAATGGACTGCGGCCTGCCCGCTACGTGATCACCAAGGACCGCTTCGTGACCATCGCCTCCGAGGTCGGGGTCTGGGACTACGGCCCGGAGAACGTGCTCGCCAAAGGCCGCGTGCGCCCGGGCCAGATGGTGGCCGCCGACCTGGAGACCGGGCAATTCCTGCTGCCGGAGGACATCGACAACCTGCTCAAGGGCCAACAGCCCTATCGCCAGTGGCTCAAGGCCCACAGCCGCAAGGTCGAGGTCAAGCCCGAGGAGGATGCCGACTGCCCGCAGATGGACGCGGCGAGCGTCGCCACGCACCAGAAACTGCACAACGTCAGCTTCGAGGAACTGGACCAGGTCATCCGCGTGTTGGCCGAGGATGGACAGGAAGCGGTCGGCTCCATGGGTGACGACACGCCCATGGCGGTGCTGTCACAACAGGTGCGATCGCCCTTCGATTACCTGCGCCAGCAGTTCGCACAGGTGACCAACCCGCCGATCGATCCCATCCGCGAGGCCATCGTCATGAGCCTGCACACGGTGTTCGGGCGGGAACGCAACCTCTTCGAGGAAACCCCCGAGCACGCCCATCGCCTGGGCGTGAACTCGCCGGTGCTCTCGCACGACGCCTTCGTCAGTGTGACCAGCCAGACCGACCCCGCGTATGCCGCTGTGACGTTGGATCTGTCCTACGACCCGGCGCAGCTGGGCCTCAAGGCCGCCCTGGAAAGGCTCGCGGCCGAGGCGGTGCAGGCCGTGCGCGCGGGCAAGGTGGTGGTCGTCCTGTCGGACCGCCGCATCGACCGCGCCCGGCTGCCCATCCATGCCCTGTTCGCGACCGGCGCCGTGCATCACGCGCTCATCGACGCGGGGCTGCGCTGTGACGCCAACCTCGTGGTCGAGACCGGCACCGCGCGCGACCCGCACCAGATCGCGGCCCTCATCGGCTACGGTGCCACCGCCGTCTATCCCTACCTCGCCTACCAGTCCATCCTGGAGATGGTGCGCTCGGGCGAGATCAAGCTGCCGGCCTACAAGGCCCTGGC
>OGCL01000665.1_pt1 | contig 34314 bp, 25 predicted proteins | sample 1570041 | NCBI WGS metagenome assembly OGCL01 (sample SAMN06266162, study PRJEB24511) | hot springs metagenome | isolation source: Hot spring water | place: South Africa: Limpopo | collected 2015-06-22 | reverse complement strand
GCCAAGAACGACGTGGCCTTCATCGACCCCACGGGCGTGGACCACGACGCGCTGGGCGGCGCGCTCAAGAAGGCCATCTACAACTACATGCACGGCATCGGCCTGGAGGAAGACGTGCGCAGCTGGTTCCCGTTCAAGGTGCCCAAGACGACGGTACGGCGCGACCGGATTGAGCGGGCGTTGCGCGAGCGGGGATAAGCACCGGCTCACATCCCGCTGACATTTGTGTCGGCAAATTTCATGCAAAAAGTGGCCTCTGCGCCTGATGGACAAGCGCTAGAAGCTATAAATTCAGGAGCATTCAGCGCCCGTTCTGCGCGCCGTTTTCAGGACTTCTTGGGCGCCTCTTTCTGCTTTTGGTATGCGTGGTGCGCGGGCACCCCACGGTCCGTGTCCTGCAGGCCGCGTTGCAGGTCTTCATAGGCCTGCTCCATCTCGGGGTGGCGCACGCCGTCGGTCATATCGACGGACTGGTCGCGCTCATGCGGCAGGCGGCCTTCCGGGGCGCTCAGGTCCTCGGGGCCGCTACCGGGCTGCACAGCGGGCCGTGTGGTGTTCACGCGCCGTTCGGTGCGGGCAGGGACAGGGGCAGAGGGGATGATTTCCTCTTCCTTTCGGGGGGCGGTGGGAGTCGTTTTCATACGGGGCCTTGATATCCAACATGAGGTCCCTCCACCGTAGCTCCGCCGGCCTCACCGCTTTGTAGGCCCAGGCCCTGCACGGCTGCGGGCGTGCGGAGCCTGCTGTCACCAGAACAACCACCGCTCCAGCGCATGGACCACGATGACCACGATCACGCCGAGCAGGAAGAGGATCGCCTTGCGGCGCGCCCGCTCGCTCACCACCAGCTTGTAGACCGTGTACGCGGCGAGCGTGCCCACAAAAGGCGCCGCGATGGCGGCCCCGGACAGGACGATGGCCACAAGCTTGCCCCAGCCGTCGGTCCCGCCCATGGTCCAGATCGAGTGCAGGAGGATCGCGCTCGGAATCGCCAGGCCCCACCACAGCACCCCGGACGCCACCGCCACGCTGAAGTGGTGCGCGAGCAGGCCATACAGCACCAATGCGCCCACCACCCCGCCCAGGAACATCAGACGCTTGAGCCAGAGCGGCAGCGACTCGCCAGAGCTGCGCGCTGGCGTGGCTTCACGGGCCTTCTTGGCCGCTGCGGCTGCCTGGGCCTGTTCTTTGTGTAGTTGTTGCTGCCTCTCGGTGGATTCACGGGCACCACGCAGAAAGTTGTCCACCGCCGGGTTGTCCACCTGCACAAGGATGCGGGCGGTGCGCGACAAGGCCTGGTCTTGCTGGGGAATGACGGTCTGCAGCGCCGCCCCCTGGCTGAACCAGTGCCCCATCAGCGCCAGCCAGCTGACGCCGGCAGGTGGCAGTCCGAAACCACCCTCGACCGCACTGCACAGGTAGTGCTGGGTGCTTTGCGGCGGCACCCACTGGCGCGTGCTGTAGCGGGGCAGCGCGCATTGCATCAGCGGCGCCGCCGGTTGCAGGCCGGGGCGACCCAGCTGCAGCGCAAATTCCGGCAGGGGCAGGGGTTCGGCCAGCCCGTTGCGCACCCCCAGCCACAGGTACAGCCCCCGGGTCCGCCCATCCTGGGCCCGCCGCACCCACAAGCCTGGCCCTTCCTGCACCAGCTCGGCCCCCAGCGCATCCAGCTCGGGCGGGCGGGGCACCTCGGGGCCATCGCGGTCCCATGCGGCCCGCAGCTGCTGCGCCTGCAGGATGGCGGGCCACACGGCCCGGGCGCGGCGCTCCAGAAACGATGGGTCCACCGCCCGGCCATGGGCGATGGCGGCTTCGATGCTGCTCCCCGCTGGCGCTGGGCCGCCTTCCAGCGCCCGCAGCCAGTCGTCCACCAAGGCCAGCCGCAGATGAATCGCATCCGCCCCCTGGCCCACGGCCTCGGCCGCGCGCACCCAGGCAAACCGTGCCGGGTCGGTAGGGACCAGCTGCTGCGCGAGCAAGCGCTGGCGCTCCTGGGTTTTGTCTGCCTGCGCCACTGCGGGCGAGGTTTTGGATTGCGCCCCGGCCCCCGCGCTGGCCGCCAGGCAGATCGCCAGCACCGCCCAGCCCAGCCATTGCGCCAAGACTTGCTGCCATGCCATGGTCCCGTGCAGGCCAAGGCCTGCAGCCCGCGCCGTTCTCCCTCGCATCGCATCCCCTTATTTTTGGTGTCGTCGTGCGCGGATTGTGCGACCAAGGGGTTGCTGCGGGGCCAGAATTCGGCCCCACCGCACGGTCGGCCGCCACACCGTCTGGAGCATGCGACACTACTGTATGTCTCAACAGGTGTGGGCCGCGCAGGCCCTTGAATCTTTCGATGCGGTGGTGCAGGCCACCGAGGGTTTTCGCAGCCGCGCTGGCCAGCGGCTGATGGCCGAGCAGGTGGCGCGCACCTTCAGCAGCGCCACGCTGGGCAAGGTGGATGAAGAAGGCGGCGAGGCCGCACCCACGCGGTCCATCGCCGTCATCCAGGCGGGCACAGGCGTGGGCAAGTCGCTGGCGTATTGCGCACCCGCCATTGCGCTGGCGCTGTCGCGCGGCACGCGGGTGTTGATCTCCACCGCCACGGTGGCGCTGCAGGAGCAACTGGTCAACAAAGACCTGCCCGCACTGGCCGCGCTGATGCCCCAGCCCTTCAAATTTGCGCTGGCCAAGGGGCGCGGGCGCTATGTGTGCAAGCTCAAGCTGGACCGCCTGGCGGGCACGGGCGAGGCCGAGGAAGAGGCCGACGACGACCTGTTTGCCGAGGAAGAAGCCGCCGCCCGCGCCAAGCGCCCCCGGCACGAGACCGAAGCGCGCATCCAGTTCTATTCGACGATGGCGCAAACCTTGTCGAAAGGCGCCTGGGACGGCGACCGCGACAGCCTCGACACGCCGCCCGAGCCCGAGGTGTGGAGCCCCGTGGCAGCGGAGGGCGCGTCGTGCACCGGCAAACACTGCCCCGCCTTCAGCCAGTGCACCTACTACGACAAGCGCAAGGAGCTGGTGGGCGCGCAGGTGATCGTGGCCAACCACGACCTGCTGCTGTCGTCGCTGGGCGCGCGCGTGCTGCCTGAGTTGGACAACTGCCTGCTGGTGCTGGACGAAGCCCACCACCTGCCCGCCACGGCCCTCGACCAGTTCGCGTGCAGCATGGACCTGTCGCGCATCACCTGGATCGAGCGGCTGGCCAGCCGGGGCCTGCGCATTGGCGCGCTGCTGGAAGTGGAGGAGATTGCCGACATCCCCAAGCACTCGGCCCAGCTGCGGCAAACGCTGCAGGACCTGGCGCGCATCGTGATGGATGTGTACGGCGCCCAGCTCAAAAGCCAGCCCAGCGCCTGGGGCCCAGCGCGCGTGCGCGTGCCACGGGGCGAGCTGCCCGAGCAGCTGATTGCGCCGTTGGGCCTGCTGGCTGCGAGTGCCGAGGGCTTTCTCGACGCGCTGCGCGCCATCAGCAAAGCCCTGCGCGCCGAGATGCGCGACAAGCCCGACGAGGCCAAGCGCCTGTCCACGCTGTACGCACAAATTGGCATGCTGGCCCCGCGCCTGGAAGAGCTGCACGCCACTGCGCAGTTGCTGCTGCAGGACGCGCCCGAGGGGGCCGTACCCGCCGCCAAGTGGTTCACGCTGGAAGTGGATGGCGACTTCATCGTGGTCAAGGCGCACGCCAGCCCCATCCTGCCCGGCACCACGCTGCGCAACCACCTGTGGAGCGCGGTGCGCGGTGCGGTGCTGACCTCGGCCACGCTCACCAGCTGCGGGCACTTCGACTTCTTCTTGCGCGAGGCGGGCCTGCATGGTGACGAGGCCACTACCACGCTGGAGGTGCCCAGCCCCTTCAACTACGCCGCGCAGGGCACGCTGATTGCGGCCGAGACGCGCGCCGACCCCAAGAACGCCGCGCAGTTCACCACCGAGATGGTCGATGCACTGCTGCACGACATTGCCCGCGTGGAATACGGCGCGCTGGTGCTGTTCACCTCGCGCGAGCAAATGCGCCAGGCCGTGGATGCACTGCCCACCGCCATGCGCAGCGTGGTGCTGGTGCAGAACGCGCTGCCGCGCACGCAGCTGCTCAAACGCCACCGCGAGCGGGTGGAGAACGGCGAGCCCTCGGTCATCTTTGGCATGCAGTCATTTGGCGAGGGGCTGGATTTGCCAGGGCGCCTGTGCGAATCGGTCTTCATCACCAAGCTGCCCTTCGCCCCGCCCGACGACCCCGTGGGCGAGGCCCGTGCCGAATGGCTGCGCGCCGTGGGCCGCGACCCCTTCAGCGAACTGGTGGTGCCCGCCACCGCCATTCGCCTGGCGCAATGGGTGGGCCGCGCCATCCGCACCGAGGAAGACCAGGCCCATGTGTACTGCTACGACAAACGCCTGGTGCGCACCAGCTACGGGCAGCGCCTGCTCAAGGGCTTGCCACCGTTTGCGCTGGAGCAACGCGCGCCGCTGTGAAGCGGTGATACTTTGCCCCCTTCGATTTCATAACCACTACAACAACCCCAGAGAGGACCCCCATGCCCCACACCGTACCTGCCTGCCCCCAATGTGGCCTGGAGAACACCTACCCCGACGGCAGCAACTACGTGTGCCCCGACTGCGCGTTTGAATGGCCGCAAGTGGCCGATACTGCGGAGACCGACGCCGATGCAGGCGACGGCATCGTCCGGGATGCGAATGGCAACCCTCTGGCCGATGGCGACGCGGTGATCCTGGTGAAAGACCTCAAGGTCAAGGGTTCTTCTTCCACGCTCAAGAAGGGCACCAAGATCAAGGGCATCCGCCTGGTCGATGGCGCCGATGGCCACAACGTGGACTGCAAGACGGACCTGGGCAGCATGCTGCTCAAGTCGGAGTTCTTGAAGAAGGCCTGACCGAGCGACGGAGCCCGCTCAGCGGGGCGACTGCGCGAGATCGCGCACCACCCCCTCCAGGCCCTGCACCACGCGGGCCAGGCGGTCGTAGTCCACCTTGTCGGGCGTGTCCTCGCGCGTGTGGTAGTGCGGGTAGCGGTAGGGGGCGGTGTCGGTCACCATCAGCGCGGGGTAGCCCGCGTCGATGTAGGCCGCATGGTCCGAATAGTCCACGCCAGGGATGAAACGCGGCGCCGCGATCCCCTCGGACGGGAACGCCGCATGCGAGCGGAACGACCGGACCACCCGGCGCGCCAGCCCCAGGTCGGGCGTGGTTGCGACGAAGGCGATGAAATCACCCTGCGTGGGGTAGAACTGGTTCAGCGGCCAGGGGTACTTCTGCGACCCTTCGGCGTTCGAGAAATACCCCATGGTCTCCAGCGACAGCATCGCCACCACCGGCGCACCACGGGCCCGCAAGGCCTGGGCGTGCACCTGGCTGCCCATCTGCGGGGTCTTGAAAAAAGGCGGCTCTTCGTTGGTATAGAGCACAAACATCACATCCGCCTGCGCGGTGGCGCCCAGGTGCTTGAGGCTTTTGGCCAGGGCCAGCACGGCGGCGGTGCCCGTGGCGTTGTCGTTGGCGCCGGGTGTTTCGTGCGCCGAGTCGTAGTGGGCGCCAACCACCACCAGGCGCTGCCTCGGTGCGCTCTGGCTGGGCACGGTGACCTCCAGGTTGCGCACCGCCACGCCGCGCGCCTTGAACTCGTCGCGCCGCACCTGGTAACCATACGAGACCAGCTCTGACTCCAGGTAGGTCGCCACGGTCTCCAGAGCCGCAGTGTGCTGGGCGTTGTGCTCCTGCGCTGCAATCACGGCCACATGCCGGTGCAACTGCTGCGCCAGCGCCTGCTGCTCGGCGGTGGCAGGCGGGAGCGCGCCGCGGTGCGAACTGCCGGGCATGGTAGTGACTGCCAGGATGGCCACCAGCAGCAGGCCCAACACGGTGGCGAGGGCGCCGGTGATGCGCAGCAGGCTTCGCCCCAGGCGCAGGGCGATCTGTGAAATTCTCATGGCGTTGGTTTCATCGGCGCTGCATGCGCATTACCAATGCATATGCCCCGAGCGCATCCGTCACTTTGATAGAGCACTGCGGCGTGGGCGCGCCTTGCGATAGCGCTGGGTGGCCTCGGCCAGTATGGCGTCCTTGGGCACCAGCTGGGCGCCGCCCACCCACAGCTCGGCCGGTGTGCCGTTGGCATCACGCACGCGGCGCACCGTCTGGCCCGGGCTGGCGTAGGCAGAGGCTTTCTGGACCACACCGGTGTCGCGCCCGGTGATGACCAGCTCGGTGGTGGCAGCGTTGAAGGGCACAAACATGGCGGGCGCCACCTGGCACACCACCTTGCCCATGGGCACCAGGTCGCTCGCGCCCCACAGGCTCCACCAGCGCCCCGCCCAGGCGGCTTCCTTTTTACCCGGCGCACCATGCTGCTGGAACGCAAACAAGATGCTGGCAATGCCTTCCCCCCACTCGGTGGACAGTCCATCCTGCGCGTTGGTGAGCACGGTCACCGTCAGGTCCAGCGCGGGGTAGCGCGCGGTGCGCGACAGAAACCCCTGCAGGCCGCCGGTGTGGCCCATCCATTCACGCGGGCCCGGCGCGCTGAGCATGGTGCCCAGGCCGTAGTGGGACTCGAACAGGTTGCAGGGGTCGCGCCAGCGGCGCTGTGCCATCTCGCGACGACTGGCGGGCGAAAGGATGCTGTGCGGGCTGTCCGGCGCCAGCTGCGAAAAGAAGCGGGCCACATCCGACGCTGTGGACACAAACCCGGCAGCGGGGGCCATCGCACCACACACGTTATCGCCCGGCACGATCAGGCGCTGGCCAAACGGAAACTCGCTGCTGTGGCCCTGGGCCAGGGGCGCGCGCCGGGGCAGGTAGGGCATGTCGGGGGCGGTCTCTTCCAGGCCAGCGGCGGCGATCACGTGGCGCTGCATCCAGCGGGCGTAGTCCGTGCCCGTGACCTGCTCCATCATCAGCCCCAGCAGGCCATAGCCGTGGTTGGAATACTTGAGCTGTACCCCTGCCTCCAGCGGCGGCTTGGCGCGCAAGTCGGCCAGCAGCTCGGCGCGGGAGAGGTACGGCCGCCGGTCCAGGAACTGGCCCGCATCGGGCCCGTCACGCGTCACGCCTGCGCTGTGCGACAGCAGCTCGCCAACGCGCGCCCGGGCCAGGTCCTTGTGCAGGCCATCAACATAGCGGCCAATGGGGTCGTCCAACCCAACCTTCCCCTGCTCGCGCAGCAGCATGACACCCGCTGCCGTGAAGCTCTTGGAGTGCGACGCAATGCGCAGGCGGTGCCGGGGCGTGAGGGGTTGGTGGGTGCGCAGGTCGGCCACACCCAGCGCCAGTTCTGCCACCGTTTTGCCACCGCGTGCGATGGCCACGGAACAACCGGGCTGGCGGTAGCGCTCCAGCTGCAGATCCAGCCATTGCGGCAGGTAGTCCAGCGCGGCGTTGATCCAGGCCGAATCGGCGGTGCTTTTCTTCATGGGTTGCTCGGCTCCATGCATCCAGAAACAGGGTGGGCAGTGTAGGCCACGCAACCGGATGGGCACGCGGCCCCACGGGGCAGTCCGCACTGCAGTCGGGTGCGGCGGCACAATCCCTTCTTTTCACACCCACCCCCATGCCCCCCATCGCCGTCATCGACTTTGAAACCACCGGCGTCTCGCCCGGCCAGGGCGCACGTGCGACCGAGGTGGCGATCGTGCTGCTGGAGCAAGGCCAGGTGGTGGACCGGTTCCAGAGCCTGATGAAAACCGGGGTGTGGATTCCGTCGTTCATCACCCAGCTCACCGGCATCACCAACGCCATGGTCAACGCCGCACCCGACGCAGCGCAGGTGATGCAAGACGCCGCGCGCTTTGTTGGCAACGCGCCCATGGTGGCGCACAACGCGTCGTTTGACAGCAAGTTCTGGCAGGCCGAGCTGGCGCTGGCGGGGCTGCCCGCACCGCAGCCGTTTGCGTGCACGGTGCTGCTGTCGCGGCGGCTGTACCCCGACGCGCCCAGCCACCAACTGGGCACGCTGGTGGACTACCACGGCTTGCCACGCACGGGCCAGGCGCACCGGGCGCTGGCCGATGCGGAGATGGCGGCCGCGCTGCTGGCGCGCATGCAGCACGACCTGCGCACGCGCTGGCGCGTGGCCGAGCCCAGCTACGCGCTGCTGCAAACACTGCAGCGCTGCGCCAAGCCCAAGGTGGGAGCGCTGCTGGCACGGCACGCGGTGGCCTAGCCAAGCCCGTGGGGGCGCGCAAAACGGTGCATCAATACTATCAATTTGATAGCTATCGGGGCATGATGGACGCGCGGAGAAGGCCTCTTTTATTCAAACTTCTTGCATACTGGGGCCGCGACAGCCCCACACAAGGGGGCTGCGCCCACAACAACCCCGATGAAAGGTTTTGCCATGGGAATTCTGGTTTTGGGACTGGTGCTGTTTCTGGGTGTGCACTCGGTGCGCATCGTGGCCGATGGCTGGCGCACGCAAACGCGGGCGCGCATGGGCGAGATGCCGTGGAAGGGGCTGTATTCGCTGGTGTCGGCCGTGGGCCTGGCGCTCATCGTGTGGGGCTATGGCCTGGCGCGGCAGCAGCCCATGGTGCTGTGGGTGCCGCCCATCGGCATGCGGCACGCCGCTGCGCTGCTGACGCTGATCGCCTTTGTGCTACTGGCCGCCACCTATGTGCCGCGCAATGCCCTCAAGGCCCGGCTGCACCACCCGATGGTGCTGGGGGTGAAGGTGTGGGCGCTGGCGCATCTGCTGTCCAACGGCAACCTGGCCGATGTGCTGCTGTTTGGCAGCTTCTTGCTGTGGGCGGTGCTGAGCTTTCGCGCCGCGCGCCAGCGCGACCGTGCCCAGGGCACGGTGTACGCCGCAGGTAGCGCTGCGGGCACGGCAGCGGCGGTGGTGGTGGGTGCCGTAGCCTGGGCGGGCTTTGCGTTCTGGGGCCATGCGTGGCTGATTGGCGTGGCGCCGCTGGGGCGGTGACCGGGCGCCGGAAAAGCCCCCGCCCCAAATGCCGGAGAATCCGCGCTTTGCGTTTTCTCCTTTCTCGCTGAGACCTCTATGACCGAAGCCACCACCCCCAACACCCCCGCCCAGCCGCCCCTGCCCGACCACCTGTCGGTCAACCCCCGCAGTCCGCACCATGTGGCCGCCGTGTTCGAGCACGACATCGGCATCCGCCTGAACGGCAAGGAGCGTTTTGATGTGGAGGAATACTGCATCAGCGAAGGCTGGGTGAAGGTGCCCGCAGGCAAGACGGTGGACCGCAAGGGCCAGCCGCTGCTCATCAAGATCAAGGGCACGGTCGAAGCGTTCTACAAGTGACCGCTGCACGGGCGGTCGCGCCGCTCTCCCCCGGCGCCTGGGTGATCCACTGCGACGGCAGTGCCTGGCCCAACCCGGGGCGCATGGGCCTGGGGGCGGTGCTGACGAGCCCCGACGGGACTGTGCAGCACCAGATCTCCGAAGCCACCACCTTCACCGGCTGCAACAACGAGGCCGAGCTGCGCGCGCTGATGTTGGCGCTGCAGTGGCTCGCGCAGCAGGGCATTGCCACATCAACCCCGGTGCACGTGTTCAGCGACAACAGCGTGCTGGTGGAACAGCTGGGCGGCCCACCCACGGCACCGATTGCGCGGCTGGCAGCCTTGTTTGATGAGGCGCGCCGCGCTTTGCAAGCCTTCCACCACGTTCGCCTGCAGTGGATTCCGCGCCACCGCAACGGCGCCGCCGACACCCTGGCACGCGCTGCGCTGGGGCTGGCGCCCAAGGCGGCCCTACCGCCGGGGCACCGCGAGAAGAAGAAAAAGCGGCGCTGAACACGCCCCCCTCAATCCCCCGCCGCACGGGCCAGCAGCAAGGCCTTTTCCTGCGCATTGCGCGTGAGGCCCGCCGCGCGCTCAAACTCGGCCCGCGCTTCCGCCCCCCGGCCCAGCTTGGCCAGCAGATCGCCGCGCACGCTGGGCAGCCAGTGGTAATGGCGCAGCGTGGGGTCTCGCACCAGCGCATCCACCAGCACGAGCGCAGCGCCGGGCCCCTCGGCCATGCCCACCGCCACCGCGCGGTTCAGCGCCACCACGGGCGAGGGCGCGACCTGCAGCAGTGCGTCGTACAGCGCCACGATGTGGGGCCAGTCGGTGTCCTGCGCCTGCCGGGCGCGTGCATGGCAGGCGGCAATGGCACCCTGCAGCGCGTATGGCCCCCAGGGCTTGCCGGTGCGCGCGAGCTGCTCGGCCTTGTCGAGCGCAGCCAGGCCGCGGCGCACCAGCAGGTGGTCCCAGCGCGCGCGGTCCTGGTCCATGAGCAGCACGGGCTGGCCCTGCGCATCGGTGCGTGCGGGCAGGCGCGAGGCCTGGATTTCGAGCAGGGCCACCAGGCCTTGCACCTCGGGCTCGTCGGGCGCCAGGCTGGCCAGCACCCGCACCAGGCGCTGGGCCTCGCCACACAGCGCGGGGCGCATCCAGTCGTCGCCCGCTGTGGCGGCATAGCCTTCGTTGAAGATGAGGTAGATCACCTCCAGCACCGAGGCCAGGCGCGGTGCACGCTCGGCCGCACCGGGCACTTCAAACGGCACATGGGCGGCCGTGAGGCTGCGCTTGGCACGCACGATGCGCTGCGCGATGGTGGGCTCGGGCACCAGGAAGGCGCGCGCGATCTCGGCCGTGGTGAGGCCGCCCAGCAGCCGCAGCGTGAGGGCCACACGCGCCTCGGTGGGCAGCACAGGGTGGCAGGCGGTGAACATGAGGCGCAGCAGGTCGTCGCCGATGTCGTCCTGCTCGGCATGCATCAGGGTGTCCACCACGTCGGGCGCGTACTGCGCCTCGAGCGCTTCGAGGTCGTGGCCCAGGGCTTCGTGCTCGCGCTGGTGCAGGGCCTGCTGGCGCAGGTGGTCGATGGCGCGGCGTTTGGCCGTGGTCATGAGCCAGGCGGCCGGGTTGGCGGGCAGGCCGGTTTGCGGCCAGTGCTCCAGCGCGGCCAGCAGCGCATCCTGCGCCAGCTCTTCGGCCCGACCCACGTCGCGCGTCATGCGCGCCACGCTGGCGATGATGCGTGCGGCCTCGATACGCCACACGGAGTCGATGCTGCGGTGCAGGGCATCACGGTCGGGCAGGGCGGGCGCGCTCACCGGCAGTCAGCCCAGGGCTTGGCTTGCATCCACCATGTGCACAAATTCCCAGGTGTGGCCATCGAGGTCATCAAAGCTGCGCGAGTACATGAAGCCCAGGTCCTGCGCGGGGCGGGGGGTGGTGCCACCTGCGGCCACGGCCTTGTCCACCAGGGCATCGACCTCTGCACGGCTGTTGCAAGAGAAGCACACCAGCACCTCCGACGTGGTGCGTGCGTCCGCAATCGTTTTGTCGGTGAAGGTCTGGTAGAAATCTTTCACCAGCAGCATCACGAAGAGGTTCTCGCCCACCACCAGGCAGGCGCCCTGGTCGTTGGTGAACTGGGGGTTGAATTCATAGCCCAGGGTGCGGAAGAAGGCCTGCGAGCGGGCCATGTTCTCGATGGGCAGGTTCACGAAGATCTGTTGGTGCATGAGGGTCTCCTGAAGGAAGGGGAGGTATAGGGAAACGGGGGGGTTTGCAAAGCAGGTCGTTCAGCCCGCAGGCTTTTGCACCACGGCCTGCAGGTTGGCCAGGCCGTCCTCGAAGTCCTGCCCCACCATGCGGTCCATGTTGAAGAACAGGTGGGCGATCTTGGCGAGGTAGGGCACGGGGCCCTGCATGGCCCAGGTGACGCGGGTGGCGCCGACGCCCTCGGGCAACAGCGTGAACTCGACCTGGTTATGGGCTTCAAAGGGCTTCACGAAGTCGAGCTTCATGCCCACGCGGCGGGGGGCCGTGGCGTCCACGATCTCCATGCTGCCGGTGCCCACCTTGTCGCCCTGCCAGGCGTAGCGTGCGCCGGGGCCGGTGGTGGTGGCGCTGTACTCGCCCTTGATGGCGGGGTCCTTGCGTTCGTAGGGGTTCCAGGTGTTGAACTGGCGCAAGTCGTGGATGAGGCCATAGAGCTGCTCGGGCGGGGCCGCAATCACGCGGCTGCGTTCCACGCGGAAGGTGTCGGGGCGTGTGGCGGCATAGGCCAGCAGCAGGGCCAGGGCGGCGAGCAGCACGAGGGCAACGGTCTTGATCATGGTGGGGTCTCCTGTGTCACAAGGCAGCAGGGCTCAGCCGCGCGCGGCGTCGAGGTCGCGAAAACGCTGCACGGCCTCGCCGGGTGCGAAGTCGTCCAGCTCAAAAACCGGGCGCACCTCGATCTCGGCCTCCAGGCCTTCGCCGCGCGGGTTGGGGAAGCGCCGCGCCCATTCCATGGCCTCTTCGCGGGAGCGCACCTGGATCAGCGTGTAGCCCGCCAGCAGCTCCTTGGTTTCGGTGAACGGGCCATCGACGACCGTGCGCTCGCCCCCCTTGCCGTAGCGCACCCGCCAGCCCTGGGCACTGGCCTTCAGGCCCACGCCGTCCAGCAGCACGCCCGCGCGGGCCAGTTCCTCGTGGTAGGCGCCCATGGCAGCCAGCAGGTCCTCACCGGGCATGACACCGGCTTCGCTCTCGGGGCTGGCCTTGACCAAAATCATGAATCGCATGGCATTTCTCCTGTGGTGGTGAACAAGTGGATGTGTGAGACGGCAGGTTTTTGCCGCTCTCATCCACCACGACGAACGGGGGTCGCCGGATTCGACATGTTTTTCGACAAACAAGGGTTTTCACCTAGAAAATCGGTACACCGAGGGAAAGGCTGCGCCCACACAAGCCCAAAACCAGCCGCCTGTGCGCATGCCCCTCGCGATTACGTCCTATTACGTGTGTGTGGTGGTGCGTGGCTACGATCCGCGGCGGAGGAAACGGAGCCCATGCACAACACACAACAACACACCCAGAGCCCGGCCGCGCCCCCGCGCATCGCCAACATCCCGCTGTCGCCCGACGGTGCCCGCCATGCCTGTGTGATCGTGCACGGCCCCGGCCGCGCCAGCAGCCCGCCCGAGGGCCTGCAGATGGTGTTTCGCTTCAGCGCCGACGGGCAGGGCGGCTGGATTGCGGCAGCCATGGCCGACGATGGCCGCTGGGGCTACATCGACGGCGAGGCCCGCTGGCGCACGCCCCCCACACTGGACAGCGCGCGCAGCCACTCGGACGATGGCATGGCGCGTTTTCTGCAGGACGGGCACTGGGGCTTTGTGAACCGGGCGGGCGAGGTGGTGATCCCGCCCCGGTTTGAAGACACGCGGCCTTTTCACGACGGCCTGTGTGCCGTGAAGGTGGGCCCCAATGCCTGGCGCATCATCGACCGTGAAGGGCGCTTTACCTGCGAGGACAGCTTCCACGACCTGAGCCTGTTCGGCGCCGAGGGCCTGGCCCGTGCTGTGGTCTGGAAGAAGGACAAGAACCAGCGCCGCCAGGGTTTTGTGGACCGCCACGGCCAGTGGGTGATCGAGCCCCGCTTCAAGGCCGTCGAACCCTTTGGCGAGCTGCCAGTCACCCCGGCATCGCTGGACGCGGAGACCTGGGGCCTGATCGACACCCGGGGCGAGTGGGTGCTGGAACCCCGCTACCCCCGCATCGATGCCTTCAACAGCGAAGGCCTGGCCTTTTTTGACGAACCCGACGCCTGGAACAACGGCCATGGCTACCTGGATGCGAAGGGCCACGTGGTGGTCAAGGGCGAACGCCATCTGTCGCACTACATGGCCTGTGGCTTGGCCGCCAACACCTACAACGGAACGGATTTTCTGCGCGCCGATGGCACTACCCTGCCCACACCGCCCCTGGCGTTTGGCAGCCACTTCCGCACCGAAGGCCACTTTGCCGTGGCGCGCACCGCAGTGCGCCGGGGCGACACGAGCCCGCCCACCTGGGCGCTGCTGCACACCGATGGCCAGCTCATCCCGCTGGGTGACCCGCTGCTGGAGCCGCTGACCAACAGCGACGGATGGCTGGTGGAGGAGCAGCCCGACACTCCGCTGGTGCCCTTTCTCACCCGCGATGGCCAGGTGGCCTGGATCGACAAGGACGGCGCCATGGTCTGGCGCGCCACTTACGACGGCCAGCACGCCACGCTGCAGGACGCCGATGGCACGGCCCTGTGGCGCAGCGGCGCCGGGGCCCCCTGCCAGCCCCCCCGGCCTTTCTTTGAGCCCCCAGTGACGGAACACCTGGAGGGCATCGCCACGCTGGACGGCATCGCCCCCCTGGCCCAGACCCTGCTGGCCGAGGCCGAAGCCCGCCTGCACCGGCTGGCGGCGGGCGAGACCCTGGAGCCCGAGACCGCATCGGACGAAGACGATGATGATGACGACGAAGAGGAAGACGAAGACACCGTGCAGGCCCACCGCGCGGTGGTGGTGCGGCGCGTGATGCGCACCTACATCAGCGAAGAGCACAACGGGCCCTACGAGTTCTTGTGCGGCCAGCTCAGCGACACGGTGGAACAGGCGCGCACGGCGATGGTCCGGGCCCTCACGGAGCCATACGGCACGCCCGACCCCGACCCGGAGCATGCCGCGCCCACCCAGTACAGCACCAGCCACACCCTGGCCTGGGCCGTGCCCCTGTCCCAGGCCCTGCCGGGCGACAGCGGCGTGCTGCGCGAAACGCGCGAGCAGTGGCTGAGCCTGTACAAACACGCCGACTCGGGCGACGGTGACGCCTGGTGGGAACTGTGGCTGATGGCCGCCCCCAGCCTGGATGCACTGGAAACCGCCCAGCGCGCCCGCCGCCAGGCCATCGCCCGGCACGCCAACGCAGAAGGCGCCGACGATGCCGCCAAGAACGACGAGGACAGCGAGGGGGGCGACCCTCCGCAGGCCGAACGTCCGCTGCCCCAGACCCGCGAAGAATGGTTGCAGGCCGTGGCCAGCGACCGCTATGCCATCGCCCAGGTGCCCGCGCCCTGGTGCGACGATGCCACGGTGGATGCGGCACTGGCCAGCGACGTGGAGGCGCTCGCCTGGGTGCCCGCCGCCTTCCAGACCCCCGAGCGGCTGTCGGCCCTGATTCGCCGGGGCGCAGAGGTTGCCGCCAACATCCCGCCCCAGTGCATGACGACCGAGGGCCTGGCGCTGGCGCGCGCACTGTATGCGGGCCAGCACGAATGGGACTGGCGCGACGAGCGCAACAGCCGCCTGCCCACCGAGTGGGACCACAACAGCCTGTACGACCTGTGGGGCTGCCTGCTGACCCCCGCGCTGGCGCTCCAGGCCGTGCGCGCCGGGGCCCCGCTGCGCGCCCTGGCGCACTGGCTGCGCACCGACGCCGTGGAGCAGGCTGCCCTCAAGGCCGACATCTACAACATCAGCTACATCGACAAAAGCCGGATCACGCCGGAGCTGGCCGCGCTGGCGGTGCGGCACGACTATGGCTGCCTGATTGAAGAGATTCCGCCCGCACTCATCACGCCTGCGCTGTGCCTGGCATCGGCCCGCACCAACGGCCTGTCGCTGGCCAAAATCCCCGCGCCGCTGCGCAGCGTGGAGGTCTGTGTGGCTGCGCTGCAGGACCGCTCGGACATGTTCCCGCACGTGCCCGAGCCCCTGCGCCTGGAGGTGACCACGCGGCTGATCGAGGATGACCTGGCCGAGGCCCGCAAAGAGGGCGATGCCCGCGAAGGCAGCCACTGGCATGGCGCCCGCGCCTGGGTGAAGCTCTGGGCCGGGGACTACCAAGGCGCCCTTGCCGACGCGCAGCGGGGCCGCCCCGAGATGCGCTACGAACAGCACGCGCACTATGTGATGGCCAGCGCCCACCGCGCGCTGGGCAACCACCAGGCAGCGGCGCTGGAGGCCTCCACGGTGCTGTCGCTGGACGCGACCTATCGCGCGCAGTGGGACGAAGCCGAAGACACCCGCTGGCTGCAGGCACTGGCCCAGGGCCAGGCCGCAACAGCCGACGATGCCGCGCTGGTGGCGCAACTGCACACGCACCCGCGCACGCTGGCCGACATTCCGCGCGAGCGCATCACCCACGCCATGGTGGACGCAGCCCTGGCGGCCGATGAAGACACGGTGCGGTTTGTGCCGCGCCGCCTGATGACCCCGGCACGCTATGCCGCTGCGCTGCGCCAGAGCGTGAAAACCTTCGCGCAGATCCCGCCCGCCATGCTGAGCGAAGAGGCCTGCATCGAGCATGTGCGCAGCGGGGGCTGGCGGCTGGAATCGGTGCCGCAGGCCCAGCGCACGCTCACCGTGTGCGCCTGGGCCGTGCGAAGCAACGGCAGCGCCATCGAGCATGTGCCCGAAGCCCTGCGCAGCCAGGTGCCGGGCGCCATCCGGCAGTTGCCGCCCGAGGACGGCGACGATTCCAGCAGCACCACATCCGGCAGCGACTGGCTCACGCGCAAGCTGGTCGATTCGATGATGAGCAGCCACGAGACGGCCTCGGGGCGGCTGCGGCAAAAAGGCCTCTTCACGGCCTTTGCGCTCAAGACCATGCTGGGCGCCAAGTCGGCAGACTTGCCCACGCTGGGTGGGCTGGCCGGCTGGTTCGAGGTGCGGCCCTTCCTGGCCATGGTGACCCACCTGGTGCTGGGGCTGGCCGCCCTCGTGGCCCATGCCTTCGTGTCGGTGGCTGCCTGGCGCGCCGAGGGCCCCTGGATCGGGCTGGGCACGGCGCTGCTGATGGGCTTTTCGGAGCTGTACTGGGCCTGGCGCTTCCTGTTTTCCGCACCGCTGAGCCCCTGGCTGGGCGCCGCCTGCGCGGTGGTGCTGCTCTACACCTTTGGCTGGCGCGGGCTGTACCGGCGCGTGGGCCTGGTCTATGCCGCCCGGGCCCGGGAACGGGGAGAGGACTGAGGGCTTTCCTAGGGACATCACCGATCCCGGGCCCTGTGATCTGTACCTCTGGCTGGATACAATTTGTAAAGACCTGATCCACGCTTGACGCGCCTCCCGCACGCCAGCCTCGAACGACAGAGCGCCAGCCAGCCACACACGGAGCCCAGCCCATGGCACGAGGATCGAGCAACCCGCAGCAGCCACCAAGGCCCCTGGTGGCCAGGGCTTTTTGGGCCCCCGGGGTGCTGGCCTGGCTGTGTGCTGCCGCTGCGGCCAATGTGTGTGCACAAACCCAGGTGGCCGTGGCCGACCTGCCGCTGGAGCAGCTCATGCAGATGCAGGTCACCACGGCCAGTCGCTATGCACAGACCGCACTCGAAGCCCCCGCCGCCGTGAGCGTGGTCACGGCCGACGACATCCGGCTGTTTGGCTACCGCACACTCGCCGAGGTGCTGGGCAGCCTGCGCGGGCTGTACATCTCCTACGACCGCGCCTACCACTACCTCGGCATGCGGGGTTTTGCTACCCCGGGCGACTACAACACGCGCGTGCTGCTGCTGGTCAACGGGGTGCGGTTCAACGACAACCTCTACGACCAGGCGGGCATTGGCACCGACTTTCCGCTGGACCTGGACCTGGTGGACCGGGTGGAATTTGTGCCCGGGCCCGGGTCGGCGGTGTATGGGGCCAACGCCTTTTTTGGGGTGGTCAATGTGATCACGCGCAATGGCCGCCAGATTGCCGGGCCGCAGGTCAGCGCCGAAGCAGGCAGCCATGGCAGTGCCAAGCTGCGGTTGTCGGTGGGCACGGTGGATGCGCTGGGCGCCGACTGGCTGGTCTCGGCCACCCGGGCCACCACGCGCGGCGCCGACCAGTATTCCCCCGCCTTCGACACGCCCGGGAACCCCGGCGGCCTGGCGCAGCGGCTGGACTATGACCGCAGCACCCAGCTGTTCGTGCGCCGGGCGCACGGGGGGCTGGCGCTCACGCTGGCCCATGGCGAGCGCACCAAGGGCGTGCCCACGGCGGCGTTTTCGCAGGTCTTCAACGACCCACGTTCGCGCTTCATCGACCAAACCACGCTGCTGGCGGCCGAATACACCACGCAGCTGCAGCCCACGCTGGCCTTCACCGGGCGGCTGCATGCAGGCCGCTACCAGTTCGTGGGCGACTATGTGTACGACTACCCGCCCATCACGCAGAACCGCGATGTGGGCACCGGCCAGTGGTGGGGCACCGAGTGGCAGTGGGTGAGCACGGCGCTGGCGCGCCACAAGCTGTCCTGGGGCCTGGACTACCGGCGCGACACACGCATCGACCAGACCAACATCGACCTTGCGCCGCCCGCCCAGTACCTGGATGCCCGCCGCAAGGGTGACGTGCTGGGCCTGTACTTCCAGGACGAGTTCGCGCTCAGTGCCGACCTCACGCTCCATGCCGGGCTGCGCTGGGGCAAGCAGTCGGGCAGCGCAAGCGCCGTCCACCCCCGCCTGGGGCTGGTGTATTGGTGGAACCCCGCCACCGCCGTCAAGCTGCTGCACGGCACGGCCTACCGCCCCCCCAACGCCTACGAGCGCGACTACCGCGTGGACCTGCCGGGTGGGGTAGTGGAGGGTGCTGGGCTGCGCCCGGAGCGCGTGCGCACCACCGAGCTGGCGCTGGAGCACGCACCCACCGGCGCCAGCCGCTGGCTGCTCACGGCATTCCGCTCTTCGGTGACCGATCTGATCGTGCTGGACGCTGCGGGCCATGTGGACCGGCTCACGGTGGGCAACACCCGCGCCGTGCAGGTGCACGGCCTGGAGGCCGAGGCCGAACAGCGCTGGCAGGGCGGCCAGCGCCTGCGCGTGGCCTACGGCTGGCAGCGGGCGCGCGACCCCTCGCAGGCCGGGCCGCTCACCAACGCCCCCCGGCACCTGCTCAAGCTGCAATGGTCGGACACCCTGCGCTGGGGCGCGGTGCCGGGTGTCGGCACGGGGCGCTATGCCATCGAGGCCATCGGCATCGGCCCGCGCAGCACGCTGCGCGGCACGCGCCTGCCAGGGCACGTGCTGGCCAATGCCACCTACACCACCCGCGTGGCCGATGTCGATGTGTCGGTGGGGGTCTACAACCTGTTCAACCGCCAGCATGCCGATCCGGCCTCGTTCGAGATCCGCGACGACACCGTGCGCCAGGACGGGCGGACCTACCGCATCAAGCTCACCTACGCTTTCTGAGCCATGTGCCCCCCCCTGCGCCTACACACAAAGCTGGTGGCCTGGCTGTGGGTGGCGCTGTGCGCGGTGGGTGGAGGCGCCAGCCACGCCAATGAACCCGTGGGCGAGCTGGAGCTGAAGGCCGCCTACATCTTCAACTTCATCCAGTTCATCGAGTGGCCCGACAGCGAGGCGGACTCGCCCCAGGAGATAGGCCTGTGCGTGTCACCCTTCAGCCCGCTCAAGCGCCCCCTGAGTGCGCTGGAGGGCAAACCCGCCAGCAAGGGCCGCACCCTGCGGGTGAAGCTGCTGGAACCCGCCAGCCTGCGCCAGTGCCGGGTGGTGGTGCTGAGCAATGCAGATGTCGAGCCCGCGCTGCGCGCGCTGCGTGCCCTGCCTGCGGCGCACGGCGTGCTCACGGTCTCTGATGAGCTGACCTTCGTCAACCCCGAAATCGTCATCGCACTGGCCCAGCGCGATGGCCGCATCGTGTTTGGCATCAACCCCGATGCGGCCGCGAAAGCGGGGCTCACCATCAGCTCCAGGCTGTTGCGCCTGGCCCGGGCGGGCAAATGACCCCCCTGCAGCCCACACCCGCCCCCCAGGCACCGGCTCCGCTGCTGCCGCCCATCCTGCTGTCCTCGCGGCTGGTGGCCACGGGCATCCTGTCGGCGGGCCTGGCGCTGCTGACCGTGGTGCTGGCGCTCACGGCCATGGACTACTGGAGCACCCGCAGCTCCATGCTGCAGGACAGCCGCGTGGAGGCCGCCATCGTGGCCGACAACATCTCGGCAGCCGTGATGTTCCGCGACACGGGCACGGCCAATGAGATGCTGGGTGCGCTGCGCTCGTCGTCGATGGTGCTGGCGGCTGGTGTGTACGACAACGACGGCGTGCTGTTTGCCCACTATGTGCGCGAGCGCGACCCGGAGTTTCCGACCACGCTGCGCGCGGCGGGCATGCATGGTGCGCTGGAGCGCTCCAGCTGGGAGCGGCTGGAGATCGCCCGCGCCATCCCGGGTGCGGTGGGCACGGCGAATCCCCTGGGCACGCTGTACATCCGCAAGTCGATGCGCGAGCTGCACACCCGGCTGGCCCTGCGTTTTGTCAGCGCACTGCTGGTGGCCGTGTGTGCGATGGGGGTGGCCACGGCCATGGTGCTGCGCAGCCGCGCCGCGGTGCGCGAGGCCGAGCACCGGCTGCACACGCTGGCCCATACCGACGCCGTCACGGGCACTGGCAACCGCCATGCGTTCAACGAACGGCTGGCTGCCGAGCTGGAGCAGGCCCGCAGCCAGGGGCACCGGGTGGCGCTGGTCTACATCGACCTGGACAACTTCAAGACGCTCAACGACACCTTCGGGCATGCGGCGGGCGACGGCCTGCTGCGCCAGGTGGCGCAGCGCCTGCAGTCCGTGGTGCGCAGCGACGACACCATCGCACGCCTGGGGGGCGACGAGTTTGCGCTGATCCTGCGGCTGGACATGGACGATGCCGCGCTGCAGAAGTACGCGCAGCGCATCATCGGCGTCTTCCAGGCGGCCTACACCGAGGTGGGGCAGCAGATGAATGTCACGGGCAGCGCGGGCATTGCGACTTTTCCCGACGATGCGCCCGACGTCAACGCCCTGGTCAGCAACGCCGACACCGCCATGTACCGCGCCAAGGAGATGGGCAAGAACCGCTGCGTGCGCTTCGAGCCGTCGATGAACCAGGCCGTGGTGCGCCGCCAGGCCATCGAACATGCGCTGCGCGCCGAGCTGGAGCAGCAGGGCGGCGGGCTGGCACTGCATTACCAGCCGCTGTTTTCCGCGCGTGGCCAGGCCCTGGTGGGGGCAGAGGCGCTGCTGCGCTGGACGCACGCCGAGCTGGGCCCGGTGTCGCCACTCGAAGCCGTGTCGGTGGCCGAGGACTGCGGCCTCATCGTGCCGCTGGGCTACTGGGTGCTGCGCACCGCCTGCCGCGACGCCGCGCACTGGACCGCGCCCGGGCCGCTGCGGGTGGCCGTCAACATCTCGGCGCGCCAGCTGGGCGACCCACAGTTTCTGGAGCGCGTGATGGATATCCTGCGCGAAGAAGGCCTGCCTGCCCACCTGCTCGAAATCGAACTCACCGAAACCGTGCTCATGGAAAACATGGAGGCCGGTGCCCACACGCTGCACCGCCTGAGCCAGCTGGGCATCCACCTGGCCATCGACGATTTCGGCACGGGCTACTCATCGCTGGCCTACCTGCGCCAGTTGCCGATGCGGCGCCTGAAGATCGACCGCAGCTTTGTGCGCGACCTGCCCGAGCAGGAACACAGCCGCACCATCGTCACCGCCATCGTGGCGCTGGCGCATGGCCTGGGGCTGCAGGTGACTGCCGAGGGCGTGGAAACCCCGCAGCAGGCCGACTACCTGGTGCAGCAGGGCTGCGATGTGCTGCAGGGGTATGCGCTGGCGCGGCCCATGCCGGTGGCGCAGTTTCTGGCGCTGCAGGCGGGCGCCACGGCCTAGCGTGCGGGGGGCACAGGGTGGTTCAAGCCTCGGCGCCGTGGTAGCAGGGTGCGACCTCGCGCACTTCGACGGTGGCCCATTCGGCGGCCGGGCATGCACGCGCAATGGCCACGGCCTCGTCGCGGGTGGCGCAGTCCAGCAGATAGAAGCCGCCCACCATTTCCTTGGTCTCGGCAAACGGGCCATCCACCAGCCGGGCCTGGCCCTCGCGCACCTGCAGGCGCACGGCCTGGTCGGTGGAAGCCAGTGACTCGGAGGCACGCAGCAGGCCCCGCGCCTGCAGCCCTTCGCCAAACCGCTGCATGCGCGCATAGGCCTCCTGCCCCCCCGCCAGCCCCCGCTCGGCGCGTTGGCCGTGGGGTTCCATGATGAGCAGCATGTAGGGCATGGGGTATCTCCTGAACAGAAGGTAAAAAAGGCTGCGGGGCAGGCCCGGGTCGCCATCCTACCAGCGCAGAATACTACTAATTTGATAGCTATAAGCGCTTATCTATAGAGCGGTAGCGGCATTTTTTTTTCATGTTCTTGTGCTTTGCAGCAGGCCTGTGCTATCTTTGGCCCCCTATGCAACGCAGCATGCTCCTATCCACCCTATCGCTAGGCCTAGTGCCTGGCCGGGGTCTGCCTGCGTTCGCCACCCTCGTTGCCTGACTCGCTCAGCGCAGCACCTGATCTCCCCCTGACCCCGGCCCGCGAACCAGCCTTTGCACACGCAAAGGGCTGCAGGGGATGTCATTCGTTTTGATTTCGTTTGACCCGTGCACCGTGCGTGATTTGCGCACCGCACACACCGTTCGTGGAGCCCCTCATGATTGCCAAACCCGCCACCAAATACCAGCCCATCGCCCCCATTGCGCTCGCCGACCGCCAATGGCCCAGCCGCAGCATCACCCGCGCCCCTGTGTGGCTCTCCACCGATCTGCGCGATGGCAACCAGGCCTTGTTCGAGCCGATGAATGGCGAGCGCAAGATGAAGCTCTTCCACGAGCTGGTGCGCATCGGCTTCAAGGAGATCGAGGTCGGCTTTCCCGCCGCGTCGCAGACCGACTTTGACTTCGTGCGCCGCCTCATTGACGAAAACCTCATCCCCGACGACGTGACCATCATGGTCATGACCCAGTCGCGCGAAGACCTCATCGCGCGCACCGTCGAGGCCGTGCAGGGCGCCCCCCGCGCCATCGTGCACCTCTACAACGCCACCGCGCCCGCGTGGCGGCGCATCGTGTTCGGCATGAACGTGACGCAGGTGATGCAGCTGATTGCGCACCACGTGGGCTACCTCAAGCAGCTCACCGACGCGCAGCCAGAAACGCAGTGGACCTTGCAGTACTCGCCCGAGACCTTCAGCGCCACCGAACTCAGCGTGTCCCTCAAGGCCTGCCAGACCGCGATTGCCGCATGGAACGCCGGCCCCGGCCGCCCCATCATCATCAACCTGCCCACCACGGTGGAGAACGCCACGCCCAACGTGTTTGCCGACCAGATCGAGTGGATGGACCGGCACCTCACACCCCGCGAGCACATCGTGCTGTCGGTGCACCCGCACAACGACCGGGGCACGGGCGTGGCGGCGGCAGAACTCGCGATGATGGCCGGTGCCGACCGCGTGGAAGGCTGCCTCTTCGGCAACGGCGAGCGCTGCGGCAACGTGGACATCGTGACCCTGGCGCTCAACATGTACACGCAGGGCGTGCACCCGGGCCTCGATTTTTCGGACATTACCTCGGTTGCGCGCATTGCGGAGGAATGCACGGCCCTGCCCGTGCACCCGCGCCACCCTTATGCGGGCGACCTGGTGTTCACCGCGTTCTCGGGTTCGCATCAGGATGCGATCAAGAAGGGCTTTGCCGCGCAGGACCCGAATGCGCTGTGGGAAGTGCCGTACTTGCCCATCGACCCCGCGGACCTCGGCCGCACGTACGACAGCGTGATCCGCGTGAACAGCCAGTCGGGCAAGGGCGGCATTGCCTTCTTGCTGGAGCGCGAACACGGCGTGGTGATGCCGCGCCGCATGCAGGTGGAGTTCAGCGCCGTGGTGCAGCGCCAGACCGATGCGAGCGAAGGCGAGATGACGGGCGATGCGCTGTGGAGCCTGTTCCAGGCCACCTACCTGCAGGCCCCCGCGCAGGCCGCCATCACCTGCCATAGCCACAAGCTGGATGAAGACGGGCAGGGCATCGAGCTGGACGTGACCATCGACGGCACACGCCAGACGCTGCGCGGCCAGGGCAACGGCCCGATTGCCGCCACGGTGGATGCGCTCGGCCTGCCGCTGCGGGTAGACCACTACGAGGAACGCGCCACCGGCACTGGCGCCAACGCGCAGGCGCTGGCCATTGTGGAAGCCGCGATGGAGGGTGTGGCGGGTGCCACCTTTGGCGCGGGGGCCAGCCACAACATCGTGACCGCCTCGGTGCTGGCCATTGTGGGCGTGGCCAACCGCTTGATGGCGCGGCGCACCGCATCCCATCCAACGGATTCCGCCATGGCAGCATGAGCGGGACCATGGAGATTCGCCCCGCTTTGGCCCGTGATGCGCCAGCCATCAGCGCCCTGGCATTGTCAGTGGCGCACTTTTTTACGCTCGACCGGGAGGGGCGGGGTGCCGAGGAGTTTTTGCAAACCTTGCGGCCCGAGGCGGTGGCACTGCGGCTGGCGACGCCTTCGTTCACGAGCTGGGTGGGATGGGGCCCCGGGAATACTCTGGCGGGCGTGGTGGTGGTGCGGGATGGCACCCACCTGTTTCACCTGTTTGTGGCCGAGTCCTTCCAGGGCCGCGGCTGGGCGCGGCAACTGTGGCAGCACGCGCTCTTCCACATCGCCACCGGCCCCGCACCCGACGTGACCGTCAACGCGACGCTCCGTGCCCGGGGCTTTTACGAACGCATGGGGTTTGTGGCGACAGGTCCCGCTGTGGAAACCCGGGGGATTGCCTTCGTTCCGATGCGCCGCCCTGGCGACGCATCAGGCAGCGCGCTCTGGCAAACCACGTAAGGTGCTTCTTCCTGCCAGGGACCAGCCGGTTGTCTCGCGCTGGCAGCGGTGCATGCAAACCTGTTGTCAAAGACCTTGTGTCGCCTCGGGAAACTGCAGCGTGCCGCGCCAGTCCATTAACCTCGGGCCCATGCGCGTTTTTCACCGCCTGGCTCTTGCCACCTGCACCGCCGCCCTGCTGGTCCTTGCCGGATGTGGCACCTCTCGGCCCCCGCCGTCGCCCGTATCCAGCGCGCCCTTGCGCACCACGCCGCCGCTCACGGCCGAGCAGGCGCACGACATCGCCATCCACGCGCTGGGCCTGGTGGGCACACCGTACCGCTATGGCGGCAACACGCCGGACTCGGGTTTTGACTGCAGCGGCCTCATCGGCTACGTGTACCGCAACCAGGTGGGCACGCCGCCACCGCGCACGGTGGCCCAGCTCAACACCTGGGGTACCCCCATCGACAGCAGCGAGCTGCGCACGGGCGACCTGGTGGTGTTCGGCACGGGCCGCCAGCCCAGCCATGCGGGCATCTACGTGGGCGAGGGGCGGTTTGTGCACGCGCCGTCCACCGGCGGCACGGTGCGGCTCGATCACCTGCAGTCGCGGCACTGGGCGCGGCAGAATGCGGCGTTCCGCAGACCTTGAATTCGGCCCCCCCCCTGAGCGGCTTCGCCGCTTCCCCCCGCTCTCGCATCGCTGCGCGCTGCGGGCAGGGGGACGACGCCCTTGCTGCGGGGCGGCCCTTGCTCGGCGTCTCTGGCCTGGGCCGCGCCAGTCTCTAGCAACGCACCTCAATTCGGCCAGCGACCGGGCTCCGCGACAATCGGGGCCACCATGACCCACGCACACCGCTCCGCCACCCCCATCTCCACCCACGACACGACGCGCATCGATGACACGCGCATCAAGGCCGTGAGGCCGCTGATCACGCCTGCGCTGCTGCAGGAATGGCTGCCCACGCCCGATGCGGCGCTGACCCTGGTCGAATCCAGCCGCGCCGCCATTTCGCGCATCCTGCACGGGCAGGACGACCGACTCATCGTGGTGGTGGGGCCTTGCTCCATCCACGACCATGGCCAGGCCATGGACTATGCGCGCCAGCTGAAAGCACAGGCCGATGCACTGCAGGACGACCTGCTCATCGTGATGCGCGTGTATTTTGAAAAGCCGCGCACCACCGTGGGCTGGAAGGGTTACATCAACGACCCGCACCTCGATGGCAGCTTTGCCATCAACGAAGGGCTGGAGCTGGCGCGCCAGCTGCTGCTGGACGTGCTGGCGCTGGGGCTGCCGGTGGGCACCGAGTTCCTGGACCTGCTCTCACCGCAGTTCATCAGTGACCTGGTGAGCTGGGGCGCGATTGGCGCGCGCACCACCGAGAGCCAGAGCCACCGGCAGCTGGCCAGCGGCCTGTCGTGCCCCGTGGGGTTCAAGAACGGCACCGACGGCGGCGTGAAGGTAGCGAGCGATGCCATCCTGGCGGCCAGCGCCGCGCATGCTTTCATGGGCATGACCAAGATGGGCCAGGCCGCGATCTTCGAGACGCGTGGCAACAACGACTGCCACGTGATCCTGCGCGGTGGCAAGCAGCCCAACTACAGCGCCGCCGATGTGGATACGACCTGCGCCGTGCTCAAGGCCGCCGGCCTGCGCGAGCAGGTGATGATCGACGTGAGCCACGCCAACAGCAGCAAGCAGCACCAGCGCCAGATCACCGTGGCCGAAGATGTGGCACAACAGATTGCTGCGGGCGATGCACGCATCACCGGTCTGATGATCGAAAGCCACCTGCAGGAAGGCCGCCAGGACATCGTGGCGGGCCAGCCACTCACGCCCGGCGTGTCGGTGACGGATGCCTGCATCAGCCTGGCGCAGACCGTGCCGGTGCTCGAAAGCCTGGCCGCCGCCGTGCGCGCCCGCCGCGCCCGCCCCTGACCGCAAACGGCAAGCACCGAGGGCGGGCGGGGCCTGCGGGGCATAGGAATGCAGGGGCCCGTTTCATTTGGGGCAAACCCCCATGCAGTGCCCCGGCGGGGGGTGCCTGTGCGGTGTAGCATTGCCCTTTCGACCCTTGGGGCTCCCACCCCTGGATTTTTCACTGCGGTGCTGGCATTGAGCCAGTGCCCACCTGCTGCCCGACTGCCTTGTTGTTCCCGCTGCCCTGCGCCTGCCTACTCACCCCGGTCGCCCTGGCCCGGCGGTGCCAGTGCACGCGCCTGGGCACCGTGGTTGCCTGACCACCATGCCACCAGCGCAAGCCACCGCAGAAGCCGCCAGGCTCCAGGCACTGCAGTCTTACGCCATCCTCGACACCCCGGCCGAAGAAAGTTTTGACCAGCTGGCCAAGCTGGCGGCACAGGTGTGCCGCTGCCCCATGGCGGTGGTCAACTTTGTGGACCATGAGCGCCAGTGGTTCAAGGCCACCGTGGGTGTGCCTTTTCGCGAGACCGACCGCGCGATTGCGTTCTGCGCCCATGCCCTGAGCGGCAGCCGCGAGCCCCGCGTGGTGCCCGACACCACCCTGGACCCCAGCTTTGCCCACAACCCTCTGGTGCTGGAGGAACCCCATGTGCGGTTCTACGCATGCGTGCCCCTGGTGACGAACGAGGGGTTTGCGCTGGGCACCCTGGCGGTGCTGGACTCCGTGCCACGCAACCTGTCGCCCGAGCAGCTGGAGGGCCTGCGCATCCTCGCCGAGCAGACCATGATGCAGCTGGAGCTGCGGCGCCAGAAGCAGTTGCTGGGTGAGCTGGTGCAGCAGCGCGACCAGATGCACGCCGAGCTGGCCGCGCAGGGCGAGGCGCTGCGCGTGACGGGGCAGATTGCGCGGGTCGGTGGCTGGACGGTCGAGCTGCCCGGCATGCAGCTGAGCTGGTCGGACGAAATCGTTGCCACCTATGGCATTGCACAGCGCACGGGCTCGGCCGCCCAGCTGCTGCAGCTGTACACCCTGCCGCACCGCGCGGCGGTACAGAAGGCGTTTGACGACTGCGTGCTCAAGGGCACGCCGTTTGACATCGAGGCCGAGGTGGTGATGCCCGGCGACCGCCATTTCTGGGTGCGCACGGCGGGCCAAGCGGTGCGGGATGCCAACGGCCACATCGTGCGCGTGCAGGGTGCGTTCCAGGACATCTCGGCACAGCACCAGGCCCACCAGGCACGGCAGTTCAGCGAAGAGCGCTTTCACCTGGTGTCGCGCGCCACGGCCGATGCCGTGTGGGACTGGAACCTGCACACCGATGCGATGTGGTGGAACGAGGGCATGCAGAACCTGTTTGGCGTGCCGCTGGACCAGCTGCCGCCTGACAGCACCTCGTGGACCTTGCGGCTGCACCCCGACGACAGTGATGCGGTGCTGGACGGGATCCACGCCGCCATCGAAGGCACGGCCAACCACTGGTCGGACGAATACCGCTTTCGCCGCAGCGACGGCAGCTACGCCTGGGTGCTGGACCGGGGTTTCCTGATCCGCGACCTGCAGGGCAAGGCCGTGCGCATGGTGGGCGGCATGACCGACATCAGCGCCCAGAAGCTGGCCGACCTGGACGCCCAGCGCGATGCGCAGAACCATGCCGAGCTGCTGCGGGTGCAGCAGCGCATCTCGTCGCTGGACATGCCCTTGCCCGAAGTGCTGCAGCTGGTGGCCAGCACAGTGCTGCGCCAGACCGGGGCGCGCGGCGCGATGGTCGAGCTGCTGCAGGGTCGCCAGCTGGTGGCGCAAGCCTCGGCGGGCGACCATGTGCGGCCCGTGGGCAATCTGCTGCCGGTGGACCAAAGCCTGCTCTGGCCCGCGCTCAGCCAGGGCCAGACCGTGGTGTGCAACGACACCGAGGCCGAGGGCTGGGACATGGCGTCGATGCCACACCGCCACGGCGTGCGGTCGGTGATGGCCGTGCCGCTGCGCAGCGGCGATGCCATCGTGGGCTCGCTCAAGGTGACTTCGGACAAGACCAATGCGTTCTCGCGCCGCGACGTGGCCCACCTGGAGATCCTCACCGAGTCGCTGGGCGCCATGGTGCAGCTGCGCCATGTGGCCGGGCAGTTGCACGCGTCCGAGCTGCAGTACCGCATGCTGTTCGACGAGCACCCGCACCCGATGTGGGTGTACGACAAGGAGACGCAGCGGTTGCAGGCGGTCAACCGGTCGATGGAAACCCACTACGGCTATACCGAGGCCGAGCTGCTGACCATGCAGATGACCGACCTGTGGCCGGCCGAACGGCGCGACGCCATCCGCGCGTCCATCGACGCCATCCCCATGAGCCAGCGCAACAAGCCGGTGATCAGCCGCCATGTCAAGAAGGACGGCACGTTCATGGACGTGGAGATCACGGCGGGCAGCATCAGCTTCAACGGCCGCCCGGCGCGGCAGGTGCTGGCCACCGACGTGACCGAGCGCCTGCGCACCGAGCGCGAGCTCGCACGCATGGGGCGCGCGCAGCGCCTCTTGAGCGCCTGCAACGAAACCCTGGTGCGCGCCACCTCCGAAACCGCCCTGCTGCAGGCCGTCTGCCAGATTGCGGTGGACATCGGCGGCTACCGCATGGGCTGGGTGGGGCTGGCGCTGGACGATGAACGCAAGTCCATCCAGCCCGTGGCCCACGCGGGCTACAACGAGAACTACCTGGAGAACCTGCACCTGTCCTGGTCGGCCGACGACCCCTACGGGCGCGGCCCGGCGGGCATGGCCATCCGCTCGGGCCAGCCGGTGATCGTGCAGGACATCCGCACCGAAGGCGACTTTGCCGACTGGACCGAGCGCATGCTGGGCCACGGTTTCCATGGCGTGATCTGCCTGCCCCTGCAGCACCGCGACCAGGACCGCGCGTTTGGCCTGCTCTACCTGTACGCGCCCGACATCCTGCAGATCAGCCCCGAGGAAGCGGCGCTGCTGCAGGAGCTGGCCAGCGACCTGGCCTTTGGCATCACCAGCCTGCGCGCGCACAAGGCACAGCAGCGGCTGCAGGCCTCGGTGCTCAAGGTGGCGGCGGCCGTGTCAGCCAGCACCGGCACCGAGTTTTTTGTGCAGCTGGTGCGCAACATGGCCGACGCCCTGGATGCCCAGGGGGGCTGCGTGGTGCGGCTGCTGCCCACCACGGCGCGGGACCAGGCCCCCCGCGTGGTGACGCTGGCCGCTGTGCTCGATGGCCAGATGCTGCCGAACGACGAATACACCCTGGCCGGCACCCCCAGCCTGCTGCTGATGTCGCAGCGCACCCATGTAGTGACCGACAAGGCGCAGCAGCTCTACCCCGAGGCGCCCATCCTCGCCAAGGTGGGCGCGCAGGCCTATGCGGGCCAGCAGCTGTGCAATGCCGATGGCGAGGTGGTGGGCATCGTGTTCGTGCTGTTCCGCCAGGCGATCGCCGAGACCGGCTTCATCGCCTCCACGCTGCAGATCTTTGCCTCGCGCGCCTCGGCCGAGATCGAACGCCAGCTGGCCGATGCCCGCATCCGCCACCAGGCCTCGCTGCTGGACAAGGCGCAGGACGCCATCGTGGTGCGCGACCTGGAGCACCGCGTGATCTTCTGGAACAAAAGCGCCGAGCGCCTGTACGGCTGGTCGCAGCTGCAGGCGCTGGGCCAGTCCATCGAGACCCTGCTCTACGACGACCCCACCCATTTCCGCCACGCCACGCAGACGGTGCTGGAGCAGGGCGAGTGGACGGGTGAGCTGGTGCAGCGCCACCGCAACGGCGGCACCATCGAGGTCGAGGGCCGCTGGACGCTGGTGCGCGGCGACGACGGCCGCCCGCAGTCCATCCTGGCCATCAACACCGACATCAGCCAGCGCAAGGCCAACGAGCGCGAGATCCAGCGCCTGGCGTTCTATGACGCCCTCACCGGCCTGCCCAACCGCATGCTGCTCATGGACCGCATGCACCAGGCCCTGGCCACGGCACAGCGGCGCCACCAGGGCGGAGCGCTGCTGTTCATCGACCTGGACAACTTCAAGCAGCTCAACGACACCCTGGGCCACGACCAGGGCGACCTGCTGCTGCAGCAGGTGGCGCAGCGCCTGAACACCTGCGTGCGGGCGGTGGACACCGTGGCGCGCCTGGGCGGCGACGAGTTTGTGGTGATGCTCGAAGAACTCAGCCCCAAGCCGCACGAACTGGCCATGCATGCCCGCAGCGTGGGCGAAAAGATCCTGACCATGCTGGCCGTGCCCTATGCGCTGGCGGGTTACCAGTACCGCAGCACACCCAGCATCGGCATTGCGCCGTTTGCGGGCGAGCTGACCAGTGTGGGCGAGCTGCTCAAGCAGGCCGACCTGGCCATGTACCAGGCGAAGACCGCCGGGCGCAACACACTGCGCTTTTTTGACCCCGATATGCAGGCCGTGGTCACGGCCCGCGCCGCGCTGGAGGCCGACCTGCGCTCGGCCCTGGCGCAGGAAGAATTTTTGCTGCACTTCCAGCCGCAGATGCGCCACACCGGCCAGTGTGTGGGGGTGGAGGCGCTGGTGCGCTGGGCCCATCCGCAGCGCGGCATGGTCTCGCCCGCGCAGTTCATCCCGCTGGCCGAAGAAACCGGGCTCATCCTGCCCCTGGGCCGCTGGGTGCTGCACAACGCCTGCCAGCTGCTGGCCAGCTGGCAGCAGGACCCGGCCCTGGCCCACCTGACCATGGCCGTGAACGTGAGTTCGCGCCAGTTCCGCCACGCCAGTTTTGTGGACGACGTGGCCCGGGTGCTGGCCATCACGGGCGCGCCGTCGGGCCAGCTCAAGCTGGAGCTGACCGAAAGTGTGCTGGTGGAGGACATGGAAACCACCATCGCCACCATGGAGGCGCTGCGCAGCTACGGCGTGGGCTTCTCGCTGGACGACTTCGGCACCGGCTATTCCAGCCTGAGCTACCTGAAGCGTATGCCGCTCGACCAGCTCAAGATCGACCAGAGTTTTGTGCGCGACCTGCTCACCGACCCCAACGATGCCGCGATTGTGGACACCATCATCGGCCTGTCGCGCAGCCTGGGCCTGGAAGTGATCGCCGAGGGCGTGGAAAGCACCGAGCAGCGCGAGCTGCTCGCCCGCGCAGGCTGCCAGCTCTACCAGGGCTACCTGTTCAGCCGCCCCCTGTCGGTGGACCTCCTGGACGCCTTCCTGCGCACCCCGGCTGCGTAGGTGGCCTGCCCCCAGGGCGGTTTCCTCGCTTTTCCTTTTTCAAAAACTGGATAAAACCACAGCCTTGTCTGTGGTTTTTTGCTTTCTGAAGCCGCCGGGGCCGTCGCCAGACCGACAGCCGACCATCTGTGGGCTGCGAAGGCCCTGGGTTGGGACCCACAAAGCACCTCCCCAGCGGCCTGGGAGTTGTTCCCTGTCTTTCTTCTTATATCTTTTATAAATACATAGTCGTAGTAGTAAGGGGCGGCCCTTGCTGTGGACAACTGGTTTTTCTGCAGCCTGGGCGCGCACTTAGCCACCTGCCAACTCTGTGTACCGATCCCTGCTCCTGCTGTCACGGCAACGGGGACAAAAGCCAGCCATCGCCTTATTCTGTGGATAACCCGGCGCTTGTGCCAGAACTATCCCCAGTTTTACGCACCGGGCGTCAGCCAGGCAAAAATAGCCGTCAAAAACGCCTTCTCCGCGCGATGGATAAGCGCTGATAGCTATTTAATTGATAGCAATCAGGGCTTTCTGTGCAACCAGACACCCTGCATTCCCCTGCGCCAGGCACCCGCCCGTCCTGACCGGACCCGACCAATCGGATCGCTACGCGGAACCCCTTCTCCCTTTTTCTGCCACCAGCCCGCCGGGGCACTGCCGCCTTCCCGTGTGCAGGGATGCCTGGGAGGCCCCGGAGTTGGGGTTCTGGTTATTCTTTGATAGCTCTATATATAAATAGCAGTAGTAATAGAGTCGCCCCCTTTCTGTGGACAAGCGCTTTTTCCTGAATGCTGGCGCGGGCTTGCGTCGCCGCAAAGTCTGTGCGGCGGGCTGCACAAAGCGCGGGGCCCAGGTACAACAACTTTTCGGCAGCGGCTGTTCGTGTGGATAACTGCCCGGTTGTGCCAGAACTCTTCCCAGACTTATCCACAATCCGGGGTACTAGCCTCGATTTTTTTGGGGCTCCCGGGACCTGAGAGGCGTCTGCAGAGCGAAAAAAAGCCCGGCGTCTGTGGAAAGACGCCGGGCGGGTGGGGATGCAGCGGCTGGCCGCTGGTTCGTGTCTTACTGGGCGGGTGCCGGACCGGGCTTGCCGCCAGGGCCACCGTGGCCCCCATGGTGGCGGCCTTCGCCCCCCTTCATGCCACCCATGCGGTGTCCTCGGTGCGCCTGGGCGTCAAAGGTCTTTTGCTGCTCGGGCGTCAGCGCGGCGTAGAAGGCCTTGGTGGCCTCGCCCCGGCGGTCGGCCTCGGCGGCGTGCTGGGCGCGCAGGGCCCGCATGCGGTCGATGCGCTCGGGGGTGGTGAGCTTGTCCATGTCCTGGCGGTCCAGGCGCGCGGGGCGCTCGCCGGGCTGCATCGCGGTGGTGAAGGTGGTCCAGGCGGGTTCCTGGGCGGCGGTCAGCTTGAGCTGGGCCTTGAGTTCGGCCAGGTGCTTGGCATGGCGCTGGGCATGGTCGCCGTGGCGGCGCTCGTGCCGGGCTTCGGGGGCCTTGGCGGAAGCGGCAGGAGGCGTGGCGGGCGGCTGCTGCGCCAGAACGGGCAGGGCCATGGCCGCCAGCAAGGCGGTGGCAGCAAAGCGGCGTTGGAAGGGGGATGCCATGGTGGGAGTCCTTTCACGGGGGGTTGGCTCGCTGCAACGACCGTTTCAGCGATTGAGGTGCAGTGTCTGCCCCGCATGTAACGCCGCCGTGCGCGTTGGATGAGGCTGTGTAAAGTTGTGACAAGAAGCTCCATCGGTGGGCGGCTTCTTCCCCTGGCCAATCATGGTAAAAATGCCGCCTCCCGCTCTATGGGTAAGTCTTTATAGCTATCAAACTAATAGCTTTTGACAAGCGTCAAGCTGCCGCCCCCGCAGGCGGGCGACTGGCCCGGGGTGGCGACCGCCGACAATGGCGGGTTCCGAGCCCGTTGGCTTGTTTTTTATTCACCAACGCCCCCAACAAAAGGTTTTCCGTGTTCAAGAACATGATCGTGTACCGCATTGCTCCGCAATGGCAGGTGGAATTGACGCAGGTCGAAGAGGCGCTGGCCAAGTCGCCCTTCATGGAATGTGGCGCCACGCAGGAAAAATCCCTGGGCTGGGTGCCGCCGCGCGGCGAACCGCATGGCCCGTTGGCCGAGTCGGTCGGGGGCCAGTGGATCCTGCGCTTCATGGTCGAATCCAAGGTGCTGCCCGGCAGCGTGCTGGCGCGCAAGGTCAAGGAAAAGGCCGAACGCATCGAGCAGGAAACCGGCCGCAAGCCTGGCAAAAAGGAAAGCAAGGAGCTGAAAGACGAGGCCAAGCTGGATCTGCTGCCCATGGCCTTCACCAAGCAGGGCTCGATGTGGGTGTGGATCGACACCGCCTCACGCCTGCTGGTGCTGGACACCTCCAGCCAGGGCCGCGCCGACGAGGTGGTCACCCTGCTGGTTGAATCCCTGCCCGGCCTGTCGGTGTCGCTCATCAACACCCAGACCAGCCCCCAGGCCGCCATGTCCCACTGGCTCAAGGAACAGGAGCCGCCCGTGGGCTTCACGGTGGACCGCGAGTGCGAGCTCAAAAGCGCCAACGAAGAAAAAGCCGTGGTGCGCTACGCCCGCCACCCGCTGGACATCGAGGAGGTGCAGGCCCACATCGACGCGGGCAAGCTGCCCACCAAACTCGCCCTCACCTGGGACGACCGCGTGAGCTTCATGCTCACCGAAGGCCTGCAGATCAAGAAGGTGTCGTTTCTTGACACCGTGTTCGAAGGCACCAAGGCCGACGACGGCGGTTTTGACACCGACGTGGCGATTGCCACGGGCGAGCTGGTGAAGCTGATCCCCGATCTGATCGAGGC
>OGCL01000662.1_pt1 | contig 34348 bp, 28 predicted proteins | sample 1570041 | NCBI WGS metagenome assembly OGCL01 (sample SAMN06266162, study PRJEB24511) | hot springs metagenome | isolation source: Hot spring water | place: South Africa: Limpopo | collected 2015-06-22 | reverse complement strand
AAAACCTCTTTCCTTTTCTCACGGGATCATTTAATTTGCCATCTCCGCCGAGCTTATGACCTCTTTGTATAGCATGGGGGTTCTTGATTACATCTTGATGGCAGTCAATACAAACTCCGTTGAAGGCCTTGTTCAGAAGGACAAGATTATCTGATGAATGAGGATTGTGACAACTCATACACATGCCTCCTGCAACAGGCATATGCACATTTAGCTTATTAAATCCTCCCTTGTCATGGCAGTTATAGCATATATTAGGCAGCGGGGAATTAAGCAGTTTCTCGTTGTCTGTTGAATGAGGATTATGGCAATTGCTGCATCCCATTGCCACTGCAGAATGGACATTCTTTTTTGAAAACTTAGATTTGTCGTGGCATGTAAAGCATAAGTCAGGTTCTGAAGATGAGAGGCCTTTCGGGACTTTGTTTTTCTTTTTATGCGGAATATCGCTCGCATCTATTGCTACATGGCATGTCTCGCAGCCCATATGAACTGCTGCATGCACAACCTTTTTTGAAGCAAGATCTCCATGGCACATGGCGCAATCCATCTGGGCTGATGCATCTGCACCAAATGAGATAATAGACAATGCAATACATAGGCATATAACAAATTTCGTATTCATAATATATAGGTCTTTGTAGTAAAAATAACTGTAATATATATCATATCTTGAAGAAATATGTCAAAGAAAAGCTGCATTTACCGCGTTTCCAGATTATAAAAGACACCACCTATCTCTATTAGGATGCTTTTAAAAACTCTTTTTTGCCCGGCATTAAGATATTTTACGCACTGTTGAGTGAAATCCCACATTTTGAGCTACATAAAAGACATTAAAAACATAATGCACATGCTATTGCTCACAAGCAACACCTTGATTTTTAATAATTAATTGACATAAATGCATGTTGCCTCAAATATTTTGAGCCTATGGCATTGATTTTGCAGAATAAATATTGCCTTTATTTTTTAAAGACAACTTGGGACATTCAGTACAAACAATTTATGATAAGCATGAAAATATTAATTATTGACGATGAAGAACTAATCTGCTGGTCATTAAAGAGGAGCATCGAAAAATACGAGGGCTATTCTGTTACATGCGTTCATTCCGGGACAGAGGCTGTTGAAAAGGCAGTTAAAAACAAATATGACCTTATCATCACGGATTTGAGGTTGCCTGATTTGAGCGGCGCTGAGATCGTAAAAAAAATTAGAGAATTGAACATAGATACGCCTGTGATGATGATGTCAGCCTTTCTTTCACCGGAGGTAAAATCCGATATAACCAATTATGGGATAGTGAATTTTATAAACAAGCCTTTTCAGATAGAAGAAATTATCGGCAGCATAAATAAAACATCACTGCAGAATCCTTAGTCTTTATCTTTCCATTCACCTGACAGCAAAACGTCAAGTGTTTTCTATTATCCCATCCTTTATTTTTATAATCCTGCCAGCATACGAGGCTATATTTTGGTCATGAGTTACAATGATTACGGTATTGCCCCTTTTGTTCACCTCTTTTAAAGTGTTCATTATCTCAGCCGCTGTTTTAGAGTCAAGCTGACCTGTGGGTTCATCGCAAAGAAGCAGTTCGGGGTCGTTTATCAAAGCCCTTGCAATAGCAACACGTTGCTGCTGTCCTCCTGAGAGTTGACTTGGCCTAAATTTAGCCCTTTCCCCAAGCCCAACAAGACTCAAAAGGTGCATAGCATCTTTTTCTGTTTTTACGGCGCTCTTTTCCGTGTATAATGCAGGAAGCAATACATTCTCTAAAACAGTGGCATATGGCAGCAGATAGAAGTTCTGAAACACAAAGCCGATGTGCTCATTTCTTATAACAGACAGTTCATCATCAGAAAGGTTTGAAACTTCCCTGTCTGCAAGAACATAACGACCTGAAGTAGGCACATCAAGGCATCCGATTATATTCATAAGCGTTGTCTTTCCAGAGCCTGATGTCCCCATTATTGCGGCAAACTCCCCCCTGTGTATCTGAAGATTAATTCCTTTAAGGACATTCACTGCGCCATCGCCTATTGAGTAGTCCTTCCTGATATCTTCCATAAGGCATAATACATTGTTATCGGCTTTTGACATAAGATTTAAATCCACTAATTACTTTGTATTGCCGGCTACAGGCAGGATTAATTTAGTAGCAAGTTCATCTCCCTCGTTAACGCCTGATACAATCTCTGACTTTTCTTCGCCTCTTATGCCGACCTTTAATTCTATCTTCTCAACTTTATCAGGCCCTACCACTTTATAAGCTATTTGTTTGCCTTTTTCGAACTTTATAGCAGCATTTGGGACTAAGAGTATATTGTCTTTTTCGCTAAAAATTATCTTAACATGGGTCGTCATTTCCGGCTTCAAGAATACCACATCTTTTTTGTCAGCCTTCACAATTGCAAGATAATAAACAATATTGTCCTTAGCAACAGGCTGAGGATATATCTTTTCTATAGTGCCGTGAAATATCCTGTCAGGGAATGTATCAACATTGTACTCAACCTTCTGCCCCAGATTTACCCTACCTATGTCCGTCTCATCTATATATATCCACATTTCAAGGCTCATCGGATCCATTACTGTCACAAGATTTGCAACCTGAAGCCCTGCAACAATAGTCTCTCCTTCCTGTGCAGTCACATCGGAAACCACGCCGTCTATTGGCGAATAAATCCTCGTATATGTCAATCTTGTCTCATGCTGTTTAAGCTGTGAAGCGTTTTCCTCAATCCTTGAAGCTGCTATCTTCATCTGAGTCGTATATTCACCCTGAAGCCTTTTAAGATTTGCCTCTTGCGCCTCAAACTGGCTTTTTGCTCTATCCACAGCATCCTTTGTTGTATATTCATGCTTCAAAAGTTCCTTTTCTCTTTCATAATTTATTAAGGCATAATCATAATTAGCCTTTGCCTCTTTAATGCGCTCAGGGTATGTAAGTTCTGTCTGAGCCAAAGTATTTTTAGCAGAAAGAAGAGCCGCACTTTGCTGTTCAATAGCATGAACAACTTCTCTATCGTCAATCAGCGCTATCAACTGCCCCTTTTTTACTGCATCTCCTATCTTCACATACATCTTGGCAACAGTCCCTGTTGCCCTTGCACCTATCTTGACAACTGCGCCAACCTGAGGCTTTATTATTCCAGTTGCTACAAGAACAGCCCTTAAACTGCCTTTTTCTGCCCTTGCTGTTTCTATTACCTTTATTTCTGGCTTAACAAAAATTTTCTTGTATCCAAAAAAACCGCCTGCAATAAGCATTAAAGCCATCGCAACGAATATAATCTTTTTCACAACGCCTCCATCAAATCTATGCCAGCAATCCTCTCAAGCCTTGCCTTTGTGAGGACAAAATCCAGTTTTGAAATAATCATCTGCTCCCGTGCATCAGATAAAAGGGATTCAGCCTGAACAAGTGAAAGCATATCCCCTTTGCCGACCTTATATTCATTAAATGCCTGCTGGTAGTTGTGCTCTGCCTGTTTGAGCTGTTCTTCTGCTACTTTTATTTTTCCGACAGATGTTACAAGGTCCTCGTATGTCTTGTGGACATCAAGAAGCAAAAGCCTCTTGATGTCATTCAGCCTTTCAACAGATATAAATTCTTCCATTTCAGATGCCTTATGCTTGAAAAACTTTCCTAGTTCAAACAAATTCCATGTCGCAGTTAACTTAATCATGTTGTCTTCAGTAGTTGCTGCTTCTAAAATGTCTCTTCTGTTAGATATCCTTGTATTTGTATGGGATGCGCTCAACAAAACAGAAGGATAGAAGGCGCTTTTTACAATAGCCTTGCTTCTCTCTGCTGCCAATATTGAGTTCTCCGCTTGCTTAATCTCAGGCCTGTTTAAAGCTGCCAATGATAATTTTTCTCTATCTGGCATGGTAGTTGAAGTTTCTAAAACAGACTTTACATCATGCATTGTATCAAGGGATTTACCAATAAGAGAATTAAGCTCTGACATCGACTTTTTTAAATCGCCTTCTGCCTGCACAAGATTAAATTTTGCCTGTTCAAGCCTGACAGATGCCTGAAGCACATCAGAAAGCCTTGCCACACCAAATCTATATCTTCCCTCCGCAACTTCATAATCTTTCTGAGCATCCTGAAGCTGAATCTCCCTCTGCTTCAATATTTCAATACGAGCTGCTGCTGTATAAAAGGCTGTCTTGACGCTTAAGTCAAGGTCAAGAAGCACCTTTCTTAAATCCTCTCTATCTGTATTAAGATTAAGTCCTGCTATATCTCTATTTGCCCTCCTTTTGCCTCCATCAAACATTATATATGATAGGGTAAAGTCATAAGACCTCGCATTGTATTCATCTGAAGGTGTATGATGGCGGCTTTCTGATGCTGAAAGGTCGAGGCTTGGCAGATAAGAACCTAATGAAGCATTATATAATGCCTCCGAAGCCTTTACTTTTATGGCTGATGCCCTGTATGATGGAAGGCTCTCTCTTGCAAGAGACAATGCCTCTTCAAGGGTCAAGCTGTAGGATAAAAAAGGCATGAATAAAGACAAAAATATAATAGTTAATGCAATATGTTTTAGCTTTTTCATATCTCTTAATATTATCTTAATTCCCCTACATACTGCAATGCTTGCTTATGATTAGGATTTATTCTCAAAACTTTCTCAAATTCCCTCTGAGCCTTATCTTTTAAGCCCTTCTTGAGGTATGCAACTCCGAGATTAAAATGAGATAGTTCATTTTCAAGATCCATCTTTGAGGCTATTTCAAAATTTTCTATCGCCTTATCAATCAGACCCTTATTCCCATAAGCGCTGCCAAGGTTATTGTAGGCCTTCACATAAAATGGATTTATTTTCAATGCATTTTTGAAATGCTCTATCCCTTTATCATACTGCCCCTTATAGCTATAACCAAGACCAAGATTATATTGCGATTCTGCATCGTCTGGATATAATTCGACCGCTGTTTTGAGATAATCTAATGCTTCATCAATAAAACCCTTATCCATATACGCAGATCCTATATTAGAGAGTGCCTGCGTGTTTTCGTCTTTTTAACCGAGATGTTGCTCATGTCCGAATTATATACTGATTAAATATTTTTATGTCTAAAAAGCCGTGAACTTTGATGCAATGAAAGCAATATTCAAAATAATCTAAATCATTCTTCTGTATTTTTTGATGACTCCTCAAGGTTTAAAATTTTAAAGTCCTTTATATAGTCCCTTGTCTTATAACTTGTTATGCTCGTCATTTTTTTTATGATTTCATCCATACGACGGCACTGATTATAAATTATGTTTATTTCTTCCTCTGTTATTTTTTCTCCGTCTTTCATTTTGCTCTTTAAAATATCCATTAAGCAGTGGACTATCGTTAGTGGCTGCCTGATTTCATGTGCTGTTGCTCCTGCCAATTCAATAATGGCAGTAAGCCTCTTCCATTCTATTTCCCTTTCAATAGCCTTACTGAGTCTCCTCGATAAAATAAATATGATTCCAGCAAAAAGAATTATGCTGAATATCGCTATAATAGATAGAGATATAATTGTATTAGTAAGTTTTCTTGAGTAAATCTGCTCATACTGTGTCATAGGAATGCTTATGCTTATGCCTCCCTTGATATTTCCATGCTTGTACCCATGTTTTTCATGGCATTTAAGGCACGGCTCTTCTATTTTCAATGGAGCAATAAATCTAAAAACCCTCATTTTATCTTGTTCAAGCATTTCAGCTTTTGAATTTATCATACCACTCTCGATTTCCTTCAAGGCGCTGCTTTCCCATTCATCAGCCATATTCAATGGATTTATAGGATTTAAGCTTATTATGCGAAATTTATTACCTTGCCTTTGCATGCTAATATCTGATATCTGCCTTGTCATATAAGCTGGGTTTATCTTTGTGTACAGCCTGCCGTCAACAGAAACAATATCACGCAATGGGTCTTCAAGATAAGGATTTGGAGGAGTTTGAGGCGTAACCTCTACGTAAACACCGCCGTGTTGGGCGTTCCAGATTCGGGTGATTATTATCTGATCGAAAAATGCCTTTGCAGCTTCCTGCAAATCCTCAAACTCTTCTTTCTTGCTTGCCTTCTGTACCCAAAATATAAGCGAAAAAAATAGCATAGCGAGCAAAATCACAAAAGGAATAAAAAAAGTTAAGGCAAGCCTGATTGGCGTTTCCGTTTTTAACGATTCTTAAAAAAAAGGTTTTTTCATAGTTTATTTTAGCATTTATCATAAGCAATCCATCTGTTAAAATTTTGCAAATCTCAAGGTATGCTGAAAATGTTTTATTCCAAGACTTCTTTGCCTGCTCTCTTCACGAGTTCTTTTATAGGCATGCCTGTCTTTTTTGAAAGCCTTTTTATATCTTCGTATTCTGGAGAAATATTAATGATTTTGCCCTTCAAACAGGATATTTTAAATCTCACATCACCATATTCAGTTTTTATCTTTTTTATTTCCCTGTCCAGCATCTTCCTCTTAACATTGTAAAATCTAAGTCCTATGGTTGTAGTCTCTCTAAATATTATATCGGACAGCAAATCTACATTTTTTTCGTTTGCAATAACAGTTAGCTTTATAGCAGGTCTGCTTTTTTTCATTATGATGTTTTCTAAAAAGACATCCATTGCTCCTGCTTTAAACAATCTATCCATTACGCTATCATATATCTGCGGATTCATGTCATCTATGTTGGTCTCTATTATAGTTACGGAATCAGAGGCCTCCACTTTTGCGTCTCTGCCGATAAATATTCTAAGAACATTAGGCATTCCCTTAATATCTTTATTGCCTGCACCGCAGCCAATAGTTTCTGGTATTAATTCAGGCATGTCAGCACTTTGAGCATTAAGCCCTGCCATAATAGCCGCGCCTGTAGGGGTAGTAAGTTCAAAAGGTGTTCCTGATGAATAAACAGGATAGCCCTTAAGAAGTTCTGCAGTTGCAGGGGCAGGCACAGGCAGTAAGCCGTGTTCTGTCATAACGCTTCCGCTGCCGAGATTAATAGGAGAAACATATATTTTTTTTATGCCGAGGATATCAAGACCTATAAGGGTCCCGAATATATCTACAATGCAGTCAATGCCGCCCAGTTCATGGAGATGGACTTTTTCAAATGTCTCGCCATGAACCTTTGCCTCTGCCTCAAATAGTTTTTTAAAAATGTGCAAACCCTTTTGTTTAATTGCATCCGATAGATGGGAGGTTTTGATTATCCTTTCTATATCATTCCATTTTCTAATATCTTTGCTCTTTGTTCTTTGTTCTTTGTTCTTTACTAAAACATCTACTTTTGTTGCAGAAATACCATTTCTTGAGACTTTTTTTGATGTCAGATTATAGTTTTGAACAGGAAGTTTTTTTAGCTCTTTTTTTAGGGCTGAAAGTGAAACCCCGGTATCAACAATAGCGCCAAGGCACATATCGCCGCTAATGCCAGAAAAGCAGTCAAAATAAGCTGTTCTTTCATTTTGAGGCATCAAGTATTTTACACATTTCAGGTCAAAAATAGGAATTGATTTTTAAAGAATTTAATCTGTATCCTTATATAAGGTGAAAATTATTGCAGAGTATAATGTCAATAATAAAATTCTGAGGCTTGTTCTTGGAGATATAACAGAGCGTGATGTTGATGCCATAGTAAACGCTGCAAACTCTTATCTTCAGCACGGAGGAGGAGTTGCAGGCGCAATCGTCAAAAGGGGCGGAAAAATCATACAGGATGAAAGCAACGAGATAGGCTTTGTGCCTGTTGGAAGCGCAGCGATTACTACTGCGGGTAAATTGCGAGCGAAATTCGTAATTCACGCTGTTGGTCCTAAAATGGGTGAAGGAGACGAGAGAAACAAGCTCAAAAAGGCCGTTCACAGTGTGCTTAAACTTTCCTCTGAAAAAGGCTTCAAAAGCATATCAATGCCTGCTATAAGTTCTGGCATATTTGGATTTCCAAAGGATAAATGTGCAGAAATACTAATCGGCGAGTCAAAAAAATTCCTTGAAGAAAATCCGAACTCATCAATTGAAGCAGTTGAGTTCTGTATATTTGATGAGCAAACCCTCAGCTATTTCAAAAAGGAATTCGATAAAATATCTAAGTAATAGCTATATAGCGATTTGGCAATGGGATAAAAAAGAGGTCAAAAATAGGTATTTACAAAGGGCTGAACACCTCATAAACACAATTAATCAACAAAATTTTTATATGTTAAGCCTGATTTTGCATATAAGGTCTTATGGAACATCCTGTATTATATTATTTGGAAAATCATTGTGGGTTAATCTTTTAAGGTGTCGCAATTGTGTTTATTTGGCATTCAGCCCCTTAATCTCATGGTATCTTGGACAACAATAATCTTCTTCGTAGCTTTAAAGACTGTAATCAAATAAGTCCTATAAATCCATACTGCCTTCCTGTTATTCCCTTTGAAAATCTGTAAGAGTAATACTTTTCTGGATGACAGAATGTGCATTCATCATAGATCCATATATTTTGCTGCGAAATACCCATTGATAATGCCTGATATTTGTTGGCGCTTGGCAGGTCAAGGTAGTATTTGTCTGCTTTTTTCATAAAATAATCGCCTTCTCCTATTGTTTTTTTAACCGCATCGATTACCTCATAGCCAACTCCGTAGCAGCACCATCTTATGCTTGGACCAATCGCAATTAAAATCTCAGACGGCGAGGTGTAAAATCTTGCAGTCATTTTTTCTATCGTATTTTTTAGTATGCCCGATGCAGTACCTCTCCAGCCTGCATGAACAGCGCCTACTATATGCATCTTTTTATCATATAGAATAATAGGCACACAATCAGCAACCTGAACCCCGATGAGTATTCCTCTTCTTTTTGTTATGACAGCATCGGCTATTGGAGGATTAATATCATGATCCAGCACAAATACCTTTTCTGTATGTTTCTGGATTGGAAGATAAAGATTTTCAAAAGGAATATTCAGCAGTCGGGAGATTTCTGCGAGACCCAAAAATCTTGTTGTAAAAAAACCATTTATTGGCAGTCCCTTAAAAATCGGCGGTATTATCATTTCTTTTACCGATAGCTACTTCAAAGAACGCATTGGATAGAAAATCTATAATATCTGCTGCGATCAAAGAATGCCTGCCCTTTTCTTTGACAGCAATATCTCCGGAAAGTCCATGCAGATAAACACCCAATATAGATGCATCAAGTGGAGCTAACCCTTGTCCTATAAAAGCAGCCATTATGCCTGTCAATACATCTCCTGTTCCCGCGGTAGCCATTCCCGGGTTGCCTGTTGTATTTATAAATGCCCTGCCTCCTGGTTCGGCAGCGATTGTAGGCGCGCCTTTTAGGACAAGATATGACCCTGTCTCTTTTGAAAATAAGATCGCTGTGTTTATCCTATCTTTATCTCCATTTAGCTTATTGCTTGTTAATCGCAGCTTGTCGCTGCCTTTAAGGAGCCTTGCCATCTCTCCAGGATGAGGAGTAAGTAAAATAGGAGCTTTTGCTTTTTTAAAAATCTTTTTTATTTTTTCTGTGTTCTGTGATTTGGCGAGTGAATTTATACCGTCTGCATCTATTACCAAAGGAACGGTCGAATTTTGAATTAATTCGTGCATTATTTTTTCTGTGTCTTCTGACACCCCAATGCCAGGACCTATGGCTATAACATCAACATTAGGAATAAAGGCAAAGATATTTTCCAAAGCCTTTTCAGATAGCGAACCTTCACCGTTATCAGAAAGAGGCATGGTCATCTCTTCAGTAACTCTTTCTTGAAATACATCTATCAATGAATTTGGTACAGCTAATGTAACAAGTCCAGCGCCGCTTCTCATGGCAGCTTTTGCACACATAATGGCAGCGCCTGTCTTGCCCTTTGAGCCTGCAATTATTAATACATGTCCATAATCACCTTTGTGAGAAAAGGAGGGTCTTGGCGGTAAGAGTCCTGAGACCACCTCACTATCAATCATATGAACCTTTATTTTGTCAGATTTAAGGAGTTCAACAGGTAATCCAATATCTTCTATAAAAAGCCTTCCTTTATATTCCGCCCCTGGATATAAAAAGTGACCCCTCTTAGGCAATCCAAAGGTTACTGTATAATCAGCCTTTATTGCCTCTCCAAGAATTTCACCTGTACCAGAGGAAACACCTGAAGGAATATCCACTGCAATAACAGGAATATTTTCTCTATTGATAAAAGAAAAAACCTCTGTAAGCTTACCGGCAACAGGCTTACTTAAACCTGTACCAAAAATGGCATCTATAATAACACCCCCATGTATATCTGCCATAGTGAGAGAATCTCTGAATTCTATAGAAATATTCATTTTCTGCGCTATCTTTAGTTGATTTTGACAATCAGGACTTAAGCAATCCTTTTTTGCAAACATCAGTATTTTTACTTTATACCCCCAATTATGAAGGTTTCTTGCGGCAGCAATTCCATCTCCGCCGTTATTGCCTCCACCGCAAAGCGCAATAACTTTCCTCTTTGAATAAATCTCCCTTATTCTGGAGGCTGTTGAAAGTCCAGCCCTTTCCATCAACACAAGACTGGCAATGCCATATTTATCGACAGCAATTCTGTCTATCTCTCTCATTTCATTGGCATTAACAATTTTCATTTTGTCCTCAAAACGAATGCTCTTTGCTCGGGAAAATGCCCTTTTCTACTTCTTCTTTATATAGTTTTATTGCCTTTAATGCATCTTCCTTTAGATTTACATATTTTTTAACAAATTTTGGAGTAAACCTCTCAAATAAGCCGAGAATATCATGGATTACAAGAACCTGTCCGTTGCAATAAGGGCCAGCGCCTATGCCAATAGTCGGAATAGTCATTTCCTCTGTTATCCTTGCTGCGAGTTCAGCCGGAATAGCCTCAAGTATTATAGAAAATGCACCTGCATCCTGAAGAATCTTTGCATCTTCTAAAAGCATCTTTGCTGCATCCTCTGTTCTGCCCTGAACCTTATAACCGCCCATTCTATGAATTGACTGGGGGGTAAGTCCTATGTGAGCCATAACAGGTATCTCTGCCTTTGTCATTGCCTCGATCTTTTTCGCTACCTCCCTGCCGCCTTCAATCTTCACTGCATTAGCGCCTGCCTCTTTTAAGAACCTTCCTCCGTTTCTTACTGCGTCATCACTGCTAATCTGATATGAAAGATAAGGCATATCGCCTATTACCATTGCATTATTTGCAGCCCTTGCAACAAGTTTTGTATGGTAGATCATCTCATCCATCGTTGCTGGAAGCGTATTTTCGAGCCCCTGAACAACCATTGCGAGCGAATCGCCAACTAAGATTGCGTCTATACCTGCCTCGTCAACAATTTTGGCAAAAGGAAAGTCATAAGAAGTAAGCATCGAAATCTTCTGAGAAGATTGTTTCTTTTTTAAAAAATCTTGAATTGTTGTTTTCATTATTAGAAACTCCTTTTCTCTGGAGATTTATTATGCAGCGTTTTTCTATTTATTATAATACAGCAAAACAATAACTAAAAGTCATATTCTTTATTCGGCACGGTTGTCCTGCGTTTTTCATTTTTTCTCGTCATAGTCTCGTTTCTGCTATAATAGCCATATGAAATATAAATTAACAGAAAAAGTCAGAGCTGCAGGTTGAGCTGCAAAGATAGGTCCGGCGGACCTTGAAGATATAATAACCTCAATTCAGCCCCAATATAGCATGTCAGTCCTTGTGGGACCTGGTGACGATGCAGGGGTTTACCTTATTGACGGCACTGCTATAGTTGATACAGTTGATGTTATAACTCCTGTGGTAAATGACCCATTCGTATTTGGAGCTATAAGCGCTATTAATTCATTGAGCGATGTCTATGCAATGGGAGGCAGACCTGTTTCAGCGCTTGCCATAGCAGGCTTTTCTTCATGCGATTATGATCCCATTGTTTTTAAGGAGATATTAAGAGGCGCTGTTCATTCATTGAATAGGGCAGGTGCATTTCTTATCGGCGGGCACAGCTTTGAGGACTCAGAACTCAAATTTGGCTTATCCGTAACAGGCATTGTGGACAAAGAAAAGATACTTAGAGTTTCTGGTGCAGAAGAAGGCGATATTATTGTTATTACTAAACCAATAGGTATAGGCATTTTAACCACTTCTCTTAAAGCAGGAAAACTTAATGACGACGATATGAAAACGGCTATCGATTGGATGCTAACTTTGAATGATAAGGCATCTGCCCTTGCCTTGAAGACAGGCGCTACATCATGTACTGATATAACAGGATTTGGCTTGTTAGGCCATGCTTACAATATGGTTAGAGATTCAGATATTAATTTTGAGATAAAAAATGACAGCATCCCTGTATTAGAGCATGTGCGTGGAATGATAAGTTCAGGCATGATTCCTGAAGGTGCATATAACAATCTCAAATTTTTTGAAGGAAAGGTCGAATTTTCACATTACTTAACCGAAGATGACAGGCTTTTGCTTGCCGATCCACAGACATCAGGAGGCCTCTTAATAACCCTGAAGGAAGAAAAAGTCAAGATTTTTCAAGATTCAGATATATTTTTTTCTATTATTGGCAGGGTTACTAAAGGCTCAGGCGGGCTTATTATACAGTAATTTATTTTTCTTCTGCCAGCAGCCTGTCATATGGATATGACTTAAGATAAGAGAGGAATTCATCGACTGCATGAGACAAAATAGCGTTTTTAGGCATTATAAGCGAAAAGCTTCTTAATATCCTTCCTTCTTTTGGCGTAAGCAGCCTTAAACTTCCGTATTTGACCTCTTTTCTTGCTGCCCATTTAGAAACAATAGCTATTCCAATGCCGTTTTCAACAGCTTCTTTTATAGATTCTGTGCTGCCGAGCACTAATGTAACGAGCATGTCATTTATATTAATTCCATGATATGAGAGATATTTTTCTATTATTTGTCTTGTGCCCGAGCCGTCTTCTCTTAAAATAAATGGCTCTTTTGTTATCTCTAAAATAGATATGCTCTTTTTCTTAGTCCATGGATGGAAGTGAGGTACAACAATAGTAAGCTCATCGCTGATAAGCTGCTCTGACTTTATCTTATGCCTTAATGCCTCTCCTTCGACAAGCCCAAAATCAATAATTCCTGAATTTAAGAGATCAACAACCCTTTTAGTGTTGCCCACTAAAACATTTAGGCCTATTTTGGGATGTGTTTTCTTGAAATCAGTTATAACGCTCGGAAGCACATAATTTCCTATGGTTGTGCTTGCTCCGACAGTTATACTTCCTTTTATTTTGCCTGTTATCTTTCCTATCTCTTTTTCTGTTTCTGCATACAGGTGAAGTATGTCTTTTGCGTATCTGTAGAGCATTTCACCGGCAGGTGTGAGCATAATTAGATTGCTTGACCTATCAAAGAGTTTTGTCTCATATATTTCTTCAAGAGCCTGTATTTGAAGGCTTACAGCAGGCTGTGTTAAATGTATAACCTCAGATGCCTTTGAAAAACTCCTTGTTTCAGCAACCGCGCAAAAAACTTTTAGTTTGTGGTCTTCAAATCCCATTGGATAATGTTACCATAAATTTTATTTATATGTAAATAAAGGCAATTGAATAGTCCTTCGGCTTATCAAGAATATGCTAAATTAAGCCTCCCTTTTTGTCCTTTGCTTAATTGCATTTTTTGCGAGCAGGTCTGCCTCTTTGTTTTTTTCACGCGGTATATGGACAATAGTGTAACTCTTGAGTTCCTTCAGTATAGACAGAGTCCTCTTATAAAGTTCCAACAGATTTTCGCTCTTTACTCTGTACTGACCTTCTATCTGTCTTGTCATCAATTCTGAGTCTGTGTATATATCTAATGTAGTTACTCCATGTTTTTTTGCTTCTTCGATGCCCCTCAGAATGGCTGAATATTCTGCGATATTGTTTGTAGCTGTTCCTATATATTCAGAGATTTTGTATTCTCTGTCCCCAATTATCAACAACACACCTATTCCAGAATCGCCAGGATTTCCACTGGATGCTCCGTCACAATATAATTTTGCCCTTTTAATCATTTCTAATAAACGACTCTTCTTTTAAGTAATAGAGTATCCTTCTACATTGCGGACAGCGGATTATTTTATCGCTGTTTTTTAATTCCATAAACAACTGGGGAGGAATATGTATGTTGCAGCCTTTGCAAATCTCGTTCTTTGCCTCAACAACTCCTATGCCTCTGCCTGTCTTTAAAAGGGACATGTATTCATCGTAGATTTCTCTTTCTATTTTTTCTGCTAACTTATTTCTTTCTTCTAGGAGCTTGTTCAATTCATCTTCATATTTGAGCGCCTCTTTCTCAAGCTCTTTCTTAACTGCCTCTATTTTTTCCTCTTCTGAAAGGATACGTTTTTTTTCAGCTTCTAATGTCCTCGCTGCATTTTCTATAGACTCCATTATAGATAATAATGCGTCTTCCTCAGTCCGCAGTTCTTTTTCGACTTGTTCTATCTCTTTGATATGAGCCTGATATTCCTTGTTGGTTTTGATCTCTGAGGTTCTATTTTTCAGCTTTTTTATCTTCTCATTTATGTCATCTATCTTGCGCTCTTTGTCCTTGCCTTGTTTCAATAGAAACTCATAATGCTGCTTTGCCTTATTGTAAGCCTCCCGCGCCTTTTTAAGAGGGTCTTCGTAAGATGATATCTTGGATGGCATCTCTTTAATCTTTGTACGTGCAGATAGCATGGCAGAATCGAGTTTTTGTATGGATATTAAAAGCCTTATTTGTTCGTTCATCTATTATTCACCATTTTGTTCACTATTTGTTCTGCTTGCTATGCCGAGACAATTCACTCCAGGTTGGAAGTGAATCGCATCTTATGGGCCCACCAGGACTCGAACCTGGGACCAACCGGTTATGAGCCGGTAGCTCTACCAACTGAGCTATGGGCCCTTTAAGGCTTAACAAATGATATGATAAAATTATTGATAAATAGTCTGTTAATATAAACCTGCAAAAACCTTTTAGTCAAGGAGTTTTAAGAAAGTCTTTGAACCAGATGCTTCTTGACGGATGTTTAAGCTTCCTTATCGCCTTTGCTTCTATCTGCCGTATTCGTTCTCTTGTAACATTAAGCTCTTCTCCCACTTCTTCGAGGGTGCGAGGGTTGTCGTCCCCTATTCCGAATCTTTTTCTTATCACTATTTCTTCTTTTGAAGATAGGGTGCTGAGCACTTTGTCAATCTGGTTTTTTAAATCTTCATTGATCATATTGTCCAGTGGAGATGGATTTGCCTTGTCTTCAATGAAATCCTTGAGTATCGTATCATCTTCTTCCCTGATCGGTGTTTCAATAGATATAGGCTCTTTAGATATCTTCAGCACAGCCTTTACCTTTGAAACAGGCATCTTGGTTCTCTTTGATATTTCTTCCTGAGTAGGTTCCATCCCAAATCCCTGAACATATTCCCTTGTTATCCTGTTTATCCTGTTTATATTTTCTATCATATGGACAGGAATTCTTATAGTTCTTGATTGGTCCGCTATAGCCCTGCTTATCGCCTGTCTTATCCACCATGTCGCATATGTGCTGAACTTGTATCCTCTTTTGTAGTCGAACTTATCAACAGCTCGCATAAGGCCGATATTGCCCTCTTGTATGATATCCTCAAAGCTTAATCCCTTCCCTATATACCTTTTGGCTATGCTTATAACCAACCTTAGATTTGACTGAACTAATTGGCTTTTTGCTGTGTATTCCTCGATTTTTGTTTTCTCGATTTCTTTTATAACTTTCTTCAACTCGCCTGCTGTTAACCCTATTTTTGATTCTATTTTTTTTATTTCTTCTGCATTTTTCTCAAGTGACTCGTTTTTTTTATGATTAGAACTTCGCTGACCTCTGTAAAGAAATTGGAGATTTTTGCTCATGCTTTTCAATTCCTCTGAAAAGGCTTTTATAATATCCTCCCTTAGGTTTAATTCATTTGCTTTTGCTATTATGCTATTTCTGTTTTCTCGCAGCCTGCATTCTTTTGTTTCTTTTGGATTAGATTTGCCTTCATTACGGATATCGCCCTGACTTAAAAGTCTTTTTCTTGCAATAAAGAGGGTATTTATTTCCTCTGTAATCCTTGAAAACCGTTCTTTTTCTTCTAAAAGGTCATCCTCTGATAGTTCTCTGCCGTTTTGAATAATCTCAGCAAGCGGAGCCTCTCCTTTTTCCACAAGTCTGCCGAGTTTAATGAGTTTATTTAAAACGAACGGAATTATAAAAATAGCACTGCATATCCTGAGCTTGATTTTTTCTATTTTTTTTGCGATCTCGACCTCCCCGTCTCTTGTGAGTAAAGGCGTCATGTTTATTTTTTTCATATATGCCTTTAAGAGGTCATATTCTTTTTGAATATTTTCTGGATGGTCTGCATAGCTTTTTTCTACGGCTTCTGCATGTTCATCTTCTAAAAGATCCCATGGACTGTTCTCTAAAGAAAATTCTTCTGCAAACTCATCAAATGGCTCTTTCAATGCTTCTACCTCCTTTTAAATGAGGATTGAGAGGCTGATAATACCTCTTAAGTCAATCTCTTTGTTAACCTTTTCTTTTCATTAAGCAACACTCGCAGAAGATTCACATCTCCTGTCTGCCCTGCCATCCTGATCTTTTTTTCTATTCCCTTCAACGATATAGCTTTTATGCAGTCGCTTATGGTTTCATTGGCATTTTCTGAGTCTATTTCGGAATCGATAGTTAGTCTTGTTATAAGGCTCTGCTCTTCGCTGCTGCATATGTTCAATAAATTCTTGACAGATAGGCTTTTGTCGCTGTCTATAACAGACTTTGCCTTCTGAAAGATATTTGATATAGCAGTATCTTTTATCGCCTTAATATCAAGATTATATATAATATCTTCTGCCCGTTCAGGCATTGAAAGGACAATTTTTAAAAGCATTTGCTCCTCTTTGCATATAGAAGAACCAATATCGACTATTTTCTGCGATGTCTTGCCTTCAGCATTTGCGCTGTATTTTTTTAGGCTGATATTTTTGAGTTCTTCCCTAAGTACTATTTCATTTACCTTGGACCTCTCTGCCAATTCCCTTATCGCTTCATCCCTCTGCAGTGTGTCAGGGCTTGATGATATTAGACGAAGTATATATCTTACTGTATCGAGATTGTTTTTGCCAGAAACATTGAGTAAAAATTCTAAAGGAGATATTGCCCTCGCTATTTGCTTTCTGAAATTATCGCTGCCGTGTCTTCTTATATATGTATCGGGGTCCTCGCCTTTAGGCAATGGGAGGATTTTTGAAATCATGCCCTCGGCATAGCAAATTTCAATTGACCTCTTTGTTGCCGATATTCCTGCAGTGTCGCCGTCAAATATTAAAAGGACATTATTTGAAAATCTCTTTAGTCTTCTAAGCTGCGAAGATGTCAGGGCAGTTCCTAAAGGCGCAACCGCATTGTTGATGCTGCTTTGGTGGCACATAATTGTATCCATATAGCCTTCCACAATTATAGAGTAGCCCTTTTGTGTTATGAAATTTTTTGAGGAGTTTATGCCGTATACAGAATCGCTTTTTTTAAAGATCATGCTGTCAGGAGAATTTATATATTTCGGAATGTTTTTTGACGATGACATTGTCCTGCCTCCAAAGGCTATGACCCCGCCCTGAATGTCAAATATAGGAAACATTAATCTATCCCTGAAGAAATCGAAAGCATCTTCTCCGTATGCGCCCGAGGAGTTGTTTTTTTTGAAATGAACGAGCCCCGACGACTTTATATGCTCGATAGAAAAGCCGAGTTTTTTTAGATGGTTAAATAATGAATCATTTTTGTTTGTGCTGAGGCCAATGGAGAATTTCTCTATAGTTTCGCTGTTCAGTCCTCTTTCTTTTAGATAAGATAGTGCTGGCTTAGAATCCTTCAAATTGTTTTTGAAAAACAATAAAGCCTCTTTGTGTATAGCAAATAAATTCTCTTTCAGCCCCTTGTTAAATGCCTGCCCGCGGCTGAACTTTTCTATATGAACTCCTGCCTTGTCTGCCAAATATGACAACGACTCCTGAAAGGTCATGTTTTCATACTCCATCACGAATGTGAACACATTGCCGCCTTTGCCGCATCCAAAACAGTGAAATATCTGTTTTGAGGGGCTGACTGTAAAGGAAGGCGTCCTTTCCGAGTGGAAAGGGCAGAGCCCCTTATAGTTTTGGCCGGCTCGCTTTAAAATAACATGTTCGGATATTAGATCAAATATGTCTATTTTAGACTTTATCTCTTCTATTATGTGGTCAGATTTCATAGACAAGTTGTTCAAATTGCAAAAACATTTGAAAATTGATTAAAAATAGCTATGACAACCTAACGAATTACGCCCTCTGAATCCTTTTGAATCCTGAACATTCCAGTATATTGAGCTTTTCTTGTTCGGTTATCTTGTCAAAAAGCAGGTTTAGTCCAAGGTTGTCGCTGGCTATATGCCCTGCGATAATCACATTTATATGGTTTTTCTCGGCCTCTTTTCTGTGATCTTCGCTTAAATGCATTGCAACGATAGTGTTTACACCGCTCAAAGAAAGGCTCTGAAAAATATCTTTAGAACCTTCGGTCCCGCCTGTCATGTCAACAAATATCTTTCCAGCTTTTCTGTTTTTTGCTCCCAGCAAGATCTTAGGGCCTGCATTATTTTTCTCTGCCTCTTTGTATTCAGGAAGTTCTTTAAGAAGATCTATCGCGTCTTCAACAGAATAAGGTTTTTTATCATCAAACAACCGCTGCAAGTGCATTGCCACCATATTGTCTGCAGGTGTATGTAAGCACATAAATGGTATGTTTAAAAGACGAGCAGCATCAACGGCCCTTGTATGGTTTACTGGCATCAGCTTTCTTTCTACCTCTTTAATTCTTCCCTCCATCAGATCTTCTGCTATGTTTATAGGGACTCCAAATCTATGCAGGATGTCAGCCTGCATATACATAACCGAATATAGGTTGGCATATGCCCTGCCTTCAGGATGGTGGGAAACTATAAGGTCTATGGAAGCGCCCTTGTTCTTTAATGCTTCTGCCAATAGTATCTCGCCCACTTCTATGTCTATTCCAACTAGGATTGTCTTAATCTCCTCATTCCCCGTGCCGTGGAGTATCCTTGAATCTGAATACGGGTTTTCGAGGTGTTCTAAATCAAAGCCCTCTTTTTCCTTTGGTTTAAGATTGTCATAATCTTTTTTCCTTCTCGCTAATTCATTCAGAACAGCGTCTTTTCCTCTTGGATCGTTTTGTACTGCTGTAGATACTGCATTTTTATAAAATTCCAACAGCTTCATAATAAATCACCCCAATAACTTATTGGCTTAATAATTCTTTTGCCCGCTGGCTTACAGCCTTTCCGTCAGCAGCGCCTTTTATCCTCGGCATAACGATTTTTAATACTCTTCCAATATCATTTGGAGACGAAGCTCCGCACTCTTTAATAACAGAGAGTATAATTTCGTCGATAGCATGTTGTGAGAGTTGTTCGGGAAGGTATGACTGGATTATCTCCAGTTCTTTTTTTTCTTTTTCGGCAAGGTCTGATCTCTCTGCTGATGAGAATTGTTCTATGGACTCCCTTCTCTGTTTTGCCATAGTTGCCAAAACAGAAATAATGTCCTCATCCGAAAGAACGTCCATTTTTTCTATAGATTTATTTTTCAAGGAGGCCTTAATCATTCTAATTGTCGAGAGCCTCAGTTCATCCTTTGATTTCAATGCCTCCTTGAGTTCAGCGTCAAGCCTTTCAAAAATAAGCACTTTTACCTCGCTGAAACAGGCCTTGTCCTTTTAGAGGCCTTTTTGCGGGCAGCTAATATTTTCTTTTTCTTCTTAATGCTCGGTTTGTCATAATGTTCCCTTTTCTTTAGCTCTGAAAGTATCCCTTCACGCTCACACTGTTTCTTAAAAATCTTAAGAGCTGTCTCAAAGGATTGGGAATCTTTTACCTTTACGGAGGGCATCTTATAATCACCCCTCTCTATTTAGAATTTAGATAATTTACCAATTAACGAGAATTTATGTCAAGAAAACGAATTTCTTAATAGCGTCAATCATTTTGTGCAAATCATAGCTCAAATGCAAGGGACTGAGATGTTTGATTTTTTTTAATATTTTTAAACATAATATCTAAAATCTGCATATAATCCTAAAATTTGATTCCTTTTTCAAAATTAACGAGGTAAAAATGGGAAAAAACATTGTACAAAAAATATTTGAGGCTCATAAGATTTCAGGAGAGATAAAAAAAGGAAGTCTTATAGGACTTAAGGTCGATCAGGTATATACTCAAGATGCCACAGGAACAATGGCATGGCTTGAGTTTGAGGCAATAGGGATTGACAGGGTGAGAGTTCCTCTTGCTGTCAGCTATGTTGACCATAATATGCTCCAGTCAAATTTCATGAATGCCGATGACCATTTGTTTTTGCAGACTGCTGCTGCAAAATTCGGAGCTTATTTTTCCAAACCCGGAAACGGAATATGCCATCAGGTACATCTTGAAAGATTTGCAACGCCCGGAAAGATAGCCCTCGGCACAGACAGCCATACTCCTACAGGTGGTGGAATAGGAATGATAGCCATAGGAGTTGGTGGACTCGAGGCTGCTGCAGTTATGGCAGGCGCTCCATTTGAGATAAATATGCCAAAGGTTGTGAAGATTAACCTAAAGGGTAGACTCCAGAGGCCTTGGGTTACTGCAATGGATGTCATCCTAACTCTTTTAAGGATGCTCACAGTAAAAGGCGGTGTCGGAAAAATATTTGAGTATGGAGGCGAAGGAGCAAAAGATCTGAATGTCACAGAAAGGGCAACAATTACAAATATGGGCGCAGAGTTAGGCGCTACAACATCAATATTTCCAAGCGATGAAAATACTCTCTCTTATTTAAGGGCTCAGGGAAGAGAATATGATTGGATTGAATTAAAAGCAGACAATAATGCCGAATACGCAGAAGTAATAGAACTTGATTTAAGCACCATAGAACCTATGATTGCACAGCCGCACAGCCCTGACAATGTCGTGCCAATTAAAGAGATTGCTGGCAAAAAGGTCAATCAGGTCTGCATAGGAAGCTGCAGCAATTCATCTTATCAGGCAATGAAGACAGTTGCATCCATACTTAAAGGAAGGACTATCCCTGAGTGGGTGAATGTTTTGATAAATCCCGGCTCCAAACAGGTTTACGAAATGCTTTCAAAGGAAGGCCTAATTGCTGACATGATATCTTCAGGCGCAAGGATTCTTGAGGTATCATGCGGTCCATGCATTGGAATGGGCGGCGCCCCCGGCTCAGGACATATATCTGTGAGGGCTTATAACAGAAACTTTCTTGGAAGGTCCGGCACAAAAGATGCTTTTGTGTATCTAACTAATCCTATTGCATGCGCTGTTATGGCTGTTAAAGGAGAGATTATCGATCCCCGCGAAGCAGGATTTTCTATTAAAGACACTAAGGAACCAGAGCAGTTTTTAATAAATGACAACCTGCTTATCCCCCCAAAGTTAGACACATCAGATATACAGATACTAAAGGGGCCTAACATAAAGGATGTCCCTGTTAAGGAGCCTCTGAAAAATGCAATAAAAGCAGTTGTCCTGTTGAAGCTCGGCAATAACATAACAACTGATGACATAATGCCTGCAGGCTCAAAGGTCCTTCCGTTCAGATCAAATATACCCGCGATTTCTGAATTTGTTTTTGAAAATATCGACAGTACTTTCAGCAAGCGGGCAATAGAGGCAAAGGAAAGCGGCGGCGGAATAATTATAGGAGGAGAGAACTACGGACAGGGATCTTCAAGAGAACATGCGGCTATCGCTCCGATGCATTTAGGAATTCAAGCGGTTATTGCAAAGTCTTTTGCGAGAATACATAGAGCAAATTTAATAAACTTTGGGATTCTCCCTTTATTGTTCAAATCAGAGAATGATTATGAAGGGATAGAAAAGGGAGATGTGCTATTAATAAGAAATATCATTGATGCGATAAAAGACAAACAGGAATTTGAGGTAGAAAATCTGACAAAAGGCAATGCATTTGAGGTGATTTCTAATCTTAACAACAGAGAAAAAGAGTTGATATTAAAGGGCGGCTTGCTGCCATCAGTTAAAAGCGGTCATTGACAAAAAATCAGTTCAAGTAGTAAATTAATTATCTGATTTTTTGCAGGGCCGCTAGCTCAGCAGGTAGAGCAACGCCCTTTTAAGGCGTGGGTCGTTGGTTCGAATCCAACGCGGCTCACCAGATAATTGATTTCAAATTTCAAATTTGAGATTTGAAATGTTTTAAGATGTCCCCATCGTCTAGCCCGGCCTAGGACATCGCCCTTTCAAGGCGGTAACATGGGTTCGAATCCCATTGGGGACGCCAATGAAATCAAGGGCTGCAAAAGCAGCCCTTTTTGCTTCAGAATCTAAATAGAATACAAATATTATAAGAATTGGTCTTAGCAGTTTGAAGCCTTCAAAATCGCCTGCCTGAATTTTGATGGCGCTCGCCTCTCGTCAACAGTATATATTCATGTCTTTATTTCTTCCCCTCCACAATCGCAATCTCTTCCAGCATGCGGCTGATCTTTTTTTTTTCGAGGGCAGATGCGTTAAACCATGGTCTTTCTTTATGGCAAATAGGATTTATTTATCTACTTCTCTATAATAAGATTGCTTTTTACGCTCTTTACACCTCTTACTCCATTTGCAATTTCTATTAATTTCTGCTCAGCGCTCTTACTTGGAACAGCGCCTGTCAGTGTTACATGCCCTCTGAATGTATCAACATTGATCTTTAAATATTTTAGTTCGGGGGACTTTACAATTTCGACATTTATTGCCGTTGTTATTGATGAGTCATCGATTATCTCGCCTGCTGTCCTGCCTGTAAGAGATGCACATCCAGAAAGAGCTAATAACAATACCATTGAAGCTGCTAAAATTTTCATTTTTCCCTCCTCAATATAACTTGTGCTTTTTAGTGCTGCATAGTTATTATATCACCAATTTTTACTTAGGAATAAACTATTTAGCAAATTATACGGCAAGATGGCATCCATCGAAAATCTGATCTTACAGGTCAAAAGAAACTGCAATATCTCTGATGCAAAATATTGGGGAACATACTCGATATGCGGCCTGCTTTTAAGGCTTAGAAAACTCTATCGCATAGAAAATAATATAATGCCATGGGAAAGGTCCGATAGGGCTGATATAGGCAGATGGATTGAAGAGAGAGAAAGGATGTGGCAGAAACTTGAAGTAAACGATTTTGAAAAACTGCTAATTGGCGATTCTGAATATCAGCCATTCGATGTCGAAAATATAAACAGGGCAATAAAAAAACAAGGCTTGGTTTACAGTGCGGGCTATGGGAGGTTTATGAAGCCTTTATTTTTTATTGCAGACCTACTGTGCAGCAAATCAATCGAAGGCCTTGATATTTATATTGCAGGCAGGGAATATGCAAGGGACTTGTCCGATTCCCCTTCTATGCTTTTAGAAAAATCCATTTTTGCGAGGCTCGATGCAATGAGAAATCTGCTGTGGGAAAAATTTGAGGAATTGAAAATGAGGGGGGCAAAGGGCGTTTTATCATTCTCATTCTCAGAATACGGCGTAAATTCCATGGAAGAATTATCAGAGCACGTTTACAATCATATATCTTTTATTGCGCAGGCCGAACTCGATGCTTACATATATCATGAAATTGGAGAGGCATTTGCCGGACGCGCAATTGGAAAAGATTGGAAGGAGATGATTGCTAATATCGGAAGCCCAAAGGCAGAATTGTTTGTTAGGGCCGTGAAAGATGTAATGTCAGATACAATTGAACAGGGAATGCTTAAACATATTATTGATACTCAGAAGGCCGGCTCTTTAGGTTTTTATATAGCATTTCTTGGAGACTACAGAAGACTGGTTTTTAATGATATAACCATTGCCTTTGATGAGTTCATAAAATCAAAAGACTGGAATATCATCGAAAAAGCGAGAAAAAGCGGTTACAAAAAGGCAATGGGTTATGCTGAGGCCTTGCTAAATTTATACAGAAAAACATCAGACAATACAGAGATGGCGGGCTATATAGAAAGGGAAATTCTTGCTAAATTAAAATATACTTAAAAATTCAAAAAATGATAGATTTTTTAAATATAACTTTTCCTACCTCTGGAGTCAGCACCAACATATTATTGCCTCCGCTCATTGCACTTGTCATCTCATTTTTTACGTCAATGGGCGGGATCTCAGGAGCATTTCTTCTGCTGCCGTTTCAGATGAGTGTGCTTAATTACACCGCCCCTTCTGTAAGCGGCACAAACCATGTCTATAATATTATTGCGGTACCAAGCGGTGCATATCGCTATATAAAAGAAGGCCGCATGGCATGGCCTTTAACGTGGGTTATAATTGCAGGTACATTGCCTGGCGTTTTTATAGGTTACTATGTAAGGGTAGTTTATCTTCCAGACCCTAAGAAATTTAAATTATTTGCTGGCTGCGTGCTGCTTTATATCGGTCTCAGACTTCTCAAAGAAATCATTAGCAAAAGAAAACCAAATGTGTTGGATGAAAAATTCAAACAACGCAGAAATTTAAGATCGGTGCATAGACTGCCTTCAGAGGCGATAGTAAAAACAATATCCGTCTCATTAAGGAAAGTAGAATATGAATTTTGGGGAGAAAAGTTTTCTTTCAACACTATTGGTATGTTTGTTCTCGCCTTTGTTGTCGGTATAATCGGCGGAATATACGGAATTGGCGGGGGCGCTATTATAGCTCCTTTCTGCGTTGGTGTTTTCCATCTTCCAGTCTATACCATTGCAGGAGCCGCATTGATGGGAACTTTTATAACCTCGATTGCAGGCGTACTATTTTTCAGCGTTATTCCATTAAGCGGCGTGTCAACAATGCCTGATTGGCCATTGGGAATATTTTTTGGAGTTGGAGGTTTTGCAGGCATATACATTGGCGCCAGGTTTCAGAAGTATTTGCCTCAAAAGTTTATAAAGCTAATTATAGGTGCAATAATTATATCTTTGGCATCAGTGTATATACTTCAGTATTTTTTATGAAACTCAATTTTTCAAAGCTGATTTTAATACTATTATCTTTGCTGTATTATTTTTTTCTTGCAGATAAAGGAGTTGCAGGGCAAGAAGATGTTGAAATTCTTATGCTGAGACTCCAGCATAGCAACCCTAATGTCCGCATTTCTGCAATTGAGGAATTAGGAATGATTAAAAGCGATGAGGCAGTGACAGCTCTTATGGATGTTATTAAGGATAGATATGAAGATTGGAAAGTCCAAAAAAGGACTATACAAGTACTTTCTGAAATAAGAGACTATAGAGCAGTTGATCTATTAATTCGTATTCTTACTGATTCTATATTTACTCGGGACTGTCCTGCTCTCAAATGGAATGCTGCCATTGCCCTTGGGAATTTCAAGGAAGATCAAAAAGTTTTCGATACTCTTATAGAATCGTTAAATGACAAAATTTTATATATCAGAGAGGCTGCAATACAGTCGTTGGGGAACATAGGTAACAAAAAAGCTGTACCTTATCTAATTGCAGCCCTCAACGATAAAAACTTTGCAATAAAAATGAGCGCTATACAGGCAATTGGCAAGATAGGGGATGAAGAAGCAGTCCCATTTTTAGAGCAGATAGCTGATTCTGATATGGATGAATACCTGCAAGCGGAGGCATTAAAGGCTTTGATAGTAATTACTGGAAAAGAGCGGCGATAATATTATGATATTCTGCACATCTGCCTAAAATCACAAAATTTGCAGTTCTCTTTTCTGTTATGCGTCGGCATAAAAGGCAGTGAAGAATCTACAATCTCATTGAGCAGCCTGAATATCAATTTTGTTAAAATCTGACTCTCTTCATGATGATCATTTTCATTAAAAAGAGGCAATTCAATCTTTTCATCAATGACCTTTCTGCCGAGCAGTAAAAAGGCGCAGTTTACATTATCGACACTTTTGCCTGAATCCTCTGTATAAAGGAGGTGATAGAACGGAAGCTGGAGACTTTTTATATAATCGCTCCATTGCTCCCTTTTATCAATGTCGAGCTTGTCTAAGTTTATTTTAAAATTATTCGGATTTGCGGAGGTCTTATAGTCGACAATAAAAATCTTTCCGTCCCTTTCTTCTATAATATCAATACGGCCCTCGAGATTAAAGGATTTTTTAAAAATTTTAATTTTTCTTTCGGTATCAATCACCTTGAACTCATGTTTTTTTATTAAAGGAGCGTAATACCTTTCGATTAACTCAAACATTCGCTTTTTTATCTGACGTTTTAAAAAATAATTTGCTCCTATAAGATCTTTACCAAATGTCTTTTCAAAAATCCCATCTGCTATAACACTCATCCTGTGTACATCTAAATCTTCTGCACTTAGGACTCTCAGCTTTTTTTCTCCAAAGTAGGCTGCCAGAATTTCATGAACAACCTTTCCTATATCTGCCTTTTCTATGTCCATAGAGATCTCTTTTTTTTCGCTTAGATTAAGGACATAGGTGTTAAAAAACTTCAATTGGCACTTAAGATAATCATCTATAGATGAGGCGCTGAATGCATATTCCCTTAAAAATACCAGCATCTCAGAAGTCTTATTTACAGGCTCGGGGTCTCTTGAGCTTAGACTTGTCTTATAGTGAACGGACTTTATGTATTTAGATATTCTTTCCTCATTGTCATGAATTTGTCTCTCCCAAATCAGTTTCTGGACATACCTGCTCATCTCAAGCTTTTCATTTTCAACGAAAAATATATTGACCTCTCTGGCTCCGCTGATTAGTGCATTAAAATAATATTCTATAAGCCTCTCTCTGTCTGCATATGTTGGCAGTTTAAGCATCTGCCTTGCCTTAAGAGGCAAGAGGGTATCTTCTTTTTTTGCATCTGGCACTACTCCTTCATTTAGATCAAGAATATAGACCCTGTCAAACTTTATGCTTCTTGTTTCCAGAAGACCTAAAACCTGCAGTCCCCTTAATGGCGCTCCCATAAAAGGAACATGGCATGTCTTTATATAGCTCTTAAAGAGATTAAAGTAGTTTATTGTCTGCTCAAATGAAATATCCTTCATAAAAGATGAAGAGATCTCGTTAAGGGACCTGATAAATGCCTCTGAAAAAGGATAAAACAGCGGATGATATTTTGCAGTGCTGTTTTTGTAGATATAATAAAGGACTTCAATGCATCTTTTTGCAAAATCCCCGATATTTTCAAAGGAAAGAAATTTATTTACTGTGCTGTCATGAATAGTCTTTATGTGGTTCCTGAGATTTTCCAGAGAAACAGATTCATCGCTTTTTACAACCCTCTCCATTATAAATTTCAGAAATTCCTCATCGTCTTCTATATCTTGGAGACTTAAAAATGTCATCGTCTTTTTGCTCAAAAGTCTTTCCTCTATTGCATGGAATATTATCCTCGTAATATCCGCTCTATCATTGAAATAGATATTTTTCGTGTAAGGATGAAGAACAAACCTCAGATAATCAGGAATATAAACCCTGCCTTCATATGCAGATGTTATGATGTCCATCAAATTATTGAGAAAGCCAAACACAGGAGTTCTGTAAAGAGGGTATCCCATCGAGATGTTGTACTGATCTTCTTTAAATAGAGAAAGGCAGTTGTGCATTAGCGGGAAAAGAGAGCCTGATGAAGGAAGAACGATCACGGTCTTTTCATCGATCCCCTCTTTTTCAAAGAGTTTTTTATTTAAAATATTGCTTAATGCAAAGAATTGTCCATGAGCGTCAGGGCTTTTATAAAAATTAATTTCAGGAGATCTCTCCATTTTTGTATTTTGACCATCTTGTTGAGCAGTAGTCTGTGACTTAATTTTAGAGACGCTGCCGAATGTGAGATCTATTATCTCCTCGATTCCGTTTCCATTCTGAAAAATAAAAAAAGCATTCCCGAATCCATGCATTTTTTTAAACAATTCTCTTTCTGTCCTGCTGAGTCCAAAAAAACCTGCAAATATTATCCTCTCAAACATAAGACTGTCTTCGCTAATCATATCCGCTATTTTTCTATATCTTGAAGCCCTTGTTGAAAGGCCTTCGATTTCAATCCTTTGATAAAATTCTTGATAAAAATAAGATAGAGATTGCAGCCTGTTTATTGTCTGCAAAGGGATTTTTCCATGCAGAAAAAGGTCTATATCCTTTATAGTGTTTATATTGCTCTTTTCTATATGGAGTTCTTCCAAATCCTGATATATTTTAAGCCCCAGAGGGAAAAAGGCATCAGGAGATACAAAGCTTCCTTTGCCTATCTTGGAATCCTTTATGTGAATATCATAAAGAACTCCAACAGAGTCCATGGCATTCAGCTTCCTTTTTGACAAACTGAATATCTCCTGATGAACAAAATCCACAAACTCATCCATCGAAAGAATTAAAGGCAAAATAAGGCTTCTTCCTTCTTTCTGTGAAAGCGCCTTTTTTATAAAATGAGATGGCCTCTTTCCTGGAAAAACCACTAAATTCGAGGAGTAGTCTGCTCCAGACCCTTTTAGATTAGAGCATACATGCTCTATTAAGTCATCTCCTCTTTCTATGATAACTATGCTCAATCAGTCACCCTCCTAACCTCATTGCGATCAACATAAGCTAAAATGCCTTCTATCTTTTTATCTGGATATATCTGCCTTAGTATCATCTTATAATTATTAATCTGTTCGGTATGCTTATTTTCTAAATCTGCTCCTGTCTTATAATCAATCACTGTCACTTTTGCCTTGTCTATGACTACCCTGTCCATCCTGAAGACTTCTCCGCTTGCATTCAGAAACTCCTGTTCTTTTTTTATAATCCTTCCCGGAATTTTTAGGAAATAGTCTTTGAGATGGATATTGTTAAGAAATTTTGATATTACAGGCATCAACTCATCTTCACGGTAAAATTCCATCGCCTCGATATTTGCCATTTTGATAAAACCTCTTAGTTTCTCCTCTATATCGCCGTCAATATAATCTATAAAATAAAGGACCCTATGGATAAATTCACCCCTCTTCTTTTCCCCGATATTTCCTAATTCCGATGTGTTTACACGAAGCAGAAGCGGCATTTCGTGATGAAATAGTCCAGCAGGCTCTGCAAAGTCGCATTTTTTTGAATAGCTTTTAGACGGAGCTTCACCGAAAGAAAAGCCATCTTCTGGCAAAATATCAAATGGATATTCTTTCTCTCTTTTTCTAACGGCTATTAAGTACATCTCTGTCTCTGCCCTTGTAATGCCAACATAAAGAGTGTTTAGCTTATTAACTGTTTCATTTGTTTTTTCTCTCTTGTATAGGAAGCTAAGATCCGTATTGCCTGCTGCTATATCTTTTGTAATTTTAAGGAGCGCTGCACCATCCCCGTCTTCAGACACAATATAGTTAAACCCTTTGTTATTAGCTCCGTATAACAGCAAAATAACAACAGGAAATTCCAAACCCTTTGATGTGTGTATTGTCATCACCTGAACCGCATCTATTCCAACAGGTATGTCAATATCCCATTTTCTCTCGCTATTATGCTCATTATCTGCCAATTTTATAAAATCAGACAGACTATTGCTTCCCTCTCCCTCAAAGTCCTTTATCACCTCTAATATCTTTGCAAATGCCCCTTCCTCGTCATTAATATCAAACACACGAAATGCTCGAAATATCCCTACTACAAGATCATAAAGCGGCAGATAGCCTGCCGACCCGAATAAACCTTCAAAATATGATTCCCACAGATGGCTGAACTCATCTTGAAAGGCTTTGTAAAGGGGACTTCTCTCTCTATTTTTGAACAAAAAGCTTAAAATCTTCTGTCTGTCTATTAGCTGCGATAATTTGCCTTTGTCTCTGTCGTGCTCAAGACATTTGCTGAATATGTCACCCAAAATAAATGCAGCAAAAGAGAGGTCATCTACAGGAGAGTCGAGAAATCTCAATAGAGACATTATCTCCGATGTTATCTTCCTTCTCCTCACATCAAGACTGCTGTATGATATAACGGACATTCCCTCTTGATTAAGCCATGAAGTTATATTAACTACATCTTCATTTTCGTTAGTCAGGATTGCAATGTCTCTATATTTATACCCTCTTTGTATCAAAGAATTAATTGTATCGATAATCTTTTGTCTCTCATTTATCAAATCCTCGTCTTTTTCGCAGATAGTTATGTTTACATAACCGCTGTTTTTATTTCCCTGCTTTGCCTCCTGAATATAATCATTCAGTCCCGACATCTGGGCAGCATCTTTATAATCATCTTTCTGTGCAATATCCTTAAATATCTTTTTGGTGAACTCAACGATTCTTTCACGGCTTCTGTAGTTTATTGTAAGATTTTCTACATTATGCACCGCAGATGAAAATGGATTTTTCTCTTCCAAAAACCTCATTATTCGGTAATCAGCATCCCTGAAGCCATAAATAGCCTGCTTCGTATCTCCTACAACAAAAAGTGTGCCTCCGAGGGATAGAGAATTTTCTATTAGCGGGAAAAGGGTCCTCCACTGTATCGGAGATGTATCCTGAAACTCATCAATCAGATAGTGAAATATCACCTCGCCAAGCTTGAAATATATATCAGGCACAATATCATCGTGAATATACTCAAAGAGTTTTTTGTTTATATCTTCTATAAAAACCTTTGCCTGCTGTTTTTTGACTATTTCCACTATATGTTTGAATTCATTATAAAATTTTATATAAGGGTGATAATAGGAACATGCATAATAATACTTGTAACTTCCTATAAGCTCTCCGAGTTTTCTCCACTTCCGAGATATTTCGTCATAGGCATCCATTCCGCTGTCATCTCTTGGTTTATTTACCGGCGGATTTCTCATCCCCTTTTTTATCAAATCCGTATATCTATCATTTCTGATTAGCTCAAGCATGCTTTCAAAAGAACTGTTTGACCGCCTTTGAAGCCCTGACAGGCATATCGAGGACTCAATGCCCTCTGCGGCTTCAACTATCTCTTGTTTTAACTTATTAATCTCACCAGAATAATCTTTTGTGCTGATGGTTTTTCCGATTGATGATATTTTTCTATAAAGCTCTTTTGTTTCATCGATAATATTTCTTGACGGATCCCACAAATAAAAGCTCTCGCTGCCTTTTGCCTCTTCAATTATGTCTATAATATTTTCTATTAATTCACATTCCTTAGTTCCTTCCTTTATCCTCCTCAAAAATATGTTAAAGGCGTATTCCAATATAGCATCGTTGCTCATCTGAATTTCAAAATCAGGAGGGTATCCGAGGTCAATAGCAGAAGACTTAAAAACAGTAGCCATAAAGCTGTCAATGGTTCTTACCTGAAAGTCAGAGTAGTTGTTAAGGATTTTATCTATGAGTTCTTTTGAATTGTCAATTAATTCATCCCTTTGCAAATCAAGCACCTGCAAAAGATCATCAATCTTTTTTTCATCATTGAAATAAACAGATTTCAGCCAAAAAAGCACCCTCTCCTTCATCTCCTTTGCAGCATTGTTGGAAAATGTGACTGCCAGAATATTCCTTAAATCATTGTTTGCATCCTTTTTTGAGAAAAGGAATTGGACATATCTTTTAGTGAGGGCATGGGTCTTTCCAGAGCCAGCAGATGCCTTAAGTATTGTGAAGTCAGAATGCGGTATTTCAGGCTTATTAACCATCAGAATTATTTTAACAGTATATCAAAACAAAATAAAATCAGCTTCATATTAGCTATATTGATTTTAAAATAAGTTTGTCCTATAGTTTAAATATGAAGGGTCTTTTCATTATCATATACCCAAATCCAGCGATAACTTATATCTAATGCATTTTTAATATTCATCAAATCAGCCATACACAAGGTTTTGAATATCATGTAAAATATCTTCATCCTGATCACCTGGAGGGTGAAGATGAAGAAGATCAAAAAGATTAACACTTCCAAGAGAGTGAAGATTATTCTTGAACAAGACGAAACACTCATCAGTCATGGCGGGGGACTGCTCATAGACGAATTTATCTACAGGCTCGGACTGGCACAAATGATTGATTCCACAGTCAAGGTCAAAGAAAGAGAGCGCGGATACAGGGAATCCGAAGCGGTGCTCGGACTGGCAATCAGCATGATAACCGGCGGCGTTTGTCTGGATGACCTTGTTGTTTTGAGGGAGGAAGAGACTTTCAAGACAATCTGGAGACACGGCGATATTCCTCATCCCACCACAATGGGGGATTTCCTCAGAAGGTTCGACTTGGGGCACATAAGGCAACTTGAAAGCGTCATAACTAAGGCCTTCGGCAAAGTATACGCCTCCACAGAGAAGATGAGCACAATTACCATGGATATCGATTCCACGCTGGATGAAGTTCACGGAAGCAAAAAAGAAGGTACGCAATGGGCATATACCGGCATCAGGGCATTGAATCCCATTATGAGCTTTATCAGGGAAAACGGCGATTGGCTGCATAGCAGACTCCGTTCTGGCAACACATACACATCCGATGGCGCAGTCAGTTTCATAAGGGAAAGCTATCATAAGGTCAAAGACCTTGCCGATATAATAAATGTCTGTATGGATTCCGGATTTTACGACAAAGAGATTGCAGCTGAGTGTGAACGGCTGAATATTGGATTCAGCATCACTGCCGATCAGACAGCGCCCCTTATGAGGATGATCCATGCTATCAAGGAAGAAGACTGGATACAGATAGAGGACAACGTTTGGGTCTCTGAGCTTGAATATAAGCCCATCGGTTGGCCGAGAGAGTACCGATTCCTTGCACGGAGAGAAGAATTGCCAGACAAAAAGCAAATGTCTCTTCTTGATGTTGCACCCTATCGGTATCATGTAATCGTCACCAACAGGGCTGAGCCTGCAAAGGAGCTTGTCCCGTTTCATCTCGGCAGAGCCACTATGGAAAACTTTATCAAAGAGACGAAGTATGGTCTTTCTCTGGACAGATTCCCCTGCCGGGAGTTTCATGCGAACTGGGCATATTTGACTATCGGAATGCTGGCATACAATATCGTCAACTGGATAAAGAGACTGGCATTGCCGAGCATCTACAAAAAAAGGCTTATCAAGGCCCTGAGGTTCAGATTCTTCAATGTCGCGGCACGAATAGTCAGGCATGGCAGATATATAATAATGAAACTGGCGCAAGGCATCCACAGGTTTACCGACATCGCTTATGCCTATGAGCGGATATTGAACTTCCAATTCCGATGACTCAATATAAAATCTCCAACTAACTGCTGTACAAGATAAGGGATAGGTGCGTCCATTTTGGGTGTTTTCAGGCGCAAAAAAAGGATTCATAACCACAATTCGGACTTTCTCATGATAGTTTTGCAGCAAATCAGCTATTGCCATGACAAAATAACCTTCTTTCCTGCTCTTAACATCAGTTATAATTGTTTACACAGCGCTTATCGCTGGATTTGGGTTATAGTTAATTGCGGTTAATTTTTTGTAAATTTTTGGCGGGTTAAAATTTAGGGCGGGGCATTGCCCCGCCCTAAAAATTTACCTTACAGGGTCAACACCTCTAAAGAGCTTAGCCCTCTCAGGTGTTATAAATGTGGTATCTGTCCCCCTCTTTGCCTTTATAGCATCCTCAAGTATCGCAATACCTTCCATTGAACGAATCATAGATGTATTGAGGGACTCCTTTGCCTGGTCAATATTATGAAACCCTGCAGATGTTTCAGCAGTCCACCATTCCCAGTGAATATGTGCCTGGTCGTGCTTCTTTCTTGCCTCATTTAGAACAGCCGCATCTACACCGACTTCCCTTGCCTCTATAAACTTATTAATGAGTTGTGTGAGCCAGAACTCAGCCTTTCTTGCCTTACCTTTAAGGTGCATTAGCACTGAGTCAAGAGCATAGACCGCCTCTGTTTCTGTCCACTCTTTATGGCACCTAAGGCAAGTTTCCTTGATATAGTGCTTTGGGTTCGTCTGCCAGTGGGATGTGTAAAGGGTGCCTGTCGCTGGGTCTTTCACCTTTGGCATGTGACAATCTTTACAATCTACTCCAGCCTTATGATGCTTTGAGTTATAGAATGTCTCTACCTCAGGATGCTGAACCTTGATAAGCCCTGCTCCAGTAATACCATGTGGAAAATCACGGAAACTTATCCGGTCATAGTCTTTTAGCACCGCCCATACATCATGCATTGGGAAGTAGTTTGACCGCCTGTCTGACATCCCAATCGGCTTACGAGCCCCCTTTTCATCAAGGATAAAGAGTCCATCCTTTGCCTCAAGGCCAGGGTTACAATTATACTCAACATGGCACTGCCCACACTGAAGCTTTGTATCTGTCTTCTCCAAAATCGCTATCTTCCTTGTATAGCCTCTGA
>OGCL01000661.1_pt1 | contig 34358 bp, 35 predicted proteins | sample 1570041 | NCBI WGS metagenome assembly OGCL01 (sample SAMN06266162, study PRJEB24511) | hot springs metagenome | isolation source: Hot spring water | place: South Africa: Limpopo | collected 2015-06-22 | reverse complement strand
CGGACCTCTGTTGTCTGATCCCTCTCATTGGCCAGGGGCAGGATCAGGTGGTCATAGACTTGGGCAATGGCATTCCCATGGCCCAAACGTCTGATGCTTTCTCGATCTGCCTCGAGGATTTTCTGATAGACGGCTGGCCTCTCCCTTTCGATCCAGGAAAGGAGTGTGGGCCCGAAATTGAAACTGAGGTAGGAGTAGTTGTTGACGATATCGAGGATCTTTCCCTGACCGTCAACGACCCGCGCATAACCATTCGGCCGGTAACATTCAAAGGCAATCCGCTCATTCCAGTCATGAAACGGAGAGGCGCTCTCCTCCCGCCCAATGGCCTCGAGCCACGGGTTCTCCCTCGGAGGCTGATAAAAATGCCCATGGATGACAACAAAAGCGTCTTTCATGCTTTGGCCTGCGTTCTCTCTGTTGTCTATCTTATGATATTACCCTTTATGTTTCGCCTCATAAATCTTTTTTTTGATCTGACCAATCTGTTGGGTCACCGGAATCTTTTTGGGACAGACCTCCGTACATTTCCACTGGGTCTGGCACCCCCAAGCCCGGTCTTGATGATCCAACAGGGCTATTCTTTCCTCGGCCGCCTCATCTCTTGAATCAAAAAGATACCGAAAGGCCCGCACGAGAGCCGCTGGCCCGACATATTGTTCCGTCTCTTTACTCTGATTGACCGGGCAGGAGGCTGTACAGCAACCACAGAGGATACACCGAATGGCCTCTTCAAACCTTTTATATTCTTCAGGGGACTGTTTCTGTTCTTTGCCAGAGGGCGGCATCGTGGTCATCAAATAAGGTTTGATGGAGTGATACTTTTCAAAAAAGGGACCAAGGTCCACTACCAGATCTCTGACCACGTTGAAGACAGGAAGGGGTTCGATAAGAACCTCTCCCTTTAAATTCCGTACCAACATCTGACAGGCCAATCCACAGACGCCATTGATCCTCATCCCGTCTGACCCGCAGACCCCATGGCCGCAGGACATCCGGAAGGAGAGGGTTGGATCCTGCTCCCAGCGGATTCGATTGAGGCAATCGAGAAGCCGGTCCATCGGATCAGCCTCCATCTCGTAATTCTGATAATAAGGCTTTTCATCCGTCTCAGGATCGTAGCGGAAGATCTTTAGCTTGAGGAGCATTGAAGTCTCTCAATCCAAGGGGATCAGAAGATCAGGTTACCAGGTTGTGATGATCAGGGTATTAGAATATCAGGTCGAAACATTTCAATTCTTCCTGATAAACTGATCTCCTGATATCCTGCTTCCTGATTTCCTGATTGCCTGATCTCCATTTTCAATATACCCTTTCTTCCGGTTGAAACTTTGTGACCTTTACAGGCTTATATCTTACCTCCGGCCCCTTAACGGTTGGAAAGATGAGAGAATGTTTCAGATAGTACCGATCCGCCCTCTGGGGAAAGTCTTCCCTCCAGTGAGCCCCTCTGCTCTCCCTGCGGTGCAGGGCACCCACAAGGATCGTCTCTGCAAGATCGAGTTGATGTCCAAGTTCAATCGCCTCCATCAACTCATAGTTGAAAGTCTTCCTTTGATCGTAAACCCCGATATTCTGATATCGTTCTTTCAGAGAACGGATCTCCTCGATCCCCTTTTTTAAACCTTCATCATTCCGGAAGACCGATCCATATTCCATCATCACGGATTGCATCCTTTTACGGAGCGGATCAACTTTTTCTACCCCTTTATGATGAAGTAGTCCTTTTATTCTCGATTCCATCTTTTTCAACGGTTCTGCAGAGAGCGAACCATGTTCATACCCAATCACATCCCTTTTCATCACCATCCCGCTTCTTCTTCCGAAGACGAGAAGATCAAGAAGGGAGTTACAGCCCAGACGATTGGCGCCGTGGACCGAAACGCAGGCGCACTCCCCTGCCGCATAGAGCCCGGGGGAGACCGAACCCTTCTCATCCTTCAGAACCCTTCCATCCACATCCGTCGGAATGCCTCCCATGATGTAATGGCAAGTAGGCTGAACCGGAATGGGTTCATAGACAGGATCAATGCCCATGTAGGTTCTTGCAAAGGAGGCGATCTCCCAGAGCCGTTCTTCAATCTTCTCATTCCCCAGATGGGTGAGGTCAAGATGGACATAATCTTTTCCATCAATTCCTCTCTTTTCCCGGATTTCAGCCAGAATGGCCCTTGAGACAATATCCCTCGCAGCCAAGTCTTTCACGGTAGGAGCATACCGCTCCATAAACCGTTCACCGAATCGGTTTCTTAATAGACCTCCCTCACCCCTGGCCGCCTCACTTACCAGAATTCCCAATGGATAAAGTCCTGTGGGATGAAACTGGATGAATTCCATATCCTCGAGAGGAATGCCTGACCGATAAGCAAGGCTCATGCCATCACCCGTGGAGGCAAAACCATTGGAGGTCGTCTTGTAGATCTTCCCGCATCCTCCGGTTGCCAGCAGAACCGCTTTCGCCTGAAGCAAATGGAGTTCCCCGGTGGCCAGATTATAGGCCACCACACCTGTGCATCTTTCCCTGTCAAAGGATAAAGAGAGGACATAATGTTCTGGATAGAATTTTACATGGTGGCGAAGACATTGATCGTAGAGCGTATCGAGGACTACCCTGCCTGTGTGGTCTGCCGCATAGCAGGCTCTTTTTACAGGCCTTTGTCCATAGTCACGGGTGTGTCCTCCGAACTTTCTCTGAGCAATCTTCCCCTCTGGAGTGCGGCTAAAAGGAACACCCATATGCTCAAGCTCGTAAATGACCCTGGGTGCATCCCTGACCATAATCTCGATAGCATCCTGATCACCGAGGTAGTCGCTTCCCTTGACGGTATCGAAGAAATGCCATTCCCAGCGGTCCTCCTCCTCATTGCCCAGGGCCGCCGTGATCCCTCCCTGGGCCGCACCCGAATGAGATCGCGTCGGATGAACCTTGCTGACCAATGCTACATCGGCCTGGTCCACACATTCCACGGCCGCACGAAGCCCTGCCAGCCCTGCTCCGACGATGATGATGTCATGCGTGAAGTTCATGGTGAACCAATGTGATCTGAGAGGTCGAACCAAAATTAACTTCAGGCACTTTAGATCACTTTAAACTTTAGACACCTTTTTTCGAGTATAATTCAATAACCCTCCGGCGAGAAGGATATCAATCTCTCTCTGGTTTAGCCCGTGTTGAACTTCAAAGCCCCATCCCTGGGTCACGTTTTGAACGGTCAATGATCCATTCACCTGGAGGCAATCACGGATTCCCTCGATCCTCAGTTGATCCCCCTGCTCAATCCTCTCATAATCTTTTTCATCCCTAAACACCAGGGGAAGGATGCCAAAGTTGATCAGGTTGCTCCGGTGAATGCGAGCGTAGGACTTCACGATAATGGCTTTAATGCCCACAAACATGGGAGCGATTGCAGCATGTTCCCTGCTCGATCCCTGACCATAATTCTCTCCCCCTATGACAAATCCACCTCCCTGTTCGACTGCCTTCTTAAAAAAGTCATGATCTACCCTCTCGAAGAGGTGTTTTGAAATGGCAGGGATATTGGATCGGAGGGGAAGCACCCTTGCCCCTGCAGGAAGGATATGATCGGTTGTGATATGATCCCCCACTCTTAAAAGCACAACTCCTTCTATTCTGTCCTCCAGGGGCCCTCGGGTGGGAAGGGGTTTGATGTTCGGCCCTCGCTCGATTACAACCTCTTCGGGTTTCGAAGAAGGAGCAAGGATCATACTATCATCAATAAAAAATCCCTTGGGCAGAGAGATTCGTGGCGATTTCATCTCTAAGGTTCGCGGATCGGTAATGACACCTGTTAATGCAGAGGCTGTGGCAACATACGGACTAGCTAAATAGACCTGGTCGTCAGGAGTACCGCTTCGGCCAGGAAAGTTTCGATTCATGGTACGTATGGATACCGCTCCTGAGGGGGGTGACTGTCCCATACCGATACAGGGACCACAGGCAGATTCCAAAATGCGGGCACCTGCACTGATAAGATCGGCCAAAGCTCCACTTCTTGCAATCATCGCAAAGACCTGTTTTGACCCGGGGGTAATGGTCAGGCTAACATCTGGATGGATCTTCTTGCCTTTAAGTATTTTTGCAACACCCATCAGATCCATATAGGAAGAATTGTTACAGCTCCCGATGCAGACCTGCCTGACTGGTCTGCCTGCCACCTCTGTGACAGGTACACTTTTATCCGGACTGGAGGGCAGAGCAATCAAGGGTTCTATTTTGCGAAGATCAATCTCAATGACCTGATCATAAGTAGCATCCGAATCCGCTTCGAGGGCCACCCAGTCCTTCTCTCTTTGTTGAGCTTTCAGAAATTCAAGGGTCTGCTCATCGCTTGGAAAGATTGTGGTCGTTGCTCCTAATTCTGCGCCCAGATTGGCAATCGTCGCCCGCTCTGGGACAGAGAGCGTCTTTACGCCTGGACCTCCAAATTCAAAGATCTTTCCTATCCCCCCCTTGACGCTCAAACGTCTGAGAAGCTCAAGGATAACATCTTTTGAAGAAACCCATGATCCAAGTCTCCCTTTTAATTTAACCAGGACGACCTTCGGCATCTTGAGGTGGTAAGGTCCTCCTGCCATGGCGATGGTTACATCGAGCCCTCCTGCGCCAATGGCGATCATGCCCATGGCGCCTGCATTTGGCGTGTGGCTGTCAGAACCTAAAAGAGTGGCTCCGGGTTTGGCAAAACGCTCCAGATGAACTTGATGGCAGATGCCATTCCCAGGCTTTGAGAAGAAGATTCCGTACTTTGCGGCAAAGGTCTGAAGAAATCGGTGATCATCCGCATTCTCAAAACCTGTCTGGAGGGTATTGTGATCCACATAGCTGACCGAGAGCTGGGTCTTGACTCTTGGAATGCCAAGGGCTTCGAACTGAAGATAGGCCATCGTGCCCGTGGCATCCTGTGTGAGCGTCTGGTCAATGGCAATGGCAATATCCCCGTTGGTTTCAAGAGTGCCACTGATCAAATGCGACTCAATAATCTTTTGGACGAGATTCTTCCCCATGAATTCCCTTTCTCTCCCCAACCTCCCTTCCCCATACAAGGAGGAGGGTGATATCATTTTATGCTTTACCTGTATTCATCGGTACAATCTAAAATCACAGGTTACTCACAAATTCTAAAAATGATAAAGGATGGCTCTTTGCTTTGTCAATCAAAATACATCGAGCGAGGCAAAATTTGAACTTAGACTCGCTTTCTGGTAGATTGAATATAAAGATGGACAAAGATCTATTAAAACAATTCAGGTTTTTTTTGAAAGATACGATCCGGAAGCGAGTTGACTTTTCTCAAACCGACCAGAACAGAGGGATCGATCCTCCTCCTATCGAAAAACCCTACCCGGCCGATGCATTGCGAATTGATCTGGTTAAACCTGGCGAGTGGAAAAGAATTCCGCAAATGGATCTTACCACCGCCATTAAAAATCGGCAGAGTCAACGAATCTATCGAAACCAACCTCTCACACAGGAGGAACTCTCCTTTCTCCTCTGGGCGACTCAGGGCATCCGGGGAAAACCTGACTGGGGGCATGCCTATCGGACTGTACCCTCAGCAGGGTGCCGTCACGCCCTTGAAACCTACCTGGCTGTATTACGTGTGGAAGGACTCGATTCTGGTATCTATCGGTATCTGCCTCTCTCTCATCAACTCCTCTTCGAGTTTTCAGAGAAAAACCTCGCAGGAAAGATCGTCAGGGCCGCTTTCGGCCAGCCTTATCCAGGCGAGGCCTCTCTCACATTCATCTGGGCGGCCATCCCTTACCGGATGGAGTGGCGTTATGGACTGGCATCGCACCGGGTCATCGCTATGGATGCAGGCCATGTCTGCCAGAATCTCTACCTTGCCTGCGAGGCCATCGGCGCCGGGACCTGTGCCATTGCGGCCTATGATCAGGAGGCAATGGATCGGCTTATTCGTGTGGATGGCGAGGAGGAGTTCGTCATTTATATGGCCTCTGTTGGAAAAATCTGAAGGCGAAGAAGGATAGGAAAAGAACCAGAGCCAAACCTTTTTATTCGATTCGCCAGACTTCCAGTTTTAAGTCCTGGATATTTTCGAAATGTCGTCTGTTAGCAGTGGCAAGAATAGCGTCATGGGCCATAGCCGTAGCAGCAATCAGTCCATCCATTTCCCCGGTTGGCCTTCCAATCATTCGTAGTTTACTTTTAATTGTACCAAACACCTTCGCACATTCGACATCAAATGGAACGATCTGAACTACATCTAAAAAACGGTAAAGCTTTTCAAGATTCTCCTTGGACTTTTTTGACATTTTTGCCCCATAATCCAATTCCGCGATTACCAGGGGGCTCAAGGAAATCTCATCAATCTTATCCCTGATTTTTCGTGAGACCAACTCGTTTCCATTCAGAAAAGCCACGACCACATTAGTATCTAACAGGATCATCCGAAATAGACCTCGCGGCCAAAATAGTTATGCCTTTCCCTCTCTATCTCTTCAAAGATGGGAATAATCGTTGGATCGCCAGACCATCCTCCTGAAAGTTCGGAAATAATCTTTAATTTTTCCTTTCTTTTAAGTATCGGCTCAATCTTAACAAGAACGGGGGTACCATCTGGTATTCCTGCCTTCTTGGGAAGCCGAATGAAACCTTTTTCAATTTTAGTCTTCACGATGATGGCCATTTCTTACCTCCGTATTGTATTCTGTCATACGTCTCTCTCTTGGCTAACCGTATCAGATTACAATGAGGATCAAAATGTGAAACCCTACATATAAATTTATTATATGCTTTTTATTTACGAAAGACAATAACAATGACAAGTGTCCATCTGGCTCATCCCATCGCCTAAAAAATGTTTTGGAAATGGGTTAAAGTGTGGTAACCTACTTTTAAAGGGGAAAATCAACCCACTGATAGCAGGATGGGGGAGGTTTGTTATGACCAAATCAAATCAGAGAATTAGGATTGAAAAAGACTCCATGGGGCTGGTGAAGGTTCCGAAAGAAGCTTACTATGGCGCAAACACACAGAGGGCGTTTGAGAACTTTCCGGTGAGTGGATACCGGTTCAGAAGAGAGATGATTTATGCCCTTGGCCTCATTAAATATGCCTCAGCCAAAGCCAATTCAGAGCTTGGACTCTTGGATAAGAGATTAGCCCATCCTATTGCACAGGCGGCTTATGAGGTCATACAGGGAAGATGGGACGACCAGTTTGTTCTGGATATCTTTCAAACCGGCTCCGGCACGTCAACTCACATGAACACCAATGAGGTGATCGCCAACCGAGCCAATGAAATCTTAGGCGGCAAAAAAGGAGTCTACAAACCTATCCATCCGAACGACCATGTCAATATCTGCCAATCGAGTAACGACGTCTTTCCTTCTGCCATCCATATTGCCTCCATCACCCTGCTTCAGGAGAAACTTCTGCCTGCATTAAAAAACCTCCATCAGATGCTCCATGCCAAGGCAAAGGAGTTTTATCCCATTCTGAAGATCGGCAGAACCCACTTGCAGGATGCCCTTCCCATTCGATTGGGCCAGGAATTTGAAGGATATGCACAACAGATCAAACTGGGTATCCATCGCATTGAGAAGGCTATGGAGCATCTGTATGAACTTCCTCTGGGTGGAACCGCAGTAGGAACCGGGGCCAATACCCACCCACAATTTTCAATGAAAGCCATAGCCATTATCAATAAAATAGTCCGGGGCCGTTTTCGTAAAGCCTCCTGCCATTTCGAAGCCCAGGGTGCTCGTGATGCTTCAGTTGAGATGAGCGGTGCCTTGAAGACCGTGGCGGTCAGTCTCATGAAAATTGCCAATGACATCCGGTGGCTGGGTTCGGGGCCCCGCTGCGGAATCGGAGAGATTCATCTTCCGGAGACTCAGCCCGGCTCCTCCATGATGCCCGGAAAAGTGAACCCCGTCATTCCCGAATCTACGATACAGATCTGCGCTCAGGTCATTGGGAACGATTCGGCTATTACCCTGGGCGGTATCCATGGATATTTTGAGCTCAATACGATGATGCCCCTGATCGCTCACAACCTTCTCGAATCCATCCAACTCCTTGCCAATGGGGCTCAAAATTTTGATCACCGGTGCGTCAGGGGATTGAAGGCCGATCCGAAGCGATGCGAGGAGATGATTGAAAAGAGCCTTGCCCTGGTCACAGCCCTGGCTCCGAAAATCGGATATAATGAGGCCGCCCGTATTGCTAAGAAAGCCTATGACCAAAACATGACCGTCCGTCAGGTCATGGAAGAGGAAAGTATCCTCCCGCTGAGCGAATTGAGCCGTGTCCTTAATCCCAGGTCCATGATCCGTCCCACAAAAAAGATATTTGAGAAATAGTTCAGTCTCAGGGCTTGACAATAAAAGATTGGGTGACCATCTTTAAATTAAGGGTGGATTCAAAACAAGGAGGTGAATATTATGTACTTTATCACTATTTCGGAAATGCTTGGAACGAATGGCGAGAAGATCGCGAGCAAGGTGGCAAAGGAATTGGGCTACATTCTTTATGGGGAGGATGAACTCTTTAAAGCGGCCGACGAGATGGGCTATCTCACGGATATTAAAAAGTTGGGCGAAAAGAGCCCGGCCATCCTCGAAAGGTTCTTCACTGAGAAACCAAAGATCTATCTTGACCGGCTCCAATCCGTCATCTATGAGGTGGCAAAAAAAGGGGATGCCGTTTTCTTCGGCCGGGGAAGCCAGCTTCTTCTCCATTCGTTTGAATGTGCCTTCCATGTCCTGATAACAGGCTCAATGGAAAAGAGGATCAAAAGAGTGATGGAGGAGAAACAGATCAACCGGGAGGTGGCCGAAAGGATGATCCATCAATCCGATCGTAACAAAAGAGGATTCATCCAGTTTGCTTTTCATGAAGACTGGCTCAATCCCCACCTATATGATCTCATCCTGAATACGGATAAGTTAAGCATTGATTCAGCGGCCAAGATGATCACCACTGGAGCCAGATCTGAAGAGATTAAAACCTGTGGAATAGATTCGGTCACCAACTTGAGGAAACTTTCGATCCAGCGCCAGATTGAGTCAGCGCTTCTTGAGGCGGGTTTATGGAGTTCGTATCTCTTCTTCACCATAGAGGACGGAGACCAGGTTAGAATTTTTGGAATGGCCAATTCTCAAGAGGAAAAGGAAAAGATCGAAACCCTCGTAAAGAGAGTGAAGGATATTAAGAAGGTATCGAATGACCTGGTCATTGTGAGAACCCCAATGACCTGAGCTTCAGAAGGGATGCGACAACCAATGGTGGGGCGAATCCAATGGATCGCCCCTCTTCTCTTTTATGGCACGAACATCCATCGGCAATATTTCTTCTCAATACGATCCACCACCTCGTAAAGCATCACTCCCAACACCCCCATTCCCATGATACCCGTATACATGGAGAGATAATCGAGCGTGCTCCACGCATCGAGAATGAAAAAACCAAGGCCATTCTCTGTGGCAAAAGATTCAACAAAGAAGAGCACAGCGATTGAAGTGCCGATACTGATCCTCAGGGAAGTCAGAATCTTCGGAAGGCAGGCCGGAAAGATTGCATGATAGAAGATCTGTTTGGGCCGGGCGCCCAGAGAGAGGACTGAAAGGATCTGTTCTTCATCAATCCCTTTGGCAGCATCCCGGGTCGTCACCAGGATCTGAAAGAAGACGATGATAAAGATGATGAAGATTTTGGAAAGGTCGCCCAATCCAAAAAGGAGAAGGATCAGCGGAAGAAAGACGATCTTGGGAATCGGATAGAGGAGGTAGATCATGGGTGAAATCAACTCGTCCATCTTTCTCCTTCTTCCTAAATAGAGCCCAAAAGGAACAGCGGTGACCAGCGCACTGAAGAGGCTTAAAAGAATCCTATAGCCGCTTACACCAAAATGCGTTCCAAGGCCCTTTCCGATCGCAGGTTGCAAAGATGCAAAAACAGCATGAGGATAAGGAAGGATTGGAGTCTTAAACAGAAAGGCCAAGATATACCAGACTCCGAAAACGACGAGGACAGCAAGCAATGTCCGATAGTTAAACATTCTTACCTCTTCAGATATCCTCTCAGCAGGTTGCAGTATTGATGAAAGAGATCGCTCTTCCTGTATTCAGGGTCTCTCTCAGCCATCCGGACTCTATTGATCGAGAGAAGATCATATCCTCCTTCGTTCATCACCAGAGCCTTTTCCCCTAAAAAAACCGCCTCCTCAATGCTGTGGGTCACATGGACAAGGCCAAGTTCCCTCTGGCGGCAGATCGAAAGAATCAGATTCTGCAGATGTTCTCGCGTGAAGGCATCAAGAGAGGAAAAAGGTTCATCTAACAAAAGGAGCGAGGGCTTCAGAGCCAGCGCCCTGGCAATCGCAACCCGCTGTTTCTCTCCGCCGCTTAACTGATTCGGGAAACGGTCCAGAAGATGATCTATCGTTAATTCCTTCAGAATCGGCAGGACAATCTCTTTCGTTTCTTTCTTTGAAAATCCTCTGATCCTCAATCCCAAAGCGGCGTTCTGAAAAACGGTCTTCCATGGAAACAGGCCATAGTGCTGAAGCACCAGGGCAATCTCCCTCTGATGTCCATTGAGCGGCTCCCCTTTGAAAAAGATTTCACCTCGTTCAGGTTTCTTAAGCCCGGACAGAAGATAGAGAAGCGTTGTCTTCCCGCATCCAGAAGGCCCGATCACACTCATTGGAACGCCCAAAGAGACTTCGAAGGAAAGGCCTTCAAAGACAACCTTCTTCGATTCCTTTTCAGAATAGGAAGCTGATAGATCCCGAACCTCAATCATTTGATCCCTTTCACCCAGATATCATTCACCATAGAGGGATAAGTGACCTTTGAAGTCTCAAAACCCTTCCCTTCCATCCAGGTCTTCACTGCCCCGATCTCCTCTGGTCGGGGAATCTGAATCTCCGAAAATGGATTCATCGTATAGACATCTTTGATAGGAGCGGGAAGTCTTCCCTTCTCCACAAGTAGTTCTCGCCAACGCTTTGGGTCTTCATTGATCATGCGCACAGCCTGGAGATAGGCCCTGCCCATTCGGATCATCGCCTCACTCTCCCCCCGCATGAAGGACTCCTGAAAAACGAGCACCACCTGCGTCCCCTTCAATCCGTAGTCTCCCCCCAACTTTCTGGCTCCTTGATGAACGGCTAAAGAGGCAAGGGGCTCCGGAAGGGTGGCGGCCTTTGCCTTTCCCTCCATTAACATCTGAAACCGAAGGGGGATCTTTTTCACCTCCAGCTTCTTCACCTCCTCGAGCTTCACCCCTTTTAGGCTGAGCAGGGAATCGGTCACATATTCGGCAATCGTATGGGAAGAGAGAGCGATTTCACTACCGCGCAGTTCTTCAACCCCCTTTATTCCAGAGCCGGGCGAGGTCAGGAGCACAAAGAGGTCTTTCTGGGCGGTGGGGACGGTCATATTCGTCACGATGGTAAAGGGGACCTCTTTGCTCCTCAACAGACCGAGGCCAAGGATGTCGTGGATGGCCCCATGAATCGCTCCTGACTGGATAGCGCTGTCACGCTCCAATGCACTTGCAAAGGAGACGATCTCCACCTTTAACCCCGATGATTGAAAGATCCCCCTGTCTTGAGCCACCAGGAACGGAAGCGATTCCACAATGGGAAGCACACCAATCCGGATGGAAGTGGCATGGGCACTGGAACCAAGATCAGAGGCAACGATTAAGCCACCGATCAAAAAGAGAATGGCAAAACACCTTTTCATATCCTACCTCCTATCTGATTAAGATATCCAACAAGACCGCCAAAAAGAGAACGATGCTGACCAATCCATTAAGCGTAAAAAAGGAGAGGTTGATCTTCGATAGATCCTTTTCGGAGATCACTGCATGTTCCAAAAAGAGAAAGACAAAGACAAGCACAAGCCCTCCAAAGTAAATGACCTCCAGATCTCCTGAAATGCCGGTCTGGATGAAAAAGAGAAGGGCAATCGCATGGAAGAGCATGGCGATCCGAAGACCCTTTTTAATCCCAAAACGTCGAGGAATCGAAAAGAGACGAACCTTTTGATCAAATTCATAATCGAGACACGAATAAAGGATATCAAACCCCGCCACCCAGAACATCGTCCCCAGTCCCAGGAAGATGGGTAATAGTTCAATAACCCCCTTGATGGCAATGTGCGCGCCAATGGGTGCGAAACTGAGAGAGAATCCCAGCACAAGATGGGACAATGCAGTAAATCGTTTGGTCAAGGAGTAAAAAAGAATCCAGGCCAGACCAGGAAATGAAAGCGCAAACGTCAAAGGGTTAAGCATCCACGCAGAAAAGATAAAAACCGCTGAGGAGACGATGATGAAGCCGATAAAGAAATGTCTCGAAATTATCTTTTGGGGAAGCGCCCGATCCTGAGTTCTTGGATTCTGGGCATCATAATGCTCATCCACCAGCCGGTTGAAAGCCATGGCACTGCTTCTTGCTCCCACCATGGCGAGAAGAATCCAGAACGTTTGTCCAAGGCTTGGCCATCCCCTTGCCCCGAGCACAGCTCCTGAAAAGGCAAAGGGAAGCGCAAAGAGCGTATGCTCAAACTTGATCGCCTCTAAAACGATTCTGATTCGGCCTAATAGGGACACGTCTTTCACTCCAGGCCAAGGGATTTCCAGATTCCATCTATCTTCTTTTTGACGACAGGATCCATCTCAATCCGTTTCGGCCAGGGCCGATTGAATCCCTCCTCTGGCCATTTCTGGGTTGCATCAATCCCCATCTTGCTCCCATAATGGGGTAGCGGGGAAGCATGATCGAGTGCATCCACCGGCCCATCAGAGAAGAAGACATCCCTCTTCGGATCAATGTTGGCTCCCAAAATCCAGAGACATTCCGAAAGATTCTGAACGTCAACCTCTTTATCGAAGATGACAATGATCTTTGAAAACATCATCTGACCCATCCCCCAGATGGCATGGGCGATCTTTCTTGCATGGCCGGGGTATCGTTTATCAATGGATACGAGAACAAGATTGTGAAAGACCCCTTCCGCAGGCATGTGGATGTCAATGATCTCTGGCATCTGCATCTTGATGAGCGGCAAGAAAATCCTCTCGGTTGCCCTGCCAAGAAAAGAGTCCTCCATCGGTGGAATCCCAACAACCGTTGCCGGATAGATCGCATCCTTTCGGTGAGTGAGTGCGGTCACATGCATCACCGGGTAGAGATCTTGAAGCGAATAGAAACCCGTATGGTCGCCGAATGGCCCCTCCATTCTTCTCTCTCCGGGTTCGACATAACCCTCGATGACAAACTGGGAGCATGCAGGAACCTCAAGCGAAAGCGTGGTGCATTTGACCATCTCAACAGGCTCTCCCCTCAAAAAACCAGCGAAGATGAGTTCATCTATTCCTTCTAAAAGAGGAGCGGTGGCTGTATAGAGAGTTGCAGGGTCAGGGCCAATGGCGACAGCCACTTCAAGCCTCTCTCCCCTTCTCTCCGCAACACGAAGATGTTGCGCCCCGCCCTTCTGGGGATGCCAGTGGACTCCCAGGGTTTTTGAATCAAAGACCTGCAATCGGTACATGCCCACATTTCTCCTGCCTGTTTCAGGATCCTTCGAAATGACCATGGGAAAGGTGATGAACCTCCCTCCATCCTCTGGCCAGCATTGAAGAGTGGGAAGCAGGCCCAGGTCGGGTTCTTTCAAAACGATCTCCTGACAATTAGCCTTTTCAACCTTTCTGGGAAACAATTTAGACAACTGATGGAGTTTGGGCAGTGTTTTAAGGCCCTTCCAGAGCGTGTCAGGTGGCTCCATTTCGAGAAGATTCTTAATCTCACGCCCGACTTCATCAGGCGATCTGCCGCCGAGGCAGAACCGCATCCTTCTGTCAGAACCAAAAAGGTTTGTGACCACAGGAAATCGGTGCCCCTCCACCTTCTCGAAAAAAAGAGCCGGCCCGCCCTTCTTGCTCACCCTGTCTGTAATCTCTGTAATTTCAAGAATCGGGCTGACGGATTGAGAAATTTTCTTTAGCTCTCCTTCTTTTTCAAGAAGTTCGATAAATTGGTTCATATCTCTGTAAGCCATGGCACCCCTCTGAAATGACCAGATGGTCATTTGAAGATGAAAAATTTTTAATTCCCGATTCCCTTTCGAATCATTTCGACCAGTTCATCAATCCTCTTTTCGATCTCGGAACGTTTCGCCCCATGGAGATGAAGACCTGAATCGAGATAAGGGACGGTATAAACCTGTAAGAAGCGGTCCATCACTGCATCGAGCAAAAAGACCGTGGTTTCAAGGTTGACATCCTTGCTGATTTCACCTCTTTCTCTTCCTTCAAGAAGAAGCGAGGTCAGGTATTCCGAAGAGAAGAGGCGGATCTTCTGAAGAAGCTCCTGCCGAAAAGGCACCTCTCTTTCAAACATCATCTTTAGATAACCGCGGTAAACAAATGGATGCTGCTCAATAAAATCCACACCTGCGAGAAGCGATCTTTTGATTCTTTCAAAGGTCGGCTCTTCTTTTGATTCCTGTTTCACCTGCTTCAATCTCTTTCGGATGAGGTCAACAGCATAATCGAAGATGTGGAGAAAGAGGCTCTTCTTGTCGGTAAAATACTGGTAGATGGAACCCTTGGCAATGCCAAGCTTTGAGACGATCAGGTTGATGCTTGCCCCATTAAAACCTTTCTCGGAGAACTCCTCAAGTGCTGCTTCCAGAACCCGTTTCTGCTTCTCTTCGGGAAGGTTAAAAAAGGTCTTTTTTGCTTCCATAATCGCTATATGACCGCCTGGTCATTTTTAAGACAAAAAAAGAGAAAAATCAATTTATTTATTACCTGTCTTGCCTCAACCCCAAAAAACATGACCCTGAAAGGCATGGGCGATTACCCTTTGATTGACTTTTCCTAAACAGTTTAGTAATGTTTATCAAAGACCGAAGTGGAGGGGATTATACTTCAAGCCCCTGAATATATTGGGGCATACTCAGTATCCACAACATCTTAAGGGATGAAGAACAAACTGGAATGAAAGTTCGTGATATTATAAAATTGATAGAGGCGGATGGCTGGTATAAAGTGGATACAGGAGGTAGTCATCGTCAATACAAACATCCAATGAAATCAGGAAGAGTCACTATTGCTGGCCATCTGAACGATGATTTAGCTCCCGGGACATTAAACAGCATTTTAAAACAGGCAAAACTAAAGGAGGTTAAGTAATTATGTATCGCTTCCTTATTGTGATCGAAAAGGGGGAAGGCAATTATTCGGCTTATTCTCCTGATTTACCGGGCTGTATTGCAACTGGTGCTACGCGTGAAGAAGCTGAGCGGAACATGCATGAAGCTATCGAGATTCATGTGCGGGGAATGATCGAAGATAATATACCCATTCCTGAATCCACCTCTTTTGCAGAATATGTTGCTGTCCAATAGGCATTGTCGGATGTCAAAAAATTAGCCAATACCCATCAACAGGCTAATCTGCTCTATTTGCCTACCCAACCCTTTTTACTTAAAAAAAAGAACAAAATCGCCCCTCCTCCAATCATGATGAATGAGAAGACCTGCCCCAGGGTGAAAGGACCAAGGATGAACCCGATATGAGCGTCAGGTTCTCTATAGAATTCGACGAGGAAGCGAAAGATTCCATAGAGGATAAGAAAAAACGCCAGAAGCCCTCCTGTTGGGAGTTTCTTATCTCTGATATACCAGAGAATAGCAAAGAGCACCCATCCCTCTAAAGCACTCTCATAGAGCTGGGAAGGATGTCTCGGCATTGGACCTCCCCTCGGGAAGATCATTCCCCAGGGAACACTGGTCACCCGGCCGTAGAGCTCTCCATTGATAAAATTTCCGATTCGTCCCAGGCCAAGCCCGATGGGTGCTGTGACAATGATGAGGTCAGCCATCTTCCAGAAAGACTTTTTATTCTTCCACGAAAACAGGACACCAACGATGAGCACCCCGATAAGACCTCCGTGAAAGGACATGCCTCCATGCCAGATGGCAAAGATCCCAAGCGGATCGGAAAGATACATCTTTAGATCGTAAAAGAGGACATATCCTAACCGCGCACCCACCATCAGTCCGATGATGAGGTAGAAGTAGAGGTTCTCCACCTCAAGCCTTGTGATTCCAAAATCTTTCCTCTTCATCTGGTAGCGTACGAGAAGGTAAGAACCGATAAACCCGAGCACATACATCATCCCGTACCAGCTCACCTTAATCGGCCCCAGATGAATCATGATGGGATTAAAATCCACAGTCATCTTATTACACCTTATCTCATTTTATAAAACAGCGGAGCAAGATTCAAGCCGGAGTTAGAAATAGGTTGACCTTCCACGTTCACTTTTATATAATGCAACCATGGATGAGACCTCTAAAAAACAACAGATCTTTCAGGACCTGAAGAAACTGATCCTCTCCAAGGCTTCCATCGTCTATATCCTTTCAGATGAAGAAGATCGTCTGGAAACCCTTCTTAAGGAGTTTGCTGCCAGCTTCCAACCCAGGCCCAAACTCTTCATCTGGAATCCTTTCCAGGGTCTGACCGGCGAGGAGGAAACCATTGAGAATTCAAAGAATCCTTTCGATGCCTTAGACCGTGTAATCCAGCGAACCGATCAGGCCTTCTACCTCTTCGAGGGGATTCACTCGTTGATGAATAACGATCCCATGCTCATCCGCAAAATAAAGGATGTCCACCGTGCCCTCCGGAATCGTTACTCTACCCTCTTCATCATCGCACCCGTTCTGGTCGTGCCAGAAGAACTCCGTCGGGATATGATCATCTACGAACTTCCCATGCCGGACGCTTCTGAATTGGAACGTATTTTAAACAGTGTCATCACCGGAAGCCCCAATGCCGCCAAACTGTCCGAATCTCTGACATCCGATCTGAAAGAAAAGATGGTGAAAGCGGCCCTCGGTCTCTCCCTGGACCAGGCCGCTCGAGCCTTTCGGGCTGCGCTGATTGGAAGGACGACCTTCGACACCTCTGTCATTGACGGAGTGATCGAAGAGAAAGGCCAACTGATCCGGAAATCAGGAATCCTGAATCTGGTGACCCATCGCCCCACCCTCGATGAGGTCGGGGGCCTTGAAAACCTCAAAGAATGGTTGAAAAAAAGGGGCAATGTCCTGAGCAAAGAAGGAAAGACCTTTGGCATTCAACTCCCCAAAGGCGTCCTCATCACAGGTGTTTCAGGGTGCGGCAAAAGCCTCTGCGCCAAGGTCTTTGCCTCTTTCTGGGGAATACCCTTGCTTCATCTCGATATGGCGCGTCTCTATGATGGAACGGTCGGAGAACCGGAGAAGGCCTTACAGATTGCCCTGCAGACCGCCGAGACCGTTGCCCCTTCCGTACTCTGGATTGATGAGATTGAAGCCGGCATCAGCATCCAGAGCCAAAAGGCAGGAGGTGGCACTCAATCAAGAGTCTTTGCCTCCTTCCTCACCTGGATGCAGGAAAAGAAGAACTTCGTCTTCATTGCTGCCACCGCCAATGTCATCGAACTTCTTCCTCCCGAGGTGTTGAGAAAGGGACGATTCGACCAGATCTTCTTCGTCACCCTTCCCAATGCCCAGGAGAGAAAGTCTATTCTCTCCATCCATCTTGCCAAGAACGGAGCAGATTTGTCAAAGATTAACTTGAACATGTTGATTAAGGTGACTGAAGGGTTTAACGGGGCGGAGATCGAGCAGGCAGTTAATGGAGCAATGATCGAAGCCTTCAACTCAGGCCATCCCATTAATGAACAGGACCTTGTCATAGCCGCGGGAAATATTGTTCCTCTTTCTACAACCATGAGAGAAGAGATTGGGAGGATGGAGCGCTGGGCCTATAACCGAGCCATCCCTGCATCGAAGTAGAGGGATGAAATCCAATAGTCTAAGCAGATGGTGTTCGGTAAATTCATGATGGGTTGTGATTGGGTGTTTGGGATGTAGAGCTTGGAGATTCGTTTGGATTAATAATCATCCTTATCTTCGTCATCCTCGTCATCATAGTCTTCTTCATCTTCTTCATACTCGTCAATTTCTTCCTCTTCTTCCTCTTCATCTTTCTTCTTGCGCTTGCCCTTCAGGTTGATCTTCTCAAGACTGTCATCCCCCAGATCATCAATCACTTCGTTGAAGAAGAAAGCCAGTGCAATCAGATATTCCTCCGGAATTTCCCTGAGCCATTCGATCACTTTTTCAGCCATCTCGATCTTTTCACTTCCCGTAGCATTCTCAATCAAGTCAACGGCCTTGCGGTAATGCTTATTGAATACGCGGATCATAAAACGTTTTCCTCCTGTTGCAAATTGGGGACAGACCCCAAATTTCTTCTTGACAACGGTATTACTTTAACCTATTTTCGTTAAAAAAACGAATTCTCTTCTTGTAGCGGATAAGATAAACTTTTTCACTCAGAAAATCCATCCTTCCCCATGGGGGCCTTCATGAAAGTGGTCATCGCAGGAGGGGGCTGGTCAGGTTGTGCGGCTTCTCTCTCAGCCAGAAAACAGGGAGCTGAAGTCCTTCTGATCGAAAGGACCGATATGCTTCTCGGAACCGGTCTGGTCGGAGGGATCATGCGTAACAATGGCCGCTTCACCGCCACAGAAGAGATGATCGCCATGGGAGGCGGTGAACTCTTCCAGCTCATCGATCAGAATACCCTCCATCGCAACATTCAATTCACTGGCCATTGCCATGCCTCTCTTTACAATGTGGCCACCATGGACCCCCGCGTCAAGGACTTCCTGATCAAGAGAGGAATCGCCATTCTTCTATCCTCACGGGTGGAGGAGGTAGAGAAGGATGGCCATTCGATTAAAGCGGTTACCGTAAAACAGGGAGAGGAGAAGATTCGTTTTGAAGGGGACGCTTTCATCGATGCCACCGGGACCGCAGGCCCTCCGGCCAATTGTAATAAGTATGGAAATGGCTGTGCCATGTGCATTCTCCGTTGCCCCTCTTTCGGCGGACGAATTAGCCTTACAGCCAAGGCAGGCATCACGGAAATGGTTGGCCGAAAGGGTGAGCAAGTCGGTGCCATGAGTGGCTCCTGTAAACTCTTCAAAGAATCGCTCTCCCGAGAGATGGTCCGTCTTCTTGATCAAGAAGGAGTGGCCATCATCCCCATCCCACCCATGGAGCGTTCGAAAGACAAACTCTCCATCAAGGCCTGCCAACAATACGCTCTGCCCGAATTTGAGCAGAACCTCATTCTCCTCGACACGGGCCATGCCAAGCTTATGGTTCCATTCTTCCCCCTTGAGGCTTTAAGGCGGATATCGGGATTTGAAAATGCTCGTTACGAAGACCCCTATGCAGGAGGTATTGGAAACTCCATCCGATATGTAGGAATGGCCCCCCGAGATGACACCTTGAAAGTGAAGGGGATTGAAAATCTATTCTGCGCTGGTGAGAAGGCAGGACTCTTAGTGGGCCATACCGAGGCGATCGTCACCGGAACACTGGCTGGCTTTAATGCTGTGAGACAGATCCGAAGAGAGAGACCACTTGTTCTCCCTGACACCCTTGCTGTGGGTGATGCGATTGCCTATGTTCGCACTCAGATGGAGACCGAGGAAGGCTTGGGATATAAATATACCTTTTCTGGGTCAGTCTACTTCGAAAGAATGACTCAGAAGGGCCTCTACTCAACCGATCTAAAGGAGATTGAAAAGAGGGTGGAACAGGCAGGATTGTCAGGAATTTTCCAATCAACATCAATTTAATGGAGGAGGTGTCCTATGGTCGAGCTCACAGCGGCACATTGGGTCTATGCAATCTTCATCGTTCTTATCCTCATCACCATGTCTTTGAGGAGAGAGACACCGCTCGTCTGTATCATCGGATCTTTCATCCTTGCCTGGGTCATCACAGGCAATCTGGTCAAAGCGGTTCAGGCGGTCTTCAATTCCGTCACCGTTGCCTTCAGTGAATTGTTAGGAGTTGTGGTCATCATCTCCCTCATCGTCGCCATGGCAAAGATGCTCGAAGAGACCGGCATGGCCGAGATGATGTTCAGGCCGATACGATCCATTATGGTCTCTCCTGCCATGGCCTACTGGGTCATGGGTTTTGTCATCATGATCGTTGCCTGGGTCATCTGGCCATCGCCAGCCATTGCGCTGGTTGGAACCCTGCTTCTACCCGGAGCGATTAAGGCTGGGCTCCCTCCTATCAGTGCAGCCATGGCCATCAGCATGTTCGGCTATGGTTGTGCTCTGACCACAGACTTCATCATCCAGGGTGCCCCTGGCATCACAGCCAAAGCATCTGGGGTGGCAGTGGTTGATGTAATGGGAAAGAGCCTTCCCATGCTGATTGTCTGGGGCATCATCGCTCTTCCTCTCTCCTTTCTCGCTGTGAAGAAAGACATCAAGGCCACTGCTGGAAAACCGATTGAATGGGCCCCTTTTGAGATCAGTCCAGAGGCCAGAGCCGAAAGAGAGAAGTGGACAAAGGCCGCCCCTGGATTTAAGAAGCCAGCCCTATGGATAATTGCCATTCTCTTTGCCCTCGTCATTGTGGGCATGTTGACTTTCAAATTACGAGGAGGGGATGCCACAGCCCTCTTAGGCGGTACGGTTGGGATCATCATGGTCTTCGTTGGATTCGGAGCCTACGGAAAAGAGGGGTTTGCAAAATTGACCGAACACGCCCGTGCAGGTTTTATGTTCGGGGTCAGAATCTTCGCTCCGGTCTTTCTGATCGCCGCTTTCTTCTTCATGGGTTCTCCCGGACAAGCAAAGGCAATCTTTGGAGAAGGGGCCAAAGGACTTCTGTTTGATCTTGGCCAGGCATTGGCCAATGCCGTGCCGTTGAGCCGCGTTCCAGTGGCTGTGGTTCAGGCTGTGGTGGGTGGTATTACCGGACTGGATGGCTCGGGATTCTCAGGATTGCCTCTGGTTGGAACGCTTGCCCAGGCCCTTGGTGGATCAACCAAACTCGATATTGCCACGCTTGGCGCACTCGGTCAGTACTTTGCTATTGCTGTGGGAGGGGGATGCATCGTCCCCTGGGCCGTCATTCCGGCAGCCGCTATCACTGGCACGGATCCGGTTGAAATCGCCAGAAGAAACCTCTGGCCTACGCTGGCAGGTTTCGTTGGCGTTGTGATCGTTGCTATCTTTCTGCTCTAATGGCTGAAAGGAGGGAAGCCAATGGTAACCTGTAAACAGATTCTTTATTGTACCGATTTCTCCGAAAGCGCAAAGGCAGCCTTGCCTTTTGCCATTGACATGGCCCAAAAATATGGAGCGGGCCTTCATATCGTTCATGTCTATCAGGACCCGGATCATCTCTCCGAGTTTGCAATCTCCTCCAATATCAAAATGGACTGGATTCGGATAGCTCAATCCATGGGAACAGAGATGGATGAGAAATTAAAAAAGATCTGCTCCGAGGTAAGCCAGCAGGTTCAATCCTGCCAGTACAAAATGTTAAGGGGAAAACCCCATCTTGAAATAGCGCATTATGCGAAGGAAAACCAAATTGACTTAATTGTTCTTGCCAGCCATGGATTGAGCGAGATCGAGAAAATTTTATTCGGCAGTACAGCAGAGAGAGTATTAAGGGAAAGTCCCTGTAACGTGCTGGTGATCAGGTCGAAAAAGTGATCTCTTAAGAGAGGGAGCATGAGATGAAAAAGGGGAGGCTGATCACCTCCCCTTTGGATGAGCCTAATATTACTCAAAGCGGGTCACCAAGACACCGATAAAAGGCATGGTCTTAACATAATCTTTTAATAGAACTTTCTTTACCATTCCGCCCTTCCCTTTCGTGCCGCTGGCGTGAATGAGGTAGGGTTCCTCCTCCACCTTAATGATCCCAATATGTCCGACGATCTCCCCTTTTTTCCTATCCTCAACCTTCTTGATGAAAAAGAGGATATCCCCACTTTTCAATTTTCCTTTTCCTTTCAGCGTTGAAGCAACAGGAAGCATATCCAAAAAAGGGATCCCCCTCGATCCTTTGATTCTTTCTGTCTTCCCCAGCCAGGAAGTAATCTCCGCTCCCCACTTCCCACTGGTAACCATATCCTCTCCGTATTCGAACCGGTCTTCATAATTGGTCACCTTTCCATCCTTAAGCATTCCCTTTGAATGGAATCGTTTTTCGAGGGCCACTTGGATCGCCTCTTCGGGTGTTTGGCTGAAGGCCAGTTCAACGGCACGAAAGATCAAATACATACAATCGACTCTTTCATCGGCTACAATGACTGCCCTTGTGACGTACTCACCCATTGGGTCCTGATCATAGGGGGTCCCTACAAACCTTTCTGCCCAGAAAGCGATTCTCTCTCCAATGGGTCTATTCTTAAGGAGAGAATAGAGTCTTAAAGCCTCCTCGTCTGGTAGGGCGAAACTGATGTTTAAAAGGAAGGTGATAATGAGAGGAATGAGAAGGTATAAGCGGGAGAAAGCGTTCAATACCATCAATGACCAGTCTAACGCTGAAGCTGAAAGGATGCAAGGTCTTTTGAAAGATAAAAGTGCCTCCCTTTTATCGATCTTAAAAACCGAATCTTCTTGTCGTAGGGTCTCTTTTCCTGCCCTCTGCTAAGAGGCTACTCTTCGCTCTTCCTCGATCAATCGGTCTCGGTAACCCTCCACATGGGAGCAGAAAGGACCTCGGCATAATTCCAGTTTCTTTTTGATCCGTTTGTCCGGCTTGACCCTTCTTTGGCTTCCTAATCCCAAAGACGTGTCTTTGAACTCCCTGTACCAAGTGCAATGCGATGTCCAGTCGTTCTTGACCATAATGGATACGGGTTCATCGATGAAATCACATTGCATGGTGCTCACACAGGTTTGCCATTTGGCAGAAGGAATATTCGAAGTCGCTCCACTCATCTTCCTCCTCCTTCCTCTTTAAGAATGACAAAGAGAGGGGCAAATTCTCCTCTCCAAGCACCGAAGATAGAAAATCGAAACTTTATGGGAAAAAAGGCTTATAAAATATATAGGGAGGCTCGTGTAGTGCTATACATTAGGCCTGAGCCTCATTGCGATCACTCGACTTTGATTTTAATCTCTTTCTTCTTTGCCTCTTCCGTTTTTGGAAGGACCACTTTCAAAATCCCATTCTTGTAAGAGGCATTGATCTTCTCACTCTGGACCCCTTTAGGCAGTTGAACGGATCGGCTAAAGGACCCAAAGCTTCTCTCGATGAGATGGTAATCCTCCTCCTTCTCTTCTCTTTCCTGTCTCTTTTCGCCTTTGATGGTGAGGATGCCATCAGAAAGGGAGATATCGATATCCTTTGGATCTATTCCCGGAATTTCTGCTTTGATAACCAGATCGTTCTTCGTCTCAGCGACGTCGAGAGAAGGATACCAGATCTCTCCTTCTTCGACTCTCCTCCTCGGCCCGTTTATGAAAGAGTCCCAAAGTCGGTCCATTTCCCTCTTCATCTGTTCGAGATCGAAGGGAACCAAACCTTTAAAAGGCCTCCAAATCGTTAAATCTCTGGTCATAAGATACACCCTCCTTCTCAATTTAATTCACATTGAAAGCCCCTTACCTCCTCTCCGCGTCAGAGAAAATGCAAAAAGGATCTAAATTCAAACAAACCCATTTCAACCCAAAAACCCCAAATTTGGCCAAAAAATAGTTATTCTTTTTTCATTTGTCAAGGTAAGATGGGGAGAGCAAGGGATGAAGAGTCTTTATAAAGATGTCCAGACCATTCTGTTTCATCGGAAGAGCACATTGGAAGCCAGGGAAGCGCTAAAGACGAGATCCCCTTTAAGTGGAGAGATGTTCATTCCCCAGCGCCGGATCCCTTCCTCACAGGATCTGCAGAAGCTGGCGGATTTTTGATCAATCTCTTCAACGTAGGTAGATGTGTTCATCACACATCTCAAGGTGAAGCAATGAATGAGGCCGAAGGTGTGACCCAATTCATGGATGCTCTCTTTTAAAAGACGGTTTTCAAAAAGAGCTTGATTATCCGGCATGCCGTAGAAGGGATTATGAAGGCGATGGCCAGAAACCAGGGCACCGGGCCCATTCAGTTGAGCTTCGCCAAAGAGAAAGGTGAAGATGGGGATGAACAGGTCCAGCTCGGTCACTCCCAGTACTTTCAAGGTATCCCCCGGAAGGCCGTTGATCAATTGAACGAGCAAGGCGCTGGAGTGATACTGATTTCGAATAGGATCATAGACCGTGGAGAGGTCAATCGGGTGATGCCGGACTCGTGTCGAAATCCTAAAAACCTGGGAAAGGGTTTGCTGAAGAGGGAGAAGGGAAGGTTCTTCGAACTTACCAATCGGAACGATATCTATAAAGGGCATGAGTGAATAAATTATCTCTGGATATTATATTTTTTGATTTTATTATAAAGGGTGACCCTGTCAATTTTGAGTATCTCCGCTGACCTCGAGATGTTCCCATTGGTTCTCTCTAATACTCGCTGGATATGAAATTTCTCCAGATCCTCCAGGCTATCAATCTCGGTTACATCCTGCCGGTGGGAGGTCAGGAGATTTAAATCCTCCGGCTCAATCCGTCCCTTCTTCCCCACCACGACGAGGGCTCTCTCAATTGTATTCCTGAGTTCACGGATATTGCCTGGCCAATCATACTGAGTCAATAGTTTCATTGCCTCCGGAGAAATCTCCGTCACTTTTTTGTTCATCGAGTTGGCATACTTCCTGAGAAAGTAGTAGCCGAGCAGAGGGATATCGGCTGTCCTTTCCCGAAGGGGAGGAATGTGTATGGAAAAGACATTCAATCGGTAATAAAAGTCTTCACGAAAATTCTTCTCGGCAACGGCCCTTTCGAGATCGGTATTCGTTGCAGCAATGACCCGAAAATCAACATTGATGATCTTATTGCTTCCGATGGGGGTAAACTGTTTGGTCTCAATGACCCGCAGAAGATCCATCTGCATTTTGGCTGAGATATTTCCGATCTCATCAAAGAAAATCGTTCCTCCATTCGCCATCTCCAGTTTCCCTTTTCTTTTATATTGGGCTCCGGTGAAGGCGCCCTTTTCATGACCGAACAGCTCACTCTCCAGCAACCCTTCGGCCAGGGATCCGCAGTTGATGGAAATGATGGGGAAATACCTTCGGTTGCTCTTAGCGTGGATCGCCTGAGCGACGAGCTCCTTTCCGGTTCCGCTCTCCCCGCGGATCAAGACCGTGGCATCGGTCTGAGCAACGACCTCTATCATCTCCTGTATCTTTTTGATCTGCGGACTTTCTCCAACAATCTCATCCTGAAGCGCCAGTTCTTCCACTTTCTGTTTCAGCTGGATATTCTCGGCAACGAGCCTCCGGTGGTTAACCGCATTACGAACCAAAACCGACAACTTGTCCGGATCAACCGGTTTCGAAATATAATCGAAGGCTCCATCCCTCATCGCCTCCACAGCGGTATCCACGGTGGCATAGGCGGTAAGGAAGATGATCACAATGGTCTTATCAATCTTTCTGATATGTTTTTGAAGTTCGATCCCGTCCATCCCCGGCATCTTCACATCCAGCAGGGCGATGTCCCAGGGACCTTCCTGCAACTTTTTCAGGGCCTCCTCCCCATTTTCGGCTGTATCAACTCGATACCCTTCTACGCTAAACCAGTTATATAACGAATCCCTGACTGAAAATTCGTCGTCAACGATTAAAATGCTCACCTTCTGCTGATCCATGTCTGGCCTCCTCAGCTCTGGGGTTCAAAGCGATTCGTGGAGATCTGGAGTTGCTCCTCAATTTTTTCGGGCGACCTGGGCAGATGAATCGTAAAGGTCGTGCCCTCATCGGGTTTCGATGACACCTTGACTCTGCCTTCATGCTGTTGAATGATCCGGTAGACGACCGCCAAGCCCAATCCGGTGGATTCTTTGGTAGAGAAAAAGGGTTCAAAAATCTTAGGCAACAATTCTTCCGGAATACCTGAACCGGTGTCCGAAACCACAATCTCGATATAACCGTGGTCTAAAAATCTTGTCCTCACCGTGATCCTCCCCCCTTTGGACATAGCCTCAATGGCATTAATGAATAGAGCGACGAAAATTTGTTGGATCCCGCTTGAGTCACAGAAGATCCGGTCATCCCCTTCGGCCAAATCCTCAACCAGGGAGATCTCTTTCAAATCCATATTATGCTTTACCAGCCGGATGCTGTTATAAATGATTTTGTGAAGGCTCTCTTCGGACCACTTTCCGAAATCTTTTTTGGCAAACACTAAAAGGTTTTTGACGATTTCACCACACCGTTTCGCCTCGTCTCGGATAACGGTCAGGTATTTGATCATCGGCTCTCCCGTGTTCACGGAAGGAGCAGGGGCCTGGAGGATCTTCAGACACAAGCTGGCATAGGTGAGAATCCCGGAGAGAGGATTATTGATCTCGTGAGCAACAATTGCCGAAAGTTTTCCGAGAGAGGCAATCTTTTCAACCAGGATGAGATGGGCCTGGGCTTTATTCAGCTCTTCGGTTTTCTCCTTGACCTTTCTCTCCAGGATGGCCGACCATTCCTGGTTGGCTTCGTTGGATGCCTTGAGCTGCTGGGTCATCTGATTAAAGGATTTCGCCAGTTCTCCCATCTCATCATTCGATTTAAAATCTATGGTGTAGTCGAGGTTTAAATTGGCCACTTCCTTCGTTCCCTTTGCAAGCTTTCGGACGGGGATGTGGACCAACTTATAAATGAACCCCCCGAAGAACAGAACCGTGATCACAATCATGAGGCTTGAATAGAGGATCATCTGTCTCTGCGTTTTATCGATCTCCTCATCCACGGATTTTAAAGACAGCTTCACGTCTAAAAGGCCCAGGAGCTTATCTTGGGGAGAGTGATCATGGCAGGGGCCTTTATAACAGGCCGGTTCATTCTCAATCGGATTGATCAGGCCAAGTACCCGATATCCCTGGGACGATTTGATGACGCGGATTCGATTCGGTGTGTCCAGACGTTCCAGCGGGGGGACATTCTTATGGCATACGAAACATTGCTCGGCATCAATGTCCACCGTGGTTCCGACTTCGTTTAAATCATCTGAAAAGGAGATCTGCCCTGGTTTATTATAGATGCGAACTCCTTCCACCCCTTCTTCATGGCCAATGGTGGTCATAATCTGCTGGAGATGTTCCCGGTCATTCTTCAACATGCTGTACCGGGTTGATCGCTTGATGATGTCACTGGCCTGAATGGCGCTGTGCATCACGCTTTCATTAATATGCTTGGTGTAGGAGGTGATGTTAAAATACATAATTCCGGCAAAGGAGATGATTAGCAGGATGGCTAAAAGAAAGTAAAGCTTGAAGCTCAAACTCCTAAAGATCACACCCTCCAGCACCATCGAGACTTTCATGAAGAGGACTTTTCTCATCCACTCTTTCATCTATGCCTTCTCCTCCAGAAGCTCCGGGATAGGAAGAAGATCGTTCAGACAGACCATGTTTCTGTTCTACCTTTATCATATTCTCAGGAAGGTATCAATGTAAAAAACGGTCGGACAGGATCCATGGGAGTAAAGGATAAGACGGACATTGCCCATGGGAAAGAACTTTTAAGCCTCTATCGCTGAATGAGCTTTCTGACAATCTCCTCATCTTGCAAAGTCAGATCCAGTTCGGCTCCGACAGCCCCTTACTCTTTGGATTCATGATCTGGAGAAGGGGGGGCTGTCGGAGGAAAGGAAGGAGTCCCAGAGAGATTTCTGAGCTCCCAATCCAGAGGACATTTCTCGCACTGCAAGTCATATTTGCAGAGCTTATAAGAGATGAGACCAGCGCTCATCCATACACACTTGATGGATTGTTCCAAGGGGGAGGAACCTTTCTTCTTCAAAGAGTCATCCATCTTTTGCCCATTTTCCCTTCTGGCATCATCCTTCCGCCGTTTGAAAATACTCTTTTACAATCCCTTCCCATTTCTCTCTGTCCAAATGCCTGGCCATACCATCCACGATCCTACCACCGTCTTGATAGACCCGACCCAATTCGTAGTTCGTCCTGGACAGAAGACTTTCTTTTACCTCCTCCATCCATTGTTTGGCCATGGCACCCGAAAGTAATTGTTTCTTCTCTACCGAAAACCTCGGAACCTCAACTTCCATCAACCAGTTCTGATAAGGATCCTCATTCAATTCATTGGGATGACGGAGAACCTCTTCATTGATTGCGATCACCCTCCCTCCCACTGGGGAAAGCATATCAATGGTCTTCGAATCAACTTTTAAACTCCAACCTTTATCTCCTTGACGAAGAGTGGAGCCAACAGCGGGCATCCGAACCCCGCTCACACGACCGACGAGCTTTTGGGCAAAATCATCAAGGCCAACCTTCACGGTTTGTTGATTTGCTTCCGGGATTGCCCAGCTGTGTCCCAAATGGTAATACCGACCCTCCGGAAGCCTGAACCAATCGGGGGCCATCCTCCCCGCCGCCTCAAAGAGGGCCCTCGCAGGCCGATTCAACAATTTCCAAAAAGGAATCAAGAGTAAGAGGAAACTGATCACCAGAAGATATTCGATGTGCTTCGTGGCAAAGATATCTACATAGCTGAAGCCTTCCATTGGGGGACCTCCTTTCCAGTCATGACGCCTTCCTCTACCCGATGATCTTCTCTTGCCCATTCAGGGGATTCCTGGATCACTGGCATTCGATTGACGATCCATCTGAACACCCACACCTCCGTCAGGATGATAGCCATCGTAATCACGATTTCCATCCAGGAGGGAAAGTATCTCTGGCTCCACGGAACATACCATTTATAGGCGATGACAGAGATATTGAGCCGATTGATGATGATTCCCAGCATCGAGAGGATCGCCGCTACACGGATGACGCCGATGTTTTCGTACCGCACTCCCCATAAGAAGAGAAAGCAGGGGAGCAACACCAGACCGAAAACCTCAACGAGATACCAGTATCCCATCGGAGTCGCCAACAGGGCCCAGTGCTGGTCATGGATGAAGATCAATACCTTCATAAAGAAATAGACAAACAGGGCTCCAGCGCAGGCCTTGCCCAGCCCAATGACAATCTGGCGAAAAGATTCATGATGCCTGTCGTCAATCTGGTGGCTGAACACCTTATGGCTGATGCTCCCTTCAAAAATGACCATCGAAAGCCCGGCAAAGATGCTCGATGTAAAGAAGAGCACTGGAATAAACTGGGTGTACCACAGGGGATGAATTTTATCCTTGGCCATCAAAAAGAGGGCTCCCAGACCTGACTGATGAAGGGTGGAAAGAGCAATTCCGAAGATTACAGCCCCAACCGTCAATGAGCCTAGAATCTTACGGACTCTCTTAAACCCCAACCATTCGGCAATGGTCGGAGAAAATTCAATAAACAGTGAAATCATATAAAGCAGAAAGTGCCAGGAAACCAGGAACAAGACGGAATTTACACCGAACTTGTTTCCGATGATTGGGTTGACGATGTTCCACCAGCGCCCAAGATCCAGCAAAATGGCCCCTGCGTAAAAGACATAGGCAAGGAAACCGTTCAGAACCGTGGCCCGGACAACTGGATGATATTTCTCCGTCCGAAGAATATAAACCACAAAGGTCAGGATGTACGCACCTCCAGCAAAAGCAACCCCCACCATGACATCAAATCCAATCCAGATCCCCCAGGGAAACTCCTGAGAAAGGTTGGTTACGGAACCTAACCCTTTTACCAGACGATATACGATGAGCACGAAACCAAGAAGGATGATGGGGAGGGTAATCACATTAAAGGGGGTATAAATCTTTCCTTTTGGTTTCAGCTCACTTTGGATAAACGCCACTAAGTCTCTAAGGTTCTTAATTTCTGTTGTTGCCGACGCTGCCTTCATCTTCTTGCCCCTCCTTTTCGTATTTTATCTTCATCAGGTTTCGTCAGGGTGTTCACCCCAATAAGAAAGGCTGGCCAGAGGAGAAGGACGAGAGGAACGGAATAGAGAAACCCTTTGCTGTATTCAGGATAGGGAATCGTCCCCAGATCGGTCCTGAAGCCAATCTGGTCAAAGGGAACTTTTGAAATGTAGAGATATCCTGTTCCTCCCACCTCATGTTCTCCGTAGATATGTGTGATATATTCCCTCGGACTGTTATAGATTCGACTGTTGGCCTCTTCAATCAGCTTCCTCCGCGGACCAAACGTGAGTGCTTTTTCCGGGCAGGCTTCCACGCAGGCAGGGACTTCTCCCGCCTTGAGTCGTTCCCAACAGAGGCTGCACTTCTGAATTCTGGGATTGGAACTTTCATATTCAAATTTCGGCATTTCAAAGGGGCACGATGGCATGCAATATCGGCATCCCATGCAGTTTCTTTCCCATGTGACTGGTCCATTTTTTCTCTTCTCCATGGCCTTCACCAGACAGGCGGCCACACACCCCGGTTGATTGCAGTGCATACACTGGGTCTTGACAAAGACCTCTCCTTTTGAGGTTTGATAACGGTTGACCACGGTTAACTGGGTCACAGAGGTCTGGCGTCTCTTCTCAAAAACAGAGGTGTCGCTGATATCAGGAACCGGCAAATGATTGGCCTGGGCACATGCCTCTTCACAAGAACGACAACCCACGCACCGGGTGGTATCAACCAGAATCCCAACAAATTCCACCGGAGGAACAGAGGCCTCGGCCTTGAACCTCTTCGGAATAAAAATATTACCCAAGGCTGTTCCTGCAATTCCCCCACCAACAATGCCTCCACCAAGTACCTTAAGAAAATTTCTCCTATTGATTCCCATGGGTCTCCTCCTCATGCTGATTTCTTTAATGAGCAATGCATCTACCACGATGGCTGAATGAGCTAATTCCCCAACAGGTGATAAGGCTCAGAAAAACTAAAGTCGTGACCATAAATTCATCTCCTTTCTCTATGTGGATTCATCAATCCGGCTTAGAATGGAACAACTGAGAAACCACGATCCTCCATAATTTCTCGTCCAATTGGTCAGCGATTCCACGAATGACCACCTCTCCATCTCCATAAACCATTCCTAATGTCGGATGGCTGATTGCCGCTCTTAGCTTGGCCTTAACTTGGTCAAAGAACACCCGAAACTGAAAAGAATCCATCAAATTGAACCCATGCATGCCCCTGTGATAATAAACATCTTTTGGAAATTGAATCGGATTTTGAACCATTTCTGCTGGCGAGAAACCAAGCTTCCCTTTAGGCAGCCACAGAACATCAACATCTCCAGACCCTTTTTCATCTTCTTGAAGCCTGTAAGAAAATTTTGCGTCCCTGGCCTCAATCATAGAGATTTCTTTTCTAAGTGAAAAATGGCGCACAAAGATTCCACCCATAATCGCCAATATGAATGTCATCAAAACAAGCATAATAACCATACCGGTTACCCCATTCTTATTTTTCTCGCCCTCTTTATATCAAAAAATAAGCCAAGGCTTAACGTTTTCATAAAAAATGTGAAAATTAATTTATTGTCTATTGATTACAAAAAGTTACAATAATTAGAATTTAATTTTAAATGCTCTTACCACTAAGATTATTTTTATTAGAGTGTTGAAATTTTAAATACAAATTTAGCCAGTATTTATTAACCACCTAAAATTTAAAAAAATTTTATTGATTAAAAATTCAACATATAATTATTGAAATTTTCATCAATTTCTTATTAAAAAGTGTTGAAAATTCCAAATTCGGAACTGGATAGAAAAAAGGATGTAAGATTAAGATAAGGAGAAAGGAATACTGGAAGGGCTCTTAATTAGATAGGAACTTATAGAATCTATAGTTTTGGTAGATTAAAAAATTGTTTTTATTCAGATCACTCCCTTTCGATTCTCATAAAGGAGATTTACCAGCCTTCTGAGACTCGAAAAATAAGAATCAAATCTTCAACCTCCCTTTCCAAAGAGGCTTTGAATCGAACTCTCATTCCATCTCTGATACCCGGGGGAATATTCAATTCGATTTTTTTCTCAATACGCCTTTTCCCCTGCCCACGGCAGAGCCCGCAGATTAAATCCCTTCTGATCCCTGATCCATTGCATCTGCTGCACTTCTGCCAAACAGGAATCTTTAAAAAGAAATGGCCACCTCGTTGAGCCTCCTCAAAGGTCAGAAGAATTTCAATATAAAGATCAGCCTCCTTCACTTCATAAAAAGAAAGAAAGGAGTGGGGGGTGAAGATCCGGTCTATTTCAGAAAACAGATCAGGCTTGGCCTCTACAGATTCATTAGGTGAAAAAAAGGGAGGCTTGATGTAAGGTCTCCTCACTTTTTCATTCAAGGATTGGTCATAAAGAGACCTCCTCTCAGGATCAGAGAGGGTTTCGTAGGCCTCCAGAACTTCTAAAAACTTCTGTTCGTCCTTAGGCTTCGCTGAAACATCAGGATGGTAACGTTTGGCAGCTTCCCGGTAAGCCTTCTTGATTTCATCAAGGTTCGCATCTTGACCGATGCCAAGCACTTGATAAAAATTTTTCACTGAACCCGCCCCATTGGGTAATAATGGTTTGGGGGAAGCCCTGCGTCGCCCCCCCGAATCAATGGCTAAGTGGTGGTTACTTTAACCTTTTGTGGCTTGGCTTTCTCAACCTTCGGTAAAACCAATCGCAAGACCCCATTATTCATCTTAGCAGAGATCTTTCCCTGGTCAATGATATCTGATAAAGTAAACTGCCTGTAATAATCACCCCAATCAAACTCTTTGTAAAGAGAAGTCTCCCCATCTTCTTCCATCTTTTCAATCCGGCCGATAATCGTTAGCTGATTATCTTTGAGATCAATATCCACATTCTTGCTGTCTACCCCGGGCAAATCCGCGAGAACGACGAGTTCTTTTTCATTTTCCAGAATATCAACGGAAGGAATGAACACAGGACCAGGCCGTGTTCCCTCTCCTGACTCCTTCTTAACCTCTTTCTTCTCTTTGCGTTCCATCTCCTTGGCTGTCATCTCCGTCACCTCCTTAGCAAGCCCTTTATGCCTTCAGCACAGTAATCTTTTTTGGTTTGGCCTCTTCTGATTTAGGCAGAACGATGGTTAAAACTCCATTCTTCATATTTGCAGTGACCTTATCAGAATCGATCTTGGCCGGTAAAGCGATCGTCCTCCTGAAGATCCCTGCCTCCCGCTCTTTTCGGTGGTAACTGGCATTCTGCTCTTCGACATCAATCTTCCTCTCTCCCCTGAGCTGGAGACGCCCTTCAACTACCGAAATATCGAGAGACTCCGGAACCAATCCTGGAAGTTCAGCTCGGATATAGAAATGATCCCCTTTTTCGGTCAGGTTAATAGCCGGATAGACACGACTGAAAAAAGGGTCTGCTCCAGGAGAAAAAAGATTGAATAGGCGGTTTACCTCTTGCCTCAGCCGATCAAACTCCGATATCTCACCCGGATTGGATTGCCATCGAACCATTGCCATCTCTATTTCCTCCTTTCCCCACAAGTTTAGCTAAAAATAATTATTATTTTAGAAATTTCAAGGCCCTCTGGACGATCTTTCCTGATGGGTTCTCTTATCTTACTCCCTTTCCATGATTGAACATGTTAGAATGGAAAGGGGGATTCATCATCCATACATAGAAAAATGACCCATCGGGAGAATTCAGGAGGAAAGATGGAAAAAGTCAGACTGGGCAGAACGAATCTGGTTGTGACCCGATTGGGTTGGGGCGGCATTCCAATTCAGCGTGTCCAGGAGCAAGAAGCGGTTTCGGTCATCAGGGCTGTTGTGGAAATGGGAGTAGACCTTCTCGATACGGCACGGGGTTACACGAATAGCGAATACCGGATTGGAATGGCGCTTCAGGGGATCAAACGGCCGGTCATCCTCTCTTCGAAATCTCATATTAAAACAGAAAAGATTTATGAAGATGTCCACGAGAGCCTCAAACAGATGCAGGTGAAAAAAATCCATATCTACCATCTACATAACGTCATCAACTTCGAGGAGTTCGACAAAGTCATGGCTCCTGGAGGAGCCTATGAGGGTTTAATGCGGGCAAAGAAAGAAGGTTTGATTGATTACATCGGTATCACCAGCCACAACCTTCCTGTTCTTGAGAGGGCGATTGAGGATGGGCGTTTTGATGTCATGATGGCCTGCTACAGTTTTCTTGAACCTGAAGCCTCTCAAAAAGTCTTTCCGATGGCAAAAAAGAAGGATATCGGCATCCTCGCCATGAAACCCCTTTCAGGAGGGGCAATTGAAGAGCCGGGCCTTGCCTTGAGATATGTCCTCTCAACAGAGGGGATGGTTCCCATCCCTGGGTCAGAAACACTCGAAAAGGCAAGCGAAAACTGGAGGACCTTTATAGAAAACCATCCCCTGACAAAGGAAGATCGAGAACGAATCGAAACCATCCGTAAAAAATTTGATCATCAATTCTGCAGGCGATGCGACTACTGCCTGCCCTGTACTGAAAATATCAGCATTCAGCATGCGATTGGGTT
>OGCL01000660.1_pt1 | contig 34417 bp, 32 predicted proteins | sample 1570041 | NCBI WGS metagenome assembly OGCL01 (sample SAMN06266162, study PRJEB24511) | hot springs metagenome | isolation source: Hot spring water | place: South Africa: Limpopo | collected 2015-06-22 | reverse complement strand
TTTCTCCTGCGACGGCTCGCCGTCTTGATCCCGACCTTTATCGGCGTCTCGATCATTGCCTTCGCTTTCATCCGGCTTCTCCCCGGCGACCCGGTCGCGCTGCTCTCCGGTGAGCGCGTCATGTCGCCCGAGCGTCACGCACAGATCAGTGCGCAGCTCGGTCTCGACCGTCCGCTCGTCATCCAGTACTTCGATTATCTCGGTGGCGTTCTGACCGGTGATTTCGGCACATCGATCGTCTCGAAAAGCCCGATCATCGACCAGTTCTTCGCGCTGTTCCCGGCCACGGTCGAGTTGTCCCTCTGTGCGATCCTGCTGGCCGTCGCCATCGGCGTTCCTGCCGGCATCATCGCTGCCATCAAGCGTGGCTCCTTCTTCGACCAGACCATGATGGGCATCGCCCTTGTCGGCTATTCCATGCCGATCTTCTGGTGGGGTCTGCTGCTGATGATCCTGTTTTCCGGCATCCTGCAATGGACACCGGTATCGGGCCGCATCTCGCTTATGTACTTCTTCCCGCCGGTCACGGGCTTCATGCTGATCGACAGCCTCCTGTCTGGTCAGAAGGGTGCCTTCGCCTCGGCCGCCAGCCATCTTATCCTGCCGACGATCGTGCTTGCCACCATTCCGCTCGCCGTCATCGCCCGTCAGACGCGCTCTGCCATGCTCGAAGTCCTGTCGGAAGACTATATCCGCACGGCACGCGCCAAGGGCCTTTCGCCCTTTCGCGTCGTCGGACTACATGCGCTGCGCAACGCGATGATCCCGGTGATCACCACGATCGGCCTGCAGATCGGCGTCATGCTCGCAGGCGCCATTCTCACCGAAACGATCTTCTCCTGGCCGGGCATCGGCAAGTGGATGGTCGATAGTGTGTTCCGCCGTGACTACCCGGTCATCCAGGGTGGCCTCCTCCTGATTGCTGGCATCATCATGGTCGTGAACCTGCTGGTCGACCTGCTCTACGGCCTGATCAACCCGCGCATCCGCCACTAAGAAGGATAAAGTCCCATGGCAGAGACAACAACCACCCAGCCGGTTTCGAGCGCTCAGATGCGCCGCCAGATGCTGGCCGAATTCTGGTTCTACTTCTCCGAAAACCGCGGCGCCGTGATGGGCCTCGTCGTTTTCGTCACGCTTGTGCTGATCGCCGTGTTTGCCGGCGTGATTGCCCCGCATTCGCCGTTCGAACAGTACCGCAACGCGGTTCTCCTGCCGCCGGCCTGGCTGGAAGGTGGTAACTGGAGCTTCCCGCTCGGCACCGATCCTGTCGGGCGCGACATCCTTTCGCGCCTGATCTATGGCTCGCAGTACTCGCTCTTCATCGGCGTGTTCGTCACCACACTGTCACTCACTACGGGCATCGCGATCGGCGTCATCGCCGGTTACTACGGTGGCTGGCTTGATACGGCGATCATGCGTCTGATGGATATCATCCTCGCTTTTCCGTCACTGCTTCTGGCGCTCGTGCTTGTCGCGATCCTCGGACCGGGCTTGACCAATGGCATGATCGCCATCGCGCTCGTCCTGCAGCCACATTTCGTCCGGCTGACCCGCGCGGCCGTCATGTCGGAAAAGACGCGTGATTATGTGACGGCCGCCCGCCTTGCCGGTGCAAGCCCGCTTCGCCTGATGTTCAAGACGATCCTGCCGAACTGCATGGCGCCGCTGATCGTTCAGGCGACGCTGTCCTTCTCCAATGCGATCCTTGACGCAGCCGCGCTCGGCTTCCTCGGCATGGGCGCCCAGCCGCCGGCTCCCGAATGGGGCACGATGCTGGCCGAAGCGCGCGAATTCATTCTGCGCGCCTGGTGGGTCGTGACTTTCCCGGGTCTCGCCATCCTGATCACCGTTCTCGCCATCAATCTGATGGGTGACGGCCTGCGCGATGCGCTCGATCCCAAGCTGAAGAGGTCCTGATCATGGCGCTTCTCGATATCCAGAACCTCACCGTCCAGTTCGAGACGGCAACCGGCTGGTTCAAGGCCGTCGACGGCGTGTCGATGTCGGTCGAGCCGGGCGAAGTGCTCGCCATCGTCGGCGAAAGTGGCTCCGGCAAGTCCGTCGCCATGCTCGCCGTCATGGGCTTGCTGCCCTGGACGGCCAAGATCACTGCCGACAAGATGGAATTTCAGGGTCGTGACATCCAGAAGATCTCGGCGGCCGAACGCCGCAAGCTGATCGGCAAGGACGTCGCCATGATCTTCCAGGAGCCGGTTGCCAGCCTCAACCCGTGCTTTACCGTTGGCTTCCAGATCGAGGAAGTCCTGCGGCTGCACATGGGCCTTGGAGCAAAGGAGCGTCGCGAGCGTGCCATCGAGCTCTTCAAGCTGGTCGGCCTGCCGGACCCGGCGGAGCGGCTGAACCATTTCCCGCACCAGATGTCGGGCGGTCAATGCCAGCGCGTGATGATCGCGATCGCGATCGCCTGCAATCCAAAGCTCCTGATCGCAGACGAGCCGACGACCGCACTCGACGTGACGATCCAGAAGCAGATCCTTGATCTCTTGATGAAGCTTCAGGCCGAGACCGGCATGGGCCTCATCATGATCACCCACGACATGGGCGTGGTGGCCGAGACCGCCGACCGCGTCATCGTCCAGTACAAGGGCAAGAAGATGGAGGAGGCCGACGTGCTCTCGCTCTTCGAAAGCCCGAAAAACCCCTACACGCGTGCGCTACTGTCGGCACTTCCGGAAAACGCCACCGGCGACCGTCTGACCACAGTCTCCGATTTCCTGGCCGCCGCTGAAACGGGAGGTGCCATATGATCGCCGAAACCCAGACGCCTATGCTCGAGATCCGCGACATCAAGCGCGACTACCGGGTGCCGCAGGGCATCTTCAAGCAGGACAAGATCGTCCATGCTGTGAAGGGTGTCTCCTTCAAGCTCGACAAGGGCAAGACGCTTGCCATCGTCGGCGAAAGCGGCTGCGGCAAGTCCACGCTCGCCCGCATTCTCACCTTCATCGATGAGCCGACAGCAGGCGAGCTCCTGATCGACGGACAGAAGGTCGACTTGCGTCCTGGCCATCTGACGGCCGACATGCGCCAGAAGGTGCAGATCGTCTTCCAGAACCCTTATGGTTCGCTCAATCCGCGCCAGAAGATCGGCGACGTGCTCGGGGAACCGCTGCTCATCAACACCAAGATGAGTGCGGCCGAACGCCGCGAGCGAGCGACCGACATGCTGGTCAAGGTCGGTCTCGGTCCGGAGCACTATAACCGCTATCCGCACATGTTCTCGGGCGGTCAGCGGCAGCGTATCGCGATCGCGCGCGCGCTGATGCTCAACCCGAAGCTCTTGGTGCTCGATGAGCCTGTCTCGGCGCTCGACCTCTCGGTCCAGGCTCAGGTGCTGAACCTGCTCGCCGACCTGCAGGAAGAGTTCGGCCTGACTTACGTCTTCATCAGCCACGACCTCTCGGTGGTGCGCTACATCGCTGACGAAGTGATGGTGATGTACTACGGTGAGGCCGTTGAATATGGCACGCGCGACGCGGTCTTTGCTGATCCGCAGCACGAATATACCCGGACACTCTTCACCGCGACCCCACGCGCCGACGTGGAATCGATCCGAGCGCGCATGGCCAAGCGCAAGCTGGCGACTGCTGGCTGATTGCAACGACAGCGCCGGAGGGAGTGCCCTGGAGATAACTCCCTCTGGCCATCAGGGCCGATTGACCGCTTGTTCTGCCGCCTCGGCCAGAATGTCGATCACCTGCCGGCGGATCGCTGGCGGACTGAGGGTATGGTCGGCGTTTTCGAGCAAAATGTGCCGCAGGCGGGGAAAGGCCCTGTGGCCAGACAGAGACTTTCCAAAATAAAGCCTCTGCTGATCGAGGCTGCCATCGGTGCGGCAAGAGATGAAGGTGACCGGCACCTGCCGCTCGTCCAGGTGACGGAGAAGGGCATATAGCTGGCTGCGCAACCGGCCAAGCTTCGTCAACTTGCCGAGAAGGGGCGAAGCGCCGCGCGAAAGCCGGTTTCTCGCGTGGCCAGCGATGTTTCGGGCCGCATTGCGGATATCGACATCACCGCTGAGAACCCGCTTGTAGGTGCTCAGGCTGAAAGCCCGCCGCTTGTAGTCACCAAGCGGACGAGCACCCGCCAGGAGAAGCGATTCCACATCCTCATCCGGATCGAGAACCAGTCGCAGTTGGTTGATCGATACGATGCCGGCAACTTCGGGATTGGCAGCACCCGCGTAGAGTGCGGAATGGGCGCCACTGCAGATCCCCGCCAGAATTATGGGGGCGGTGCTGATACTGCGGATATGGCGTATGACGGCCTGCACATCGTCCAGCTGGGCTTCTGAATAGACGACCTGCTCGGGACCGTGCATGTCGGCGGGGCTTTCGCCTATATTTGCGAGGTCGACGCGGAATGTTGCAATGCCCCTGGGCGCCAAAGTGCGTGCCGCATCGACCCAGATATTGCCCCAGCCGTTATGCGGCGCATAAGCCATGTTGAGCAGAATGATGACTGCCTTTTCCGTGCCCGATGGCGGTCGGCCCAAAATTCCAAATAGGCGGGAGTCGATAATGTCTGCCCGTTCGTGAAACGTGGACGCCGCAAGAATGGCAGGCGGTAGTTCCTCGGTGGCCGACATTGCTGGAGCCGCAACGCAAGGCAAGCTTCTGCTGAACCAGCCGCCGATCGTGTCGATCAGCGCCATGGGTATCGGCGACGTTACGACGCCGTCGAGCATTTCGCCATAGCCGGCAAAATCGCTGCACTCTACCGATGCACCAAGGCGCGTAAGTTCATTGGCAAGATCTCGGTCCGCGGCATTCTCTGGGCGCGCCAGGACCAGAACAGGCAGGCCCGCTGGCATTGCATCGAGGGTGATGGTGAGCGATTTGAGATCGGCTGCCAGCTGCGGCTCCATGATGAATGAAGCGAGCACCGTAGCGCCCGGTGGATAGCCGAAGTCGATCCCGATGCCGTCCTCGATTACCTTTTCACGCAGTCCAACCTCGCGCAGATAACGCCGTCCGCTGAGAGCCGAAGCGGCAAGGACATAACCCGCCAGCTTTTCGTCTTGCCGCCCGGCCTGAAGCGCGACCGCAGCACCGATGCCCATGCCGTAATAGAGGATGCGCGTACAGCCCGTCCGGCGCCGCAATTCCTGCGCCGCGCGGACCGCGCCCAGAACCCAGGTCTCAAATGTCCCGCCTTGAGCATTCGGCAGCGAGTCGCCTTCACCGGGATAATCAAAGCGGATTACGGGAAAGCCACGTAGCGCGAGATCCTCTGCGATCATCCGGTGAAATTTGACCGTGCAAAGAGCGTCGAACCCCCATGGCGGGCAGACCACCACGCCAGTGTCCCCCGACGCAGGATGCAGATGACCGAGCATGCCATCCATCGCCACGGGTGTGGCTGGACAGGGCACGTTGCTGAGGGCGTCACTCGGATTTGCGCGCGCGAAAGTGGTTTGCGTCACTGAAGCTCCCTGGTGTAGGCGGGAAGAACGAGAGTGCCCGTCGACAGCTTCACCATTGGATCATATCTCTTAACACATTAGCAAAGCCGGCGGGCAAAATGCCACGCACCGCAAATTGCCAGCGGCGGGAAACCGTTTCGCGCTCCGGTATCGGGATGGTCACGGCAGGTAACCGTAAGATATCTTCGGGCTGTCGAATACCATGGTCGATCGGATCGTCTTGATCTCGGCAAGCCGATCGAACTCTTGCCAGATCAGACGCTTGAAGTCGGCCATGTCGCGCACGGAGATCTTCAGCAGAAAATCGAAATCCCCCGCCACCGCATGGATCTCGGTGACCTCGGCGAGCTTGCCGACATGCTCAATGAAGCGCTCGCCCACCTGCGGCGTCGTGCGGTCGAGGGTTATCTCGACATAGGCCTGCAAACCGAGGCCGACGCGAGGTGCATCGATGATCAGGGCCTGGCGGATGATGCCGCTTTCATACAGACGAGCCAGCCGGCGCGATAACGGTGCCGCCGTCAGGCCGACCTTCTCCGAGAGTTGGGCATTGGTCTGGCTCGCATCTTCAAGCAGGCAGGCAATGATCCTGCGATCGATTTTGTCCAGCGTAACAGCGGCGGCTTCCATTATCTCTCGTACTTGGCTGACTTGTGGCAAAAATATATCGCATATTGACCTGCTGCGGCAATACTTCTGCGTTTGTCCGCGATGGGTGCCACAAATCCGCAGAGACTTTGCGCGGGAATCTTGTTATCTCTGATCCAGCACAATCGCTCTTCGACGAAGGTCCCGGATGTTCGACAAGCTTGCCTCCCAGCCCAATGACCCGCTGCTCGCCCTGATCGGCCTTTTCAATGCGGACCAGCGCGAGGACAAGATTGACCTCGGCGTCGGCGTCTACCGTGACGACGACGGACGTACGCCGGTCATGCGCGCGGTCAAAGCGGCCGAGCGGGAGCTGTTGGAAACGCAGAACAGCAAGTCTTACGTGGCTCCCGAAGGTGACCGGATGTTCCTCGACTTGCTCTGGGACCTCGTTGGAGGCAAGGGACATGGCAAGTTCGCTGCCGGCGTGCAGACGCCTGGCGGCTCGGGCGCGCTCCGCCTGGCCTCGGACCTGATCGCCCGCGCAGGCAGTGGCCGCCTTCATCTAGGGCTTCCAAGCTGGCCGAACCATGCTGGCATCTTTGGAGCGACAGGTCTGAATGTCGAGACCTATCCCTATTTCGACGTGCCGACTCAGGATGTGCGCTTTGCCAGTATGATGAAGGCCTTGAGCAGCGCTCCGAGGGGCGATGCCGTTCTGCTCCATGCCAGCTGCCACAATCCCACGGGAGCGGTTCTGACTGCGGCGCAATGGGAAGAGCTCGCGGCAGTTATTGCAGAGCGTCGCCTCGTGCCCTTGATTGATTCCGCTTATCAGGGTTTCGGTGCCGGAATTGAGGAAGACATGGCCGGCCTTCGAACGGTCATTGCTGCAGCACCTGAAGCCTTGGTCGCGGTTTCCTGTTCCAAGTCGTTTGGCATCTATCGCGAACGCACTGGGGCGATCTTCGCGGTGGCGGAAACGCAGGACGCGGCAGATATCGCGCGCTCAAACCTCGTGACCATGGCCCGTACCAGTTACTCCATGCCGCCGGACCATGGTGCTGCGGTTGTTCGCACCATTCTCGGGACGGACAGGCTGCGGAAGGATTGGGTTGAAGAACTCAACAGCATGCGTGAACGCTTGAATGGCTTGCGCCGCGAACTGGCAGCCGCCCTTGGCGACGGTTGGCAACTGGCACCGCAGATTGCCGAACAGCAGGGTATGTTCTCGCTCCTGCCTCTCAAGGAGGCCGACGTGCTGGCGCTGCGCAAGTATCATGGCATCTATATGCCGACGTCCGGCCGCATTAACATTGCAGGTCTGAAGAGCGCGGATATCCCGCGCGTCGCACATGTGCTGAAACCGCTCTTGGGCTGAAACCATGACCACGACGACTGTGAACCAGGCGGGCGCCGAGCGCCACCGCCTCTATGAAGACGTGCTGGCTATGATCTCGGGAACGATGTTCGTCTCGCTCGGCACGCTGATCTACACCGAGACGATGCTGACGGTCGGCTCGAGCGCGGGCCTGGCCCTGCTCCTGTCCTATGTCAGTGGCTGGGGCTTCGGGCTCATCTTCTTCATTGTCAATCTGCCCTTCTACATCCTCGCCGTGAAGCGCATGGGCTGGGCCTTCACGCTCCGCACCTTCACAGCAGTCGCGCTTGTGTCGATCCTGTCGAAGTTGAATGGCCAGTGGATCGACTTCTCCCATCTCGATCCGCTTTATGCCACGGTAATTGGAGGAGGGCTGATCGGCGTAGGCCTGCTGATGCTGTTTCGCCATCGCACGGGTCTCGGCGGCATCAACATTCTCGCGATGTATCTGCAGGAAAAGACGGGGCTGCGCGCCGGCTATTTCCAGCTCGGCGTGGACCTCACGATCCTCGCCATAGCATTCTTCGTGCTTCCCGCCGACCGGCTCGCTCTGTCAGTGCTGGGGGCTGCAATCGCCAACCTGATTCTGGCGATCAATCACAAACCCGGCCGTTATATGGGCCTCAGCTGAGAGCGGCCCAGAATTATGCCAGCGCCGCATCCACGATGACCAGCGGTCGCCCTTGAGTGCAGGACTCGATGCGAGCATCGACGCGGTAGACGTCTCTGAGCAAAGCGGGGGTGATGACATCCCCGGTGGTGCCACTTGCGATCAGACGGCCATCAGCCACCACGAGCGCATGTTCGCAATAGCGCATCGCGTGGTTCAGGTCGTGCAGGGCGATCAAAACGGCGATCCCACTTTCGGCCGCAAGCTGCTGCATGAACTGCAACACCTCGATCTGGCGGAACAGATCGAGCGCCGAGGTCGGCTCGTCCATGAGCAGAACTTCCGGCTTGCGCACCAGCGCCTGAGCGATGGCTACCAACTGGCGCTGGCCGCCTGAGAGTTCACCGAGATCGCGGAAGGCGAGATCGTCGATCCGTAGTGATGTGAGGATACGGTCGATCTCCAGAAGCTCGTTGTCGGCAACCCGCCAGCCGGAACCCTGCTTGGAAGCGAGGAGCACACTTTCATAGACGGTGAGCACGGCATTCGCGCCGGTATCCTGCGGCATGTAACAGATTGGCCGCAGGCTCTCCTCCCCGGAGATATGCACGACGCCTTCGCCTTTCAGCATGCCTGCAATACGCTTGAAGAGCGTTGACTTGCCCGCAGCATTGGGTCCGATGACTGCCGTCAGCATGCCGCCTGCAATGTCCCCGGTGGTGATGTCGGTGAAAACGCGGTGGCGGCCGTATTGTGCGCCCACCGCTTCGAGCCTGAGGGCTACCATGCGCGCCTCCTGTTGGTGAAGATCAGCGAGAAGAAGAAGGGAACGCCCACAAGGGCCGTGATGACGCCGATCGGCATGATGGCGCCGGGGATCAGCATCTTCGAGACGACGGAGGTAACGGAGAGCAGCAGCGCGCCGCAGAGCACGGAGCCGGGCAGGAAGAAACGCTGATCCTCGCCGAGCAGCATGCGCGCGATATGTGGGCCAACCAGGCCGATAAAGCCGATCGTACCCACGAAGGAAACCGGGATCGCTGCGAGCAGGCTGACCAGCAGCATGGTCTCAAGACGAAGGCCGCGAACGTTGACGCCGAAGGAGGCTGCCTTATCGTCACCCAGGCGAAGGGCCGTCAGCGCCCAGGCACGGCGTGCAAAGAGAGGCACGCAAAAGACGAGGACTGCAAAGGTGACCGCGACCTTGCCCCAGGTCGCCTTGGTGAGTGATCCCATGGTCCAGAAGACGACGGCGGCCAATGCCTGTTCCGAGGCGAGATATTCGAGCAGCGACAGGAGTGCGTTGAATGTGAAGACCAGCGCGATGCCAAGCAGCACGATCGTTTCGACTGTGACGCCGCGCATGGTCGAGACGCCGTAGATGAAAAGCGAAGCGAGCATCGCCATGAGGAAGGCGTTGATCGGGACCATGTACTGGACAGCGGCCGGAAAGACGGCGACACCCGCCACGAGACCGAGGGCTGCCCCGAAGCCGGCCGCAGCGGAAATGCCGAGCGTGAAGGGGGAAGCCAGCGGGTTGGCGAGGATCGTCTGCATCTGCGCGCCGGCTAGCGACAGGCACGCGCCGACCGTGACGGCCATCAGCGCGATCGGCATTCGGATATCCCAGATGACGACGCGCAACTGATTGCCGGCCGAAGCGGGATCCCAGATCGTCGAGACGACTTCGGACAGCGTATAGCGTGCAGGCCCATAGGCCATGTCGACCGCAATTGACAGCACCAGACAGAGTGAAAGCCCGGCGAGGATCGCCAGGCGTTTTGCCGTCAGGCTTCGATAGGTGTCGCTTGAGGCCGGAAGGGCCGTTTCGACGGTGGTAGCCATGAGTCTCTTCCTGTCTTTCATGCCCTGAAGGCAAGCGGCCGGCGGATCTGTCCGCCGGCCGGTTCATTCTCAGGAGCCGGCCTTCAGCGAGGCGAAGTAGCCGGGCTGGTAGTCGACCGGCAGGAAGCGCTGATGCATTTCCTTGAAGGTGGCGTCCGCATCGAGATCCTTGAAAAGCTCAGGATGCAGCCACTTGGCGATCTGCTGGACGGCGACGAACTGGTAGGGGCTGTTGTAGAACTGGTGCCAGATGGCGTGAACGTTGCCGTCTTTCACAGCTTTGATGTCAGTGAAACCCGGCCGCTTCATCAGTTCGGCCAGCTTGCGCTCGGCCTCGGCCTTGTCGGCACCCGGGCCAACACCGATCCACTTGCCGCCGGGGACATAGAGTTCCCAGTTCGAGCCGGTCACGATGACCTGATCCGGATTGGAGGCGATAATCTGCTCGGGGTTCACCGTTCCGAAGGTGCCGGGAATGATGTCCTTGGCCATGTTCACGCCACCGGCGAGCTCGACCATCTTGCCGAAGTTCTCGTTGCCGAATGACATGCAGCAATCGTCGGAATAACCGCCGGCGCGTTCCATGAAGACGACAGGCTTCTTGAGGTCGGCCTGCTTGGCCAGCACATCGGTCACCTTTTCGATCTGCTCGTCGTGGAACTTCACGAACTCTTCAGCGCGCTCTTCCTTGCCGAACAGCTTTCCGATGATCCGCATGGAATCGTCGGTGTGCTCCATCGGCTTTTCGCGGAAGTCGATATAGACGAGCGGAATGCCAACGGCGGCGAGTTTCTCGATATAGCCGCTTTCTTCCGTTGCCGACTTGGCTTCCGTGTTCATGATGATGACGTCAGGCTTCAGCGCCACGGCCTGCTCGATGTCGAAGGTGCCGTCCTTCATGCCGCCGAAGGTCGGGATCTGCTCCATCTCCGGGAACTTCTTCAGATAGATGTTGTAGCCGTCAAGATCCGCCTTCTTGAAGTCGTCACGCCAGCCAACGACGCGGCCGAAAGGCTTGTCGGTGTCGAGCGCGGCGGTGAAATAGATCTGGCGACCTTCGCCGAGGATCACGCGCTCGACCGGCACGTTGACCTCGACCTCACGGCCAGTGATGTCCTTGATCTTGACCGTCTCGCCGGCCAGCGCGACGCCTGAAAAAAGGACGAGCGAAATCGCGGCGGCAGAAGCCACCTTCTCCATCTTGAACACGATCAGTTCTCCTGCTGGTGATTATGGCGTGATCTATGTTTTTCTGAGTTTGACAGTCAAGAATTATCTTTTAGAAGTGTTCCAGCCTCTTTGCCCCGATCCGGAAGATGACGAAAATGCAAGCTATTAGCACTCTTTCCAACCATGACCTTCGCGATGAAATCAAAGCCTACTGGTCGCTCCGCGCCGAGACTTTCGACAGTCAGCCCGGTCATGAGATCTTTTCAGAGGACGAGCGGACGGCCTGGCAGGCCCTGTTCCGCAAACACCTGGGTGAGGGGCACGGGCGCCCCGCACTGGACCTCGCCTGCGGTACTGCCGTCATCTCGCATCTCCTGGACGATCTCGGCTTCAAGGTCACCGGCCTCGACTGGTCCGAGCCAATGCTGGAGCGGGCACGCGCCAAGGCCAAGGCCCGAGCACGACAGATCCGCTTTCTGATGGGTGACGCCGAACGAACGATGGAAGACGACGCGTCCTATGACGTGATCACCAATCGGCACCTGGTCTGGACGCTTGTCGATCCGCTCGCCTGCTTCAAGGAGTGGTACCGGGTGCTCAAGCCGGGTGGAAAGGTACTGATCATCGACGGCGACTTCGTCAACACCTCCCGGCTCACCCGCCTTCTGAAAAAACTAGCCGTACTTGCAAATCGCGTCGGACTTGTTCGCGACGGTCTCCATGGTGCCCCAAATTCCGCGATGGCGGAGACTCACAACCGTATTCTGTCACAGGTTCATTTCTCAGGCGGCGCCCACGCCTCCGCAGTGGCGGAACTGCTGGGGAAGGCCGGCTTTTCAAAGATCACGATCGATCAGGACTTGTCTGCCATCCATAAGGCACAACGCAAGAATTTCTCGTTTCTCAAGGGGCTCGAGCGCGCCACCCAGCACCGCTACGCCATCTGTGCCGAGAAGTAGCCGCCCCGCATCGACGCTGCTGGCTGGCTGAGGCGACCGCCAAGCATTCGTATTGAACCCTGCGGGGTGCGGGCATTCGGCCTTGCGCTCGAACGAAATTGGTATACTAGTATTCCAATTGCAGGAGGACGCATGTCGGAAACAGAAACTGGCAGCCGAAAGGCGCGCAGCGTCCCTGCCGAGCCTCAGCGAGCACGAGCACGTGCCGGAAGGGCTGCCGCGCAGATCCATGCAGCCCTGCGCGACGAGATCATTCGCATGCAGCTCAAGCCGCTTGATGCGCTGAACGAGAAGCAACTCGGTCAGCGTTTCGGCGTCAGCCGCACGCCGGTCCGCGAGGCCTTGCTGCGGCTGGCGGACGAGGGGCTCATCGAGATCTACCCGCAGTCCGGCACCTTCGTCTCCCGCATTCCCCGAAGGGCGCTTTACGAGGCGATCCTGATCCGAAAGTCGCTGGAAGCGACTACGGTCTCTCTGGCGATAGCGGCGATGAAGGACGAGTGGCTGGATGCGCTTGAGGCCAATCAACGGGCTCTTACAGAAGCAGCCCATTCCAGCGACATCCCACAGTTTCATGAGATCGACACGCAGTTCCATCAGTTGATCGCGCAGATTGCCGGTTATCCCGGTATCTGGACCGTGATTGCGCAGGTGAAGGTGCAGATCGATCGCTATCGCTACATAACCCTGCCGCAGGCCGGGCGGCTGGATCTCGTCATTGCCGAACATGCCGCGATTATCGGCGCCATGCGACGCCGCGACGATGGCGCAGCTGTGCTGTCGATGAGCCAGCACATAGGTCGGATGACCGAGGAGCTGCAGGACATAGACCATCTCGATCCGGCTCTCTTCATCGACGACTTATGAAGTCCGATCGGCATATCCCTACCAGACGCTCAGGAGCCCATCATGAAGACATGCTTCGATCTCTCAGGCCGCACAGCCATTGTCACCGGTGCCAACACCGGAATCGGCCAGGCACTGGCTGTGGCTCTCGCCGGCGCGGGTGCGGCCGTGCTGGGTGTCGGTCGATCGAGCATGGCCGAAACGGAGGGCATGATCGCCGATCTTCACGGTCGCTTTGCGTCCTACTCTGCGGACCTGTCGACGATTGACCCGGTTGATGCCATCGTCGATGCCGCGATGTCGTCCTTTGGGTCGGTCGACATCCTGGTGAACAATGCCGGCATCATCCGCCGCGCCGATGCGATCGATTTCACAGAGGCAGATTGGGATGCGGTCATGGACGTGAATCTGAAGACGGCCTTCTTCCTATCGCAGGCCGCCGCCAAGCGCATGATCCCGAATGGTCGCGGCAAGATCATCAACATTGCCTCCATGCTGTCTTTCCAGGGCGGCATCCGCATTCCTTCCTATACCGCCTCCAAGAGTGGCCTGGCAGGGCTCACCCGTCTGCTCGCCTGCGAATGGGCGGGCAAGGGTATCAACGTGAACGCGATTGCACCTGGCTACTTCGTCACCAACAACACAACGGCCCTGCGCGAGGATGCCCAGCGCTCAAGTGACATCCTGGCCCGCATCCCTGCCGGTCGCTGGGGAAATCCAGAAGAACTGGGTGGGGCTGCAGTCTTCCTGGCGTCTGACGCCGCCGCGTATGTCCATGGCACGATCCTGCCGGTCGACGGCGGTTGGCTGGCGCGGTAAGCAGAGCGGCCAGACGAAGGGGCGGGGGAAGACATGGAACGGATCGTATCGATTGGCGAATGCATGGGAGAGCTATCGGAGACGGGCACACCCGGCACCCTTAACATGGGTTTTGCCGGCGACACGCTGAACACAGCCTATTATCTTCGCCGCAGCCTGGGAACGGATTGGCAGGTGGACTACGTGACGGCTGTCGGTACGGATGGCCTTTCCCATAGGATGCTGGAGTTCCTGAAGGAAGAAGGCATAGGAACGGACCACGTCAGGCAACTCCCCGACAAGACGATCGGCCTCTACTACATTACCCTAACAGACGGAGAGCGCAGCTTCACCTATTGGCGCAATGACAGCGCGGCGCGCAAGCTTGCATGCGATCCAGCCGCACTCGTCCGAGCACTCGAGGGTGCTCGCATGGCCTATTGGTCGGGGATTACCCTGGCGATCCTGTCAAACCAGGATCGTCTTGCTCTCATCGAGGTTCTAAGCCAGTTCGCAGGTCGTGGCGGAACGGTTGTCTTCGATCCCAACCTGCGGCCGAGGCTATGGGACAATCCGGAAACAATGCGTGGGTGGATCCATCGCGCGGCGGCGGTGAGTGACTTATGCCTTCCCTCCTTCGAGGATGAGGCGACCTGGTTCGGTGACGTCGATCCTGCGGCGACAATCAGGCGCTACCTCGCCGAAGGCACGCGCCGTGTGATCGTCAAGAATGGTCCGGCGGAGGTCAGTTTTGCTGACGCCAACGGTGAGTTCGTCACGGTCCCGATTCCTCCCGTCGAGCGGATCGTAGATACCACGGCTGCCGGCGATAGCTTCAACGCAGGATATCTGGCGGCAGAACTTGCCGGCGCGCCGGCGGCGGAAGCAATTGCCGCCGGTGCACGGCTCGCGGCACGTGTCATTGGTTCGCGTGGAGCGCTGGTCCCGGACGCGGCCAATCCGTCTTAAAGAACCCTGCGGCCCTCAGACCGGGGAGCCATTCCCGCCAAAGAGTGTGAAGTAGCCCCAGGCCAAGACGAATGCGGCTACGACTGTAGCCCAGATCAGCACCTTGCGAACGGTCGGGGACACTTCCGTCTTCGGCTTTGGCGGCTTTTCTTCAGGCGGGCGTTCGAATTTGATGACGTTCGACATTCTGAGCTCTCTCGTGCGCCTACGCGCGCTTCTTGCGTTTCCTGCCACGATCGCACGCCAACGACAAGTCTGCCGAAGCGGTGATGCCATCTTGGCTGTGGTCCCCTCTCGGCCTCGAACGGCAACTGCGCAGAGAATGGTTCAGGACATGTTGCGGCATTGAGTCATTGTGCTTCCAATATGTCACTTCTCACTTGTAGAGCGCCTCCGGCATCGCTAGCGTCCTTGCGCATGTGAGGTGGGGTGGGATGATCGGAGGATCGGAAAACCTCCCCGCAGACGGCATGATGGACGCGACCGACAGACATGAGAAGCTTTTTAGACACTGCTGCCCCGGCGGATGCGGGCTCCGGCCAGGATGGTGATCTGTCTGCGACCACCCGGAGGATCTCTGGCGTATCATCGGCCCACTTCCTGAGGCTTGTCGAGGAGCGAGGCACCACCGGATTCTGGACCTGCGACCTCGTCACGGGGCAATGCACTGGCAGCCCTGGTCTTCTGCGCGTCATGGGGATTGAGGGGCCGCACCTTTTCCGTATCCTCGATCTGGTGGAGCAAGTGCATCCGGAGGACAGGGCGCGATGCGAGGATCTCTGGCCGCTGATCCGATCAGGCGTACCAGTCAGCCGGCAGTTCCGCATCATTCGCGGCGACAGAACCGTCCGTTGGGTTGAATTTCGCTCGGAAGTCATTCTCGACGCCCAACAGTGTCCTGTACGGGCGGTTGGCCTGTTGCAGGATGTGTCGCAGGAGCATGAGAACCGGCAGACCCTTGATCAGAGCCTCGGGCGCTATCGGGCGTTAATTGGTGCCGTCGCGGCCATGGAGTGGCGCGCAACGGCTGATGGTGAGCCGGTCTTTTCACAAGGTTGGACTGCGCTGACGGGGCAGCGGGAATCAGATGTGCTGAGCGGCAATTGGGTGAATGCCATTCATCCGGATGATCGCCCGGCAGTCGTTGCAGCCTGGCAGAAGGCTGTTTCTACCCTCACGCCCTATGTCGCTGATCACCGCATCCTGAAGGTGGACGGTGAATATGAGTGGTTTCAAGCGCGAGCGGTTCCGATCCTGCATAAGAGCGGACGTCCGCACGAATGGCTGGGCATGATCATTCGCCACCGCGAATTCAGCACAGCAGGGCCAGGCCAAGCGTGTGCTGATACAGCTTTGACACCGGCGCAGATCCGCGCAGGTCGCGCCATGCTTCAGTGGACCCTGGAAGATCTGTCCCGGGAATCCGGCGTCTCCATTTCTTCCATCCGCCGGATCGAGGGGGAGGCAGAGCGATCCACCCGTCCCACGTCGCTCGCCGCCATCCGTCAAGCCTTCGAACTTCAAGGCGTGATATTTGGCGAGAGTGATGGCGTCTCGCTCCGCCGGCCCGACGTCGATAGGACCTGACGAAGCGGGCGCCCACCTTCATCATCAGCTCGCAAGGCGCGGCGTCGTCACAATCTTCAGGAACAATGCGTTCATGGCATCGGCAATGCCTTGGCTCGGACTGACCTCGAAATAGAGCCCCGGGGATGCGCAGGCTTGCATCCGCGTCGGGATCTCGTTCTGGAAAGGCTTGATCCACGTATTGTACCAGCCATTGGTCGGCAGCGGCAGATAGGTCGTGTAAAGCACGGCTATTCTATAGCCCTTGCTTTTCAGCGCCTCGCACTGGGTGGTGTCGATGGGCTCCTGACAGCGACCGTTGGTGGTCTTCTTGGTGCAACTGGTGGGTTTGTAGGCATCGCCCACACCGTCCGAAACGAAGAACAGAATTTTTTCCGGATTGCTGGCAGAGGCGCCGGTGCCGGACGTCCCCATGAGGCTGCCGATATTCTTCAGCGCCCTGTCGAAGTCGGTCTGCTGGTCGTTGTCATAGCCTTGCCATGGGATCGACATCAGCCCGATCTGGGAGGCTTTCGTTTTGACCTGATCAAGATTGTCCGTGAGGGACGAGACCTCCATGAGCTTCGTATCCTCGGCCTTCTCGCCGAAAGTGTAGACGGCCATGCGATACTGGTTGGAGCTCTTTCGTGAGGCCTTGGCGGTGTCCATCAAGGCCGCAGTCGCTTTTGCCACGACATCAATACGAATGGTGACGCCAAGCTTCTTCGCCAGGTAGTAGTAACTGTTCTTGTCCTCCACGCCGTTCTTCACGATGTGGCAGGCGAACGCACACTTGTCGCCCGTGTTGTTGACCATTGTGTTGACGTCGGCCGGTGTCGCCCCGACGCCCATGGAGGGTGTGTTGTCGAGAAGCAGGTAGAAGTCGCGGAACGTGTCCGTCTGGAAGACTGCCTCGGCCTTGCCGCCGACAGTCAGGTCCGTCTTGCCTAGAATGCGAGCCAGCATGGTGGGCACGCTCGCGTCGAAGGTGAAAACCGCCTTCAGCTGGCTGCCGGTCTTCACCACGTCCACGTCGAAGTTCTTGAGTTCGTAGTCCTCGGACATCTTGGCATGGCCCATGAAGACCTTCTTGGCATCCTCAATGGCTGCCGACAGTTTGCCATCGGACTGCATCTGCATGGCCTGCATGACGCCCGCTGATGTTTCTGCGACGGCCGCAATCGCGGCAGCGTCTGCTGCTGCCTGTAGCGTGCTGCGGACCATCAGCGCATTGCTGACGTCGATCGCAAGCCCAGCCACGCCGATCACGGGAACCAGGATGAGCGCAGTCATGATCCCGAAGTTCCCGTCGCGATTGCGCAAAAATCGTCTCAACATAAATTACCCCCAATTGCTAAGGGTAAATTAGTGTAGCCTTGTGTCTATTCAGTTGATTTTTAGGGTTACGGAAATGCTAGCGTATCCGGGTCAGGCAGCGGAAATCCTCTTCTTTGGCGGCGGGTTCTCGGCGTCATAGCTTGCCCGCGCTTCCCGGATCCGGCCGTGATGTTCCGCCGTCCATACGACCAGCGCAGCAACCGGGCCCAATAGCGACTGTCCCAGTTCCGTGAGGCTGTATTCTACGCTTGGCGGTTGTGTGGGAAATACCTCGCGATGGATCAGGCCGTCACGCTGCAGGCTTCGCAACGTCCCCGTCAGCATGGCTTGAGAGATGTCCGGTATGGCTCGCCTCAGCTCTCCGAAGCGATGAGGCCGGAGCCCCAGCGTCTGCAGGATGAGCGACGCCCATTTGTCACCGATATGCGAGAAAACATCGCGAACCGGGCAGTTGCTGGCGTCGAACACCGTGTTGCTCGGCTCCCTGATCATCGCCATAGCAGTCCCGATTGCGGCGCTGAAGTCGGGCTGTGTCTTCGTATATGCGGTCATTGGGTATCGTCCTCAGAACCTGGTTCTAAAAAACTGCCTACTTTACCTTGAGAGGCTGATCTTTATTTTAGAGCTACTCTGAAATTTAAACCAGCCCTAAAGCAAGGGCGCATAGAATGGAAGTGACATGACAGCCAAGTTTCTCGTTACCGGCGCATCCGGCCAGCTCGGTCAGCGCGTTCTTCATCATCTCCTGGTGACGGAAGGCGTGCCGGCAGCCGACATTATCGCAGCCAGCCGCAAGCCGGAGCAGTTGGCAGATCTCGCGGCCAAGGGTGTGCAGACGCGTCGCGTGGATTTTGACGACGCAGCCTCAATGCAGGCAGCTTTCGCCGAAGCCCCGAAGGTTCTGATCATCAGCACCGACTCGTTGGATCGCCCCGGCCATCGCCTCGTCCAGCATCGTGCCGCCGTGGCCGCTGCAGGGCAGGCGGGCGTTCAGCATCTGCTTTACACATCGATGCCCGAGCCTGCGAATTCGCCGCTGCTCTTCGCACCTGATCATGAAGGGACAGAGGCCGCCATCGAGGCAAGCTCAGTCCCGGCCTGGACTATCCTGCGCAACAACTGGTACTTCGAAAACGTGATGATGAGTGCCGGCCCGGCCTTGGCTTCGGGTCACTGGTACTCGGCGGCCGGCGAAGGCAAGGTTGCCCACATCGCGCGCGATGATATCGCCCGTGCCATCGCCGCAGCACTCGTTGCAGCCGGCAGCGAAAAGAAGGTCTACACGCTGACAGGATCCACGTCCTATACGCATCGCGAAATGGCTTCGCTGATCTCCGCTGCCGCCGGCAAGGAAATCGCAGTCATCGATGTCCCGGTCGAAGGGCTCGTGCAGGGCATGGTCGGTGCAGGCCTGCCAGAACCCGTTGCACGCGTTTTCGCCTCGATCGACACTATGATCGGCCACGGCGGTCTGGCGAACATCACCGGTGACTTTAAGGCACTGACGGGCGTTGAGCCGCAGAGTTTCGAGGCATGGGTCGAGAGCCAGGCCAGCGCTTTCAAATCCATGGTCGCCTGACATTCCCTATCGGCCTCCGCCAGGCCGATCCGGACATGTCATATCCCACACGTGGCATGACCGAGGACCGCTCGTCCCCCTGGACGGGCGGTTTCCGCGTCAATCAGATAGTCGCGGCGAGAGCCTCATGCTGGACCCAATCGACCATTTTGCCTCTTTCTCAGGCATGGCTGCCTTCGGCGCATGCAGTACGGATGACAAGAACCGGCTGAAGAGCCGATTTCGTCACGTCTGCGGCCGGAAGCAGACTTGGCACGCCCCTTGCTCCTTTATTCCCAGAGTTAGCCGCTAGGGTTCCGGCGCCGCAGGGCGTGGCTGGTCCGAGAGCGGCTCCCGAGGGAGAGACATAACCTCGGGTGCACGGCGGGACAAAAGCCCGGGAGACCTCGTAAGCCAAGGGATTGGCGGCGCGATGGTCCATGCCGATCCCTTTTCGAAGACGCAAAAGGGGAATTTCTACATGCAGACTGTCAAGACACTCCTGTCCATAACAGCACTGGCCGGCGCTCTCGCCTTCAGCCAGATGACATCGGCCGAAGCCGCCCCGAAAAAGGATTTCAAGGTCGCCTGGTCGATCTATGTCGGCTGGATGCCCTGGGGCTATGCCAACGACACCGGTATCGTGAAGAAATGGGCCGACAAATACGGCATCAACATCGAGTTCACGCAGTTCAACGACTATGTGGAATCGATGAACCAGTATACCGCCGGCGCCTTCGATGCGGTGACACTCACCAACATGGATGGCTTGTCAATCCCGGCCGCTGGTGGCGTCGACACGACTGCCGTCATCGTCGGCGACTTCTCGAACGGCAATGATGCCCTGATCCTCAAGGGCAAGGACAAGCTTGAGGACGTGAAGGGCCAGAACGTCAATCTGGTAGAGTTTTCCGTCTCTCACTATCTGCTCGCCCGGGCGCTCGACAGCATCGGCTCCTCTGAGCGGGACGTGAAGGTGATCAACACCTCAGATGCCGACATGGTTGCGGCGTACCAGACGCCTGATGTGACTGCTGTTGTGACCTGGAACCCGCTGGTCTCCTCGATCCTCGAAGACCCATCCGCCAAGAAGGTCTTCGACAGCTCGCAGATCCCGGGTGAAATCATCGACCTGATGGTGGCCAATACCGATGTGTTGAAAGACAATCCCGATTTCGGCAAGGCGCTGGCCGGGATCTGGTACGACACTATGGCGGTGATGACGGCGGATACCGATGAGGGCAAGGCCGCCCGCACCGCGATGGGAACGGCATCCGGAACGGATCTCGCCGGCTTCGAGGCGCAGATGGCCGCCACCAAGCTCTTCGACAAGCCGACCGATGCCGTGGCATTCACCGCCTCACCGGATCTATCCAGGACAATGGACCTCGTCCGCAACTTCCTCTTCGAAAAGGGCCTGCTGGGCAGCGGCGCGCCATCGGCCGATGTCATCGGCATCGAACTGGCGGACGGTTCGGTGCTCGGCGACAAGGAAAACGTCAAGTTCCGCTTCACCACCACCTACATGGATGCAGCCGCCAAGGGTGCGCTCTGAGGCCATGTTCGCCGCCTGGAGGATGATCCCTCCTGGGCGGCGCCTGCCTCCCTGAAACCCTGGAGTGGTCGATGCGCTGGATCAATGCTCATCCCGGAAATGGCGCGCGCCTGACGCTCGTGCTTCTTCCCTTCGTGCTGGTGCTTGGCGCCTACATGATCGGCTCGGCGGAGCGGCTCGCCGAAAACCCGAACGACAAGTTGCTGCCCGGTTTCGCGGCCCTCTGGGAGGCGATCGATCGCATGGCTTTCACACCGGATGTCAGAACCGGCGAGTATCTGCTCTGGTCGGATACCTGGGCCAGTCTGAAGCGCCTGTTTGCCGGGCTTGGCATCGCTACTGCTATCGCGCTGCTCCTCGGCCTTGTCATCGGCATCCTGCCTTACGCCCGGTCAGCCCTTTCTCCCTTCGTTGGCGCGATCTCGATGGTCCCGCCGCTGGCCCTCCTGCCGATCCTCTTCATCGTCATGGGGCTCGGCGAGGCGTCGAAGATTGCGCTCATCGTCATCGGTGTCACACCGATCATGATCCGCGATCTGGCGCTGACGGCGACATCCCTGCCGCGTGAAATGATTGTCAAAGCTGAGACCCTGTCAGCCTCCTCCTGGCAGATCGCGCTGCGTGTGGTGCTGCCGCAGATCTTGCCCCGCCTGGTCACCACGCTCCGCCTGCAGCTTGGCCCTGCCTGGCTCTTCCTGATCGCGGCCGAAGCGATCTCCTCCGACAGCGGCCTCGGCTACCGCATCTTCCTCGTCCGTCGCTACCTCTCGATGGATGTCATCTTCCCTTATGTCCTCTGGATCACGCTGCTCGCGATCCTCACCGACATCCTGCTCGATCGCCTGCGCATCGCGGTCTTCCCATGGTCCGAACTGGAGAAGGGCAAATGAGCGCGCTCTCCATCAAGAACCTCTGGAAGGAATATGGCGATCAGATCGTGCTGGAGAATGTCTCGATCGAGATCGAATCCAGAGCCTTCGTGGCACTCGTCGGCCCGTCCGGTTGCGGCAAGTCCACCTTCTTGCGCCTGCTGCTCGGCCAGGAGCGCCAGACCAAGGGTGAGATCTTGCTGGACGGCAATCCGTTGCCGCAGGAGCCGGGGCCGGACCGCGGAGTCGTCTTCCAGCGCTACTCGGTCTTCCCGCATCTGACCGTGCTCGGCAATGTCATGCTCGGCAAGGAGCTCAAAGCCTCGCGCTTCGCCGGCCGGCTGTTCGGTGCCGCGAAGCGCGATGTTGAGGACGAAGCCCGCGCGATGATCGCGGCGGTAGGGCTTGCCGGCACCGAGCACAAGTATCCGGCCCAGCTCTCCGGCGGCATGCAGCAGCGGCTGGCGCTCGCCCAGGCGCTGATCATGCGGCCCAAGGTTCTGCTGCTCGACGAACCCTTCGGCGCGCTCGATCCCGGCATCCGCGCAGAGATCCATACGCTGATGAAGACGCTCTGGCACGAGGCGCCGATGACCGTGGTCATGGTCACCCATGACATGCGCGAGGCCTTCACGCTTGCGACCCGCGTCGTTGCCTTCGAGCGTCCCCGCGACCGCCCGGAGGAAAAGCTCCGCTACGGCGCGACGATCACCCGCGACATCGCCATCTGGCCGCCCCGCAAGGCGGGCGAGGCCTCCCTTTTTCGCCCCGACCGGGACGGCCCGGTCTCTTCAAAGGGTCAATAGCCGGGACGACTCGGCCAACGAAACCACTGGAGATGACAATGCATATCCGACGTTCCCCCGAAGAGATCGCAGCCAACCGGGCGCGCTACGAGGAGCATCAGAAGAAGGGGCTGGAATTCGCACCGAAGGCGCTGCCCTCCAAGAGCGCAAAACCTGCGCCCGCTATCGCTGCCGACCAGATCGTGCACCAGGAAAAGCTGCCCGGCGGCTGGTATTGGTGGACCCGCGTCAAGGCCAACGAGACGCTGCGCATAGCGCTCGATGACGGCTTTTCGACCGTATCCGTCGTCGCCTGGAATGCCGAAGACCCGACGGAGCGCATGAACCTGCCGGACACCGTCAAGGTGCAGTGGACCACCGGGCTTGGAAAAGGCCGCGTCATCTTCTCCGACATGGGCAAGGTCATGTTTTCGATCACCGAGGACAGCTCCGGCGCCCATGACGTTCTGATGGGCGGCTCGACAGCCTCATCGAGTGCGAAGAAATATGCCGGCCAGAACGGTCCAGCATTGCGCAACACCCGCGACAACTTCGTGCTGATCGCGACCAAGGCCGGCCTCGACAAGCGCGACATCCCAGCAGCTCTCGCCCTTTTCGCACCCGTCCGCGTCGATGCCAATGGCAAGTTCGAGTGGAAACCGGATCTCGTTGAAGATGGCGATTATGTCGACCTGCGCGCCGAGATGGACATGATCGTCGGCTTCTCGAATTGCCCGCATCCGCTCGATCCGAACCCGGTCTATGCCCCCAATCCTGTGACCATCACCCGGATCGCGGCCATTGAACCGACGGCGGATGACCTGTGCCGAACGGCGACCGCTGAAGCCGTCAGGGGCTTCGAAAACAACGCTTTTGCGGCCCTGTGAGAGGAGAGGCGACCATGACGAGTTTCATCCAGACCTCTCCCGCCCGCGCGCTCTCCAACACCGCACAGGATCACTTTATCGCAGCCGAAGCACCCTTCTCGACCTTCATCAAGAAGGGCCAGGTGGTCCGCATCGAGGACACCTATGGCCAGCAGGCCGTCGATACGCTCTTCTACAACGCCCATGATTTCTCCGAGCGCTATTCCAGCCAGGACACCATGCGCGAGCAGGGTGCGGCCTACATCTCCACCGGCACCAAGGTGATCTCCAACGAAGGCCGGGTGATGCTGACGGTCACCGCCGACAGCTGCGGCCGGCACGATACCTCTGCCGGCGCCTGCTCCTGCGAGAGCAACACGGTCCGCTTCGGCCACTACACGAAGTACCTGCATGCCTGCCGCGACAACTTCGTCATCGAACTTTCCAAGCATGGCATGAGCAAGCGCGACGTGGTGCCTAACATCAACTTCTTCATGAACGTGCCGATCGAACCGTCAGGTGAAATGACCATCGTCGACGGCATTTCCGCCCCCGGCGACTATGTCGAGCTGAAGGCGGAGATGGACGTGTTGCTCGTCATCTCCAATTGCCCGCAGATCAACAACCCCTGCAACGGCTTCGATCCCACGCCGATCCGGGTGCTCGTCTGGGACGACGAGGCGGCCTGATGTTCAAGAAGGTTCTGATTGCCAATCGCGGCGAAATCGCCGTGCGCGTCATCAAGACGCTTCAGAAGATGGGGATCGCAAGCATTGCGGTCTATTCCGATGCCGACCGCTTTTCCAAGGCTGTCCTGATGGCCGACGAGGCGGTACGCCTCGGACCCGCACCCGCCAGCGAAAGCTATCTCAACGTCGACGCCGTGATTGCCGCCTGCCGCCAGACGGGTGCTGAAGCGGTACATCCGGGCTATGGCTTCCTCTCGGAGAACATCGGCTTTGCCGAGCGGCTGAAGGCGGAAGGCATCACCTTTATCGGTCCGACGCCGGACAACATCTCCGCCTTCGGCCTGAAGCACACGGCCCGCGAACTGGCCAAGGCAAGCGGCGTGCCGCTTTTGCCCGGCTCCGGCCTGCTCGACAGCCGGGATGAGGCGCTCTCCGCAGCGGAGCAGATCGGCTATCCTGTGATGCTGAAGTCGACTGCCGGTGGCGGCGGGATTGGCATGCAGCTCTGCGACAATGCGGAGGCGCTTGCCGCAGCCTTCGACACCGTCCAGCGCACGGCAAAATCCAGCTTCGGCGATGCTCGCGTCTATCTCGAACGTTTCGTCTCCAAGGCCCGCCATGTCGAGGTGCAGATCTTCGGCGACGGCAAGGGCAGGGTGATCGCGCTCGGTGAGCGTGACTGCTCGCTCCAGCGCCGGAACCAGAAGGTCATCGAGGAAACGCCCGCCCCGGGTCTGTCCGATGCCCTGCGCCAGCGCTTGCACGCCGCCGCCGTCTCGCTCGGCCAGCAGGTCGCCTACGCCTCCGCCGGCACCGTTGAATTCATCTATGATCCCGCCCGCGAAGAATTCTACTTCCTCGAGGTGAACACCCGACTGCAGGTCGAGCATCCGGTCACGGAAGCCGTCTTCGGTGTGGATCTGGTCGAATGGATGATCCGCCAGGCCGCCGGTGAAGACGTGCTGACGGGCAAGGAGAACCTCGTGCCGACAGGTGCCGCGATCGAAGCGCGCGTCTATGCCGAAATGCCCCATGCCGGCTTCCGCCCGAGTGCCGGCCTGCTGACCGAAGTGGACTTTCCCGAGGGCGTCCGTGTCGACGGCTGGGTGGAAACGGGAACCGAAGTCACGCCTTTCTACGATCCGATGCTCGCCAAGGTGATTGTCTCGGGTGCGGATCGTGGGGCAGCCATTGTGGCGCTCTCCTCCGCGCTGGGAAAAACCTCGCTTGCCGGCATCGAGACCAACCTCGAATACCTCAAGGCCATCGCCGCCTCCGATCTGTTTCGAAGCGGCGATGTCGCGACCACGGCCTTGAAGGATTTCGACTTCGTGCCGGATGTGGTCGAGGTGATCGCGCCCGGTGCGCAGTCGAGCCTGCAGGAGCTGCCGGGCCGCCTCGGCCTCTGGCATGTCGGCGTACCGCCCTCGGGCCCGATGGACGAACGCTCCTTCCGCCATGCCAACCGGCTGGTTGGAAATCACGACCATACAGCGGCTCTGGAACTTACCGTCTCCGGGCCGGTGCTGAAATTCTTCTCCGATACCGTGATCGCACTCGCCGGCGCGGTGATGCCGATGAAGCTTGACGGCGTCGAGCTGCCCCACAATCAGGCGATCCAGGTCAAGGCCGGCCAGACGTTGGCCATCGGCAGCATCACCGGTGCCGGTCAGCGCGCCTATCTGGCGGTCTCCGGCGGCTTCGATGCCCCCTTGGTCATGGGCTCCCGCGCCACCTTCGGCCTCGGCCAGTTTGGCGGCAATGCGACCGGCACATTGCGGGCCGGCCATGTGCTACGGCTGGCGCGCCGCAGCCAGACCGATGCCCTCCCGGCAACCGAGCCGGCGGAACTGACCCGCGAATGGTCCGTCGGCGTGCTCTACGGTCCGCATGGCGCCCCCGACTTCTTCCTGGAGGAAGACATCGAGACACTGTTCTCGACGCCTTACGAGGTGCATTTCAACTCGGCGCGCACGGGTGTCCGCCTGATCGGCCCGGCACCGAAGTGGGCCCGCACCGATGGCGGCGAGGCGGGGCTTCACCCCTCCAATCTGCATGACAATGCCTATGCGATCGGCGCGATCGATTTCACCGGCGACATGCCGATCATCCTCGGCCCCGACGGCCCAAGCCTCGGCGGCTTCGTCTGCCCGGCCGTCATCGCCCGCGACGAGCAGTGGAAGATGGGCCAGTTCAAGCCGGGGGATAAGATCCGGTTCCATGCCGTGGCGCGAGCAAGCGATCCGCTGGCGGGGCCGACGGTCAAGCGCATATCGGAAGCTGCCGGGTCGGCAGTCATCGGAGCGACAGAGGCGGGCACCATCCCCGTCGTCTACCGCCGTCAGGGCGATGACAATCTGCTGGTCGAATACGGCCCGATGCAGCTCGATATCGGCATCCGCATGCGCGTCCATCTGCTGATGCAGGCGGTGAAGGAGGCAAGACTTCCGGGCCTGATAGATCTGACACCCGGCATCCGTTCGCTGCAGATCCATTATGACAGCACCACGCTGTCGCGAGCGAAACTCCTTTCCGCTCTCGCCGAGATCGAAAAGAGCCTGCCGCCTGTCTCCACCGTCAAGGTGCCGAGCCGGACCGTCTGGCTGCCGCTCTCCTGGAACGATCCGGATGCGGAACTGGCCATGCGCAAGTATCAGGAGCTCGTGCGTCCCAATGCGCCCTGGTGCCCCTCCAACATCGAGTTCATCCGCCGCATCAACGGCCTCCCCGATGAGCAGGCGGTGAAGGACACGATCTTCAACGCCTCCTATCTCGTGATGGGCCTCGGCGATGTCTATCTCGGCGCGCCTGTCGCAACCCCCATCGATCCCCGCCATCGGCTGGTGACGACGAAGTACAATCCGGCCCGCACCTGGACCCCGGAAAATGCCGTCGGCATTGGCGGCGCCTATATGTGCATCTATGGCATGGAAGGGCCGGGTGGCTATCAGCTCTTCGGCCGCACGATCCAGGTCTGGAACACCTGGCGCCAGACGGATGTCTTCGCCAAGGGCAAGCCCTGGCTTCTCGACTTCTTCGACCAGATCCGCTTCTTCCCCGTCAGCCACGAAGAGCTGACGGAGGCCCGCGCCGCCTTCCCGCATGGCGGCTATCCCATCCGCATCGAGGAGGGCACCTTCTCCTATGCCGACTACGAGGCGGAGATGGCCCGCAATGCCGACAGCATCGGCGCCTTCAAGCAGGGGCAGCAGGCGGCCTTCGAGGCGGAACGGAAGCGCTGGAAGGACGAGGGGCTCGATAGTTTCCAAGTCGATGACGGCGCGGGCGTTAGCCTCGGCGGCGATATCCCCGAAGGATGCTTCGGGGTGGAAAGTGCGGTGCCCGGCAATGTCTGGAAATTGCTGGTCGAAGAAGGCCAGTCCGTGCAGGCTGGCGACACACTTGCCATCATCGAGTCGATGAAAATGGAAATCACCGTCACCGCTCATGCCCCCGGCACAGTCCGGGACCTGCGTGCCGGGCCGGGTCGCAACGTCAAGGCCGGCGATGTCCTGGTCATCTTGGAGGATTTGTAATGCTGCCGACTATTCTTGATCTCGCTTCGCTCAAGGCCGCCTATGCCGGCGGGCTGACCCCGCTCGATCTCGTCGAGGAGGTGATAGCCCGCCGCAAGGCCTCCGACGATCCGGCGATATTCATCACAGAGACGCCGGATGAGGATTTGCGGGCCGCCGCAAATGCTCTGATGGAGCGCGCGCCGGAGCCGAACAGTCTGCCGCTCTGGGGCGTGCCCTTTGCCGTCAAGGACAACATTGACGTCTTCGGCCTGCCGACGACCGCAGCCTGCCCGGCCTTCGCTTACCAGCCGGAGAAGGATGCCACGGTCGTTGCGAGACTGAAGGCGGCCGGTGCTATCGTCATCGGCAAGACCAATCTCGATCAGTTCGCGACAGGCCTCAACGGCACGCGGTCTCCTTACGGCGCGCCGCGCTCCGTCTTCGACAAGGTCTATGTCTCCGGTGGCTCTTCGTCCGGCTCGGCGGTTACGGTCGCTGCAGGGCTGGCCTGCTTCGCGCTCGGCACCGATACCGCCGGTTCGGGCCGCGTGCCCGCCGCCTTCAACAACCTTGTCGGCATCAAGCCGACGCCCGGCCTCGTGCCGAATGTCGGCGTCGTGCCGGCCTGCCGCAGTGTCGATGTCGTCACGGTCTTCGCTGCAACCGTCGGCGATGGTGTCGCGATCCGCAAGGTGATGGATGGTTATGACGCCGGCGATCCCTATTCCCGCAAGGCCTCACCAGTGGCCCTGCCGGGTTCAGGCCTGCGCATCGGTGTGCTCGAAGGAGACGAGCGCGAATTCTTTGGAAACAAGGCGGTGGAGGCGCTCTACGATCAGGCAATCGAGCGGGCAAAATCGCTTGGCGCAACCATCGTCCCCTTCGACTACGCGCCGTTCCGCCAGGCCGCCGAACTGCTCTACAACGGCCCCTGGGTCGCCGAGCGTCTCGCAGCGGTGAAGGAGTTCATCGGCACCAATGCCGATGACTTCGACCCGACGGTGCGGACCATCATAGAAGGCGCAAAGGGTTACGATGCGGTCGCGGCTTTCGAGGGCCAGTACAAGCTCGGCCATCTGCGCCAGAAGGCGCTTGCCGAATGGGAAAAACTCGACGTCCTCATGCTCCCGACCTCGCCGACGACCTATACGGTCGAGGCGATGCTCGCAGACCCCATCGTCAAGAACAGCCATTTCGGTCGCTATACCAACTTCGCCAATCTCTTCGGCTATGCGGCGATTGCTGTGCCCGGCGGCTTCGGCTCGGATGGTCTGCCCAGCGGCGTGACCTTCTTCGGCCCCTCCTTCTCCGACGATGCGCTGGCGCCGTTTGCCGATGCCATGCACCGCGCCGCCCAGTCCGGCATGGGCAAGGACAAAACCGCGAGCCTGCCGGAAGCCTCGAAGGTCGCCGAACCGGACGATGGCCTTGTCACGATCATGGTCGTCGGCGCGCATCTGACCGGTATGCCGCTCAACCACGAACTGACAGGCCCCGGCGGTAAGCTGGTGAAGACCTGCCGCACGGCCGGCGACTACCGCCTCTTCGTCCTGCCCAACACCACGCCGCCCAAGCCGGGCCTGATCCGCGAGCCGGGCTTCGCCGGCAAGGGACTGGAGGTGGAGGTCTGGAAGGTCACGCCCGCTGCCTTCGGCCGCTTCGTCCAGAACATCCCCGCACCGCTCGGCATCGGCAAGGTCACACTCGACGACGGCGCCCAAGTCTCGGGCTTCCTCTGCGAGCCCTATGCCATCCGAGGCGCGCAGGAAATCACCGATCTCGGCGGCTGGCGCGCCTATATCGCGTCGAGGAAGTGATCTGCAGCCGTCCTACAGCTGGCGTATATCCCGTTGACATATCCCACATCCATGCCAAGATGTGGGATATGTCCGCAGTATATGGCGAGGGCGTCGGGATATGGAAAAGGGTGCAGTCTTTCAGAGCAATCGTAGTCAGGCGATCCGGCTGCCCAAGGCGGTCGCCTTGCCGGATGATGTCAAGCGCGTCGACATTGTCGCCGTGGGACGGACCCGGATCATTGCCCCGGCGGGAGAGATCTGGGACAGCTGGTTCGAAGGCGAGGCGACGAGCGATGACTTCATGATTGATCACGATCAGCCGAAAGAGCAGGAGCGGGAAGCGCTCTGATGCTCAAATACATGCTCGACACGAACATCTGCATCTTCACGGTCAAGAACCGTCCCACCCATATGCGAGAGGTGTTCAACCGCCATCATGGGCAGATGTGCATCAGCGCTGTGAGCCTGATGGAACTGATTTACGGGGCAGAAAAATCCGCCTCACCGGAACGCAACCTCGCTGTTGTCGAGGGTTTCGCGGCCCGCCTCGATGTTCTCCCGTACGATGAAATTGCTGCCAGTCACACAGGGCAACTGCGAGCAGAACTGGCGAAATCCGGCACGCCGATCGGTCCCTACGACCAAATGATCGCCGGCCATGCCCGCTCGCGTGGGCTGATCATCGTGACCAACAACCGCGGGGAGTTCGAGCGTGTCCCGGGGCTTCGCATCGAAGACTGGGCAACAAGCGCGCCGTGACCTTCCAGCCAGGTGCCGCTCACGGCACCTGCGCCCCGCGCGTCGCGGTATAGATCGCGTAGAGCGAGGTCGACGCCGTGATGAACAGGCGGTTCTTGCGCGGCCCGCCGAAGGTCAGGTTGGCGACGGCCTGTGGCACCAGGATCTTGCCGAGCAGGGTGCCGTCGGGATGGAAGCAATGCACGCCGTCGGCAGCACTTGACCAGAGGTTCCCCTCGACATCCGTCCGCATGCCGTCAGGAATGCCCTTGTCGATATGGGCGAAGACGCGACCATTCGTCAGCCGCTTGCCATCTGTGACATCGAACACACGGATATGCCGCGGCGCATCCGGTTTGTGGCTGGCGCCGGAATCGGCAACATAGAGCAGGCGCTCGTCCGGCGAGAAGCAAAGGCCGTTCGGCTGCAGGAAATCGTCGACCACGACGGTGAGTTCGCTGGTCACAGGATCGAGCCGGTAGACATTGCGGCTCGCCTGCTCCTCGTCCGCCTTGTAGCCCTCGTAATCCGAGAGAATGCCGTAGGACGGGTCGCTGAACCAGACGCTGCCGTCTGATTTCACCACCACGTCGTTGGGGGAATTCAGCCGCTTGCCGGCGTAGCGATCGGCAAGCGTAGTGATCGTGCCGTCGATCTCGGTGCGGATGACACGGCGCCCGCCATGCTCGCAGGACACGAGCCGCCCTTCGCGGTCGCGCGTATTGCCGTTGATGAAATTGGACGGCGCGCGATAGACGGAGGTGCCAGCACCCTCGATCCAGCGCAACACGCGCTCGTTCGGAATGTCGCTGAACAGCAGATAGCCGCCATCATTGAACCAGACGGGACCCTCGGCCCACCGGCAGCCGGTGTAGAGTTCTTCGAGCGCGGCGCTGGAAACGAGCAGGTCGCGGAAGCGGGGGTCGCGGATCTCATAATGCGGGTTTTCCATGGGACGATCCTGGCAGAGCTTCAAGTTTTGCCGGCGCTACGCGTTGTCGGCAGCATGATGACGGCGATGATGATGAGACCGGTGAGAATAAGGCGAATGCCTGCTCCAAAGCCGTAGGTGTTCAGCATCGAAACGACAAGGAACATGAAGAGCGAAGCGCCCCATATCCCCGGAACATTCGAGTTGCCTCCGGCAACCGCCGTGCCGCCGATGACAACGACGGCAATCGACATCAGGAGATACTCCGTGCCCATGTTGAGCGCCGCACCGCCGGAGAAGCTGGCAAGCAGATAGCCGCAGAGCGAGGCGAGCACGGCACAGAGCAGATAGGTGACGAGCCGCGTGCCGTCGATCGGAATCCCGGCCATGCGGGCAGCGCGAATGCTCTGGCCAATCGCAGCGATTGAGCGACCATAGACCGTGCGGTTGATCACGTACCAGACGAGCGCGGAGAGCAGCAAGGCAACCAGCGCGACATTCGGGATGCCCACAGTCGAAGAAGTAGTGAAGTCCGCAAGCCAGCTCGGCGGCTTGATGCGCAAGCCCCGGTTCGTCCAGATCGCCGTCGACTGAACGATGAAGCTCATCGACAGCGTTGCAATGATCGGCGGGATGCGCAGGAGCTTGATCAGTGCATAGTTTCCAAGTCCGATGAGAAGCCCGATGCCGATGGCAACCAGCAGTCCAACAAGGATCATGCTGTTCTCGACATTCATCACTTTCAGCGAGACCGTCGCCGCAAGTGTCATGTTGGCCGGAACCGAGAGGTCGATATTGCCCGGACCAAGCGTGATCACCAGCATCTGGCCGAGCCCGACCAGCACCGAGAAGGCGCCGAAGGTCAGAGCCGCCTGAGCGAGCCCGACGGTGCTCGCCCCGCCGGTGAAGACGATGGTGACCAGGAAGACGCTGGCTGCTGCGATAAAGGACCAGATCCAGGTCCGGGAGAAGAGCGTGGAGAGGTGCTTGCTCATGCCTTGCCCCTCCGGCCTTCGGCGCGATTGAGGACCAGGCGCAGCGTCAATACAAGGATCAGGATCGCCCCTTGAGCGCCAATCTGCCAGTCCGGCGAAATCCGCAGGAAGGACAGGAAAGAGCCGGCCAGCGTCAGTGTGAGTGCTCCGATGACGGCGCCGATAGGCGAGACGCGACCGCCGACGAATTCCCCGCCGCCGAGTATGACGCCGGCGATGGAAAGCAGCGTGTAGCGCAGCGCGATGTTGGCGTCCGCTGATGTGGTCAGCCCCACCAGCGCCATGCCGGCAAGCACCGCGAAGAACCCGGCGAGACCATAGACGGCAGCCCGGGCACCGATAATCGACCATCCGGCCCGCGCGACCGAGCGCGTGTTGCCGCCAACGCCGCGCAACACGACGCCGAAAGACGAGCGCATGATGACATAGTGGCTGACAACGGCGATCAGGATGCTGGCGACGATCGCCATGGGAACGAGCGGCGGCTTCACCGTCATGATCGCGCGGATCCAGCCGGGCGCCTCGCCGCCGGGGGCCGGCAGGATCAGGACCGCAAGCCCACCCCAGACGAAGCTCATGCCGAGTGTCACGACGATCGACGGCAGGTCTCTCAGATAGATCATGACGCCGAGAAGGGCGTAGACACCGATCGCCGCCATCAGGATCAGCACGCCCAGCAGGGGAGAAGACTGCAGGAACGTGGCCGTGACGCAAGCCACGAAGCTGACGAAGGTGCCCATCGACAGATCGAGGTCGTTGACCGTCATGATCAGCATCTGGGCAATTGTCGCAAGTGCGATCGGCACTGCGAGATTGAACAGCAGGTTGAGCCCGGTATAGCTCATGGCCCGCGGCTGCAGGTAGAAGACGGCCGCGAGCAGCCCGAGCAGCGACAGGGCCGGGATCAGCAGGCGCAGACCGTCGGAGGAGAAGAACCTGGTCATGCGGCCTCCTGGAAAGAGGCAGAAAGAATGTTTTCTTCCGTCACTGCGTCGCCTTTGAGTTCGGCAACAATAATGCCGTTGTTGAAGACATAGACGCGATCGCAGAGACACACTTCATCCATTTCGGTCGAGTACCAGACAAAGGTTCGTCCGGCATCAGCTTCCTGACGGAGAATACTATAGACCTCTTGCTTGGTGCCGAAGTCGACGCCGCGCATCGGGTCGTCCATCAAGACCACGGGTGCGCGGCTGGCGAGCGCGCGGGCGAAGAGAACCTTTTGCTGGTTTCCGCCGGAGAGCGACAGGATCGGATTGTCCATGTCGGGGGTGCGGATGCCGATCCGCTCCTTCCAGGTCTGCCCCAGCGTTTCTTCTCGATCGAAATCCAGGGTCTGAAGCCGCGAGAGGTCCGGCAGGATGCCGATGCTGAGGTTTCGCAAGATGCTCCAGAGCGTGAAGGTGCCGTTGACGGCCCGGTCGCCGGCGACGAAGGCGACTTCGGGGTTACTGGCTCGCAGCCAGTTGCCGGTTAGGGATTCGAACAGGCCGACCAGCATATCCGTCTGGCCGTGCCCGCCGAGCCCGGCAAAACCGACGATCTCTCCCTTCATCGCCTGGAAGGGGAGGCCACGTCCGCGCACCGGCGGTGCTGCAAGTACCGTCTGCGTGATCACCCGGTCCGACGCCTGGCGGGCCTCGCGCGTCTTCACCACGCTGCCCATAGCCTCGATCAAACCGTGTTCGGAAAATTCTTCGGCCGGTCTCTGGCTGACCACTCTGCCGTCCTTCATGACGACGATTCGGCTGGAGACAGACAGGATCTCGCCGAGAATATGAGAGATGAAGAGGATTGAGCCACCATCGCGGACAAAGCGCTCCACATAGGCGAGCAGCTGTTCGGCAAGCCGCGCATCCAGCGATGACGTCGGTTCGTCCAGGATGACGAGCCGGACGGGGCTGCCAATCTCACAAAAGGTAATCGCGATCTCTACCATCTGGCGTTCCGCGATGGTGAGGTTGCCGACGGCCTCGTGGCAGTCGATCGAATGGCCGGGGAAGATTTCCTGCAATTTGCTCTCGATCAGGGCAGCACCACGCTTGCGCCAGCCCCAGCCCTTCAGGCTGCGATGCATGACCCGGGTGTTCTCCACGATCGTTAAATTCGGGCAGAGCGACAGTTCCTGGAAGACACAGCGAATGCCGGCATCGCGTGCCGCATTGATGCTGTGCCCGCCGCTGCCGTAGCCGTATCGGATGGCACCGTCATGCGGGGTAAGCCCGCCATTGATGACGTTGACGATGGTGGATTTGCCGGCGCCATTGTGGCCGACCAGACCGACACATTCTCCGGCACCGATCTCAAGCGTGACGCCGTCCAGTGCCTTGACTGCGCCGAAACTCACTCTCGCATCGGTTACACTGACGACGGGCCGTCCATCGCCCATCTCGAGCATGGCATTCATGCTGAACAACTCTCTGATTCACGGACCAAGGGGCTCCCACACCGCCCGACCCGAAGGCCGGACGGTCCGGGGAGGTATCCGGTCGATCACATCGCGGAAGCGATCACCTTTTGGGCGTCTTCGAGCGAATACTCGACATTGGCGACGCCGCCGGCCTGGGTGTTGGCGAGGTTGGCTTCGAGGTTGTC
>OGCL01000659.1_pt1 | contig 34652 bp, 24 predicted proteins | sample 1570041 | NCBI WGS metagenome assembly OGCL01 (sample SAMN06266162, study PRJEB24511) | hot springs metagenome | isolation source: Hot spring water | place: South Africa: Limpopo | collected 2015-06-22 | reverse complement strand
GTGGATTGCCACACTGGGCAGCACAACGCCTAAAACCGCTTTAAGCAATGCGGCATCATCAACGGTAATTGGTATTAGCCCGACTGTGAACACGCACCATATCCGTGATCCTGGTCAGCGCCGGGTCAGCGGCAGGTAGAGGCGCTGCAACTGGTCCACCACACGCACCTCGGCGCTGCCCAGGCTTTCGCCGGGGCCGCGCACGCTGATACGCAGCGTGCCGGGGGCGGCCACGTCGGCGGAGGTCAGTTCGGCGCGGAGCGCCAGGGGGCTGACGAAGGTGGTGGCGCGGTCGGCGCCGTTGACCTGCACCACGCTGCCGGCCGTGAAGCCGGCACCCTGCACGCTGAGGGTTGGATTGGCCGCATTCACGCCGATCAGCCGGGGGGCAACCGAGAGAGTGAGCACCAGTTCGTAGGCGCCCAGATCGCAGCCTGCGCCCTGCGGGCGAGCACTGCCGCGCTGGTCGACCGGCGGACAATCGGCGCCGGCGTCGAGGGCCGGGCTGGCAGTGGTGATGGCCATGGTGCGGGTCGGCCCGCCATTGTCGGCCAGGGCCTGCAGTTGCGGGTTACGGAACTGGGGATCGCCAGTCTGATTGGGCGCGCTCTTGCCCTGGAAGCAGGTGACATCGTTGAAGAAGTTGGCGCCCGTTAAACGTGGGGGAAACTGCAAGCTGCGGCCATCGTGAGCCAGTTCGGAGGAGCAGTGCTGCTGGATGTTCCAGTCGTTGGGGCCATTGTCGGCGGTGTTATTCACAAAGAGCGTGTTGCGCACCCGACCGCCAGGCTGACCGTTGATCTGTCCGTTGCTGATCGCCCCGCCGACCCATCCGGCGGTGTTGTTGGCAAAGGTGCTGTTGATAATCTCGAAGGGATCGCTGTTGTTCACCACGTAGAGCGCGCCGCCGTTAGCGTTCACGCTCGTCCCGGCGGCCCGGTTGCCTTCGAAGGTGCTGTTGACGATCCGCAGCCGCGCCCGTTGGGGAAACGCCAGCGCGCCGCCCGAACCATCTTCGTTGGGGTTGCCCCCGGCTCCGGGTGTGCGCCGGACGCTGTTGCCGCTGAAGAGGCTGCGCTCGATCACAATCGATGGGTTACCGGTCGCCCCACCCAGGCTCGAACCGCCGCCGCCGATAGCCCCGCCCTGGGCGCGTTCGCCGCCGATCACCGCGTTTTCGATGAACGCGCTGTCGAGCACTTCGGCCTGGCTGCTGTTCTCGTACATGTTCACATACATGGCGCCGCCCGAGTTGTAGGCCCGATTGTTGGTGAACGTGCTGCGCGCTATCCGGAGCAGGCCATTTTCCCCACCCAGACCATCCACGTAGATCGCGCCGCCCAGGCTATCCTGCGGTCGCGCGCCGATTGCACTGTTGTTGCTGAACTCGCTGTTTTCGATCACCAGGCCGCTCTGGAGGATGTGGATGGCGCCGCCGCCGCCGTTGTTGGCGTCGTTGTCAATGAACCGGCAGTCTTTCACCGTTACCGATCCGCCCTGGGAGTAGATCGCCCCGCCGCCATAGTCGTAGGCGTCGCCACGGGTCAGGCTGGTGACCGTCGCGTCGTTGTCGCGGAAGGTGACCTTCTCAACGTAAAGCGCCGGTTTGAAGGCCGGATTGGCGGCAGCAAAGCTGCTGTGAATGGCGCCGCCATTGGCGGCGTCATTCGCGCCACTGGCCCGGCCACCGCTGATCGTAAGGTTCCGCAGGGTGAGCACACTGCTCCCCTGGACGCCGATGGTACGATGCACGATGATCCGGCTATTCTGGCCCTGCAACGTAATCAACCCGCCGCCGTCAATTGTCGTCTCGGGCGCGGTGATCTCGAAGGGCCCGCTCACAGGAATGGTCACGGGCGTGCCGCCGCAGTTGAAGCTGATGCTGCCGCCGCCCACCAGCGCCGCCCGCAGGCGCGCTTCGGTGCAACTGCCGGGCGTGCCGTCGCCGACGATCTTGACGGCAGTCTGCGCGGTAGCAAGCATGGGCAGTATTGCCAGGCCCACCAGCGTTATCACGATTAGCGTGTAGCGTTGTCGCATGCGGTGTAGCATAGCTCCTTCCTGAATCGATAGAATGGTATCGTCAGCGTGAGTCTATCCCTACGACCGTCATGCGAACAACAGTACCTCTATCCTGATCGCTTACTACACCTCAGTCGCCTATTGGTTTGTCAACCAGGTTGTGATGGATAGTTTTTTGCGGGGAGGGCTTCGCCCTCCCACGCCCCCTCCCGCCACGTTCATCACAAGTATCGTGGCAGACCACGTTCCTGGAAGGGCTGCGCCCTCCCGCAACCTATCGCCCTCTGCCCGTATGCGCCCTGCCCTCTCTCCACACCCCATGGAAGCGCTTCAACCAAACATCAGCGCCGCGCCGATGGCGAGCGCGCCCAGGATCATCAGCATCGCCAGATGCACCGGACTGATCAGAGTCTGTCCCGGTGAGGCGCGCTCTGGTATCATCTGCGTGACTTCTGGCTGCTCCTCCGGCAGCGGGATCAGCAGCGTATAGGGCAGCGCCACCTGCAACTCGGGCTTATCAGCCCCCGGGATCGGGGTGGTGTCCGGCGCAATCGCTGCTGGCGCGACACGTTCTTTCTCCACCGCGAGCGTCGCCGCAGGCCGAATAGCCTGCTCCGGCGCCCCGCTCACGTCAGCCACGAGCGTCGCCGCAGGCCGAATAGCCTGCTCCGGTGCCCCGCTCACGTCAGCCGCGAGCGTCGCCGCAGGCCGAATAGCCTGCTCCGGCGCCGTGCTCACGTCAGCGGTCATCAGGGTGTCAGGGGCAAGGCGCGTCGATTCGCCCGCAGCGTACGACGGAGTCGCCGGCTGCCGGACGGTGTACTGCTCCGCCGCGCCAGGATGCGCCTGCGTAACAAACGCCTCTGTCCAGATCTCCGACGCCTCGGGCAGCGACAGGGTGGACACGCTCTGGCGAGGGCCGAATGGCGCGCGTGACCGTCGATCCATCAGGCTCTCGCGCAGCGCCGCGCGGAAGGCCTTGATGCTGTCGTAACGTTCAACAGGGTTGGCGAGCGTGGCGCGGTGGATAACCGCAGCCAGGGGATACGGACACATCAGGCTCGTCCGCACATCCTCAAGCACTGGCAGACTACCCGCGCGCTGCTTCTGCGCAAGCACGCTCAGCGCATTACCCTCGAACGGTAGCCGGCCACAAACGAGATGGGCCAGCAAGACGCCCAGACTGTAGACCGCGCTCGCGTCTTCATACGGCAGGCCAGAGAGCTGCTCCGGCGACGCGTAGACCAGCGCCGCTACAGAAGCCTGGAGCGGGTTATCGGGCAGAGGTTGGCCGAGGCTGGTCAGCACAACCCGCCGGCCCTCGGCCAGCACGATGTTCCCCGGTGTCAGGTCGTACACCCGCACGCCGCGTCCCTGAGCATACTCCAGACCATCGGCCACGTTCTGCACGATATGCGTCACCTCATCGAGGCTCATACGCTCCTCTTGCTCTGCCAGCAGATCGAGCCGATGCTGAACAGTGACCCCGCGCAGCCGTTCAAAGACAGCGAAGGGCGTCTCGTCACATATTCGCGCATCATAGACGCGAATGAAAGTATGGTGGCTGAGCATCGCCAGGGACTTGATCTCGTTAACAAAGCGGCTGCGAACGCGCGGGTGCGCCGCGGCCTCGCCGCGCAGGCGGCGAATGACAACATCGCGCTCCAGCAGGTCCTGAAAGCCGCTTTCCACGCTCACGTAGTCGCGATAATCTTGCTGCCCGGTGCGATCGATCAGTTCGGTAAAGAGCGTATTCGATTGCATTGTGCGTTCCTCTATGGATACGAAGGGAAACTGGATGTCCCCGTGCTCCGGTCTGCCTGATGGAAGGGCAGGGCTGACCCACCCTCGACGTGCGCTGCTGCCGTGATGAACCGGTCTGTCAATGAAGGCTTTTCCTATCTGCTTGCCCCTCTCCGGTCTCTGTGTAAGGGCAGATAGAACATCCGGGCCACCGTGGCTGATACCGCATTGGAAGGCCCCCGCGCGTGGTTCTGGTCTCCCCGCTTCGACAGGCTCAGCGCAGGCGCTCCAGCGAAGCTGGAGCGGCCCGCCCCTTCGGGCTGAGCCTCAGGGCGAAGCCTGAGCCTGTCGAAGGGGGCCGGGGGTGAGGACCTCTGCCCACCCCTGAGCGCCAGCAATCCTATGGACCCACGGAGCGGTTGAGGGCAACTCAGGCGGCTTTGTCCTCACCCCCCGACCCCCCTCTCAACTTGTGGGCGATGCATAGCCCGCTCAGGGAGAGGCCTGCCCTGAGCGAAGCCGAAGGGGGGCAGAGGGCTGAGGCCCCACATGCGGACACCCACCAAACGACAAAGGTTTGACACGACCATTCCCTGGGGTATAATAAAGCCGAACGAAAAGGACTTGATCCGCGTCCCCCTCGCGCTGTATGGCGAGATAGAAGGAGATAGGCATATGTTCGGCCTCGGCTGGGGTGAGTTGCTGATCATTCTTGTGATTGTGATCGCCATTTTTGGCGCCGGGCGCCTGGCCGGTATCGGCGGCGCGCTGGGTAGCAGCATCCGCGAGTTCAAGAAGGCGGTTAAGGAGGATGAAACGCCCGCGGTCAAGGCTGAGCCAAAGGCCGAGGGCGAGACCAAGGCGTAGGCGGCGCCTCGCGTCGCGGAACTTCCGGTCAGCAGGGGTCGCTGTCACCCGGCGCTATCCGGGAACCCGGGAAACCATCGGATCCCGGGTGTTTCCTTCCTTCCGGCCAGCAGGGGTCGCTGTCATCCGGCGCCATCGCTGCCGGGCAGCCTGTACGCGCCACCGCCGTGCCACGCCTCACGCTGCACGCTCGGGAGCTGTAGCGTACAGCGCTCTGATTTCTGCCGGGCGCCGAAACGTAGCTTGAACCTCAGGGGCGGATCACCCTCCGCCCCTCTTTTGTGCTGGCGTCTATGCGGCTGCGCCGCACAACGACGAGATGAGCATGGGTTGTTTCCCGGGAGGGCTGCGCCCCCTGTGGGGAAGGTTTGGGAGGGCGCGGTCCTCCCAAACATAAACCTGTTTTCATCTTGTCAGTGTGTGGCGCAGCCACTCAACACGTTGTATGGCTGAAGATTTCTACGACCGCGCGACGATTGTAGTGCGTTCAGGGGCGGGGGGCAACGGCGCCGCTACCTTCCGCCGCGAAAAGTACGTGCCCCGCGGCGGCCCTAACGGCGGCGATGGCGGGCGCGGGGGCCACGTGTATCTGCTGGCCGATCCGAACCTCAACACGCTGCTCCACTTTCGCTACGAGCGTACGTTCGTTGCCGAAGACGGCGGTCGCGGGCAGAAGAACAACATGCACGGGCGCCAGGGCAAGGATCGGGTAGTCCGCGTGCCCCCTGGCACGGTCGTGCGCGCTACCATCGATGGGGTCACCTACGAAGTTGACCTGGCGCGCCCCGGGCAGCGGTTGCTTGCCGCTCGCGGGGGCAAGGGCGGGCTGGGCAATGTCCACTTCGCCACGCCAACGCGCCAGGCGCCGCGCATCGCCGAACTGGGCGAACCTGGCCAGGAGCTGGAGTTGCAGCTCGAGTTGAAGCTGCTCGCCGATGTGGGCCTGGTCGGCTTTCCCAACGCCGGCAAATCAACCCTGCTCTCGGTCGTCAGCGCCGCGCGCCCGAAGATTGCCGACTATCCCTTCACCACCCTCCAGCCCAACCTGGGCATCGTCGAGGTCGGCGTCCACGATCGCTTCGTCGTCGCCGACATCCCCGGCCTGATCGAGGGCGCCCATGCCGGCGTCGGGCTGGGCTACGACTTTTTGCGCCACATCGAGCGCACTCGTGTGCTGATCCACGTCATTGATGCGGCAGGGGTTGATTTCCGCGACCCGGTTGCCGACTACCACGCCATCAACGCCGAACTGCGCCTCTACCAGCCGGCCCTGGCTGAGCGCCCCCAGATCGTGGCGCTGAACAAAATGGACCTGCCCGCGGCCCGCGAGAACCTGCCGCGCCTGCGCGCCGAGCTGCCCGTCGCGCCCGAGGATCTCTTCCCGATTGCCGCCGCGACCGGCGAGGGCGTTGATGCGCTGATGCGCCGCGTCGCCGACGTGCTGCGCACCCTGCCCGTTCCGGTGCGCGATCCGGTCGATCCCAAAGAGCCGCCGCTCACATGGCCCCTCCCGCCGGTGGACGAGAATGCCTTTACCATTACCCGCGAGGATAACGCCTGGCGCGTGCGCGGGGTGCGGATTGAGCGGCTGATCAAGATGACCAACTTCGCCCAACCCGAGGCGCTCGACCGCCTCCAGCGCGTGCTCGAGGCCAGTGGCATCAGCCAGGCCCTGATCGAGGCCGGTCTCCAGGAGGGTGATACGGTCCGCATCGCCGATGCCGAACTGGAGTGGGATAGTCTCCGATTTGAGTAACAACAGGGCTTGAGCGACGTCCACACTGATAGTGCGGGATGCGACCGGAGGTGGCGTGGGAGGGCGAAGCCCTCCCCGCAACAAACTATTCATCACAACCAGATTGACAAGCCATTAGAAAACCGGGGTTTGGGGCGTGCCCCAATGACGTGGCATACCCTTAACAACCCCTGGATTGACATATCACCAGTGGTTGCTATAATCAGAACGGGTGTTTAGTATTTTTGTGCCACACAAACGTTCATGCAGCCAATTGCGATCATCGGCTCGCCCAATAGCACCACCACCTTCACCGTAGATATCCTCGAAACGGCCCGCGACCGGGCGCTGGACCACGCCTGGGTCACCTTTGAGGTGGTGGAACGCTTCAACGGCAGAGCCTACCGCAAGCGGGCGCTCTGCCAGCTTGGCGGCATTGTCACCCGTAACCGCTGGCATGAGGACCCGATCATCCGCGCGGTGATCAAGCACCAGGGCGCCCTGCCGGCCCTCTCCGGCGAGAGCGACCTGACCAGCGCCCAGTTGACGGCCCTGGGCGTGTTTTTGCTCGAAGACGACGGGCGGGTGCGACGCCGCACCACCCTCTCCACGCCGCCGCCCAGCGGCACTCCCGTCTTTCCCGCTACCGCCGAGGCGCTCCAGGCGCTGGTGGATACCGAGCCGGGCATCTTCTACGCCGGCACCTCCCCCGGCGATGGCCTGCCCGTGCCCCTCACCCTGCGCCACTTCGGGCCGACCGAGGCCGGCGGATTCGGCGAAGCGGTCATGATGGGCATCTTCGGCCAGACCCGCAGTGGCAAGTCCATTCTCGCCGCGCAACTCCTGGCCGGATTCGCCAGCAATCCGCAAATGGGTCTGCTCGTGCTTGATCCCCAGGGCGAGTTCGGGCGCGATCGCTTCGCCGCCGGCGACCACCGGGTTGATTTTAGCATCAAGCGCCTGCTTGGCAGCCTGCGCGTCAGTCGCGCCGTACGGGTGGTCAGCACCGACGAGGTGGCCCTCGAAGGCCCTGAAGCCTTCACCGAGACGCTGCGGCGGGCCGGGTTCTTCGACAGTCTGGGTTTCAAAGGGGCCAGCAAGGAACGCGAGGCCAGCGAACGGCTGGCCAACCTCATCGCCGAGTTGACCGATGCCGAGGGTCGGCGCCGACCCGTGCGCGACCTGCGCGGCGCCGATCTGCCGCTCCTGGTGCGCGACCTGGCGCGCTTCGCCGATGTGATCTACGCCAGTCGCCCTGGCACCACCCCCGGCGAGGGTCAGCGCGCCCAGGACGTGCTGGCGCGCTTCCAGCTCGATGAGGCCCGCCTCAAACGGGTCTGGGCCGGCGCCTTGTCGGCCTTTCGCACCGACACGGGCCGCGTGCCCCTCTCACAGCTCATCCAGCGGGTGCTCTCCGATCGCGAGGTGGTTGTGCTCTCGTTTGCCCAGGAGGGTTCGCACGACGCAGTACCCTACTTTCTGCTCAACGAGATCCTGACCCGGCTGCGCCAGGTCATCCACCGGAGTTTCAACCACGGGCAGCAGTCCAATGCGCTGGTGGTGCTCGACGAGGCCCATCTCTTCGCCGGGGAGCACGCCACCGAGACCGGCGATGGAGCGCGCACCCGCGCCCTGCTGGCCCAGAGCGTGCGCATGACCGGCAAGTACGGCGTGGGCTGGATGTTCATCACCCAGACGCTCCACGATTTTGATAAGATCGTGCTGCGGCAACTCCAGGTCAAGTGTTTCGGCCAGGGCTTCAAGCTGGGCGCTGATCGTGAATATGTGGAAACGGAACTGGGCAAAGAAGGTTTCGCGCGCTACTGTTCGTTACCCGATCCAAAGCGCACCGGGCGCTATACGTTCATGATCACCGGGCCGATTGTGGCCCTGGGCAGCCTGGGGACGCCCCTGGTGTTGCAGGGCTTTCGCAGCGCCGATGACTTGATGCGCGCGAATCCTCATTGTTTCCAGCTACACTGATGTGAACATTTGGGGAAACCGGGTTTCCCCATTCCCCTGCCTGTGGGGGTGGCAGCCGCTCCCAACAGCGGTTGGGACATGGGGAAACCGGGTTTCCCCGATCCCCTCCCTGCGGGGAGGGTTTGGGAGGGCTGCGCCCTCCCAAGAACACGTATTTTCATTCCGCGTTGTGCGCCCCGCGCATGGGGCCTGATGTGAAAATACGGGGAAACCAGGTTTCCCCATACTCCTGCCTGTGGGGGTGGCAGCCGCTCCCACCAGCGGTTGGGACATGGGGAAAGCGGGTTTCCCCAACCCCATCCCTGTGGAGAGAGTTTGGGAGGGCGCAGCCCTCCCATAAACAAATGGCGGCTGATCCACGATGTTGGGCAATGAGGAGATCATGAGCAACGCGCTTGACGCCACGCGCGGCTACCTCGCCGCCGGGGGCATTCGGCTGAGTTATCTGGACTGGGGTGGCTCCGGGCCGCCGGTGGTTCTGTTGCATGGAATCACCAGCAGCGCCGCCACCTTCTGGCGCGTGGCCCCGGCGCTACGCGCGGCGGGCTTCCGCCCCATTGCCCTGGACATGCCCGGTCACGGTGAGAGCGACGTGTCTCCGGCCCATGACCTGGACACGATTGCCGGGCTGGCCGGCGAGGCGATCGAGCACCTGGGGCTGCGCGGGGTGCGGCTGATCGGCCACTCCTGGGGCGGGGCCACCGCTCTGGCTCTGGCAACCGGCGCCCACCCTGCCCGCGCCGCCCTGACACGGGTGGCGCTGGTGGACCCGGCGCTGACGCTCGCGCCGGAGTGGGGCGCGGCGCGTCTGCCCGAGTTTCTGGCCGGCGTCGGTGAGCCGGCTGAAGCCGTGCGCCCGCAGGTGCGCGCCAACAACCCCGCCTGGGACGAGGGTGACGTGTACTGGAAGAGCATCGCCCTGGAGCAGTGTCGGCGCGCCCAGGTCGAAGGCTTCTTTCTGCCGCAGGAGAAGTGGAGCCTGGTAGAACGGGTGGAACGCGCAGATGTGCCGCTGCTCGTGCTGGTGTGCGAGCCGGCATTCAGTGTCGTTCCAGCCCCGGTGCTGGAGGAGCTACGCGCCCGCTTGCGTGACGGTCGAGGTCGGGTCGAAGAGGTGCCGGGAACGAACCACAATATGTTTCGCGGCCCCGGCTATGCCGCGACAATGGCAACGCTCCTGGCCTGGTTGCGCGCCTGAGGCAAGCGGCGCGCCTCCATACGCCGGCGGGTGCGACGAACGCGGTCATCTGTGCCGTCAGCGGGTGCGCGGGCCGTAGCGTCAGCAGGCTGGCGCCCGGTCCGGCACTCGCTCTGGAGCATTTACGACGCCTGCTGCTCTCGTCGCTGGCCAACCTGGTTCGCGGCGCCGGTGTTGTTCGACTTGTAGCCGTTGCTGCGCACGATCTCGGCGTAGCGGCGCGTGCTGCGCGGGTCGCGATGGCCGAGAATACGCCGCACTACCTGCTCAGGGTAAAAGGCGATCAACTCGGCAGCGGCCGTGTGGCGCAAGTGGTGCAGCGTATAGCGCGGCACCTCCTTGCCGTCAACCACGTCCACCAGTCGCGCCTGCTTGCACACCTGCACCCAGCGGCGGTGCAGGGTATCGTACGAGGCCCGGTTGCCCCGCGAAGACTGGAACAGCGGCGTGTCGGGCGACACGTCGTCGCCCAATTCGCGCAGCCAGCTCCGCAGACCGCGCAGGCTGCGCGGCATGGCGTCGGGCGTCAACACCACCATGCGCTTGGTGCCACTCTTCGTGTCCTGCACCAGCAACACCTCGCGTCCTGGCTCCAGGATCACATCGCCAACGTTGAGGTTCAGCACCTCATCGGTGCGGACGCCGATCTCGCGCAGCAGGGTGAAGATGAGCCGGTAGGGTTGCGGGCTGGCGTTAATCGCTGCATCGAGCGCGCGGCGTTCGGCTTCGCTGGCGATGGGTTGCGGGCGATGCTCGGCGTGGTAGCGCGCGCCCACCTGTTCAACCGGGTTGCCCGTCACATAACCCTGGCTCAGCGCCCAGCGGAAAAAGCGCCCCAGACTGGCAATGCGCCGGTTGGTCGTCCCCGGCTGTTCGTTCCGGCTCTCCAGAAACGCCTTGATGTCGCTGGTCGCGATGGCTTCCAGCGGCATCGTCAGCGCCGCTGCGGCCGTGCGCAGATCACACCGGTACGATGTGATCGTGTTGGTACTCAGCCCGTGCTCGCGCTGAATATCGCTCAGAAACGTTTCCAGTTCACTGGCGATTGTGCGCGACCCGGGCTCGCTCGGGCTATCGCTGCTGGACATGGTCGCCCTCCTCTATCACCGCGGGATGGTTGCTTTCCACTTACTCGCACGGCGCCGCTGCCGTAACAAGGCTCACTCCTCAGGCCGAGCAGCATCTGCCTGGCAGCATTCCCGGGCGCGTCGCCACGGCGACGCTGGCAGACCGTGCTGTCCGGGTCGTGGAACTATGCCGATTGACAGCGCGGTGAGCGCGGTGTGCTTCCGCAGCGGCCATCAGCCACGGTGCAGGTGCGCAGCCGCAAAGTTCTGTCGCAAGTGCTGACCCTGTTTTGCATTATAGCAAAAACTACGACACATTTCTAGTTCTAAATCGCGAATATTTAGGCTTCAGTCATTCGCGGGCCACCGGATTATTGGCGTCCTTTCCCGGGCATGCCCCCGTTTCGGCTGCCCGTGTCTTGCCCGCACTGCATACACCGCCCATTGACGCGCCGCAGGCTTTGTGTTACGGTAAAAATGCAGTAAACGTACCAGTCATAACTGATGGAGTTGTGCGCATGCCGAACCTGACCGTAGCAGGGAAGACCCTGGAGGTGCCAGCCGGGAAGCGTCTGGTGCTGGCAATCGAGGAAGCAGGTGTAGAAATCGGACACCGCTGCGGTGGCTATGCCCGTTGCACGACCTGCCGGGTTGCTTTTGCGGAGGGCGAACCGGCTACGATGACCCGCGCCGAGTACGAGAAGCTCACCGAACGCGACCTGTTTGGCCAGTACCGTCTGGCCTGCCAGATCGTCTGTGACCACGATATGGCTATCGCCGAAGTGGCAATGACCCGCGAAAACCAGGGCTGGACCGATACCGGTCCCGCTCCTGAGGCCACCGTGACCCCCGAGGCGGTGTTCTATCCGATCGATGAGCTGAAGGCTTGAGACCCTGAGACGGGGTTCAACAGGAAGCCCGGGGTTCCCCCCCTGCCCGGTGGGGTGGCGCGCCCCGCACGGGGAGGGGATGGGGGGCGCAGCTCTCGCAAGAACCTGCGCCAGGAGGTGAAGGGGAACCCGGGGTTCCCCTTCACTCGTTGTACGGGCAGCAGCTTCCCCTACTGGAGCGCCTGCTGCACCAGATCCTCAAACACCCGGAAGGGCAGTGCTCCGCGCAGCAACTGGCCGTTGACCAGGAAGTTGGGTGTGGAGTTGATACCAAAGCGCGCTGCGGCCGCCTGTTCCTGCTCGATGCGCTGGAGCGTGGCCGGGTCGTCGAGGCAGGCGGAGAAGGCGTCGCTGTCGAGCCCCAGGTCGCTGGCGAACTCGATGAACACCTCGCGGTCGCGTTTAGGCACGCCGCCCCACTCCTCCTGATGCGTGGCAAAGAGGCGCTCGTACATCGGCCAGAACTGCCCCTGGTCAGCGGCGCACTGTCCGGCGGCGGCGGCCAGGGGCGCCGAGGGGTGAATGTCGGCCAGAGGAAAGTCGCGCGCCACGAAGCGTACCGCGCCGGTCTGCACGAAGGACTCGATGATCTGCGGGCGCGTGTCGCGGAAGAACTGCTGACAGAACGGGCACTCGTAGTCGGTGAACTCGATGATCAGCACCGGCGCGTTGGGGTCGCCGAGGGCGCGCGGATCATCGGAGCGCAGTTGCAGGGCCTCGGAGATATCAGGGAGCGCGGGGCGAGGCGCCGCTGTGGGGATCTTCTCTGGATCGATGGGGGCAAGTGTGGCACGTGGTTGCAGGGCGACGCTGGTCTGCATCTCCTCCACTGCTGAGCGGGTAGGCGAGGGGGGCGAATAGGCGCCGCAGGCGGCGAGGAGCAGCCCGGCGGCGATGAGCAGCACGAGGGTGAACAGGCGCACGCGTAGCTCCTTGGAGTCAATGTCGTTTCGCGTATTATATCAGTTCCCTGTACCGCTGCGCCTTTCCTCGCTCGCGGCCCTGAGGTGAACAGATGGGGAAACCGGGTTTCCCCACCTGCGGTGAGCCTGTCGAACCGCACCCCTGCCTGTGGGGGTGGCAAGCCCTCCCAAAAATCATGCTTGTAGTGTGCGGCGCAGCCGCATGGGCGTCTGGTGAGACATCCATTTGCGCCGTAGCTACGTATTACCTATTAAGCTGCCATGTAAGTAGGGAACACAGCCACGCGCGCCACGGCCAGCGCGCACGCAATCACCACTGCAGCAATCTAAAATCTCAAATCTAAAATCTCAAATCTAAAATCTCAAATCTAAAATCTCAAATGGTATAGCCCTGCCGCGACTTGGAAGCAAAGGAGCCTCTGTATGCGTCGGATCGTGCTGGTGCGGATCGCCCTGGTGATGGCGATCCTTCTGTCCACCGCCTGGTTCGCGGTCACCCGGTCCACAGCGTTGTTTGCGCAGGAAGTCGAACCCGAGCAGGTCATTCCCGCCCGGGTCGCCCTTGTGCACGCTGCGCCTTTCGCCGCGGGCAACGCCAGGGTTTCGGTCTTCTTCGATGACCTCCTGATTGATAACTCCTTCGACTTCGGCGATGTCATTACCTACCTCAACGTGCCCCCGGGCACGTATCGGGTACGCATCTTCGTCGGCTCATTCTCGAGCATCCCGACCGGTGTGACCCCGGCGCTCGATGTGCCGGCTGTGACGGTGGAAGCTAACACCGATTACACGGTAGCGGCGGTCGGTGGTAGCAATGATTTCCCGCTCGAACTCCTGCCGCTGGTGGATCGCTTGCCCACGACTACGCCGCCCGGTTCGGCTGAAGGGCAGGTGCGCGTGGTCCACGCCGCCCCCTTCGCGCGTGGCCTTCCGGCGACAGCCGTTGATGTCGTCCCTGATGCCGGGGGCGCGCCGATTGCCTCGAATGTGCGGTATCGCGACGCTACCCCGTTCCTCACTCTGCCCAGCGGCACGCCGATTGATGTCGAGGCGCGTTTCGCCGGCACCAATGTGGTGCTGATCGATCCGGACGCCTTCACCCTCGCGCCAGGGCAGCGGTTGTCGGTCTTCGCCATTGGCGACGGCACGAACCAGCCCGTGCGGGCGCTGGTCGTACCGGCTGAGTTGCGTAACGCTCAGGTGCGCCTGGTGCATGCCGCACCCTTTGCCAGCGGGCCTGCCACGGCAACCGTGACCCTCAACGATACGGTGGTGACCAACGCTCTGACCTTCGGTCTGATCACACCCTACAGCAATGTCCCCGCAGGGATCTACCGGGTGCGCATCTTTGCCGGCGCCTCGGCGACTGGTACGCCGGTCTTCGATGGACTGGCGGTGTTTTTGCCGCAAACCAACTATACCGCAGTCGCAATTGGTCGGAACACGACGACATATCCAATCGCTGTGCTTCTGCTGACCGACGACCCGACGCGGCCCCCGCTGGGCCAGGCGCGCCTGCGCATCGTGCATGCCGCGCCGTTTGCTCCCACCGTCGAGGCCAATCAAGTACACATCGTGTCAACGACCGGTGGCCCGCCGCTGGTGACCGGGCTTGATTACGCCGAAGTTGCCGGCTACCTGACGGTGCCCGCTTTGACGCCGTTCAATCTGCGTCTGGTATCGGCGCTTACGCCAGGTACACCGCTTCTCAATCTGCCGCCGCTGACCTTCGCCGATGGCCAGGTGGTTACGGCCATTGCTGTGGGTGATGTGACGAACCAGGAACCCAATCTGCTGGTGCTGGAGGATCTGACGCTCACGCGGGTCTTCCTGCCGTTTGCGGTGCGCTGAGGCCGGGAATGGCCTGATTGTGAGGTACGTGTTCACCCTTCTCCTGGGAGCGCGGGCATCCTGCCCGCATCCATGCCATTGCGGACGGGACGCCTGCGCACCCGGGGTGATGCCTTACCACATGTGAACACGTACCATCCAGGTCAACGTGGCGTATACCGCATTGGAACGCCCCCGCGCATGGCTCTGGTCTCCCCTCTCCAGTCCTCCATGCGGCTGCGCCGCACAACGCCGGAATGAAAATAATTATTCTTGGGAGGGCACAGCCCTCCCAAACCCTCCCGCGGGCGCATCCCAATGCCATAACACCCGTCGGCGCCCATAGGTTCTGTCCGCCCTTAAACCCCGGGGCAGGGCCAGTTGCTCAATTACCCCTTCCAGGGAGGCCTGGGAGGGCTATGCCCTCCCAACGCCTTATCCTGAACCGGGGCATGCGAAAACCTCATTTTCCTGCCCTCCAAACTCGACAGAACGCGCTCCTGATCGTACCATAGCATGCGCCGTGGAATATGCCCTCGGGTATGGGCAGAGGCGGGACGCCCTGGCTGCGCCTGCCTGCCGCGCCGACCTTGCAGCAAAGGAGCAGCGTATGGGTCTGATGTCCCTTCCCCGTTTCATTCGCTTGATCGGAAGTCTGGCCGCCCTGATCATACTGACGGGCGCCCTTCCCGCCGGGCGCGCCGCGCCGCTGGCCGTTGCGCCTGCCCGTGTCGCTGTGCTGCACGCCGCGCCTCTCGGTGGCGCCGCCCCGGTCACTGTTGCGCTGCGCATCGACGGGGTTGATACCGTCATCGGCAGCGGATTGCAGTTTGGCGCGCGCTTGCCGTACCGCGAACTGCCCGCAGGCGCCTACCCTGTGCTGATCTTCGCCGGTGCGCTGACCCAGGAGCAACTCGCTGGCGCTACACCGTTGCTGACCGTAACGGCCACCCTGGAAGCCGCCAGGGATCATACGCTGGTGGTCACGGGCGGGGCCAGTGGCTTTCCCCTGCAACTGCTGACGCTCACCGACAGCGTCACCCCGCCCGCGGACGGTGCGGCAAGCCTGCGCGTGGTCCACGCGGCGCCGTTTGCCGCTGGCGCCGCCGCGACGGTAGATGTGGTGCTTGAGAACGGGCAGGCCGTGCCGGGCCTGCTGAACATCGCCTTCGGCCAGGCGCGTGGTCCGCTGCCGATCGCTGCGGGTGTTGAGTTTGATCTGAAGATTGTGCCGACCGGGCAGCCCGCGGCGCCGCCGATCCTCGATCTGCCGCCCCGGGTCTTTGCCGCAGGCGAGGAGGTGGTGCTGCTTGTGGTCGGTGGGGCCGGCGGCCAGCCGCTACGAGTGATTGAGATCCCGCGTGAGCGGCGGGCGCAGGCGCGGGTGCGCGTGTTGCATCTGGCGCCCTTCGCCGGTGGAACCGCGCCGGTGCATATTCGGGTGAACAGTGCGCGGGTGCTGGAGAACCTGGCCTACTTTACCTTGAGCGAGGAACTGCGCCTGGAAGAAGGCAGCTATCGCCTCGCCGTCGACCGTCCGGGGACGCCGCCCACGGAACTGGCCAGCCTGGAGGTGGAACTGGATCGCGCCCGTGGCTACACCCTCGCGGCGATCGGCGGGGCCAGCGGCGCCCCGGTGCGGCTCGTTTTGCTCCCGGACATCACCGAAACGCCCCCCTTCAGCGCCCGGTTGCGCGTGCTCCACGCCGCGCCCTTCGCCGCCGGCGTCGCCGGACAACTCGACCTCCGCGATGAGCGCAATTTTATCTTCGGAGGGCAGGCGGAGATGCCGTTCGGCGCCGAAGCCTTGCTGACCGTTGATGGCGGAGTGTACCGATTGCGCTTTACCGGGCGAGCCGGGCGCGAGCCGATCATCCCCGCGCCGCTGCTGATCCTGCACGTGGGACGGGGCACTACGCTCTTCGTCGCCGGCGATGGCGTCAATCAGCCGCTGCGCACCCTGATCGTGCCCGAGCTGTTCAACCAGCGGGTCCATCTTCCCCTGGTCCGGTCCTAGCGTAGGGACAGACAGGCAAACCCGGGCTGCGCCGGATGCCTGTCGAAGGGGGAGGGTTCGGGAGGGCAAAGCCCTCCCGAACATCTACAAGCCCTCCCGGCGGGGAGGGCTTGCCACTCTGTGAGCGGGTATAGGGAAACCCGGTTTCCCCATATGATGCGGCTGCGCCGCACAACAACAAGACCTTCCCGTCAGGGAGCGGGGTGGGGAAACGCGCTTTCCCCGTGTCCCGACCGCTGTTGGGAGCGGCTGGCGCCCCCACAGGCAGGGAGATGGGGAAACCCGGTTTCCCCATATGATGCGGCTGCGCCGCACAACAACAAGACCTTCCCGTCAGGGAGGGGGGTGGGGAAACTCGGTTTCCCCATGTCCCAACTGCTGTTGGGAGCGGCTGGCGCCCCCATAGGGAGGGATATGGAGAAACCCGGTTTCCCCGTATGTTCACCTCAGCCCCTTAACTCCCGATGGGGCGGCTATCGAACGCCTGAATGGTAATCACGCTCGGCCGGGGCAGACCCACCCGATCCGGCCAGGTGCTGATCGGCTTCTCGAAGGTGCCGCCTTCACCCGGGTGCTGAATGGCCAGGAAGAGCGTCCGGTTGTCGGGCGTAAACTCGGGGCCACAGACCTCCGAGCCGGCGACGGTCGAGAAGAACTGCTGCACATTGCCGCGCTGCGGCCCCTGTACCGGCACCGCAAAGAGCCCGTCGTTGTACTTGATCGCCCGGGCGGCGCCGTCGGTAGCGATCCACAGGTTGCCGGAATTGTCGAAGACGATATTGTCGGGCGTGGCGATGGGGCTGACCTTGCTCTTGTCGAAGCCAGCGAAGAAGGTGCTGGGATCACTGGGCAGGCCGGCGACGATGAACATCTCCCAGCGGAAGGTCGTGCTGGCGTAGTCGTCGTTGGTCTCGGTGATCTCGATGATGTGGCCCGAATCGTTCCTGGCGCGCGGATTGGCCTTATCGGTACCGGGCTGACCCTCTGTGCCCCGGCGCGTATTGTTGGTCAGCACCACGTAGATCTTCTTGTTGACCGGGTTCGGCTCCACGTCCTCGGGGCGGTCCATCTTGGTGGCGCCCAGCAAGTCACCAGCGCGACGGGCGTTGATCACCACGTCGGCCTGGGAGTTGAAGCCGTTCGCCGGCGTCAGTGGACCCTGACCGAAGACCAGGGGCAGCCACTCGCCGCTGCCGTCGTCGTTGAAGCGCGCCACGTAGAGAGTGCCCTCGTCGAGCAGGTTCATGTTGGCAGCCCGATCACGGGGATTGTACCTGCCCTTGCTGACGAACTTGTAGACGTACTCGAAGACGGCATCATCACCCATGTAGGCCACAACGCGGCCATCAGGAGCCAGGCCGATGGTTGCGGCTTCGTGGCGGAAGCGACCCAGGGCAGTGCGCTTTACCGGAGTCATATTCGGGTCGTAGGGGTCAACCTCAACCATCCAGCCGTGGCGGAAGCCCTCATTCGGCTCCTTGGACACATCGAAGCGGCTGTGGAACAACTCCCACCCCCGCTCGCTCTGCTCGGCGGGCATGCCGTAGCGGCGGTGAATGGCGTAGCGCGGGTCGTTCCGGTCGAGCTTGCTGAGGTTCCCGAAGTACTGGTGGAAGTTCTCCTCGGCGGTCAGCACGGTGCCCCAGGGCGTCTTGCCACCGGCACAGTTGTTGAGCGTGCCGCGCACGACGGTACCGGTGGGGTCCTCGCTGGTCTGCATCAGCGGATGACCAGCGGCCGGGCCGCTGATGCGCATCGGCGTCTCCCCGGTGAGCCGGCGGTTGAAGGGCGAGTTGCGCGCGTAGCTCCAGGTGCCGTCAGGGGCGCGCTGGATCTCCACCACCGACATCCCATGCGCGGCAATACCTACGTCTACCTGGTTTCGTGTGGGCTTCTTCGGATCGTAGTTGGGGAACATCAACTCCTCGTTGGTGTACTCGTGGTTCACCGTGAGCAGTCCACGCGTTGAGGAGTTGGAACCGAGCGGCAGCGGGAAGTAACCCACAAAATCGCAGTTATAGCCGAATTGCTGGCTCTGGGCCTCGGGGGTCTGCTCCCACACGTTGTGCACTGGCGCGCTGGCCGATAGCGGCTCGCCCCAGCGGATCAGCGTGCGGGCGTAGTAGCCCTCAGGAACTTTGATTTCATCTACCTCGGGCGGGGTCGGCTCTATTCGGGCGAACTGAGGTGTAGAGACGCGCTGCGCAGCCGCTGTCTCGGCGCCGAGCGCGACCGAACCGATCAGCGCGAACGAAGAGGCCACGGTGGCGCTCTTCAGCACGTCACGGCGGCTCAGGCGACGCTCCAGAATGGTGTCGAAGGTGTCGCCGATCCCCTCCTCAGAGCGAACGATCCATTTGTCCTTCTCGTCGTGACCACCCATGACCTGGGTCTCCTTCTAGTGTCTGCGTTGCTCCATCAGGAATGCACGCACAATTGCCACTGGCCCGTGACCAGCAGCACACAACGCTCCGGCAGCGGGGCCATGACTTATCGTGCGCGAGTGCAATGGACGCGACGATGATAATCGGCAGAGGTAAAATCTGTGTTATTTAATTTTTAGAAAATGATTAAGGAATAGCTTGATCTTCGGTCGCCCATCCCTCAGGGTTGCATCCGGCGCGTCGCGGCTGCGCCGCGCCCCCCGCAGGCAGGGGGATGGGGAAACCCGGTTTCCCCGTATGTTCACCTCAGCCGTCCATGCGGCTACGCCGCACAACGACACGATGAACATAGGTTTTTCTTGGGAGGGCTTGGCCCTCCCACACCCTCCCGCGGGCGGGCTATGTTCACCTCAGTCGTCCATGCGGCTGCGCCGCACAACACCGGAATGAAAGTATTATTGTTCTTGGGAGGGCTATGCCCTCCCAAACCCTCCCTGCTGGCGGGTTGTTTCCTGGGAGGGGGTAGGGGCGCGGCGCCGCCACGCCCCTACGCCCACACCCTCCCGCGGGCGGGCTCTGTTCACCTCAGAGTCGGGCACACCTTGCGCATTCGTTTATTCGTTTCCCATTCGTTGGCCCATGTTCCCCCGTGTCCCGGGAAGCCCATTCCAGAACAGGTGAAACCCGTTGAAGGGCTTCGCCCTCCCACACCCTCCCGCGGGCGGGCTATGTTCACCTCAGGAGGCGACTGGTGATACTGATCATCACACCGAACCCTGCCCTGGATCGCACGATGGTGTTCCACGGTCTGCGCCTCGGCGGCGTCTTCCGCACCGACGAGGTGATCGTTGCCGCGGGGGGCAAGGGGCTCAATGTGGCCCGCGCGGCCCACACCCTCGGCCAGCCGGCGCTGGTCTGCGCGCCCCTTGGCGGGCTGACCGGCGATGCAGTGGCCTGCCTGGCCGCCGCTGAGGGGTTGATGGGCCGCTGGACGCGCCACCAGGCTGGCGAGACGCGCACCTGTGTGCTCGTGGTTGACCGCGAGGCCAGCGATGCGACCGCGCTGAACGAGGCCGGGCCGATCCTCGCCCCCGCTGACTGGCGCGCCTTCGCCGATGACGTGCTGGCGGCATCGCCCGGGGCCGCTCTCGCCGTCCTCTCTGGCAGTCTGCCCCGCGGGATCGAGCCTGCCGCCCTGGGCGCTTTGCTGGCCGAGCTGGCGGCGCGCGGCCTGCGCGTGCTGGTGGATACGAGCGGGCCGGCACTGGAGGTGGCCCTGGCAACCCGGCCCTGGGGCGTGAAGGTCAATGGGTCCGAACTGGGTGCTGTGCTGGGGCGCCCGGTGACGGATGTGCCTGCCGCCCTGGCGGCGCTGCAACTCGTGCGGTCGCAGGGGGTGGCGCTGGCGGCAGTGACCCTCGGCGCCCTGGGCTGCGTGGCTGCCGATGCCAGTGGCGCCTGGTGGGCCTGCCCGCCGGAGGTGCGCATTGTGAGCAGTGTGGGGAGCGGCGACTCGTTGCTGGCCGGGCTGGCGACCGGCCTGCTCCGTGGCCTGGCCTTGCCCGAGGCCCTCCGCCTGGGGGTGGCCTGCGGTACCGCCGATGCGCTGAGCATCGGCGGGGGTCGCATCGCGCCCGGCGATGTGCGGGCCCTTCAGGTGCTGGTGCAGGTCACGGGGTATCCTGCGCTTCCGGCGCCTGCACCCGGATCTGAGTAACGCTGATGCTGAGCTCGCGCCCGCCAGCGTCCCTGGCGACGCGCGCGGGGATCAGGTCGAGGCGGCTTGCCCCCGGCGGCAAGGTGAGCACAAGGTGATAGGTGCGCGCCTCGCGGGCGATCGGCGCCACGGCCAGGGTTTGTCCCGCGCGCGCGACCCGGAGCGGGTTGACGGTCGCCGTGTCGGCGGGGCCGTAGCTTTCGGCGCGCAAGGTGAGCACGACGGGGCCGGAGGTAGCCGCGGGATTTACGACCCAGAGTTCGGCGCGCCCACTCATCCAGCGCCAGATCTGCTCACCCGCATCTTCACGCCCGTGCCATCCCGCGCCGAGGAAACTGAAGGCAGCGCAGGGCGGCGCGGGCACGGGCAGTTCGTAGGCCACGAAATGACCATCGTCGTACCAGGGCGCAGGAGCGTGGAGCCGCGCCCCGAGCGGCGCTAACCAGGCGAACTCTTCGGCTCTCACCAGCGGCCGCTCGACAACCACGTGGCGGAAGCGGTAGAAACACTGCATTGCCGTCAGCGCGTCGTCGTCAAGCGCCACGATATCCCGGGTCGGAAGCGGCTCCAGCAGCGCCAGGGCGCGCACCAGCGGGTTATAGTCCAGGGCCGGGTAGTCGGGCGAGCGTGAAAGGTAGCCGCGCAGGATGGGCTGGCCATGGGTCATCTGGTGGAGCAGCGTCCGTGCCTCGATGTCGCCCCCTACCGGCACGTCCACTACCGGCCCTGGCCGACTGGCGATGGCAGCGTAGAGCGCAGGCGCTGCGATGCGCGCTGGCTGGCGTGGCGCCGGCCAGAGTTCAATGCTCGCCACCAGCGCGACCCCGGCGAGCACTAACCAGCCCCGGCGTTCTGACCGCTCAAGGAGCCAGCGCAGACCTTGCGCGGCAAAGACCGCGGCGATCAGGATGCAGGTCAGCGCAAAAAGATTGGGACGGCGCCCCGTTTCGAGCAGGGGCAGTCTCTGGATCAGCGCATAGGGCATCGCTATGCCGGTCTCCACGCCCAGTACCCGCAGCTCCGGTCCCAGTGAGAGCACCCAGCCAACCGCGGCAACAACAAGCAAGCGCCACTGCGCGCGCCCGTATCGCCAGATCCCCACAGACGCCAGCCCGAGCAATGTCCAGCCTGCGGCGATGTACCACCCCTCGATCACTGGCACCCTGGCGACCAGCGGCGCTGTTAGCGCCTCGGCAGCGCCGCGCCACGCAGGTTGGAGCAGCGAGGGAAAGAACAGACCGGCAGCGTCTGCCGAATAGCCGCGCACCCCCACCTCCCACGAGATCCACTGGCTCTCGCTGAACGGCGGGAAGCGCGCGCTGGTCGTCCAGAGCCCCAGCAGCAGCGGCGCCGACATCAGGGCCGCGGGAGACCCGCTAGCACGTAGCTGCGAACCAGGTTCGGGCGCCGCACCGGACGCCACAGGTTCACGCCGACCCAGGTAAGCAGCAGGCATCCGGCGATCAGGGTCAGGTACCAGTCCGTATAGACCACCCCGGCCACACTGACGGCCCCCAGCAGCGCGTAGCGCGGATCGCCCGTGGCGTCGAAACGCGCCAGCGCGAACAGCAATAACGCCAGCCAGCCCATATAGAGCAGGTTGAGGTGCGAGACCTGTAGCTTCATTGCCATAAAGGGACAGGCAGCTACCAGGGCTCCGGCGATCCAGGCGCTCAGGTCGTGGCGTGCATACTGGCCAGCGAGCAGGAAGACCCCATACCCGGTGAATGCGACGCCGAGCATGGCGCCGAGGTTGTAGGCTGCTACCGGGCCGGCCAGGGCGGTGACCGGCGCCAGCAGAAGGGTGATAGCCGGCATGAGGGCGTGCCGGTAAAGCGGCGCTCCTTCGGGGTAGAACAGCAACGCTGTCTCAAAAGGCGATTGCCCGTCTGTCAACGCCCGCTGAACCCACCAGAAGCTCCAGGTGTACTGGATTGCGTCGTTGAAGCCAGAGTAGGCAAAGCGCCCGCCGTCGCCTGCAGCAACGTGGGTTGTCAGGTGGGCCGCAGCGGGCCAGGTAAGGCCCACGGTCAGCAGAGCGTATGCCCAGAAGGCGAGCGCGTGCGCCCCCCACCGGCGGTAGCGGCGACGAAACTGGTCCGACATAGGCTCTGCGGCTGGCTACCTCGGCTCCTTACCCCTCAGCAGCGCCGCGAGCCGCGCAGTCTGCTCGCTGTTGAGGTAGACGGCGCGTTGATTCGCGACCGTATACACCGTCATATCCCCTCCCGCCCCGAAGACGGCCTGGTACTGGCCCAGGGGGCGAATGCGCTTCTGCTGAACAGCGAGCAACTCCCGGAGCGTCGCTACGGCTGCCGCGTCAAGAACCACAGCGTCATAGCCGCGCACGACGTGGTGGATCACCAGAGCCGGCTCGTGGTCTGCGCTACAGGTGATTTCATACTCGCCGATGATCGTTACTTCCACGTTTCCCTCCGTGGGCCAGGACACGCGCGGGCCCGGCTGCGCCGATCACAGATCCACGTGGCGCGGCATGATCGGCAATTCGTCCACCCGCAGGCTGGGCGGCAGGGTGCAGACCCAGAGCAGCGCCTGGGCCACGTCTTCGGTGGTCAGCAGGCGCCGGCGCAGTGACTCATCGGGGTTGAGGGGCGCCAGATCGGCGTTGATCATGCCCGCAACCACATTCGTCACAAAGATGTTATAAGGGCGCAATTCCTGAGCCAGCGACTGCGAAAAGCCCGCCAGGGCAAACTTCGCGGCGCTGAAGGGGCTGATGTTGGCGATCCCCATTTTGCCCACCCGCGAGCCGAGGTTTACGATCGTCCCACTGTGCTGGCGCTTCATATACGGCACAACTGCCCGCGTCGCGTAAAAGACGCCGGTCAGATTGGTGTCGAGGATCGCGCGCCACTCGGCATCGCTGAACTGCTCCACCGGTGAGATCTTCATCACCCCCCCGGCGCAGTTGATCAGAATGTCGATCCGCCCAAGGAGCCCAATGGTCTGCTCAACAAGATGTTGAACCTGCCCTGAGTCAGTCACATCGGCGGGGATGCTCAACCCCTGGTGACCCTCGTAGGCGATCTCGGCGATCAGGTGCTCCAGCAGCTCGCGGCGACGCGCGGCCGCAACAACTGTCGCGCCTTCCCGCGCAAACAGCCGTGCAGTAGCGTAGCCGACGCCGCTCGAGGCCCCGGTAATGATGGCGACGCGTCCTTTGAGCTTCATGGCTCCCTCAGTGCTACACCTCCACCACCCCTCCACACGACTCAGTGCAGGCGTGGAGTGGAGGACCAGATTCTCAAGCGCGTGTAACCTGGGAGATTATAGCCTATCTCGTGCGGCGGATTGCAATCGCGCCGTGCCGGGAATGTGTTATAGTGATCGTAGCAGGTTGTTGCGCTGCCAACCAACCCTTGCTCGTTGACATCTACGGCCCATTAACAACTCCCGGAGCACAGATGCTATGCGCCTTGTTGTTGTGATCCTGCTGGCGCTGCTCGCCGGTGGCGGTCCGGTTCCGCCGGCCGCCCTGACCCGCTCCGCCGCTACCTCCCCCGCGCCAGTGACGGCAACGCCTCCGATGGCCACTCCCGCCCCCGTGAGGGCCACCCCCGTGCCAATGACGGCCTCCCCCGCGCCAGCGATGGCCATCCGCACGCCGACGACGGCCACCCGTGTACCAGCGACGGCCACCCGTGTGCCCGCGACGGCCACGCCTGCGCCTGCGATCCAGCCCGCCAGCGGGCCGCCGGTGCGGCTCGTCATCCCGGTGATCGAGCTTGACCGGATCCTTGTGCCCGTTGGGTTGGACCGTAAGGGCGTGCCGGTTGTGCCAGACCACGATGTTGGCTGGTACAACCTGAGCGCGGCTCCCGGTCAGGGTGAGAATGTGGTGCTCTGGGGCCACGTGCTGCGCTTCCGCAACACTCCCCATATTCCTGCGCCCTTTGCGCGCCTGAAAGAGGTGCCAATCGGCGCGCAACTCATCCTCTACAGCGCCAACGGCGCCGCCCATACCTACGTGGTTACCCGGCAAATCTGGGCAACGCCCGATCAGGTTGAGTACATCCTGCCCACTGGCCGCGAGCAGGTAACCCTGGTGTCGTGCATCGGCGATAAAGTGATCGTAAATGGCGCCACTGTTGATATGACCCACCGCCTGATCACCATCGCTGAACCAGCGTAAAGCGTTTCAAACGAGCTTGACCCCCGGCGTTCAGCTTCACACCTTCACAGCCCGGTCGTGTGGAGCCGTCGCCCGTCGGTCAAGCAAAACGTCCGGGTCTGAACTATGCCTGAGTGTATGGACTGTCACAGCGCGATACGCAACAGTAACGGTGACAGCCGCGCACTCCTGCTACACTGGCGAAGAGGCAGAAGGAGCGAGCGTCTATCGGCTCGTGTGACCTGGTTGGAGAGGGGGAACCCCCGGACTCCCCATCTCCCTGTCCAGGGCAGGGTTCAGGAGGGCTACGCCCTCAGGAATACCTCGCTTTCACCCTGGCGTTGTGTGGCACAGCCGCATCGTTGTCTGATGCAGTACAGCAGGAAGGCCATGCCTCCCCGCCGTGCCATCCGGCGCCATCAGGTTGCCAGGTCACTCGTGATCCCGGGCAGGTTCATCCTGCCGATAGACGCTCTGACCGAGGGGAGAGAGGAACGATGGCTCACTCGCATAGCGCACCCTTTCGTATTGCGCTGAGCACCGGTGGCGGTGACGCGCCGGGTCTCAACGCCGTGATCCGCGCTGCGGTGCTCTCGGCGCTGCATCGAGGTTGGGAATGTTACGGGATCCGCGACGGTTTCGCGGGTATTCTGTCGCCGAAAGAGTATCCTCAGGGAGGTGTGATCCCGCTCACCCGTGAAACCGTGCGCGGGATCACCAGTCTGGGCGGCACGATCATTGGCACAACCAACCGCGGGCATCCCATGCGCTACCCGACCCAGCGACCTGACGGCACGGTGTACGAGCGCGATCGCACCGATGAACTGGTCAACGGCCTGGCGGCGTATGGCATCGATGCCCTTATCTCCATCGGTGGCGATGGCTCGATGGAAATCGCGGCGGCGCTGGCCCGCAAGGGTGTGCGGGTGATCGGGGTGCCCAAGACGATTGACAACGACCTCGACGGCACCGTGTCAACCTTTGGCTTCGACACGGCCGTCTCCTTCGCTACCGAATGCCTCGACCGCGTTACCGCCACGGCGCAGGCGCACCAGCGCGTGCTGGTGGTGGAGGTCATGGGTCGCTACGCCGGCTGGATCGCCCTGCACGCCGGGATTGCCGGCTCAGCCCACGCGATCCTTATTCCCGAGATCCCCTACAACCTGGAGCTGGTAGCCGAGAAGATCCGCCAGCGCGAGGAGGCCGGGCGCTACTTCTCGATCGTCGTCGTCGCCGAGGGCGCCCGTCCGAAGGGCGGAGATTTCTCAGTCGTGGCCCGCGAGCCAGGCCGGGCCGATCGTCTCGGCGGCGTAGGCGAGAAGGTGGCCCACGCGCTGGAAGAACTGACCGGCCGTGAGACGCGGCTGGTGGTGCTTGGCCACTTGCTACGGGGCGGTTCGCCTACCACCTTCGACCGCCTGCTGGCGCTACGCTTCGGCGCTGCGGCAGTGCGCGCCATCGCCGAGGGCCAGTCGGGGATCATGGTTGCGCTCGATCCGCCCACGGTGAAGTATGTGCCGCTGGAGGTGGCAACCAGTCGTATGAAGACCGTGCCCCTCGACAGTGACACCGTCCTGACGGCGCGCGATATGGGGATCTGTTTTGGGGATGAATGATCTACCCCCTCCCCTGCCAGGGGTTCAGGGGTGAACAGAACATACGCCCACTCCCCCGCTCCCGCTCAGAGAGAGGGGGCGTTCACCCGGGGCGTCCCGACGCCCGCTCCCCCGCTCCCGCTCAGAGAGAGGGGGCGTCCACCCGGGGCGTCCCGACGCCCGCTCCCCCCTCTCCCGCAAGGGAGAGGGGGGCCGGGGGGTGAGGACCAGCCCCCACAGGCAGGGGCGAGGGGAAACCCGGTTTCCCCAAAGGTTCACATCAGTGCTGGCTAAGCATCGCTGCCGTTTCGGCCAGACGGGCGGCATAGCCCCACTCGTTGTCGTACCAGGCCGCGACGGAGAGCAAGTCGCCCTGCATCTGGGTCAGAGGCAGGTCAACAATCGAGGAGTGCGGATCGCCAACGATGCGCGACGAGGCCCACTCGTCCTCCAGCACGTCCATGATACCCTTGAGCGGCGCTTCACTCGCGGCCTTGCGGAATGCGTCGTTCACCGCCTCCACCGTCACCGGCTTCTCGGTGAGCACGTTCAGCTCCACAATCGAACCGGTGCTAACGGGCACGCGGTAAGCCTTGCCGGTGATCTTCAGGCCGCTCCAGATGAAGCCCAGCGCCTTCGCTGCGCCCGAGGAGGAGGGGATCAGATTCTCCGTGGCGGCCCAGGAGTCGCGCCGATCGTCCATCGGCTGGTCGGTGAGTGACTGCGTGTTAGTGTAGGCGTGTACGGTCGAGAAGAGGCCGTACTTAATGCCGAAGTTCTCCAGGACCACCTTGACCACGGGCGCCAGGGCGTTGGTGGTGCAGGAGGCCATACTGATGATGCGGTGCTTGTCGGGGTCAAAGCTTTCCAGGTTGATGCCCGGCAGGAGGAAGGCATCGGCATCCTCGCGCGACTTGCTGGGCGCCGAGATGAGCACCCGCTTCGCGCCGCGGTCGAGGTGTGCCTGGGCGCCGGGGCGGCGTGTGGCGCGCCCGGTGCAGTCAATGACCAGATCCACGCCCAGGGCCTTCCAGTCGGGCAGTTCGTTCTTCGAGTTAAAGAACAGCACCTCGCGCCCGCCGATGGTCATCCCCGACTCACTCGCCGACACCGGCTCGTGCCAGCGCCCGTAGTTCGTGTCTACCTCGAAGAGTGCGGCAAGCGTCTTGGGGTCCTTAATATCCGAGACCGAGACCGGCGACCAGAGGTTCTGCTGAAGAGCGACGCGAAGCAGCGACCGCCCGATGCGCCCGAAGCCGTGGATGGCGACCTTGCCCATATCAGGTGACTCCTTTCACACGCATGACATCAAACTCGGGTTGGTTAGGTGTGGGTGTTGCACGGAGGGCAAGCCCTCCCTGCCGCGGCTTGTCGCTGGTGGTCTGTCACGATGCTGGTGATCGCTGTGACGGGAGGGGGGCGGGGAAAGGCGCAGCCCTCCCCGCCGCAAACTACCCGTCACAACCGGATGAACAAACCGCGAGAGGCGCTCAACGGCCGGCCGGGTACTGCCAGCTCGGCAGGTCAATCACCTCGATATTCTCCTTGCCGCCGTAGACCGTCCACCAGGGAACCGCGCCCTTGGCGAGCACCTGGTTGAGGGCCTCGATGTTCTGCACCCCCCGGTCGCTCAGCCAGGCCTCCAGCGCCTCAACACCCTCCTGGGCATAGACGGGGATGCCGTCCTGCCAGGTGGCGCGGCCGCAGAGCACGCCAGCGAAGGGTGTGCCGGCTTCGGCGGCCAGTTCGAGCGTCTCGCGGAAGATCTCGTCGGTGACGCCAGCGCTGAGGTAGATGAAGGGCTTGGTGGCCGCGGCGGCTGACTCCCGGAAGAGCTGCATCGCCTCCTGCCGGGTGTAGGCCTCTTCGCCGGTGAAGGCGCGCGTGCCCGAGACGAATTTCATGTTCACGGGCACCTCGACCTTCAGCACATCCACGCCGTAGCGCGGCTTGGAGAACTCCTCCATGTAGGCGGTGACGTACTTCGGCTTCACCTTGGCGAAGGCAAAGCTCTTCTCGTCGCCGACCTCATCATCGTAGGCCAGCGGCTCGAGGAAGAAGGGGATGTCCAGCGCCGCGCACTCCGCGCCGATGCGCTCGATGAAGGCATACTTGATCGAGTTGATCTTCGGGTCGTCGAAGGGGTTGATGTAGAGCAGGATCTTCACCGCGTCGGCCCCAGCCTCAACGATCCGCCGCACGCTCCACTCCGCCAGCAGGTCGGGCAGGCGGCCCTTCACACTGGCGTCGTAGCCGGTCTTCTCATACGCCATCAGCACGCCCGTGCCCGGCGCGCGATGCTTGAGCGCCTCCAGACCGTATTCCGGGTCCATCAGAATGGCGCTCGCGTGGCGGGTGAGGATCTTGGTGACCGCCGTCTTAAACGCGACCATATCCTCGAAGGTCGCCTGCCCACCCTCGCCGCGGGCCTTGGCGATAGCCTTCTTCAACGAGCCCCGCTGATCCATCGCGGCGGCAGCGATGACCCCGCGCTCATCCGCGCACGCCGAGATGCCCTGGAACTTCCCGCGGGTCAACCGTACCTTTGCCATAGCGGTTCTCCTCTCTGCCTAGTACAGGAACATCGGTTTGCCGACCAGGTGGGTGATACGCGGCTTGTACTGCTCGGTGTCGTACAGTTCAGGCACATCCACGCGCTTGACGCCCTGGATGCAGGTGTCTACCAGCACGGTGGTGTACACGCCGTTCTGTAGCGCCACCATCACCCCGTTGTGGCCCTTCTCGAGCTGTTGCACGGCCAGGTTGCCGTAGGAGATCGCCACCATGCGGTCGAGCGAGTCTGGCGCGCCGGCGCGCATCAGGTACGCGAGCTGCTGATTGACGATCTCGATGCCGGTGATCTGCTTGATCGCTTCGCCGACGATCTGCCCGATACCCCCGAGTTTGCGGTGGCCGTAGGCGTCTTCCTGACCGTACTCGACCACCTGGCCGCCGACCATGCTCGCCCCTTCGGAGATCACCAGCACTGCATAGTTGCTCGGGTTGTTCTTGCGATCCTCGACCAGGAACTTCGCCACCCGTTCGACATCGAAGGGCACCTCGCTGATCAGCGCCCGGTCCGCATCGGCCAGATAGGCGGAAATCAGCGCGGTTTCGCCCGAGTTGCGCCCGAAGAGTTCGACCACCGCGATGCGCTCGTGGCTGCCCGCCGGCGTCCGCAGCGCGTTGATAAACTCGACGCTCCGCGTCACCGCGGTGCTGAAGCCGATGCAGTAGTCGGTTCCGAAGACATCGTTGTCCATCGTCTTCGGAATAGCGATCACGCGCACCCCCTCCTGGTGCATACGCACCCCATAGCTGAGCGTGTCATCGCCGCCGATGGGGATCAGCGTGTCAATGCCCAGGTGCTCGAGCACCCGCAAGACGTGGGGGGTGGCATCGGCAACCTTCTTCTCACCTTTGAACTCGAAGCGGCCCTTGAGGAAGGCGGGCATGGCCGACTCCTTCACCTTGGCCGGGTTGGTGCGCGAGGTATGAAGATGGGTGCCGCCATAGCGGTCGATCGTGCGTACGCTCGCGGGCGTGAGCGGTTCGACCCACTCGGCGCTGCCCTCCGGGTCGTCGGGGTTGTAGTTAAGCAGACCAGCCCAACCTCGGCGGATGCCCACGACTTCCCAGCCATTAGCGTACGCCCGATTTACCACTGCCTTGATAGCGGGGTTCAGGCCGGGCACATCACCGCCACCGGTGAGGATCCCGATACGCATGGTCACTCCTTTCGCTACGCTGCTACGCGCTGCTTGTGGGGGCCCCGGCCACCGTGTGGCCTCCTCGCCCCCTGGTAACGCCCCATGGGATTGTGAGGCGCGTTGGGTTTTTTCCACTTGCCGCGAGCTGCCCCGGCGCTCGCTGCCAGGCTCGCAGCCCGAGATTATGCCGCTTCAGGGTACGCGGACACCAGGATACCGGCCCATCTGCATGCCGGTTCCCACACCTGTGCTCCTGTATCCGGCGATGACGCCTTCGCCGGCCGCTGCCGGGAGCGGAGGATACGTGACACCATCGGCACCATATTCGTAGAGCAAGCTAACGCCCTTATTCTAGGACACGTGTCAATAGTCGCGGTTAAGAAAAGTTTCCTCGTGATGGATATCCATGCATCAGGTCACCTCCGTGATCGGGGCAACCGGCTTCCCCACGCCCCGCCCGAGAGACGGGTTGGCGAGGGTTGCACCTGCACCGGACTAGCCTGTTTTCACTCGCGTGGTGTGTGACGCGGTCGCCCGGGTATCTGAGACCAATGTCACGTGAACACTCCGCAAGCGGCGTCGCGTCCCAGCCCACCTGGACGCTTCGTGCGACAATCTTCAATCCCCAGAGTCTACAATCTACAATGTATGATCCCCTGACTGAGACGTCGTTGCTCGGCGTATATGCTTCAGAAGGTTGCAGGTACAATTATAGCGCATTCTCGGAAGAATCGGAAAGGGCTTCGGCCTGAATTGTTCGCCAGTAGCGTGAGAAGCGTGTCAGATCCGGCCGCTGCGTCGGGCGCACAAAGGCTTCGACCGGCATAACCCGCACCGGCAGCGCGGCTGCGAGCCGCCCGCGGATGCGCCGGAAGCGCGGGCTGGGGCTGTCGCTGGTGAGGATGCCGTCGGCCCCGTGCTCATTGGCAAAGGCCAGCACCTCGGCGGCCACATCGCCGCGGCGAATGGTCACCGGCAACTCCAGCAGGCACTCGTACATGAAGACGATCCGCTTCAGGCTGACCCGCAGCGCGGCGAGCAGGTCCTCGTCCCACACGAAGATCGCCGGCGCCTCCGGGCAGGCGATGAGCGCCGGGTGTCGGGGACTCAGGCAGTCTCCGTGAACCCAGATGATCGGGCGTTGGAGGTTCATCGGCGCCTCCGTGGGGCTGGCGCAGGTGGCGGGGCGTTGGGAAACAACGCTGCTTGCAGCGCCTCGTAGCTCTGATCGAAGGGGCAGGTGGTGCGCAACGGACACGCCCGGCAGTAGACGCCGTCGCTGTAGCGCTCCAGGTTCTCGCGGTTGAAGATGTAGGGCTTGTGGCTGAAGGTGCTGGCGACCCACTGCCACGAGAGGTTGTTGCTGGCCGGGTCGCCATCGAGCAGATGGCTGAGGAACCAGCGCGCCCCGGCCTGCCAGGCGATGCGCCGCCAGTGGACGATGTAGGCTGCCAGCCACATTCGCGCGTGGTTGTGCAGGTAGCCGGTGTCTACCAGTTCGTGGCTGAAGGCGTCCATACAGGCCAGGCCCGTCGTTCCGGTCGCAATGTCGGCGGGCAGGTCCGGTGCGTAGTCGGCGGCGCTCCAGCCGGTCTTGTAGGGTTCGCGATCTTCCCAGATCTCTTCCCCGATCTCTTCATACACCCGCTGCCAGTAGTCACGCCAGGCCAGCTCGTTGATCAGCTTGGCTGCCTCTTCGGGGCGCGCCACGGCGTCCAGCGCCGCCCGGCGTACCTCGGCCAGGCTCAGCACCCCGTGGCGGATGTAGGCCGAAAGGCGTGTAACTGCGCCGCCGAGGAAGTTCCGCGTGGCCGCGTAGCGCTCCGGGCGCATCGTGGCCAGGAGGGCCTCGGCGGCCCGCCGCCCGCCAGTGGTGGCGCTCACCGCGTCACTCGCGGCGGCGGCGGCGGGAAACTCCGCCGCCAGGTAGGCGATCAGCTCCTCGCGATCGCTGAATTCGCGGCGCATATCTCCAGGCACAGGCTACCTCCTCCGCGGCGGCTTGCCGCCGCTTCCCCGGTAACGCCGGCAGGCGTCACTGCAGTATTTGACCTCGTCCCACGTCCTTGCCAGGCTCTTGCGCCAGCGAAAGGGCCGGCCACAGGCAGCGCAGATTTTCTCGGGCAGGTGCTGTTGTTTCACTCCCCGCATACACGCTCCAGTAACGTCGCCGCCTCCCGGCGAATGGTTGACCGTTCTTCGGCGCTGAGCCGCCCCAGCCCCAGCACGGCCGGCCCGAGGCGGGGGTTGGCCCGCAACTCGGCTTCGTGCTCGATCAGAAAGTTCCAGTACAGCAGATTGAACGGACAGGCGTTCGGCCCGGTGCGCTGCTTCGGGTGGAAGCGGCACCCGCTACAGTAGTCGCTCATCGTATTGATGTAGTTGGCCGAGGCGATGTAGGGCTTGGTGGCCACGCCGTCGTCGGCATTGAGACCCATCCCGATCACGTTGGGCAACATCACCCACTCGTAGGCGTCCACATAGGCGGCCATGAACCAGGTATTAACCTCCTGTGGCGCGATGCCTGCCAGCAGGCAGAAGTTGCAGAGCACCATCAGCCGCTCGATATGGTGCGTGTAACCGGTACTCAGCGCGCCCTGCAAAACATGCCGCAGACAGGCCATATCGGTCGCGCCCGTCCAGAACCAGGCCGGAAGGGGCCGGGTGGCGTTCCAGCGGTTGGCCTGGCGCAGGATGGGCAGGCGCCGCCAGTACTGCCAGTAGATGTACTCGCGCCAGCCGAGCACCTGGCGCACAAAGCCCTCCACCGAGTTGAGCGGCGCCTGACCGGCGGCGTAGGCGGCTTCGGCGGTGCGCACGAGGCGCAGGGGGTCAAGCAGGCCCAGGTTGAGGTAGGGGGAGAGACCGGAGTGGTAGAGCAGCGCCGAACGCCGGCTCATCGCGTCCTCGTAAGCGCCAAAGTCGGGCAGCCGCTCGCTTATGAAGCGCTCCAGGGCCAGTTCGGCATCTTCGGCGGTGACGGCCAGTTCGAAGCCTTCGACGCTGCCGACGCCGTTGGGCATGGCTGCCACCTCGTCCATCACTGCGCGTGTGATGGAGTCGGGCGCGAAGCGCGGTGGCGGAGGCGGCTGGGCAGAGCGGGGCAACGGTTTGCGATTCTCGGCGTCGTAGCTCCAGCGTCCGCCCACTGGCGCGCCGTCACTCTCGAGCAGCACGTTGAAGTGGCGGCGCATGGCCTTATAGAAGGTGGCCATAATGATCACCCGCTCGGGTGGAGCCTGGGGGAAAGGATCGAACTGACCCACCAGGAACTGCGTGTTGGGCAGCACCTCCACCGGCACGCCCAGGGCCGGTCCAACTGTGTCCTGCTGAAAGCGCCGCGTGGCTTCCTCGGCGGCGGCCATGGTCAACAGACGCGCCGGACGATGCGCGGCGCAGTGCGCGCGCAGGCCGCTGAGAAAATCGGGGGCCTGGCGATAATCCACCTGATAGCCCATCGCCGTCAGGGTAGCGGCGTAGTGGCGCATCGCGCTGAGGAGCAGCACCAGCTTCTTGCGCTGGTAGGGCTGCTGGTGCAGACGCGCAGCGCTTTCGATCAGCAGCACGCGCACCCCGTCTCGCCCAACAGCCGCCTCAGCGCTGATCAGGGCCGGGTGCGCGCGCAACAGTTGATCGCCCAGAACCCACACGCTAATGGGAGCCATAGCCTGGTCATGCAAGTGTTCGTATGCCATCGTTGGTAGGATACCACGAGGAACGCCGGCAGGGAGGGAGGGATGCGATACGTATCAGGCGGTCATGCGGCTACGCCCCGCACTACCCCGATGAGCAAGGAGTTCGTGTGGGAGCGCGCAGCCCTCCCAAACTCTCCCCACTGGCGCACCCGGCGTGGACCAGACGGCGTTCGCCCGGAGTATCATGCAACGTCCGCCTCCGGCGGTGGGGTGTCAGGCCGGCCCCAACGACGTTGCGACAGCCCTGCGTACACTCAAAAAAAGCTCTTGACAACCTGGCTACGGGTGCATATACTATAGAGCGTTCAGGGTCTCACTCTTCTAGAGGTAGACACAAACAACCGAAGCGCTCGGGAGCGACAAGCAAAGTTCTTCAGAGAAGTCTGAAGGTCGCGCCAGGATGGAGGGGCAACCCACCGCCTGGTTTTTTGTGGGCCTGACAGGCCCCGCGCCCCTGAGACACAATTCTGGAAAAAGCAGAAAAGCAGACGAACCTCTTGACAAACGTCAACGTTCGTGCTATACTACCAGAGTTGAAGGTCTCACTCCTACGGAGGTAGACCCAGACAACCGAGGATACGACGACCGACAAGCGAACCGCGCCGGGTAATCCGGAGACGGCGCCAGGATGGAGGGGCAACCCGCCGCCTGGTTTTTTGTCGGCCAGGCCTCGGGCCCGCACCTGAACAACTGAACAGTGACAGTTTACATAGCCTACGTCAATAACGGATGGTGAGGGCGCCGGAAGGCGCGCTTCACAATCCCACGCAGAGTTTGATCCTGGCTCAGGACGAACGCTGGCGGCGTGCCTAATGCATGCAAGTCGAACGCAGGGCGCTTGCGCCGCTGCGTGGCGCACGGCTGAGGAACACGTGGGTATCTGCCCCGGAGTGGGGGATATCGCCGCGAAAGCGGTGGCAATCCCGCATACGCTCGGCGACGAGGAAAGGCGTCAGCCGCTCCGGGATGAGCCTGCGGCCCATCAGGTAGTTGGGGGGGTAACGGCCTCCCAAGCCAATGACGGGTCCCTGGTCTGAGAGGACGACCAGGCAGACTGGGACTGAGAGACGGCCCAGACTCCTACGGGAGGCAGCAGCAAGGAATTTTCCCCAATGGGCGCACGCCTGAGGGAGCAACGCCGCGT